>VOFE01000746.1_pt1 | contig 114001 bp, 177 predicted proteins | sample 5384071 | NCBI WGS metagenome assembly VOFE01 (sample SAMN12384724, study PRJNA508395) | human gut metagenome | isolation source: healthy gut D | host: Homo sapiens
ATGCGGTTCAGCTTTTTATTCGGCTCTAGGCGCTCTACGGAAAAGTGGAGGTTCGACCGGTCGAAACCGGTGACCGCTTGGTAGGGATCCCGCAATCCTAAAAGGCGCACGATGTCGGCACGAACGCGCTCCGCTGCCGTTGCGGTGAGTGCGGCAACGGTGGGACGCGTGGGAAGCTGCTCGATGAACATACCGATGCGCAGATACGACGGACGAAAATCCTGGCCCCATTGCGAAACGCAATGCGCTTCGTCTACCGCGACCAGCGGGATGGGCGCCTGCGAGGCGAACTCCACAAAGCGCGGGTCCCCCAAGCGCTCAGGCGCAACATAAAGCAGGTCGAACTCCCCGCCAGAGCACGCGCCATGATCGAACCCCTGCTGAGACGGGGTAAGCGTGGAGTTCAGATACGCCGCCTGAATGCCGGCATCCTGCAAGCTGCGCACCTGATCGCCCATCAGCGACACCAACGGGCTTATAACCAACGCAAGGCCGCTCATGACAACGCCCGGTATCTGATAGCACACCGACTTGCCGGCGCCGGTAGGGCATGACCGCAAGCGCATCGCGACCTGCGAAAGAAAGCCTGCACCACGCCCTGCTGGCCCGGCCTGAAATCCTTGTAGCCGAAATGCAATTCCAGCGCCAAGCGCGCCTGCTCTATAGGTACCGACACGGCAAACCTTTCCCTCACAACAAGTTCAACAATGCGCAAAGTGCAAACGCAAATCCGCGATAACATGATCGCCTTACCGCAATCCTGCAAGAGAATCGCGGCTCGCAACAGCTTCGAAGCCCATCCAGAAGCGTTTCATCTGTGAAAATGCCTCGGTAAACGCCTAGATAATGATTCCTTCACAGTGATCTATTTCGTGCTGGATAATCTGCGCAGTGAAGTCACTGAAGCTTTTCTGACAAGTTTTGAACGATTCATCCTGATATGACACGCGAATCTTGCGATACCGCTGACATGGCCGCTGCCCCACAAGCGACAGGCACCCCTCCTTGGCGGAATACTCGCTTGAGGCATGCACGATTTCAGGATTGAACATGAGCTTGGCCGTGCCATTGTCGTCGAATACGATAATGCGCTTCCGCACGCCGATCATGTTCGCCGCCATTCCCACGCACTCATGAGCGTGCGCTTCTAGCGTATCGAGCAAGTCCTGCCCGACAGGCGCATCCTCGATGGTTGCGGCCTCCGATGGCATGGCCAAGAACAGCTGGTTTCGCATAATCGCTCTGATCATCGGGCTCGTGCCTCCTACAGGAATATGGACAAGTGGGTTGCGAATACATGAAAAGGGGTTTCGCTGCACCTACTGTACCATGCGAAACCCCTGCGTTCAAGAAAAACGAACGTTTGTTTTATTGCATTTTCACACTGTTTGACCTGCGGAAACAGCAGATTCTTTCGCAAAAACCAGTCAAATTCGCGCATTATAAACAAGTTTGCCGCCCCCGACGACAAGCAACCCGACTGAGAAGCGCATGCCATAACACGCGACACCGCCCCATCCCGAATGAGCTATCGCGGCAAAAACTTGTCCAACTCGCGATCTAGCTCGGAAAGGTGCTTCACCTGCGGCCATCGGCGAACTTGCCGCGGACCATGACGCGCCGCACGTTTCGCAGCGCCTCCAGGTCATCTAGCGGGTTCGTATCCAGCACGATCATGTCGGCCGATTTCCCTACTTCGATCGAGCCCGTCTCGTCACCAAGCCCGATGATGCTCGCGTTGCCCAGCGTTGCCGCGTGCAACGCAAGTTGGCGGCTTGCGCCAACGATGCGCTCTGAAGTACACCAGCTCGCGCCACATATCGTATTGCGTGACGTACGGGCACGCCGAATCGGTACCCAATCCAACGGGAATCCCTGCTCCAAGGCCTGTTTTGCGGCAGACACGATACCGTCGAAGACGATGCGCCCGTTGACTACCTGATCTCGGTGGAATGGGTCATCTCGGGCGGCAACTTGATGAACGGCAGCGCCGGGGAGACGGTGCAGGTCAGCGAGTTTTGCGGCCCACGCCGTTTTCGCGGAACAGCGCCAGCAACTCGTCGTCCAAAACGCCACCGTGCTCGATGGTGTCCACGCCCGCTTCCAGACCAACGCGAACACCCTCCGTGCTCTCGATATGCGCCGCGGTATACATGCCCAGCTTGTGAGCCTCGTCCACTGCTGCCGCCGCGACCTCGGGCGACATGCGCAGCACGCCCGGCTCGCCCTCCACCTCGGCGTCGAACACGCCGCCCGTGATGAACAGCTTCACCAGGTCGCACTTGTGGGCGAAGCACGCGCGCACGATCTCACGCGCTTGATCAGGCGTTTCGGCAATGTGCGAACAGCCCCGCGCCGTGGCCGCCCGGCACCGTGACGCCCACGCCGAGGCGACCAAGCGCGGACCCTGGTACTTGCCCGCATTGATAGCGTCGCGCACCCACACGTCGGCGAATCCCGGATCACCCACGCTGCGCACTGTGGTGACGCCGCTTGCCAGCTGCTGCTGGGCGTGTTTGCGCAGCGTACGATGCAGGTACCAACGCCCAACGGGGTTGGCAACCACCTTTCGATAAGATCGCCCGCCGCGCCTGCGCTGGTGGGCTTGCCGTTGCCGCACAGATGCACATGCAGGTTGACCAGGCCCGGCATCAAATACGCGCCCTTCAAATCCACTTCCTGCGCGCCGGCAGGACCCACCGTGGAGGCAGCCGGCCCGACAGCGCTGATGCGGCCATTGTCGTCCACAGCGACGGTCATATTCTCTTGCGGCCGCATATCGCGCGTGCCGTCGAGCAGCGTTGCGTGCGTGAATACGTAAGACATGGCACTCCCTTCATTTTGCCTGCGCCGATGCGTGAGCATGGCGCGGAATCAACGGTTCGAGCCTACCAAGAACTTGGCAAAGCGTCTAGGGAAAATGCCCACATGAGGAAAAAGTACCGGGTTAGAAGGAGATGCGTCAGACGGCCCGGAACGCTAGCGCCCACGACACGGGAACCCACTATAACCTGGGAGAACTCCACTCGCAAGACAAAGGGAGACTGCAACCCGTCAACGGCGCAAGGTTTCGCGGTCGTTCCGGCGGCTTCCTAGCAGACGGATTCTTTCTCAAACCTGCAAGGTCCAGCGGACAGTTTTCGATGTGACGGACAAGGGTTCTGCAAGATGGCGGCGTCATACTCGAAACAGGCGATGAGGCGGCTGGATTAAAGCGAGCCGTGTCATGGAGACGCTCCTGACCTGCTGCTTCACTCCCCATCGCCTCCTCCCTTTGAACGGGCGGGCTCGCAAACTCAGGCCTGCCTGCCACAAGCAAGCAGACCGACTGCAAAAACGCAGGCAACTCCATGCCCCACGCACGCCGATGCCCCCTTAATCTACACCACGCGACCGTCAAACCGTCCCGACAAGAACGCACCAGGAGGCGCAAATGCGAACATCAAGCCGAAACGCTTCATCGCAGCAAACAGCGAGCCGCCCCTGAAGAACGGCTCGCTGCAATCATCTTATGGACCAGCCTATGCCTTCGATGCCTGGTAAGTCTCGACCAGCTTCTTGGTCACGTCGGCGGGCGCAGGCTCGTAGCCCTCGAGTTCGATGTAGTAGCTGCCGGAACCGCGCGTCATGGCGCGAAGGTCCTTGGGTGTAGCTGATGACCTCGGCATATGGCACGCGCACCATGATGACCGTCTCGCCCCTCGTCGGTAGAGTCGGTGCCTACGATACGTCCACGGCGCGTGGCGATATCGCCCATAACGGTGCCGGCGTACTCCTCGGTCACCACGATATCCATGGTTGCCATGGGCTCGAGCAGAATGGCACCAGCCTGCTCGCATGCCGCACGGAAGCCGATGCGCGCAGCGGTCTTGAACGCCATCCGTTGGAGTCGACCGAATGGTACGAGCCATCGAACACAGCGCACTTGATGTCAACCATGGGATACCCCGCCAAGAAGCCCTTTGCCATGGCCTCCTGAACACCCTTGTCCACAGCGGGGATCAAGCCGCCGGGAATGGCGCCGCCCTTGACCTCGTCGGAGAACTCATAGCCCTCGCCTGGGTTGGGGCTGATGCGCAGCCAGCAGTCACCGAACTGGCCTGCGCCGCCGGTTTGCTTCTTATGACGCCCCTGCGCCTCAGCCGTCTTCGTGATGGTTTCGCGATACGGATGCGCACGGAACCAGGCGCGCCTCCACCTTCGCCTGCTCCTTCATGCGCGCAAAAGCAGCGTTTCCACCTGAGCTTTGCCCATTGCCGTAACGATGGTCTGGTGCGTCTGCTCGTTACGCGCAACGCGCAGCGTGGGGTCGTTCTCAACCGCACGCGTAAGGAAGGTGCCGACCTTGTCCTCTTCCTTCTTATTAGCCGCTTCGATGGCGACGGGGTATTGCGGCACAGGCAGCGGCAGCGGATCGATGGACATCGTGCCCGATTGCGACATCGTGTCGCCGGCACGCGTATCGGTGAGCTTCGGCACCACGATGATGTCGCCGGCCTTCGCGCTCTTCACGTCGGTGGCCTCCTTGCCCATCATCACGTAGAGGTGGCCCAGCCGGTCCTTCTTGCCTGTGCGCGCGTTGATCAGCTCCATACTGGGCGTGAGCACGCCGCTGATCAGCTTCAGCTCAAACGTCCCACAAACGGGTCGGCAACGGTCTTGAAGACGAACGCCGCCGGCTCGCCGTCCTCGTCCACGAACGTCTCCTCGCCATTGGCAAGGCGGAACGCGCCGTGGTGGCGTGGGTGCGGGAAATAGGTGCAGATATCCTTCATCACGCAGCGGATGCCCTGCTCGATGATGGTGGAACCCACGTATACGGGGATGAACAGCTCCTGCGCGATGGCCTTGTCAAGCAGGCTTTCAAGCTCTTCCTGCGTCAGCTGCTCGGAGCCGTCCAGGTATTTCATCATCAGATCATCGTCGGCCTCTGCCACCAGGTCGCACAGGCGATCGCGCGCGATCTGCGCCGCCTCGGCGTGGTTCCGCCGGAATATCCTCGATGCGGTCGTCGGTGGTGCCGTCCTGATCGAAGTAACGGGCCTTCATGCGCAGCACGTCGATGACGCCCCCTTGAAGTCCTCGGCAACGCCGATGGGGATGGTGACCGGCCCCAAGCGGCTGCCGAAGCGGGCGTGCAGGAGCGCCATGGCGGCGTCGAAGTCGGCGTTCTCGCGGTCGATGTGGTTGATGTATACCGCGCGCGACAGACGCATGCCTCGGCCTCGCGCCACAGCTTGGTCGTCATGACCTGGGGACCATCGACGGCGTCCACCACGAACAGGGCCATTTCGGCCGCCTGCATGGTGGCCAGCGTGTCGCCGATGAAGTCAGGATGACCCGAGGTGTCGAGCAGGTTGATCTTGTAATCATGGTACGGAATGGGCGCGACGGAGGTACTCAAAGTGAACTTGCGGCGAATCTCTTCCCGGTCGTAATCAAGGTAGGATTTGCCGTCATGGGTGGTTCCCATGCGCGGCGTGCGGCCTGAAACGTGCAGCATAGCCTCGGCGAACGAGGTTTTGCCGGCGCCGTCTTGGCCCACCAGCACGATGTTTCTGACATGTTCGGTAGCAGGAGCTGCCATACGATCACCTTCCCCTTATAAAGGCGTCGCGCCCGATTCGCCAACTCGATTCAAGCGCGAAACGCAGTCGAACCAAACGGTCGGAACACTACCGATAGTGTAGCGCAAAACCCAACGCGAACCGGTAAACGCCCGATGATGGATACGCCCCCGAGGCGTTGCAGGAGGCGACCGGTGCCCCAAGGCCACCGCAAGAGAGATGATTCGGGAAGCTAAAAGACGAGCAGCAAGGATACCGAGCTTTGTGGGAAACCGGTCAGACAGCAAGCCGGGACGCTGCGACGGGAACGGGGGCAAACGGCGACTGAAGCACTAGACGGAAAGGAAAACGGGGGACCGAGACAATGCGCACCGAGAGGCCACCTGCAAGCTATAGCGCCGTGGAGCAGACGGACCTCGAAGAACACTGGGTAATACATGTGGCGAACTCGTTACGCGTTGGTGACAGCGTCGGCATGCGCAGGCCCGCGGCACTCGCGACGCGATACCCTACGGATAGCGGAACGTGGCTGCTAGGGCCCGTCCCGCACAACGATTACCCGCGCCGCCCCGTGCGGCGCTACGCATAAGGAGCAGCTCATGGCGTTCCCGAAACATCCCATCATCGACGTGACCCCCCTGTTGACGCGGCGCGCGGCTCCGCCGCTGCGGCCCAAGCCGCTGCGGAGCCCTTCATGCCGCCCTGTTCGGCAAGCGTCGGGAAGATGGATAACCAGCCGCTGCACACCACGTTCGTCGACGGTCGCGGCAATCCCGTTCGCAATCAAGGCGATGCTGCCGCTGCCGCATCGCGTCTGACGGGCGCAGCCCAAACCGTCGCCGGCGCCGCTGTCATGGCGGTGGGCGCCCATGCTCATATTGCCCGGGCCCGGCGTGCTCGCCATCGGCGCCGGGGCCGCCATTGCCGCCGGCGGCATCAAGAAGATCCGCAACGGGAAATAGCAGTACGGGACGGCGGTGTTCGCCGTTCCTTAGCCTTTCGCGCCCATCAGCCCGAACTCTACGAACCCCACAGCCCGCATATCGCCTTGTGCGATGCGCGGGCTGCTCTCTCTTAGCCCCAAGTCCTTCTCGATATCATCCGTCCGCGCACCGTTTTACGGCAGAGCGAGCATTCCGCGTCGCGATTCCCGCCCTACGAGCTGCACGCACCCCCTTCGGCAGCATCGCAACGCAACAGCTACATCGCCTTGAGTGATGCGCAGGCCATTCGCTTCCTTTGCCCGCATGCCGCGCCAACCTCCGCTCAACGGCTTCGCAACGTGAAGGCAACGCTCGGGCTTTCCCTTATTGCAAACCCGCTGCCGCAGGCGTACTATTCCTTTCTAGCAGGGGCAAAACGCCCCGAAAGAGCAAACGCAGGCGCAAACCCGCACGTCAACATTGAACGGAGGCACGTATGTGCACGGCGATTCGATTCACCGATTCTGACGGAAACCTATATTTCGGCCGCAATCTGGACTGGGCGTACGGCTACGGCGAGACCATCACGTTCACGCCGCGCAACCACCCCGCGAACACGGGGCATCGCGCAGTGCTGGGCATGGCCATCGCATCGGAAGGGTTTCCGCTGTATTTCGACTGCGCCAACGAGAACGGCCTAGCCATCGCAGGTCTGAACTTCCCCGGCTACGCCTACTTCCCCGACAATGCGTGCCCGGGAACCACGGCCGTGGCCCCGTACGAGTTCCCCTTGTGGGTCACCTCGAACTTCGACAACGTTGATGACGTCGAGGCAGCGCTGGCGAAAGATCACGCTGGTGAACAAGGGCTTCGGCGACTTCCCCATCGCCCTGCTTCACTGGATCATCGCCGATGCCAGCGGTTGCATCGTGGTGGAGTCGACCGCCGACGGCCTGCAGGTGATGCGCGACCCCGCCGACGTGCTGGCCAATCAGCCGGGCCTTGCATGGCATCTGGAGAACCTGCGCAGCTACATGAACGTGACCCCCAGCGCACCAAGCTCCGTGACCTGGGGAAACGCGACATTGACGCCCTACGGTGCGGGCGCAGGCATGCGCGGGCTTCCCGGCGACGTGTACTCCCCGTCGCGCTTCGTGCGCGCGGCATACTTGAACGCACACCATGCGCCGAAGGACACCGAGCGCGGCAACGTGGCGCGCGTGTTCCGCACGCTCGGCGGCGTGGCCATGGTGGAGGGAGGCGCGCAGATGAACGACGGCGCGAACGAGTTCACCGTGTTCACCAGCGCCTATTCCGCACGCGAGGGCCGCTACTACTTCAACACCTATGAGAACGCCGCCTACGCCACCGCCGCATTCGCCGATTTCGACATGGACGGCACCGAAGTCCAGCAGGCGCATTAGACGAGGCGACAAGGCGAACCGAGCAAGGCGCCCATCACCTTACAAGCTGACAGTTAGTGCTACGTCCCCAAAGCGTCCGAAGTGTCCGACCCGAAGTGTCCGACAAATGTCACGTAGCAGGTGCTAATTGGCTGCCGTGTGGACGCGTTGTGCTATCATCCCTTCAGGACGAGTGACGCTCCCGGGCATCTGGGAGCACAATAAGAAAGAAGGAATCATGGCAGAAGAGTGCTCGCACGAGTGCGGCAGCTGCGGTGTTTCGGGATGCGGCGAGCGCACCGCTGCCGGCCCCACCAAGCTTGAAACGAACAAGCGCAGCAACGTCAAGCACGTCATCGGCGTTGTCTCCGGCAAGGGCGGCGTCGGCAAGTCCATGGTCACCAGCCTACTTGCCAGCGAAATGCAGAAGCGCGGGAAGAACGTGGGCATCCTGGACGCCGACGTCACCGGTCCGTCCATCCCCAAGGCCTTCGGCATCACGAACCCGCTGACCGCCGACGCCGACGGCATCCTGCCCGGTCAAACCCAAACGGGCATCAAGGTCATGTCCACCAACCTCATGCTTCCGAAGGGCGACCTGCCCGTGGCATGGCGCGGCCCGGTCGTGTCCAACGCCATCCGCCAGTTCTGGAGCGAGACGAACTGGGGCGACATCGACTACCTGCTGGTCGACATGCCTCCGGGAACAGGCGACGTCGCTCTCACCGTCTTCCAGTCACTGCCCGTCGACGGCATTGTCACCGTGTCGGCCCCGCAGGAGCTGGTTGCCATGATCGTGGGCAAGGCGGTCAACCTTGCGCATGACATGGACGTCGAGGTGCTGGGCCTGGTGGAGAACATGGCCTACTTCAAGTGCGACGACTGCGGCAAGAAACACCACATCTTCGGCGAGCCCGCAGGGCGCCGAGGTTGCCGAGCGCGACAACATCCCCGCCTACACCACCCCTGCCCATCGACCCGAAGTTCGCGCGCCTGTGCGATGAAGGCAAGGTCGAGGACTACGACGTGGAAGGCAAGCTGGACGTCATCATCGACAAGATCGCCGAAGCTGGCGAGAAGCAGGACGAGGAAACCGCCGAGTAACGGCTTCCGCCCCAAACGCTTCAATCAGAAAGCCCGCGAACCCTTTAAGGTTCGCGGGCTTTCTTTGCAACGGGCGGCCGTTAGGGGCAACCGTCGGTGCAAAGCAGCGCCGACTCGGCAAACCCGAACGGAAACGGCTGGCGGGCCAACGGCCGCGCCGGCGGGCCCATATCGCGACCAAAGCCAACGGCTTCCGTTGCAGACGGGCCCCGCCCGATGCCGAATCAACCGGTGCAAGCCGGTAACCGATCCGGCAAACCACCTCGCTGCAACCCGCCAACCGGCTTACCGGCTAACGGCTGCGTCGACGTGCCGCTATCGCCGCGACAAGGGCGGCAACGGCGGCGACTGCCAGCGGGATGATGGGCGCATTATCACCGGTTTCCGGAGAGAAACCGCCCAGCTTGCGCGAATCATCCAAATTGCCCGAACCCTTCGAATCATCGTGGTGATCGCCCGGATCCCCGGAATCGGAATCGGATCGACATCCAGCACCCCGGTTACCGCATAACCGACCCGAATATGCTCGTCACTGGGCTCAACAGGCACCTGCTCACCGGCGCCGTCGGCCGAACCCCCAGCGCCAGAAGACGTGGCAGCCGCCTTGCCCTGCGCAACGCCGCCCGCAGGCGGGGCCCCGGCGGCGGTGGGATTGCCGAACCTGGAGCTATCCCAGCCAAGCGCCACCCAACGCCCGTCTACCCAACCGCCGGTCGAGTTCCCGACGAAGTCATAAGAGCCCACATCGTTCAACGAAGAATCGAACAGGTGCGTCTCCTGGGGCTCGAACGCGCCCCTTCTCCCCGATGGCGATACGCGTTGCCGCCACGGCACCCTGCCCTCCGATGACCAGGTCCGTATAGGTCGACGCGAAGGAACTGACCGGGACAAGCGCACGGTAAGCTATTTGCTTACCGGCAAGGTCGAACTTCATGACAGCGCCCTCGCGAAGCGCATCATCTTGGTTCCCATCGGCATCCACGCGGCCCGACGCCAGCACGTAAACGGAATCCTCGCGGGCCTCCACGTCGCAGATGACCTGATATCCGCCCAATTCGCAAGTGCGCACCGGTTCCAAGCTTTCGGTGAAATCCTCGACCGTATCAAGGTCCAGCTCGGCCGGCGCAGCGGCCAAACATTCCCTCAACCGCTTCTGCGTCATACAGGCGGATCGTATGGCTCGGCCCATCGGGATTGTAGGCGCCATTTTCGGAAAACACCGCGGCGATCAGCCCGTTGCCCGCATCGTAGACATTCCCCCGCCCGCGTCCAAAGCATGCCTTCGCCGCTCGATGACGCGTCGCCGGCGGTTGCGCGGCCGCATCGGCGCCCGCGAACGCCGATGCCAGCACATAACCGTCCCCAAGCCCGAACTGATACGCATACGAGCCCACAACGGGCGCATCCCCCACCGCCATGGCGCGAAACAGCCCGGTGTAGCGGCTTAGAGACGCCTCGCGAATCACCTGACGCGTGCCCAGGTCAACCAGATAGGCGCGGGCCAAGCCGGAAGCTTCGCCGTACTCGAACGACGCCGTCACCAGGCAGCGGTCATCGGACAGCATGGCACAGCGCAGCACCGTGCTGGTCAGCGGATACGTAGGCAGCACCGCCCCTCGATCATCGCCTCGTCCACCTTTGACGGGTCGTCCTCGTCGAAGGTTTCCAGATACAGGGCTTCGCCGACCGCGCGCATAAAAGCAATGCGATCCGTCGCCGCGCGTGAGCACCGACGAGATGCCGACGTTCTCGACCACCGGGTCCGTTTCCAGCTCATAGAAGCCGTGTGCGCCGAAACCGGTCAGGCCAGACGGGAGAACGGCACGCGGATCTCCTCGGAATACACCTCCTGCCCGCCGGCCACGCCCAACAGGAAACACCCGCGGGAAACACCGCCTCGCAGGCGCTGGTCGGGGACACCTCGCCGGGGTTGAGCTTGTAATCCATGGAAACGGTTTCGCCGCTTGCATCGGTAATGGAAAGGACGCGCTTCCCGTCTATCTCAAGGTACGGGAACGCTCCAGTCTCATAGGCCTTGCAAAGCGCCGGGTACGACATGGTGAAGCACACCGGACCCCAATTCAGCAGCGTCGTCGGCTTCAACGAAAGGGAGAACTCGGGGAACGGGCTTAGCGGCGTCCGACCAGGAGACGGTCACGGCGCCAGAGCCCTCACCGCATTCGCCGACCGAGAACGTCAAGCCCGTGAAGCCGCCGCCGATGCTTTCGCCGAAGTTCGTGGAGGGATACGTCGTCGGCGACACCTCGTGGCCGTCGCGGAGCATGCACCCGTAGCCGGTGCCCGTGACGGCGGCAGGCGCATAGCCTACCCCGGAGGCGTGGGCTTCGTCCATATCGGGGTCGACCAGCTCGATAAGCTGGTTGCCGGGCGTGCCGGTGGTGTTCTTGTACAGATAGTCGTCCCCTTCTTGGGAAAGCGCCGCCTGCACGCGGAAAAGCCTGAAGCCCGACGGCAGGGGGACATCCTGGCCCCGCGTTTGTATACTACCGACTGGTTGCCGGCATAGCGATCGTATTGCAGCAGATAATACGACGAGAACAGGCCCTTTTCCGGGTCCAGCAGATCCTCGGAATCCGATACGGCGATAAACCCGCCGCATTCCTGCAGATCAGACCCCGTAAAGGCGGAAAGCACCTGATCAAGCGAGTGCCCGTCATAGTGCTCCAGCACACCATTGCGCAGCACATCGACGCCGCCGGCGTTCGCGACCACGCGCACGACCTTGCCCTCGTCGACCCAACCGAGCATCCATTTGAAGAAGGCGTTGGTATCGCCGGTGTTATTGTCCATCAGGTCGAACGTCAGGCACCCGGAACGCTCGGTCGAATCCGCCGAGGTCCTTCGATAGCTATACAGGTCGGGAAGGCCAAGCACATGGCCCGTTTCATGGATGAGCGTGGAAGCCGCCATGTCCCCGGTGCAGTTCTCGGCCAGCAGGCACGCGTTCCACAGGCGCCTACCGTCCCAGGAACGCTCGCATACCTCGGGCGAGGCCTGCTGCTGCACCGTCCACTCCTGGCTCCACCAGGTGCTACCCCATCCCGAGTCAGGGCCGGCGAAATGGATGTACACACAGTCGAGGTAGCCGTCGTCATTGGCGTCGAACTGCGAAGGTCAAGAGTCTCATCAAGCGCATCGAGCGCTTCCACGAACAGCGTGTTGATATCGCCCTGATAGTAGCTGCGCTCGTGCTTCGCCTGATAATCCACAGCAGTGCCCGATATGTCAAACTTGCCGTAGCTTGCGCGCTCATAGTACGCATGCAGGCTTTCGTAGGAAGCCCGACCTGCCGCCGCCGTTGATGAGCGCATCGAGCGCTTCAAGCGTATCGTCGTCGGCGAAGGAATAGTCCGGGAACGACACGCGCAACGCCAGCACGTGTCCGGCGCCGACCGTGGCATGCCGCTTTTCAAGTCGACGGGACCGCGGATCGCAAAGGAGAACACGTCCGCACCCTGCCCGAGCGCCGCCGCTTGCCGGGCAAGGGCCTGCTGCGTCAGGTCAGCGGACAGCTGCGCATGGCCAAGGCGCTCGGCAACCTGCGCACGCTCGTCGAGCGAACCATCCGCACGGTAGCTTTCGACTTGCTCCTGGGTAGGAACGCACGGCGAACCTTGGTCTCCGGCACCGACGGCGTCGACACCAAACGCCGAAGCAGGCGCGGTTGCGAACGCAAGGGCCAGTGCGACAACCGCAAATGCCCTGGAAGCAATGACCTTAACCTGATGCGCTGGGGCATCAACAATCGACGATTGATTGCTCATGCGATTCCTTTCCTAAGGCAGGGGCCCGTCATCCGCCTGCCGGTTTTCGCCGTTAAGAAGCGTGAGAGCGAGACGAGGACGGAGATGCGCTCACCCCGAACAGGGGATGGAGGTGCGTTCGCACACCGTCGTCACTGCGCGAACAGGAGACGATGACCAGATGAACACACCTCCATCCCCTGTTCACCCCCGTTCACTGTTCGGAGATTACAAAGAGCGGCTACCGCTAAACACAGCAACCGCTCTTCGGCAAAACCATATCAAATCGGACTATACAGCCCTGACAGCCCCCCGGTCAAACCCTTAGTCCGAATGCCCAGGCCAGACATGCAACCAGTAAGCCCCAGGCGCGCTAAGGCGTTGGGACTCCCAATCAAACCTACAGTCCGTAAAACTCCGTCGTCAAGGGCCTTGCGAACAGGTCCTTTGCTGCCGCTTTCGGGTCGGCGCCTTCCCACACCACGCTACGCACCACGTCGGTGATGGGCAGCTCGACATCGTAGGCGTCCGACAGCGTTTTCAGCGTTTTGCACGCCAGCGCGCCTTCGACGACCATGTGAGTGCGCTCGCGATACGCGTCAAGTGTGCCGCCCTTCGCCAGCTCCACGCCGAACGAACGGTTGCGCGAATGCTCGGAGGTGCACGTGGCGATCAGGTCGCCCGCACCAGCCAGACCCATGTACGTGATGGCCTGCCCGCCGCACTTCACCGTCAAGCGGCTCATCTCGGCCAAGCCGCGCGTCATGAGCATGGCTGCCGTGTTGTCGCCATAGCCCAAGCCATACGCCACGCCCACGGCAATGGCGATGACGTTCTTGAAGGCGGCGCACAGCTCCACGCCCGTGACGTCGTCGCTGGTGTAGGTGCGGAACGTCGGCGAGGCGAACAGGTCGCGGAACAGCACCGCCGTATCCTGACCCGACGACGCGATCACGGTGCCCGCCGGCTTGGCCTTGATGACCTCCTCGGCATGGGTGGGGCCCGACAGCACCGCCAGACGATCCCTGTTGCCCAACTCGGATTCGAACACGCCCACGGGCAAGTAGCCGCTTTCGGCCTCCACGCCCTTCGAGCAGATGATGATCGGGAACTGATCGTCCACACATCGGATAGCACGCGCGCCACACCACGCAACAGGTTCGAGGGCGTCACGATGACGGCGGCCTTCGCGCGATGCAGCGCGTCACGGTACGAGGTGGTGGCCACGATGTTGTCGGACAGCTTCGCATCCGAAAGGTAGCGCGGGTTGACGTGCTCGTGGTTGATACCGTGCACCACCGAATCCTTGCGCGCCCACAGGCTTACGTTATGCCCATTGAGGGCCAGCGTCTGCGCCAACGCGGTTCCCCCACGAACCGGCGCCGATGACTGCAACCTTCATGTCGTCGTCCACTTTCTTACGCTTCCTTATCCTTTGCCCGATACGGCGCTCGTTGCCTGCGCGCAGGCGCTCGATGTTACCGCGATGCGCCCAAACCACCGTCAGCGCGGCAACCGTGGTGCACACCCACGCTGCGGGCGCGAACGTGGCATACAAGAAGTAGTACGCGGCGAACAGCGGGCACGCCCCCGCGGCGGCGATGGAGCCCACCGACACGTACTTGGTGGCAAGCACCAGCACGGCGAAGATGGCCAGCTCAAGGCACGCGCCCTGCCAGCCAAACGTCACGAACAGGCAGCCCACGGCCACGGCGATGCCCTTTACCGCCCCTGAATCCCAGCCAGGGGCTGAAACTGTGCCCCCATACGCAGCCCAAGAAGGCCACCGTGACGAAGTCGTCGTAGCCGATCACATGGCCCGACAGCGACATGCCGCCGCCGAACATGACAGCAGCCGCAGCTGCAATCAGGCCCGATACGATGCCCTTGCCGAAATCCAGCACGAACACGGCGCTACCGCCCACCTTGCCCATGGTGCGCATGGCGTTGGTGGTGCCGATGTTTCCCGATCCCTGCTCGCGGATGTCGGTGTGATAGAACACCTTCGAAATGATGACGCCCCAAGGGATGGACCCCAACAGGAAAGAGATGACGAAAACCCCTAATGCTCCCAGCAGTTCCACAGCGGATCTTCCCTAATCTTTCTTCTTAAACTTCATGCGGATGGGCGTGCCCGTCAGGTCAAACGACTTTCGCAGACGATTCTCTAGGAAGCGCTCGTAGTTGTCGTTGACCAGGTCGGGGCGGTTCACGAAGAACGTGAACTGCGGCGGGCACGTTGCCGTTTGGGTGACGTACTTCATGCGCAGGATGGCCTTGCCCTTCGAAACGGTGTGGCCGCCCTCGCGAATCTCGCCCAGCCAGACGTTGAGCTGGTTGGTGGGAATGCTCTTGCAGAAGTTCTCGTACGCAACGTCAACGGCTTCCCAGATGCGATGGACGGATTTGCCCGTGAGCGCGCAGGTGGCCACAACGGGGCATAGCCCACGAAGGTCATGCGGTCGGTGATCTTCTCGCGAACCTCGGCCTTGGCGTCGGGGCCCTCCACCAGGTCCCACTTGTTCAGCACGATGACCATGGCGCACTGGCGGTCGGCGGCGAAGCCGGCCACGCGCTGGTCCTGGTCGGTCAGGCCGATGGAGCCGTCGATGACCAGGATCGCAACGTTGGCGCGGTCGATGGCTCGCATGGCGCGCACGAAGCCGTAGTACTCCACGTCCTCGTCGATCTGGCTCTTGCGGCGCAGACCAGCGGTGTCGACGATGGTGTAGCGCTGGCCGTCGTGCTCGATGACGGTGTCGATGGCGTCGCGCGTGGTGCCGGCCACATCGGACACGATGGAACGATCATCCGAGGTCAGACGGTTGGTCAGCGAGGACTTGCCGGCGTTGGGGCGGCCGATGATGGCGATGTTGATACCGCCGTCCTCCTCCTCGTCGTCGGCGGTCTCGACCTTCTTCAGGTCCTCGACCACGGCGTCGAGCAGGTCGCCCGTGCCGTTGCCGTGCAGCGAGGAGACCGACCACGGATCGCCAAGACCCAGCTGGTAGAACTCCCAGACCTGGTCCATGGTGTCGGGGTTGTCCATTTTGTTCACCACCAGATACACCGGCTTGGAGGTCTTGCGCAGCACACGCGCCACCTCCTCGTCGTCGGCGTTGATGCCGGTGCGACCGTCGACGATGAAGACGATGACGTCGGCCTCGTTCACGCCGGCGAACGCCTGCGTGCGGATGGAGCTTTGAACGCGTCATCGTCGCCCATCTCGATACCGCCGGTGTCGATGAGCTTGAACGGCACGCCGTTCCAGTCGGCGATGTGGTACGAACGGTCGCGGGTGACGCCGCGCATCTCGTGCACGATGGCCTCGTCGGCCTGGGCAATGCGGTTAACGAAGGTGGACTTGCCGACGTTCGGCCGTCCAACAACCGCCACAATGGGCAGAGCCATATCAAATCCTTTTCGGTTGAGGAAAATACTACGTTTGCGGCACCGCTATTCGCGCGCCAGTTCGACGAGTTCCGGCAAGAACCCAGTCGCGTTACAGGATACCACGCTCACGGGCACGCCCGCCGCCTTCCCCATATCCTCCAACGTTGCGTCATCGAGCGTGACGCCGTCGTCGTTGAAGATGACCTTGGGGACCACGTACGTCCAGCCCGGATGCTCGGCCTCGGCGGCGCGGATGGCCTCGGCGATGTCGCAGCTGCACAACAGCCCCGTGACGTCGACGTTCCCGCCGAAGAAGCGGTTCTCCACGAACAGCGGCTCAACCACCCCGGCAAGCGGGCCGCGTGAGAACAGCGGGCGGAAGAAATGCGGCGTGGCCATGCCGGCGATGTAGCGCACGCGCATGCCCGCCTGCTGCAGCGCCTGCGCGGCTTGCGCGTCAAGCCCGGCCTCTTCCGCTGCTTCCCAATCGTCCACGAACGAGCGGATGATGCCCACGCCGTCCTCGAACATGCCGAAGTCGCCGTAGTGCTCGGTGGGCGGGAGGTTCTCTAGCAACTCGTCGCCGTAGGCGTTGCAGTAGAACTCGTCGGCGGCGAAGGCCCACAGGTGGCCGCGTTCGGCGGGGGCGCGCTGCTGAGCAGGCACGATGGTATCCATGGCGGCGCGGGCGGCCACCGGGTCGTTGAAGCTTTTCGTGAAGCACGTCTGGTGTTTGGTGAAGCCCAGCGGCACGATGCAGATGTCCAGGATGCCCGGGCGCACATACGCCCAGTCGAGCGTCTCGCGCAGCGCGTCGCCGTCGTTCTCGTCGGGCATGAGCACGATCTGGGCGTGGAACTCGATGCCGGCGGCAGCAGGCGGTCCATCACGTCGATGCCGTGCTGGGCATGCCTGCCGATGATGCGCCGGCGAACCTCGGGGTTCGACGCGTGCAGCGACACGCGCAAAGGCGAGATGCGCTGCTCGAGGATGCGCGCCTCGTCGGCGGCCGAGAGGTTCGTGAACGTGACGAACGTGCCCGAAAGGAAGCTCAGACGGAAGTCGTCGTCGCGCAGGGTCAGCGACGGGCGCATGTCGTCGGGCAGCTGGCGCATGAAGCAGAACGTGCAGGCGTTGCGGCACTGCTTGACGCCGTCGAACACGACGCCCTCGAACTCGAGGCCCCAGTCCTCGCCTTCGTAGCGCTCAAGTTCCACCTCACCGGAATCACCGTCGGTGTCGATGTATCCGAGGGTGATCACGTCGTCGGCGGTAAGCCAGCGCCAGTCGATCATGTCGCGCACGGGCTGGCCGTCCACGCTGGTGATGATGCAGCCCGGGGTGAAGCCCGCGTCGTCAGCAGGGCTTTCGGGCAGCACGGATTCGATGACGGCCTTCGGAGGCTCGGGAGCGCGACGCTTGCGGCCGCCCGCGGACTGCGCAGCCTGCTTCGCCACATCCTGAGGAGGATAAATGCCCACGTCAACACCGCCTTTCCGCTTCCGTTCGCCCATATGCCGTTGATTTTTCGCAGCATACCATGGTAGCATGCCGCGTCCATCAAGACGCACGGCAGGAACGCGGCGCGAAAAATCAGCGCAACTGGGGATGAGGACCTACGATGCGGAGAACGACCTGAGGGCGTCGCGGACGGTGCGGTACTGGCGCTGGCTGATGGGCACCGCCTCGTCGCAGTCCATGACCAGCCCATCGGCAGAGACTTGGACCACGTGCTCCATGTTCGCCAGGTAGCTTTTGTGGCAGCGCACGAAGCTGCCGGGCAGCTGCTGCTCAAGCTCGACCAGCGCCGCATACGATTCCAGCACACGAGCATCCGAAAGCCTGACCAGCACTTTTCGCCCGATACTTTTCACGTACACCACGTCGGCGGGGTCCACGATGTGCACGGTCCCGGCGCTGCGCAGCGCAAGCGGGCTTGCCGCGCGATGGCCGAGCAAGCCGAACACCTTGTCCAAGGCGTTGCGCGCCTCCGTAGGCGAATACGGCGCCAGCAGCAGATACTGATGGTCGGTGCCGTAGACCGCCGAGGTGTAGGCGGCGCGCGTGGTGCAGTACACGGTCAGTGGAAGGATGCCGCGGTCTTGCAGCTCGCGCACCAGCTCGATGCCGGCGCGTTCATCGGACGTGCACGCCGGGAAGGCGCCAGGGGCATCCACGGGAGCGAACAGCGCATCGATGCGCGGGCTTTGGGAGATGCGCTCGCTCACCTGGGAAAACGCGCAGCTCTCCAACTGGATCGCGCCGGCGCAGGGATGCTGCTCGATGAGCACGCGCAGCGCCTCAGGGGCACGGCATCTTCGACGAGCAATATCCTGAACATGGTGGCAACCTCCGCATCGCGTTCGCGCGCCGGCGCTTTTGCGGCGCCGGACGGCTTCGTTCATGCTTCAAAGGCTAACCCGGTTTTCGCGGGATTTGTTGCGCAACAAATCGGGCCGTTTCTTCACCGTCCGTGCACAAAACCGTCCCCGCCCTCACATGCCGAAGCACGCGCAGACGGGGACGGTTCATGGGGGATATATAGGAAATGCAGCGCCATGACGGCGGACAGGAAATGCGAGTGTAGGCCCACCCGCATGATAAGGATCGCTACATGCGCTCCAAACACTGCACCACTTCGTCGATCTGGTCGTCGGGGGTGCTGGCGCCTGCCGTGACGCCGACGGAGGAGCAGCCCACGAACCACGCGGGATCAAGCTCGGCGGCCGACTCGATGTGGTGCGTGCGCGGGCATTCCGCAGCGCAGATCTCGGCCAGATGCGTGGTATTGGCCGAATTGCGCCCCCAATGACCACGATGGCGTCCACCTGCCCGGCAAGCTCCGCAGCAGCCTGCTGGCGCTGGCGCGTGGCCGTGCACACCGTGTCCTTGACCTGCGCGGCAACGCCTTGGGCGCGAATGCCCTCGAGCACGTCGTCGAGCGCCTCGCGGGTTTGCGTGGTCTGCACGACCACGCCCACGTGCTCAGGCAGGTCACCGGGCAGGTCGGCGGCCGTTTCCGCCACGTGCACCTGCGCACCGGCCTCGTGGGCGTAAGCTACCAAGCCCTCCACCTCGGGATGGCCCCCCTCGCCCCACCACCACCACGTAGCTGCATTCCTCGGCAAGCGTGGCAGCAGCCTTTTGCGCACGCGCGACATGCGGGCACGTGGCATCGATCACGGAAGCCCGCGCACCTCCACCGAGCGGCGCACTGCCGGGGTGACGCCATGGCTGCGGATGATGATGGCGCCGTGCGTTGCCTGCTCAGGTTCCTTGACGGCCAGCACACCGCGCGCCTCAAGGTTCGCCACCACCTGGGGATTATGGATGAGCGGCCCAACGTGAACGCGCTGCCATCACCCTCGCTTGCCTTCAGGGCCAGGTCAAGGGCTCGTTGCACGCCGTAGCATGCGCCTGCGTTCTTGCTGCGGATGACTTCCATGTCCGATCCTTTCATATAGGTATAGGTGCGCCACGCACGATAGCGCAAAGGGGCCGCTCTCGCGGCCCCTGCCCCTCAAAAACCTGCTACTGCTCGGCCTGCGCCTTCGTGGGGCGGGTCAGCTCGATGGCCTCGGCAGGAGTGTGCTCGGGAATGGGATGGGAGGCGAACGCCTCCGTGAAGTCGCGGCCGTCGGGGAACAGCGCGACCATATCCACCTGCTCACGCGGCACGCGCTGATGCAGCGCGAACACCTCGCGCATGGCGTACCACGAGCACCCGTCAAGCGATCTTCCTTCGGCAGGAAGTCGAAATCGCTTACCACCAGGGGCTTTCCGTACTCCACCGAAATCTTCGGGAAGCGGATGCGCTCACCTTTGCGCTTGACGTTCTCCGCCTCGCGCACGCACATGGGCAGGATGGGCGCCTTTACCCATCTTCGCGATGAATGCCGCACCGGAGTGGATTTCGGGCGTTTTGCTGCCCTTGCCACGGCGCGTGCCCTCCGGCAGGATGCCCACCAGCTGATTTCCCTTCAGCATGTGCGCCGCGCGCTTGATGGCGGTGCGGTCGGCCGAATCGCGCTTGATGGGGAACGCGCCCACGCGCGAGAGGATCTGCCCTGCCAGGCCATGGGCGTTGCCGAACAGCGAGTCGCGGCCCATCAGGCGCACGAACTGGCCCGGGCGCGCTGCCACGTACATGAGCACCACGTCCAGAAACGACGTGTGGTTGGAAACCACCACCGCACCGCAGCAGTCCTTGAACGCGCGAAGGTTCTCGCGCCCGTCCACGCGATAGCGGAACAGCACCTTGAACACGAAGCCGATCAGCACATAGGCGAAGTTCGCGAACCAATGCGGGATCTGCTTCTCGTCGGTGGTGCCTCCGAGCGCGGTCCCACATGTCCTCGTATCTCAGAAACAGGCTCATACGTACACGCCCTTCTCCTGGGCGAGCGCGCAGATGCGCTCGATGACCTGCTCGATCGTGCGGCCGGTGGAATCCATCTGCACGGCATCGGGCGCCGGCTTGAGCGGGCTCGTATCGCGCGAGGAATCGATGGCGTCGCGGCGCTCGATGTCGGCGAGCACCTCGGCGTAATCGGTGCTTCCCACGCCGCGGCGCTCGTTTTGCGCCACGCGGCGATGGGCGCGCTCGGCGGCGCTGGCAGTCAGAAACACCTTCAGCTCAGCCTCGGGAAACACCGCCGTGCCGATGTCGCGGCCTTCCACCACGTAGTTGCCCGCGCGGCCGATACGCTGCTGCTGGGCAACAAGCGCCTGACGAACGGCGGGCGCGGCGGCCACGGCGCTGACGGAGCGGTCGATCTCCGCCGTGCGGATGGCGTCGGTCACGTCCACGCCGGAAATGGAGACGCGGCGCGGCAGCGGGTCGCCCGGCTCATGGGAGAACCCGATCTCGTGCATGTCGGCGATGCGGCCGAGCGCTTCGCCGTCTTCCAGCGAAACGCCGTCTTGCAGCGCCTGCCAGGCGATGGAGCGGTACATGGCGCCCGTGTCCAGGCACGAGAAGCCCAAGCGGCGCGCGACCGCCTTCGAAACGGTCGATTTGCCGGCGCCGCTCGGGCCGTCGATAGCGATGATCATCGTGCAAGCCTTTCGATATCGTCCAAGAAGCCGGGATAGCTGACGCACACGGCCTCGAAATCCTTGATGTTCACGGGGCCCTTGCCGGTCAGGCCGACGAGCGACCAGGTCATGGCAAGGCGATGGTCGCCGAGCGAGTCGAACTCGAGCCCCTCGGGAACCTGCAGGCCGGGCTGACCCTCGACGTAAAGGTCGTCGCCTTCGCACCATGTGTCCACGCCCAGCTTTGCCAGACCGTCCATTATAGCGGCAAGACGGTCGGTTTCCTTCACACGAAGCTCCCCCACTTGACGGAACACGGTGATTCCATGCGCGTGCGCCGCCACCAGCGCCAGCACGGGATCTCGTCGATAATGCCGGCGATCTTGTCGGCCGGCACCTCGCAACCGCGCAGATCGGGCGTATAACAGGCCTCGATGATGCCGTAAGGTTCCTTGCCCGCCGCACCCGTGTGCGCGACGCTGACCTGGGCGCCCATGCGCTCGAGCGTGCGCACGAAGCCGATGCGGGCCGTGTTCAGGCTGACATCCTCGATCTGGATCGAGCTTTCGGGGGCGCAAAACCGCCGCGCATGCAAGGAACGCCGCCGAAGAGGGGTCGCCCGGCACGAGCACCTCGCCCGCCTGGGGCTGGGCGGGACCGGCCACGCTTGCCGTGCAGGCGCCGGCCGTGGTGGCCACGCCGTATTCGGGCAGCATGAGCTCGGTGTGGTTGCGGCTCGGCGCCGGCTCGTTGACCGTGGTGGTTCCCGAGGCGTACATGCCGGCAAGCAGCACTGCTGTCTTGAGCTGGGCCGATGCCATGGGGCATCGTAGGTGAGGGGGCGCAGCCCGCCGCCGTGGACGGTGATGGGCAGCGTCTCGCGGCCTTCGGGAAGGAAGCGTGCGCCCATCTTCATGAGAGGCGCGGTGATGCGGCGCATCGGGCGCTTGCACAACGAGGAATCGCCCGTGAGCGTGACCTGGATATCCCACGGCGCCAGGATGCCCATGAGCAGGCGCACCGTGGTGCCGGAGTTGCCGCAATCCACGGGCTCGGCGGGCTGGCTGGGACCGGCGGCGCCCCAGCCGGTGATGCCGCCGGCAAGGCTTCCGTCGGCCTGCTTCTCCAGGCTGACCTGGGCGCCAAGCGCGCACGGCCCCGATGGAGCTGCGCACGTCGGCGGAATCCAGCACTCCCGACACGCGCGAGGTGCCTTCCGCCATGGCGGAGAACAGCACGGCGCGGTGGCTGATGGACTTGTCGCCCGGCACGCGCGTGGAGCCGTGCATGGGGCCTTCCAACGGTTTGATGACGGTGATGTTATCCGACATGGGTGTGCTCCTTAGGCGCTAGCCGGGCTGAACGAAACGGAGAAACCGGCGTTGATAAGGTGCGCCGACAGCTTGCCGATGTCACCTTCGTCGGTGAGCACGAGCGAGAGCACGGCCGAGTCCTCGGTGACGTGGTCGATCTCGATGGACTGGATGTTGCACCCCACCTTGCTGGTGATGGTGGTGACCTCGGCCACCACGCCGGGACGGTCCTCCATGGGGATGCGAACCTCCAGCAGCCGCTCGGTGCACGGCAGCCATGCGGCCGGCAGCGCGCGGCGGCATCGGCGGCCTCGGCGAGGGCTGGTCAACATTGCGCGATCGCCCGCTTCAAGCGCGTCGGCGAACTGCCCGATGATGCCCTGCATCTCGCGCAAACCACCAAAAGCGCATCTTTGTTGTCGAAAGCGATACCGCACCACAGCTCGGGCGAGCCGGCCGCGATGCGCGTGGAATCCCTTGAACCCGCCCGCTGCCAGGCGCATGAGCGAATCCTGGCCCCTTCGCGTGGCGCACGGCAAAGCTGCACAAGAGAGCTGGCGGTGAAATGCGGCACATGGCTGACCACGGCCACCGCCGCGTCATGCTGTTCGCGCGGCAAGCTGATCACGCGCGCGCCGATGGAGGTGACCAGCTCGTGCAGGCGCGGGAAGTGCTCGGCCGGCGTATCGGCGTCGGGGCACAAGATCCAGTACGCGCCCTTGAACAGGTCGGCGCGAGCGCCCACGATGCCGTTCTTCTCGGAGCCGGCCATGGGGTGTCCGGGAACGAAGTTCTGCGGATACGGAAGCGTATGCGCAGCCATCTCGATGATGCGGCCTTTCGTGGAGGCGGTATCGGTGATGATGCCGCGATAGCCCCACGCAGCCAGATCTTTCAAATAGCCTTCCACCACGCTGACGGGCGTGGCCAAAACCACCAAGTCACAGCCGTCTTCGATGAACGCGCGGAACTCCGCAGCATCGGGGCGGCAGTGGCGGTGGCCCAACCCTCTGTTGACGGCCTCGACGCGGGTGGCCAGGTCGGTATCGACGGCCATGACCTGCGCCGAGGGGTTCGCCGCGCGCAACGCGGCGGCGAAACTGGCGCCGATGAGGCCGAAGCCGATGACGGCTACGCGTTCGAAGCCGCCGGTTTTCGCTTGATCGATTGTTTGTGCCATAAGGCGATGCAGACCTTCCGGATCCGATCTAGGATAGGACGTTGCGGGCAAGCCGGCATCGCATCGGCAAGCGCGAAACCGCCACGCAGGTCGAAGAAGGCCCGCGACAAGGCGAAACGCCGAGTTCGCAAACACCAGCTGTTTACCCGGTGACCATTATAGCCGTTTCCGGCGGCGCACCCGCCGCCTCCGCGCAAGCACGAGGGGAACATGAACGCGAGACGGGGGGTACGTTCACGGTTGCCCTTTCACTTCCCAAAAAGCCCTCGTGAACGCACCTCCGTCCCCTGTTCACCCCCGTTCGCCCCGGCGTCCCCCTTCGACGTCCCTGGACATTTCGCGCTCTCCTACTTAATAGACGCGTGCAGCGCCGCCACCTCTTCGGGGTAAGCTCGCGCGCCACTGGCCGCGGGGCAGGTCACCCAGCTCGATGGGGCCGAAGCTGTCGCGGTGCAGCGCCAAAACGCCGTGTTTGATGGCCGATAGCACGCGCTTGACCTGGCGTTTCCTTCCCTCTCGCAGCACCACGCGCACCACGGCGCGCTGCTGGGAGCGCTTGCGCAGGATGGCGGCGCGTTGCGGGCTGGGCACGCTACCGTTGGGCTCGTGGTCGGGCACGGCAGGCGGAACCTCCAGCATGGACAGCGCGCGCTTCGCCTCTGCACCTTCCACCAGCGCGGCCTTCGCGGGCGCGGTCATGCCGTCATCAAGCTGGATGCCCTGCTCCAAGCTGGTCCAGCTGCTCGGGCGTGGGCTTGCCGTTGACCAGCGCCAGGTAGCGTTTCTCCACGTGATGACGCGGATGCAGCAGGCCATTGCCCGGCTCGCCGTCGGTGCTGAACAGCAAAAGACCCGTGGTGTCGAAGTCCAAACGCCCGATGGGGAACAGCCCCGGGAAGCGGTCGGTGGGCACGAGCTCGGCCACCGTGGGACGGCCCTGCGGGTCGGACATGGTGGTCACATAGCCGGCTGGTTTGTGCAGCATGATGGTGACAGGGCCGCCTTCCAGCCGCACGGGCACGCCGTCGACGGCAACCTGGTCGACGAGCGGATCCACCTTGCTGCCCAGCTCCGTGACCACCTCGCCGTTAACCGTGATGCGCCCGGCCGTCATGAGGTTCTCCGACCCGCGGCGACTTGCCACGCCGGCGCGCGCCAGGAACTTCTGCAGGCGCATGGGCACAAGGCGCTCCTCGGACTGCGTTTGGTTGGGTTTGAGTTGCCTGGTCATGATTCTCCCATCACAGGTCAGTCGAGGTTTGCCGAGAACCGGTTACTCGTCGTCGGTTTCGAATTTCAGGTTGTCGAAGTCGATCTTCTCCACAAGCCCAAAGCTTTGCGCCATGGCATCGGCGAACATCTGCTGCGCGGCGCTCTTTCGCCGGGCCATCGCCGTCACTCTTCTCCGAGGTCAGTGCGACGCCGGCGCCTTCGTCCTCGAAATCGAACTGCAGGCCGTCGAGCGGATCGGCGGCTCCCCATCCGACATCTGCGCCTCGGGCGCCCACGCGCCTCCTGCCCGCCCGCGCTCAGACGCTCGCGGATGAGCTGGCGCGTGGCGTCATCGGGCGCAAACTCGTCCAAATCGGGAAGATCGCGCACCGAGCGCAGCCCGAACTTCTCCAGAAAGCCGCGCGTGGTAGCGTACAGCGTGGGGTTGCCCGGCGCGTCAGCCTGGCCCGCTTCTCGGATTAACCCCTTCTCCACGAGCGAGTTTATGGAGCTGTCGGAGTTCACGCCGCGAACGCTGGCAACACCGGCGCGCGTGCAGGGCTGCAAATAGGCAACGATGGCGAGCGTCTCCATGGCCGCCTGCGAGCTTGCGCGTGTCCCACGACAGCACGTAGCGCTCAATGAGCTCGTGGTAGGCCGGGTGCGTGTACAGCCGCCAGCCGCCGGCCACCTCGCGCAGCTGGATGCCGCGCTCTTTCGCGCTCCAGCTTCTCGCGCAGGTCCACCAACGCCTGCTCGACCAGCTTCGGGTCGGCCTCCAGCATGTCGGCAAGCTCGATGACGCCGACCGGTTCGTCGGTGACGAACAGCCTGGCCTCTATGGCGCCGCTCAGCTGCGCCTGATCAAGTCCCTCGAACATCTATTCCTCCCCAACCGACGTCAGCGCGTCGTCGCCATCCAGCAAAAATTTCGCCCGAGCCCTCGATGTACTCGATGTCGATGTCGCCGAACAGCCGGCTTTGCTCCACGCGCACCATGGAACGCTTGTACAGCTCGAGCACCGCCAAAAACGTGACCACCACCAGCGGCGTGGGGGGCATCCTTGGCGATCAACTGCGAAGCGCAGCTGTTTGAGGTTGCGGATGCGCTGATGGATGGCGCGCACGTGCACCTCCACCGGGATGGGCTTCGCAGCGATGTCTTTCGCTTTCCAGCAAAAATACCTCGCGCCGCGCCAGCGCACGAGCGGCAAGCAGCGCAAGAGAGTCCAGCGACACGTCACGCAAGAAGTCGGGCATGAGATTTAGAAAGCACGCTTCAGGTCCGAACGGGCGCGGATGCATACGGCCCTCGGCGACGAACCGCGCATGCAGCGCCGCAGCGGCGTTCTTGTACTGTTTATATTCCAGCAGACGCTCCACCAGCATGTCGCGCGCCTCGGAGGGCGCCAGCTCGGCAATGTCGTCCTCCACCTCGATATCTTTCGCGCGGCAGCAGGCTTTGCGCCTTGATCTCCAGCAGCGTGCTGGCAACCAGCAGGAAATCGCTGGCGACGTCAAGTCGAGATTCTGCATGCGGCCCACTTCGGCCAGGTACTGGTCGGCGATCTGCGTGATATTGATGGCGCCGATGTCAACCTTCTGACGGCTGACCAGGTACAACAGCAGATCGAACGGCCCCTCGAAGCTGTCGGTGCGAACGCGATACGACACGATGCCCCGCCGCCCCTACGAAATGGTGAAGGGGAACAGCAGGTTGCCCAGATTGCCGGCGGTGACGTCCAGGTAGATGCCGAACACGTTCACGTGGATGATATACGGCAGCAAAATAGCCACGATCATGAAGATCGGGAACGCGTACTGCTGCACCTTGTAGTACTTCGGCAACCACTTCACAGGCATGAAGAACGCGAAGATGGACGAGCCGTCGAGCGCGGGGATGGGCAGCAGGTTGAAGAACATGAGGTACAGGTTGATGAGCGAAAACATGGGAAGGAACATCAGGTAGAAATAGAAGAACGCCTGGCTCTGCACCACCCACTGCGCAACGGGGGCGAACCCGTAGAGAACCCACGCGACCACGCCCGCCAGCACGGCGAGCAGCAGATTGGCGGCAGGACCGGCCAAACCCACGATCAAGTCGCCCTTGCGCGGGTCCTTGAAGTATGCGGGGTTGTATGGCACCGGCTTGGCATAGCCGAACACGGGCATGTTCATAGCCATGAGCAGAAACGGCATGATAACGGTGCCGAACGGGTCGATATGCGCAAGTGGGTTGAACGACAGGCGCCCTGCGCGCTTGGCGGTGGGGTCGCCTAGTTTCCAGGCAGCAAAGCCGTGCGCCATCTCGTGCAACACGATGGCGGGAACGAAGCTCAAAATCGAGCAGATGAGATAAAGGAAGCTGTGTAGTCATAATCGCAACATTATAACGCCACAAACGCCAATGCGAAACCGATAACCGACCTGAAACCCATTCGTAACGCCAATAAGCACAAGCAAACTCGATAGACGCAGCACCGTGCAACTACGCAGCTCGCACGCAATCGCAACGCACAACACGTGTCCACCGGACGAACGCAAAGCGGGCGGGCGACCTTGGTGGCCGCCCGCCCGTTTGAAAGCGCTATCGCTTATCGAGAGACCTGCGCCCGGCGCACCGAGCGCTCATCTATCGCGAACTTATGCGTTCACACGCTCGAACTTGTCCATGAACTGGACCAGCGCCTCGACGCCGGCCTTGGGCATGGCATTGTAGATGCTCGCGCGCATGCCGCCGACGCTGCGGTGGCCCCTTGATGTTCTCAATGCCCGCGGCCTTCGCCTCAGCGATGAACTGGGCATCCAGCTCGGGGTTGCCCGTGACGAACGGCACGTTCATGAGCGAGCGGAACTCCTTCTTCGCCGTGCCGCTGAACAGCTTGGACTGATCAAGGTAGTCGTAGAGGATGGCGGCCTTCTCCTCGTTGAGCTTCTGCATGGCCTCAAGGCCGCCCAGGCCCTTGAGCCACTGGAACACCTTTGCCGCACATGTAGATGCCGTAGCACGGGGGGTGTTGGACAGGCTGCCGGCGTCGGCCTGCGTCTTGTAGCGCATGATGGTGGGCGTGAAGGGCAGCACGTCCTCGCGCACCAAGTCGTCGCGCACGATGACGATGGTCACGCCGGCCGGGCCGACGTTCTTCTGCACGCCGCCGTAGATCAGGCCGTACTTCGACACGTCCATGGGCTCGGAGAGGAACATGCTCGACACGTCGGAGACCAGCGGGATGTCGCCGGTTTGGGCAGCTTGGTGTAGCATGGTTGCCGTAGATGGTCTCGTTCTGGCAGATGTACACGTAGTCGGCCTCAGGGTCGAACTCGAGGCCGGCCACGTCGGGCACGTAGCAGAAGTTCTCGTCCTCGGAGGAGGCCACGCAGCGCGCCTCGCCGAAGATCTTCGCTTCTTTCCACGCCTTCTTCGACCAGGAGCCGGACACGATGTAGTCGGCAACCTTGTTCTGCATGAGGTTCATGGGGATGCCCGCAAACTGCAGCGTGGCGCCGCCCTGTAAAAACAGGACACGGTAGTTGTCGGGGATGTTCATGAGGTCGCGGATGTCCTGCTCAGCGGTCTCGATGATGCCCTTGAACGCAGCGGAGCGGTGCGACATCTCCATCACGGACATGCCGGTGCCCTGATAATCGAGCATTTCCGCGGCGGCGGAGGACAGCACCTCCTCGGGGAGCACTGCCGGACCGGCCGAGAAATTGTACACGCGAGCCATGCTGAACCTCCTTGGGTTGACGAATGGATGCAGCGCGCCCGCGATTCGCGGGTCGGCGCCGAACGCGGAGCGCAAGCGCGTTCCGCATCGGTCTAGTATGGGCCTTTCGCATGTTGAACCTACCGGCGATACGGGATTTAAGGGCAAACGGCGAAGGCGCTCCGCAGGCGGCGGGTGCGGGCACGTGTACGGCTGGCGCGCGAAAGCCGGCGATTGACGCGTGGACCGGCCGCCGGATACGCCTGGCGAAGTCGCAGCTGACGGCAGACGAGTCCGTTGCCCGCAGCCGGCGCGCGCGAGCCGGAGGATGGAGAACGATGGGAACTTTACAGCTGTCAAGTCAGCTGTAAAGTTTTGCGGCATACTGCAGCGTCAAATAACCGCACGGAAGCATGGAGCGAACATGAGCGAGCAGGTCATCGAAAACAACGCAGGGCAAACCGGCGCAGGCACGCAAGCGTCTGGCGCGGCCGGGCCCATCGCGACGCTCACCCAGGAGATCGCGCAGCTAAAGAGCAGCGCGACGCGGTGATCCTAGCGCACTATTACGTGGCGCCCGAGGTGCAGGCCGTGGCTGATTACGTCGGCGATAGCTTCGCCCTGGCGAAACTGGCCGTCGACCTGCCGCAGCAGACCATCGTGCTATGCGGCGTGGAGTTCATGGGCGAATCGGCGAAGCTGCTCAATCCGGACAAGACCGTGCTTTTGCCCGAACCCGCAGCCGACTGCCCTATGGCGCACATGATCAGGGAGCCCGACATCGACCGCGTGCGCGCCGAGTACGGCGACGACCTGGCTGTCGTCTGCTACGTCAACTCCACCGCCGAGGCGAAGACCTGGTCCGACGTGTGCGTGACCTCCTCGAACGCCGTCAAAATCTGCAGCAACCTTCCGCAGCGCAACATCCTGTTCATCCCCGACATGAACCTGGGCCGCTACGTGGCAAGCCAGCTTCCCGACAAGCACGTCATCCTGAACAAGGGCTATTGCCCGCGCCACGTGACCATCAGCGTGGAGCAGATCATCGACCTGGAGGAAGCCCACCCCAATGCCGTGGTCATGGCGCACCCCGAGTGCCCGGCCGACGTCGCTCGCCGAGGCCGATTACATCGGGTCGACGAAGGGCATGATCGAGCACGCCGCCGCGTCGGACGCGCAGGAATTCATCGTGTGCACCGTGGTCGGCATCATCCGCGAGCTGGAGCTGCGCACCCAGGGCACGGGCAAGCGCTTCCACTTCCCGCCACCACGCCGCGCTGCGAGAACATGGACCTGGTCACGCTGCCGAAGCTGGCCGCATGCCTGCGCAACCCGCCCCTTACGAGGTGCACGTCGGCGACAACCTGGCCCCCGCGGCGCGCCTGACGCTCGACCGCATGCTCGAGTACGCGGCGAAGTAGGCGGCGAAGATGAGCGAAAAAGAATGAATTAGCTGGCGAAATGGGTGCTGCACCGCACGATATCGCCTGCGACGTCGTCATTGCCGGCTGCGGCGTGGCGGGCCTGTACTGCGCGCTCAACCTTCCCTCCACGCTTTCCGTGGTGATGCTGGCGAAGACGACCGTGGAAGAGTGCGATTCCATGCTCGCCCAGGGCGGCATATGCGTGCAGCACGACGACGCCGACTACGCGCCGTTTTTTCGAGGACACCCTGCGCGCGGGCCACTACGAGAACCGCCGCGAGAGCGTAGATTTGATGATCCGCGCAAGCCGCAGCATCATCTCCGACCTAGTGAAACGCGGCGTAGACTTCGAGCGCGACCAAGCGGGCAACCTACGCTACACCCGCGAAGGCGCGCACAGCCGCCCACGCATCTGCTTCCACAGCGATATCACCGGCGACGAGATAACCTCCACGCTGCTGACCCGCGTACGCGACTGCCCACCGTCCGCATCATGGAACACACTTGCATGGACGATATCCTGGTCGCGCAGGATAACGGCGAGCGCCGCCAGCCGCAGACGCGCTGCTGCGGTGTCCTCGCGCATGCGGCAGACAGGGCGCAGCTGCGCATCTTCGCAGGCCAGACGCTTTTGGGCGTGCGGCGGCATCGGCGGCACGTACCCGCGTTCCACCAACTTCCCCAGCCTTACCGGCGACGCGTGCGCCATTGCCGCGCGCCACGGCATCGCCCTCGAGCACATGGACTACGTGCAGATCCACCCCACCTCCCTGTACTCGACGCAGCCGGGCCGGGCGTTTCTGATCTCGGAATCGTGCCGCGGCGAAGGGGCAGTGCTGCTCGACGCTAACGGGAAGCGCTTCACCGACGAGCTGCAACCGCGCGACGTGGTGAGCGCGGCCATATACCGGCAGATGGCCGCAGAAGGCTCGAATTCGTGCGCCTCTCCTTCGCCAACATGCCAAAGGACGAGATCACGGGACACTTCAAGAATATCTACCAGCGTTGCCTGGAGGAGGGGTTCGACATCACGCGCGGGCCATCCCCGTCGTACCCGCTCAACACTACTTCATGGGCGGCGTGCGGGTGGACTGCAACAGCGCCACGGACATGCCGGGGCTCTACGCCGCGGGCGAGACCAGCTGCAACGGCGTGCACGGGAAGAACCGCCTGGCCAGCAACTCGCTGCTTGAGTCGCTTGTGTTCGCGCAGCGCGCCGCGTGGGATATGTGCCGCAAGCTAGGAGCGAACGCGCCCGTCGAGCAAACCTATCCCGAGCAGCCCTGCGGCGCCGACGCGCAGGCGTACAAACGCCTCTGCGCTGAAGCCGAGCGCAAAACCCGCGAAAGCGCAGCGCAAGGCGAGCCGCAAACCGCGGCGCAAACCTGCACGCAAACCTGCGTACAAAAACGCTGGGCAACCCGGTTCGCAAACCTGCGCGCAAAACACGACGCAAAACAGGTCGCAAACCCGCGCGCAAACCCTTTCCCCCGTCCGACAACGATTGCACCGCAAGCTCCAAGGAGGTCGTTTGCGCATGAACCCCATCACGCTGACAACCGTGGCCGAACCGCTTATCCGCCAGGCGCTGGCCGAGGACATCACCAACGAGGACGTTTCCACCGCCTCCATCATGCCCGATGCACGCCCCGCCGCCGTGGACCTGATCGCGAAGGCCGACGGCGTGCTGTGCGGCCTCGACGTGTTCGAGCGCACGTTCGCCATCCTTGACCCCGAAACCCGCATCCAGCGCTTCGCCGCAGACGGCGACGGCGTTTGCGCAGGCCAGACGCTTGCAACGGTAACCGGCGACGTGCGCGTGCTGCTGTCGGCGAGCGCGTGTCCCTGAACTACCTGCAGCGCATGAGCGGCATCGCCACCTACACGCACCGCGTCGCCGCGCTGCTCGAGGGCAGCACCACCCAGCTGGTGGATACGCGCAAAACCACGCCGAACATGCGCGTGTTCGAGAAGGAGGCCGTCAGGTGCGGCGGCGGACGCCACCACCGCTACAACCTCTCCGACGGGGTGCTGCTGAAGGACAACCACATCGCCGCCGCAGGCGGCGTGCGCGAAGCCATCGAGGCAGCGCGCGCCCACGCCCCGTTCGTGTGCGAGATCGAGGTGGAGTGCGAAACGCTCGCGCAGGTCGAGGAGGCGATCGCCGCCGGAGCCGACAGCATCATGCTCGACAACATGGGCCACGACGCCATGGCAGCGGCCGTCGCATTCATCGACGGCGCGCGAAGACCGAGTGCTCCGGCAACATCGACGCGCACAACGTGCAGGCCATCGCCGACCTAGGCATCGACTTCGTGTCCAGCGGCGCGCTCACCCACTCGGCGCCCATCCTGGACGTGTCCATGAAGCACCTGCGCATGCTGGACGGCAATGCCGATAGCACCCCAGCCGCTGACGGCAACGCACCGGTCACCGGCATACACCGGAAAAGCGAAAGCAGTAGTCATGACGACAAAGCCGAGGCCAGACGCGCATCGCTGCTCGATGCGCTCCGATCAGCCGATGCACCGGTATCCGGCGGTCAGCTAGCGAACACCCTTAACGTCAGCCGGCAGGTCATCGTACAGGACATCGCGCTGCCGCGCGAGGCGGGCGCAAGCATCGTGGCAACCACGAAGGGCTACGTGCTGGCAGATGCCGCGCAAACCTCAACTCAAAACGCAACGCAAACCATGACGCAAAACACCGCAGAGCAACCGGCCGTGCACCTTGACGAGCCGGCCCGCACGTTCAAGCTGCACCATGAGGTCGAGCAAACCAGGGAAGAGCTGCAAACCATCATTGCGCTCGGCGGACGCGTGTACAACGTGTCCATCAGTCATCGCGCCTACGGTCGCATCACCGCGCCTTTGGAGATCGCCAACCAGGCGGATATCGAACGGTTCATCAACGATATCGAAAGCGGGAAATCCTCGCCGCTGAGCACTGCCACCTCGGGGATACCACTATCACCTGGTATCGGCGCCAAGCGACGAGGCCCTTGAGGCCATCGGCCGCGCGCTCGCCGACAAGGGCTTCCTAGCCCCGCTGCTCCCCCACGAACAGGAGGGATAAGGAATTATTCCCAGCTTTCCGGCATGCCCTCGATGACCATGAACCGGGTCGACCCGGCAAGAACCAGTTCGTCGCCGGCGTGCACTCGACCGGTTGCGCGGATGCGGAAGCGCCCGCGCGTGCCGGCTCCACCACTGTCTCGGAGCCGTCTTCGCCGCTGATCAGCACGGTGCCGTTGGAGCTTCCCAAGCCCTGCACGCACCATCGGCCCGCCTCGTTGCACCAGATGCGCAGATGATGGCCCGACACGTCGAGCTCCACATCGTTGATATCGTCAGGCCCCAGGGCCAGTGCGCCGATCTCCACGCCATCGGAAAGCGGCTGCACCCAGTGCAACCCCCCGGAAACCAGGCCTCCCACCATGCGCAAAAGGCCCAACGCCTGTGCCCTCGCGCGGGTCGGCGGACGCCTCGCCGGGCTGTTCGCCCTGGTCCATAACGGCAGCGGGAACGGTTTCCAGCCTTCCGCCGTGCACCGTCTTCACGTAATCGAGCATAGGCGCACGCGCGCTTCACGTTCTGCGCTGCATGCCGCCGCCACGAACAGCACCATGGCCAGCTCGGGCGCTCCTCCACGCTGTAGCCCGCGCCGCCTTTTAGGCGCTCCAGCACGTTGCGATACAACGCCAGGTCCTGGTGGCATTCACGCAGCGCCTGCTCCATAAGCGCCCCGCCCTGGTTCGTGACCAGCGACAACGCTTCCTCGGCCGACAGGCCCTTCCCGTCGCGGGAGCGCAGGCGCGCCGAAACGCGCAGAGCTGCCACGCCCCAATCGCAAAAGTAGCGGTCCTGCAACGAGCCCACAGGGGGCATGCACGATGAAGCGTGAAACCCACGTACGGTCATCGCAACGCGACAGCGGGCTTTGCCATCGGCAAGCGGCCGACCGGACAGCACCAGGCGCGCCAGGTCCTTATGGCTGATGCCGCCATAACGCTTCATGGTCTCGAACAAGGCGCCGCACGGCGTCAACTCCGTCGCCATCAGCCTCACGCTCCTTCGCTCAAATCGTCGTCCAACACATCGCGCTTGCCCGCAAACCGGGCATTTGCGCCCGAAGCCTCGCCTGCGGAATCATCGACCTCGTACTCAGGTTGCGAGTCGGCGCCGCAAACCTTCTGCGTTTCGCCCTTGCCGGCTTCGCCCTCAGGGCTACCGCAGCCGCGCCCGGAAGCGCGTCGGCCCCGTCGCAATCGCCCGAGGGCAGCGCCTACGGCGAACCACCTGAGGCAATGCCACGTTCAGCGCGAAATCGGCCACTATGATGCACCAGCCCGCCGCCGCTGCGGCCACCAAGGCCATGAAAGCAAGTGCTGCTGGGCCGCCTCCTCGAAGCGCATGTCGGCAAGCACCTGCCACAGCGCGGCGAACATGACCGCAGCGGCCCGCCGTGCCGCGCAAAAAAGCCCGCTGTGGTGCGCGAGCCGCCGAAGCGCAGCGATAGCCCCACCAACGCGGGAAACAGCGCCGCAACGGCAACTGCGACCCGGGAAGGCCGCCCGACCAGGCAAAACCCACCGCATCAAGCGATGCCTGCGCCCCGTTGGCAAGCACGGCCGCCGAAACCGCAACCCCGCCAACGCCGCCGCCGCGATGCCCTTGCATGCCATGCGCACATGGGCCAGCGTGGAATTTGCCACATCAAGCGTCGACGCGGCGAACCCGCCGGGCACGCACGGCACCAGCGGACGACCGCAAAACGACCGTTCCACGTTATCGGCGTAGTGGATGGAGAACGATGACAGCGCGTCGCGAACCGCCGCGACGTCGGGGCGATCGGATTGCCCGTGAGCCAGGCAATCTCCCAACACGATACCCAGCTGCTCGTCCACGAAGGACAGCGCCTCGGCCGCCTCCGACACGCCCATCGGTGCAGACAGCTTGTCCTGCGCGTGTTGCACCGCAACCGCCACCTCGGGTTCGCGGGCAAGCGCCTCGAGCAGCTCGTCGGCGTGAGCGTGCGCCATCACCGCAGCCGGCGCGGGAGCGGCCATCTTCGCGCGATACGGCGAAACAAGCGCCCCATCTTCCGTAACCGCATGCAAGTCGTAGGGACGCACCCGCACGCCAGCTGATACACCACGCTTGCCGCGGCGTACACGTCGATCGCCGGCGATTTGCGCAACTCGACCAGGCCCGGAATGTCATCGCTGAGCATCTCGGGCGGCGCGAAATCGGCGGTGGCGCCGCGAAAACACCGCGTTCTCGCTGGTAAACGACGTGGGCGCGGCTCCGATTCGGCCGACGAGCCGAAGTCGATGAGGTACAGGTCGAACACGCCCCTCGTCCACCTGCTGCTCAAGGACAGCCGCGAGGTGCGCACCATGACGTTGCGCGGGCTGATGTCGCGATGCACGAACCCGCCTTCCACATACCCCATGCGCGCCACCAGGTCGAACAGGTCGCGGCCCAGGCGCGCCGCCACCAGCGGCTCACGCGGCCGCAGCCGTCGACGGCAAGCTGCCGGCGCACGCAGTCCAAAGTGATGCCCTCAACCCATTCCATGACGATGCACGGCACCCCGTCAACCGTCCCGCGACCGTGCAGGCGGGAAAGCCTTCAGCCCCGACAGCAGGATATGGCACTCGTATTCGCGTTCGAATGCGGCACGCGAGGCACGAACGCGGCGCTTGTAATCATCCTCGGTTTCGCCATCGCGACGATGCGGAAGCGAGCAGCTTGAGCGCCAGATGCTCGCCTGCGCATTGCGCGCATGCTCAACGCGGCCCGTGCCGCCGCGATGCCCCTGGCCCTGCGACACGAACAACGTGACGAAACGGCGCGTACGACGGCCGATCGGCATCGGAAAGCGAAAGCGGCGCGCTGAAATCCGCCACGCGCACCAGGCGCAGGCCCTGAACAGCGCCCGACGAGGTGAGTGCGCCACTCTTGTTCACAAAACCCGCTCATAGCCTGATACTCGCTAACGTCTCGTTCAGGCGCGCCGCCGCAATGCTGTTGCCGGAGGCATCCTGATCAGCGCGAACGGGTTCCATCCAGCGATCAACCCCTTCCGCCGGGTTCTCGTATGCAAGTTCAACCCCCCACGCGTCGTAAATGACGGAGAGGTACTGGTCCAACGCGATATACGCACGCTGGAGGTTGCCCTTTTGCTCCAGCCAGCGCGAGCCATCGGCGAACACGTCAGAATTGCGCAGGAGCAGGAAGTCGGTGAGCATTTGGCTGTCGATGGCCGCGCACTCGTTGTAATCGCTTTGGCGAAGGGGGCGAGATATGCTCATACAGTCGTTGTTGAACGCCGCCACGGCGTTGTTCACGCGCGCAACATAATCGTTCACGCGGGGCCTGATGATCGACCAGCACGGCATACTCCGCCGCCTCCCTGCTCGGCCGTGGGCGGGGCGGGCGTGGGAGCAGAGCCAGTGCCGGAGCCCCGGCGTTTTCCGAACCCGAACCCGCGCCCGATCCGCCGGTACCGCCGGACGCATCGCTTGCGCCGCCGGAGCTGCCCGAGCCGGAGCCGGACGCGGACCCGCTGCCGCCCGAGGACGTAGAAGCCGACGTCGAAGCCGAGCCCGAGGCCGTCGAGTCGCCACCGGCGATCTGCTGGGCACGAGCGAACGACGAATCCACCGAGGAAACCGCCGTCGCCCCAGTCAACGACGCAACGCCCAACGCGCGGGGCCCGGAACCAAGGCCCAAGGCCGACGCAGCATCGGGCGCGGCGGCGTCGGTCTTGGAGGCCTCGATCGTCACCGGGCCCACCGCGCGCGTCGCAGCCCACGGGGCCGGCCTGAACTTCGCGCATCTGGCCGTCAAGCCACAGAGCCGATTCCAGCGGGATGACCACCGCGCGCTGGGCTTGTCGGACACCACGGCCGGGATTGCGGACAACCGCCGACGCCCGCAACCATCAGGGCGAACGACGCGGCCGAAAGCACCATCATGGGACGGTGATTCCGGGCTTCCACCGCAGCCTGCGCGCGGCGCGCAGGGCGATCGTTGCGGCAAACGTGGGCGTGGGGGCTGGGGAAGGCTGACAGCGCGGCCAGCGGGCGTCAGCTGCCCAGCGGGCGCCTGAGAGTGTGCGGCATCAGCGGTAGCCAAATCCGCCGTGTCGCCGGCGGCCAAATCCGCGGCATCGTTGGTGGCCAAATCCGCCGTATCGCGCTCGTCGTCGTGCGCGTTCTGCTCCGTCATCGCCTTCCCCTCCCCTTCTTGTCCCAAAAGGCTCCGTTTAAGCCAAGCCCGGCCAGTTTTGCTGGCGCAAAGCCTCAGTATGCGGCTATTGCAACCGAATTGCGTTAAGTTTAAGCTGCGCATGCCATCGCGCATAGGGATGCGCACGCAGGCTGACTCGAAGCGCTGCATAACGGCCTCATCGAGCCCGCGGCTTTCGCGCCCGAACACCAGCCAAGCGTCCGGACCGTACGAAACATCGCGGGCGAAGCGTTTGCGCTGCACATGCCCCGTGAACAGGTGCAGCTCGTCGGCGGCGTGGACCTCGAAGAACTCGTCGGCGCACGACCAGCGCACGATGTCGACGTCGTCCCAATAGTCGCAGCCGGCGCGCGCGCAAGGTTGCGCTGCGTGACGGCGAAGCCCATAGCTCCACCAGATGCAGCCGCGCGCCGATGCACGCGCATGTGCGTGCGACGTTCCCCGTGTTCTGGGGAATCTCAGGCTCCACCAACACGATGTTCAGCATCCTTGCAACCTTTCTTTCAAATGAATAGCCCTCGTGAGCCCATGAGGGAGCCCGCAAGCGCCGCAGCCCCAAATGACCGGAGCCCCGACGGCACGGCCAAACGCCGCCGGCGCGCAACGCGCATCCGGCGCAGCGCCTACACGCCCACGCGAGGTCCCTACACGCCCATCGCTTCGGCCTGTTTGGCCATCTCCTCTTCAAGCTCTTCGTTGAGCATGAACCACTCCTCCTCGGCAGCGGCGATGCGCTGCTTGAGCTTGGAATGCTCGGCCACGGCATCCGAGGACGCATCCTCGTTGATGTAGAAGTCGGGGTCGGCCATCTTCGCCAAAAGCTCCTCCATGCGGGCGTTGCCCGCCCATTGTGTCAAGCTCGGCATCGGTGGCTCGTCAGCGCGGCGTAGGCGCGGTTGCGCGCTCGGCCTCGCGATGCGCTTGCGGTGGTTCTTCAGCGGCAGGCGCAGGCGCGGGCGAAGAAGGCACGGAAGCCTTGTAGCGAAGCGCTCGACGAAGCGCCTTCGACGCCTCGGGCCCGCGATCCGCCCTTTCCGGCGGGTTTGGCCACCTCCGGATTGTGGTCTTCGGCAACCGGTCGATGAACTCCTTCGTCTTGGCGATTTCCCGTTCCTGGGCCTTTTTCTGGCGCAGCAGAATCTCCTTCCGCAGCACGCTTTCCTTCAGGAAATAGGAAAAATTGCCCGCGTACTCCTCCGCGCGCCCGTGGTAAAAGGCAATCGTTCGGGAAACCAGGGAATCCAGCAGCGCGACGTCGTGGGAAATGAGGATGATGGCCCCCCGGTAGGTGCGCAGGTACTGTTCCATCCACCGCTGGGATTGAATGTCCAGGTGGTTCGTGGGTTCGTCCAGCAGCAGCACTTCCGGTTCCCGGAGCAGCAGCTTGGCCAGCGCAATGCGCATCTGCCGGTGCGACAATCCGCTAAACGAACCTACGCGAAATCCGGCTCGACACCGAGAAATGAACGCAAAAACGGATACCCCCCCCCGCAAAGAGGGAATCGACGCCCTGCAGACTCCGCCGATCCGATTTAACCCATCCCGGTCGAAGGCTCCAGCTCAAGAGGAATCCGTTTTCATCAAGGAACAAAAAGAACCGCCAACTTGCGCTGGCGGTTCTTGGAGCTCATGGCTCCCCGGGTAGGATTCGAACCTACAACCCTCCGGTTAACAGCCGGATGCTCTACCGTTGAGCTACCGAGGAATTTCTTCGGTGCGCTTCGTTTCTTGGCGCAAGAAAGTATTATAGACATTTCAATTTTCGGCGCAACCCCCTTTTTCAAAATTTTTTCAGTAGCCGATTTCGGGGCTTGCCTTGATTCGCAAGTTCAACCGAACGCTTCGATTTCGTCATTGAACTCAGCCGGACAGGTACGGCTGAGTCTAGGGGTTTCCCAATCGGCCGCGACGGCGCCCAGACACCGCCGGGCAAATCGCAGCCGCCTGCCTTCGCCGTTCAGCAACACGACGCAAGCGCCGGCGCCGGGTACAGGCGCCGCGCAGCACCACGCGTTCTAGTAAATCCCGAATGCATTCCACAGCAGGACGTTCGCGCCGATCATCAGCACGAGCGAGCCGAACATGAAATATAGCGCGATGCGATACACCGACACCGTCTGCCCCCGCCACGGCGGCCGACGCCACCGCATGCGCGCCCGCCTGCTGCACGGGCACCTGCGCATGGGCGCCCAGCTGCGTGGTCCAGCCCTTCGACAGCGGCTCGCTCGAGCGCACCTGCAAAAGCTCCAAAACGACAGCGCCGCCGCAAGGGCGAAGTACAGCCCGAAGTCGCAAATGTAGCGCATAAGGATGCCGGCGCCCTGCAAATCGAAGATGCACAGCACCTCCGCCACGCACACCGCGCAGATCCACAGCGGCATGAGGCCCTTCGCCTTCAGGCCGTGGCGGACGCGCGGCAGCGCCAGCAGCACAAGCGTCATGGGGTACAGGAAGAAGTAGCCGCCGAACATGGGCTCGTAGATGGTGACGCCCTGATAGGCCGGGTCCATGTAGGTCTGGTGCATGAACGGAATTGGCTGCCCAGCGCCGGGGGCTGGAACAGGTACGCGTACAGGCCGAACGGGATGCGGTCGGCGTGGAACCCGCGATGCGTCATGTCGTTGGTGGTGAGGTTGTAGTTCGCGCCGAAATCGAGCGGACTGCCGAAGCGCGCGAAGTTGTACACCATGACCGCTGCTGCGACCACCAGAAACGGCGTGAGCGCGGCGCGGAAGGCGCCCAGGCAGGCTCGTCGCGCCTGGGCGTTGCCGCGGGCGTCGCGCAAAAACGGCCAGAACAGCACCAGCCCGAACACGGCGGCCAGCACCATCTGCGGGCGCGCGGCAAGCGTCAACGCGATGAGCGCCGCGCCCGCCACCACGCGCCGCCGGTCGATGAAGCCGCCCGTGGTGCCCGACACCCACAGTCCCAAACCCCAGCTGATCAGGGCCAAGCCCATAGCCTCGGGCAGGAAGTACATGCTGGGCGTGCGGGCCAAGATCAAGCCGCCGCCTGCCACGAACATCATGATGTCGAGCACGAGCAGCACGCCGATCGACGTGCGAGGGAACCACCGGCGCGAGATGCGCGCGAGCAAGTACGCAATGCCCGCCACATACGCGCAGTCGCAGATGGCGACGCCGAGCCACGTGGGAACCCGGTTCCCGTGAGCAACAGCCACGGGACGTAGAACACCAAGCATGGCAGCACGCCGAAGTATACGTAGTATTTCCCCTGATAGTACGCGTGATCCCACAGGTAAGGCACGCCGGCCGAATCGCGCGCCGCGGTATCGTAGGGGTTGTCCATGGCCTGCAGCGCGGCCGAGGGCACGTCGTCAAGGTAGAAGTGCCCCTGAAGCAGCGCCTGGGCGAGCCTTCTGGTACTGGAACTGGTTCTCCGTGCTGGCGGTGTGCGTGATGGACAGGAAGTGCGTATTGACATGACCAGGATGAAGATGACGACGCACTGCACGGCCACCAACGCGATGACCATCCAGCCCTGACGCGTGATACGGCCGTCGAACACGCGACTGAACAGGACCGATTGCGGCCGGACGGCGTTCAGCGCCAGCAGCACCGCCAGAATGTAGGCGAAACGCAGCGGGTCGATGTCGAGCGGCACCTGCTGGTTCAGACCGATTCCCGTCACGGTCACCGAGCCCACGTCGGCCAGGTTCGTGATCGAGACGTAGATGGAATGACAGTCGCCCGCCGGGTCCAAGCTGATATAGGTACTGGCGGCGTCCTTCGGGTCGACCGAGACCGCCGGCAGCTGATAGTAGTTCGCATTGCCTTCGTCCTGCAGATACATGACCACCTGCAGCTTGCTGTCAGTAGCCTTAGCGGCCGCGGCGGGGTCGTTAAGCTGAGGGGTGAAGTGGATGCTACGGACGGTATCGTCAAGGCCCGTGATCTCGAAGTAGTTCGCGGACGCATCGAGCGTCAGTGCGCCTTCGGTTCCCGCCGACACGCCGTTGACCAGGTACGTCCCCACCTGCGGGTACGTCATGGACGTGAAGAAGGCCAGGTTGAAGCCGAACACCTCAATGAGCACGGCGATCAGCACGCAGATGACGATGCCGGCGAAGCGCTTGAGCGGGCTGACATAGGCGCCAGCAGACCCGGCGAAGCCCATGTCGCAGGTTTCGGAAGGCGAAGCCCAGCCCTGCTGCGGGCGCACGGCACCGTGACGGCCGTGACGCGCATACGCGGGCTGCGCAGAGTTGCCGGCATGGGCACCGGCGGCCGCCGAGCCGCCCGGGATACGCATAGTCCCTGACCCGCCGCGCGACCAGCGGCTATAGGGAGTGTTGCCAGGCTGTGCGGATTGCCCGCCGTAGCCCGCAGGCGCGCCGTTTCGGCCCGCGCCGCGACCGGCGCCGTAGCCGGCGGGTGCGCCGGGAGCCGATGCCGGGCCGGGGCCGCCGGGAGTACCGGGCGTGCCGCCCGGGGGCGCTAGGACGCGCTGCGCCACGCCCGCCGCGAGGCGTAGCTCTCGCGGGCGTACTGTTCGAACTCGGGCGAGGAAACGCCCGGTTCGAAAGGGTCATGATACTGTTGATTACGATTCGTCATGGCCCGGATTATACTTCAAGGACGAACACGTCCGAAACCCAGGGAGGCACAATGGACGAAAAAAGACATTGCCGCGTTGCAAAACGCCGAAATAGATTACGAGGACATCATCGACCGCTTCGAAGGCAACGAATCGCTGTACCTGAAACTGGCCGAACTGTTCCTCGACGACCCCCACATGCCCAACGTCCGTAAGGCGTTCGCCGCAGGCGATCTGGCAACCGCGGAGACGGAGGCCCACGCCCTCAAAGGCGTAGCCGGCAACCTCTCGCTCACCAGCGTGCAAGCTTGCGAAAAGCATGAACGATGCCCTCAGGAAGGCAACGAAGCCGCAGCAACCAAGCTGCTCCCCAGAGCTGGACGAGGCATACGTAAAGGCAGTAGAAGCCTTGCGAGAGGTGCTGGGGAGGTAGGAAGCGGAAACTCGCGCGGAAGCGCCAACGCCACGCCAAACAACAAAGCAGGCCGGATCGCCGCCAAAGCGACCCGGCCTATTTTTATATGAGAGGAAGACGCTAAGCGCAGCCGGCCATTTCCAGCCGGCCAACTGCATCAATCTAGTATCCAGGAGTCCATCTTCCGTCCGATCCAACATAATACGAACCGATCCACTGGTCTTTTGCCATAGCGCCATCTTCAAGAAGGTAGTAATCCCCTTCCCACGAAGATGATTTCATCGCTCCAGAACCGCAATAAAAACGCCAGGCAACTCCGTCGTTAAACCAACCCGTAACCATTGCGCCAGATGATGAGAATCAGTACGAAATGCCTTCGATGAACCGGTCTGCATCCAACCAGCGGAATCAAAGTGATACCACGCGTCATCGATATAAGCCCACCCATTCGACGGATAGCTCCCATTTTTATACCGATACCACCAAGAGCCATTGAGCAAACCCATATATCTTTATGTCGAATCGGGCCCGCAAAATCGAAATTTACATCTACTCCCCGGCAATGCCGTAGATCGATGTATTGCCGTCAGCTTTGCCACATCCCATATTTGCCAGAATACGTGCATTGGTAGTTATATTGAGCAACCCAACGGGGCCAAGAGGAGAAAACAGAGTCGGTTAAGCGATTATTCTGCCAATTGGTATTCGCATATATTAATGCCAATATAAATTCCACCGCAGCCCCCTTTCGTCGTATAGAGGGCACCCATTTCGCCAAACGAATACTGACTTGACGTCTATCCATACAAACCGGAAACACTAGCAGAACGAGACGCAACAGCATCCGTTGATTCACCTTTCTCCCTCGGCGGCAACCGCCACGCCACTCCAGAGCAGAAGCCCAATGGCAAGAACCGCCGATAGCCCAAGCCTAACGGCCTGGCACAACGGCGGCCTCGATTGAAATCTCTTCCCCATTTCTACCCCTTTCCTAGGAGCAGTATTTCCCAAATTAAAGCCGCAAAATCAAGCGCGTAAAGATAAAAAGCAGGTCAATCTTCTCCAGATTCAGCTGCGAAAGCATTGGGGGGAGGTTTGTCGGGCTTGCCACTAGCGCTATGTTCGATAATTTACATACTTGTGATGTTTTTAAACACTAGACAACATTGTTCAAACTTCTTGCTAAGATTCGAATATCCGAACAACGAAAGGCACTTCAACGATGCTGTCTCAAACCAATTCAAAGTGATCAACGCGCTCAATAAGCAAAGCGAGTTTTACCCAAAGAGAACTTTCGAGCGAAACTGGTCTTAGCCTTGCCACAGTCAACGCTACCTGCAAAAGAGTGCGAAACTGCCGGCTTGATCGAAAGTGGCCGACTCACTATTGCGGGCATAGCCGCATTGAAGCCCTATGCTGTAGACAACGCGGTTATCCTCGCAGCCGGCCTCTCGTCGCGTTTCGCCCCTATTTCCTACGAGCGTCCTAAGGGGCTGCTTAAGGTGCGCGGCGAAATCCTTATCGAGCGCCAAATCGAACAGCTTCAGGCCGTGGGAATCCGCGACATCGTTATTGTGGTCGGCTACAAAAAGGAATCATTCTTCTATCTCGAAGACAAATATGGGGTGAAGATCGTTGTTAATCGCGAGTATGCATCTCGCAACAACAACTCCTCGCTCATGCTGGTTCGCGAGATCCTCGACAACACCTATATCTGCTCTTCGGATAACTATTTTGAGGAAAACCCCTTCGAAAGCCATGTGTGGAAAGCATATTACTCTGCAGAGTACGCTGAGGGCTTCACAAAGGAATGGTGCATCAAAACCGGATCGCATGACCGAATCACAAAGGTAACTGTCGGCGGAACCGATGCGTGGTACATGATCGGGCACGTGTTCTTCGACCGCGCATTCTCCGCACATTTCCGCGAAATCCTTGAGGCCGAGTACGATCTGCCCCAAACCTGCGACAAGCTCTGGGAAGACCTGTACGTCGAACATATCAAAGAGTTCGATATGCAAATCAGGCGATATGACCAGCCGATCATCCATGAGTTCGACTCGCTCGATGAGCTACGAGATTTCGACCCGCTCTTTCTCGAGAACCTTGATTCCGAGATCTTCGACAACATCGTTGCGGTTCTCGGCTGTGATAAGTCGGAAATTCACAACGTCTATCCACTCAAGCAGGGACTCACGAACCTCAGCTGCCATTTCTCCACCAATGATGGCGAATGGGTATATCGCCACCCCGGCGTAGGAACAGAGCTGCTCATCGACCGCGCAGCGGAGAAAACCGCCCTCGAAACCGCGCGAACGCTTGGGCTTGACAACACCTTCGTTTTCGAAAATCCTCGACGCGGTTGGAAGATCTCAAAGTTCATTCCCGACTGCAAAAAACCTCGACCCGAAAAACGATGCCCAGCTGCAGAAAGCAATGACCATGGCACGTCAGTTGCACGAGTCTGACGCTACCGTCGAACGCCGCTTCAGCTTCTACGACGAAGGCAAAGGTTACGAACAATCGCTCTTGGCAAGGGGCCCCATCGATGTTACGGATTGGGCAGACATGGAAGCGCAGGCAACGGAGCTCCACAAGCTGCTTGAAGCGGAAAGCGGCGAACCGGTGTTGTGCCACAACGACTTCTTCAGCCTGAATTTCCTTGTTGAGGAAAACGGCAACGTCAGCCTGATCGACTGGGAATACGCAGGTATGAGCGACTACGCGAACGATTTCGGAACCTTCTGCGTATGCGATCAGCTTGACGAGGAAGAAATGCACCGCGCGCTCACGCACTACTTCGGGCGCACGCCCACGGATGCCGAATGGCGGCATAATCTTGCCCAGGTTGGAATGGCAGGCTGGTGTTGGTACGCGTGGTCGCTTCTCAAAGAATCAGAAGGCGAAAACGTCGGCGAGTGGGCCTATATCTATTACCGTTACGGCAAGACGTATTTGAAGAAGGCGCTGGACCTGTACAAGCAGCAATAGCTCTCGAAACGTACCACGAGTTCAAGGGAGGAATCCGGTGGAGGCAAAGTCGAAACGCTACGCAACCAGCGGCGAAAAAGGTTCATGACGAGGGGCATCACCTTTGCCGTGGCATCAGGCATCTGCTACGGCTTATACACGGGCTTTCTCACCTTGGCGGAAACCCAAGGAGTATGGGGCGAGTGGTTCGCGGGCACCGAATGGGGCAACGGCAATGCGGCGCTGAACGCATTCACCATCACGTTCACACTTGCCGCCTTGGCAGCAGGCCTTAACGACCTGTTCAGCGGCATATGGTCGATCGCAGTTTGCGCGAAGAACCGGCAGCTTGGCGATTTCTGGAAAACCCTTAAAACCAAGCCGGGCCGCGTGATGATGCTCTGCGCGATAATCGGCGGCCCCTTCGCGACGATCTGCTATGTGATCGGCCTCAACTCGGCGACGACTTCGGGAAACCCTGGAGTAATCGTACCCATAGCTGCCCTGAACTGCGCCATCGGCGCGATTCTCGGACGCATCCTCTTTAAGCAAAAGCTGAGTGCGCATAAGGTTATCGGCATTCTGGTCTGTCTAGCATCTGCAGGCATAATCGGAGGAGCAAGCTTCGCCTCCATGGGACCCGACGCACTGCTCGGTTGCCTGTTCGCCTTCCTGGCGGCATTCGGATGGGGATTCGAAGGCTGCGTAGCCGGCTTCGGCACCATTTTGATCGACTACCGAATCGGCATCGCTATTCGCCAAACCACCGCAGGGCTCCTAGAGCTGCTGATCGCCTTCCCCATCCTTGCCACCATCGGTGGAGGCATCGGCGCCGTTCCAGAATTGCTTGGGGCGGCAATCTCTACCCGGCATTGCTTATCTTCGCCATCTCCGGCTTATTCGCCATGCCAGCTTACTCCTTCTGGTATAAGGGCAATTCGATGTGCGGCACGGCTCTGGGCATGGCATGCAATGGCATGTACGCCTTCTGGGGACCGCTGTTCATCTGGATCACCCTTGGCGTACTCAACATCGGCGGCATGAGCGCAGATTACCCGCCGCTCTCGATGACGCAATGGTTCGGGGCGATCATCATGGTCGCAGGTATCTTCTGCATCGCAGTGAACCCGATCGATATGATCCGCAAAAAGCAGGAGGATTAGAAGATGAGTAACGAACTGCCTCTGTATTACGCAATCATGAAACACTTCGCAAACGGCAAGCCCGATTGCACAGAGGGTGTAATGCGAGACCTGGCTTCCAGCTATAGCGCCTACAAGCTGTTCACCAGGAAAGACATCGACGAAGCACTGGCAACCGCAAAGGAAAACGGGCTGCTAGACGAATGCGATTGGGAAATAGACGACAACGGAGAATTGCAAACCTTCTATATCGCTAACGATTTTGGGAGAGATATGATTCAGCGGTATATCAGGTAGACGCAAAAGCCGCCGCAGCCACGTATGGGGCTGCGGCGGCTGCTCATTGGTAGGCGAAATAGGCTACCAATGAATCAGGTTTCGTTTCCGTGTTCCACATCCCCGAACCCTTCGAAAACGTCATGCCTACAGGGCAAGCAGCGTTAGGTCCGATTCCACAATTAGCCCAAATAGCCCGATGACTATTCACCAAGATATAGTTCTTTGGGCGCATGATTCCGTCGTTGATCTTCGGGTGGCAATTGACTCCACGTCTCCCCATATTGCGCCCGCAAATAACCTTCAACGTCGGCAGGTGCGAAAAACTCTATACCCTCGAATCGGATAGTACCTGGGGGCAAGAGCATGCTCTTCGAAACGGCTCGGTCGCCGCGTATGAAGACACCATCAGCATATCCGATTTTCGATCATCCCTCGCAGTCATGGCAGCCTCGTCGAACCCGCAATTGATGCGCCGGAGACAAGACCGCACGCACCATATAATGTGCTATGCGACACGCAAGTTTTTCCACTGCCCCCAGCACGCCCTGGTGCGGCACCACAATGTGCTTAGAATGATACAGGTACGAGAGGCTCTGCCACATCATGCAGCGTTTACGCTGCCGCTTCGCCGCATCCGGTTCGGAACAAACAGCGTCATACGGAAAAATGTCCACGAAAACACCCTGCTTGAATCCGGCCTCTTCCGTTTCATCGGTTACAAAGCGCGTACCCGCCAGCATGACCTTTCCAAATAAAGCAGCCTGATGCGGATTCGTTCGAGAGCAAGTCACGCAAAACCGCTCTCCCAAAGCCTCGGGGCAACCTCCAAGAAACGCTCGAAATCATCCCGTGGCATGCCGAGATCGATATCATCATCCCACGGGATAAAGCCGCCATGACGCCGGGCCCCGAGCACCGTGCCGGAGTCGATGAAGTACATAATCCCATTCTCGCGACACACGCGATCGATTGCCTCAAGAATCCCTAACTCCGCTATTTGTAAACGGCGAAGCGTGTTCTGCTCATATTGCACGAGACCCCTCTTTAAGCGCGCGTCAGCCCTAATGCTGCACGCCGGTAAAAATGCGCAAGCCATGACGATGTTTCGGCGATGTCAAAACCGTGCTCGAACCTCTTCGACAGCATCGATTCGCGGCTGAGAACAGGTGCGCTCGTAAGCCGCAAGCGCATGCTGAGCCCAAGTTGAAGCCCCTCCTCAAGACTTAAACGATGCGCGTTGGAACACACGAGCGCTAATTCGGGTACGCCCGTCGAAAGCACGCATGGCAACCCGCTCGCCTGCGCCTCCACAGCCGCCATCGCTAAGCCCTCAGACGTTGAAGGCATCAAGAACACGTCCATGGCGCGCAAAACCTCTGGCACATCATCGCAAACACCTAAAAACCGCACAGCTTCGCCCAAACCAAGCTGAGCCGCTTTGGCGCGTAGCTCATCCTCAAGCGGACCACGTCCAGCAAGCAACAGTACCGCGTTCGGTAGAGCATGGTGAATCTCGGCAAACACCTGAAGCAAAAACGCATGATTCTTTTCTGGGGCAAGTCGCCCCACATGCCCAAACACAGGCATATCGATCAAACCTTTGTCACGTTTAGCGGACTTATGCTCGTCGTCACCGCACACATATCGCGACAAATCGATACCGTTGGGAACAATAGAGAACCGATCGCCGTCAACTAGGTTTCGCCCGAATCGATCGAGCCCAGCTTCCCGCGAACACGCCATATAGTAATCTGCAACGCGCCTCACGGGATGAGAGACCATGTTGAACGCGAGGCCGGCCAACCCCGTTTGGTAGTTTTGAGCATGGCTATGCGCAATAGCAAAAGCAACCTACGCGCTTCGCCTCGCTCAAGTAAATAGCGCGCTGCTGCCAATGTGCCCATGCACAACAGCCCATTCAGGATGCTGCGCAAACAACAGACGGCATTGCTTACGATACGTACGCTCGTTAATGCCCGTAAATCGAGGAAGACGGTATAACCGACCACCTAGCCGGCGAATCTCAGCATCATAATCGCCCCTCGCGCTGCTCATGCACCAGAAAATCGAATTGCAGGTCGCTTCGATCCATCGCCCGATACAGATTCATAATCATCGTTTCGGCACCGCCGCGATCCATCACGCCGATAACCTGCAAAACGCGCATCATGCCGCATCCTTCTCCACGGTTTCCTCCAACGAACTACTAGGATCCCTGCGCTCAAGAGCACCCGGCCCTCTGCGAATCGAACGAACAAGAAAAAACAGCAACATAAGCACGCCAAGCAGGCATGCGCCAGCACCCGCAAAACTCACACCATTCATATCCCAAGCGTTCACGCACAGAAACGTCAATGGAACAACCGCTAGAAATGCAGTAATGTTGCCGGCAAAGTTAGCCCAGAAATGACGCAAGGTAATTAACAAGTCACCGAAGAACCATAAAAAAGCCGTGGCTGCTGTTGACAGGATAATCGGCTGGAGCAAATACACATACGGCACGATACTTCCGCCAAACAGCAGCTCCAGTGCCCAACCACCGATAAGCTCCAGAATCAAAGCACATACCACGGTAACGCCAATGATGCCGAGCACCGTCTTACCCAACAGCTTGATAAACCCCTTTACTGTCGCCTTCAAAGAATAGACGGGGAAGATATCGAGCAGCGGCCCATACAAATACTGCGCACCCATCTGGATCACCAGCGCTGGGGCGGCAACTGAAGCGTAAAATACCCAGTGCAGCGTCACCGGAAACCACTGCCAAATACTGCTTAGGAATAGTGAATATAGCGCTAGCAGCAACGGAGGCGATTACAGCCGGCAATGATGTACGTAAAAGAACAACGCCTTTTCAGCAGACAAGCTTACTATCACGCGCGTAAATCGATGGCAATGCGGGATATCGAACAGCACCAGAACGCCGATAGCGGCCACCAACATGGCCACAATGGCAATGTTAAGGTCCTGCGTCAGCACATATACCACCGTAAACGCTGCAAGCGTCGAAACGCCCTGCAACATGAACGACTTACCGATATAGTCCATACGGCGGTTGATTTGATCTTCGCCATGCAGAATGTCGATAATCAATCCAACCGCTTTGAAGCAATAGAAGAGCGCGACTGTAATCAAAGCATATGACGCGCAGGTTAACCATGCATACGCCATGCACGCAACAAACGATCCCGCAAAGCGTCAGGCACCGAAATCCCATGTATTCGCCCAACGTGTTCTCGCGGGAGATGTCGGAGATTTGGTACGTACCCATCTTATAGTTGGCAAACGTGCCGAAAATGCCGACCACCGACATAGCGAAGCGAAAGCAAACCTGCATCCTCGTAACCTGACGACAAACGCACCACCACGATAGTGATGAGCCATTGACACGCCAAGTATGTCATGGAGCCAAGGGAATTCCAGAGCATGTTCGCTTTCACGGAAAGCTGAGCAGGGGCGCCTGGAAGGCTGCGAATGCCCTTTCCTGTGGAGGGTGCACTCATAAACGATACGCTTCCATAACGTGCACAGGGCGAACGTTTTTCGGCCGGCGGCGTGCGCCAATCACCGTATTCCGTCGTTAAAAATTCTTCATATCCTGCAGGCGCATAGTATTCTCGATCCTCAAACTTCACATGAACAGGTGAGAACAAGCTCACCGGATAAGTTTTATCCAACCTGCCTTCGCCTAAGACATCGATTACGCAATCGCTATCGTGCGAACTATCGTTTACACGCAATGCTATGATATCAAGACGATGCGCCAACTCGAAAAGATCCAGGTTCTGAACAAACGGGCACACAACTCGCTTGACCAGCTTCACGAAGCCATTCGTGCCGATTGAAGGGTCGGTCACCGCAAAACTGCGCAACAAACCTACGCGCCTGCGCTGTTTCAAGAGCCCTTCCGCTTGCTTGTCAAATCGTTCAAGAGGAAATATATCGACCCATACGCCTGTAGCAGCTTTTTTTTGCCTACGAAGTTCTCGTAAATAACCGTAGTGGTATCCACGATCTTCGCAAACTGGTAAATGGACGATTTGTCTCGATACGACACAAGCTTGAAGCGATCCGTTGTGCGCCATTCGTTAAAGTGGTCCATGAGCAACTCGTACTGATCGCGCATCATCACGATATCCATATCATCATCCCATGGTATGAATCCGCCATGTCGCACCGCACCCAAAAGGCTACCGTAGCCAAGAAAGTACTGAACCCCATGCGCTTGGCACACGCGGTCTATCTCATCCATGATTTCAAGCTCGATGGACTTCATATCATCAATGGTTAGACGCTCCATATGCGCTATGCCTCCCTTCGCGCTATTTTTACGTCAGGAGCATTTTTTGCTCGCTCTCGCACATCAGCCAATGCCTGGTTTTGCACCAGATTACGCACCTTGCGCGCAGCTGCGAATGCCTCGACGGTAGCGTAAAACTCACGGATGACCAGCACGGCGATCACATAAACGAACACGAAGTTCGCCGGACTCTCAATGCTGAATAGTTCAGCAAAGAAAAATGGGATCTGACGGAATACGCCCATGAGCACCAAGCTGAGCGCGAACAGGAACCAAAACGTAGAATCGGCAATGGTGACTTCTGCCTTGCGGATCTTGCGCAAAATCAAGCCAAACGTCAGCAAAGCCCCAATAAGCAAGGTCGCAGAAAAACAGCAGGCTCACTTCTTCCTCCTAAACCACTGCACCAGCAAAATCGAAATGCTCATACGCAGCATGTACGCAACAGATTTCGTGAAATTAAGGTAACTTTCACCAGCAACACGTTCGCGCATTTCGACCTGCATCTCCTCAACCTTGTAGCCCCAACGCATCAATAGCGAGATGGTGTCGGGCTCAGGACCAAAGTCAAGCTCGTTTGCGAACAAGGGAATCATGGTTTTATCGAACAGGCGCATCCCAGATGTAGGGTCCTGAATGTGCTTGTGAGTTGTTAGGAAAATCATAGCGCTGATCAGCACGCTGCCGGCCATGCGAAAGCAGATATAGGCTTCTTCTGAGTTGCAAAACGACTGCCGATAACGATATTAGCTTCGGCGCGCTGGGCGACTTTGACCATTTCTTCGATATAGGCAGCAGAATGCTGGCCGTCAGCATCGAACTGGATAGCGTAATCATAATCATGCTCGTAGGCATAGCGCATGCCCGTCTGAAACGCGCCAGCCAGTCCCAAATTAACCGGCAAGCTAACGTAGTTGTACCCACGTTCCTTGCAGATATCGAGCGTACGATCCTTCGAGCCGTCGTTAATGACCACGTAGTCGATGCCAGGTGCGCATTTGCGCAAGTCCTCGATAGTGGACACGATGTTATCTTGCTCGTTATAGGCCGGGATAACGGCCAGTATGCGGTTTCGTCCCATGAACCTTCATGTATCCCATCTAGTGCGGCATCTTGACGAATGCTCCTTAGCGGTCGACCGTATAGTGTACCACACGCGTATGTGCGCGCCATCAGCCCAGACACCCGAGACACACGCAAGCGTTGACCGGTCAAGCAAACACGACATGGCGCAATAAAGCAGCTGTCCAACGAAAAGCAGACGTCCCATCGAGTCCGAAGCGAAACCTCACGCGATATCGAACAATACGGTATCCTTATCCAAGCAAGCAACGCCCCGTCAATCTAAAGGCATCGAAATGACCCGCTATAACGACAGAGACACCGGCCCTGAAAAGATCTCACTTTGCATATTTTCCGCGCTTTACGCCCCAAGCATGGGCGGAGTGGAGACGTATACGGAAAGCCTTGCGCGCGCCCTAGCCAATACAGGCTGCAAGGTCACCATAGCAACCATGAACACCCACAACGCGAAGCGTTACGAACGCGACGGCAATGTTGAGATCGTCCGCCTACCTGCGCTTAACGTTCTTGGTGGCCGCTATCCCCTACCGAAATGCAACGCTGAATATCGCGCAGCCATGGAACGTTTGATCGAATCATGTCCGAACTACGTAGTGGTGAATACGCGCTTCTATCCGCTGTCTCTTACGGGGCTTTCGTTTGCCCGGAAGCTCGGCATCGCCCCCGTGCTTGTCGAGCATGGATCGGCGCACTTGGCAATGGGGGCCGCGCCACTAATGCAATCGTCGAAGCGGTCGAGCACGCGATGACTATCCTAAATAAGCTGCAGAATCCAACATGCTATGCGGTGTCAAAGAAGGCCAGCGCTTGGCTTAGCCATTTCGGCATCGCATCAGCAGGGGAATTGCCCAACGCAATCGATGCCGACCAATATGCCGCCAACGCATCTCAACGTGATTTTCGCGCAGAACTGCGCATCCCCGCCGATGCGTTGCTTGTCGCATCCGCTGGCAGGCTGATTCCCGAGAAGGGGGGTACTGCAGCTTGCTCAAGCTGCGCAAATGCTTGAGCAGCGCAACGCTAACGTGCAGATAGCCGTAGCGGGAGCCGGCCCGCTCGAAACCAGCTAACAGCAATGAATATCCGCAACGTTCATCTGCTCGGCAAGCTTGACCGAGCAGATCTTGCAGCATTGCTCACACAGGCGGATTTGTATTGCCTTCCGTCCAGGTCGGAGGGCTTTGCGACCACATTGCTCGAGACGGCAGCATGCAGAACGCCGGCGATAGTCACAAATGTAGGCGGCACAGACGAGCTTATCCCCAACGCAAGCTACGGCACCATCATCAGCGACATGGAGCCCAATAGCATTGCAGACGCATTGCAAAACGCGAAAGAACAACCGCGAAACACTCAAAGCCCAAGGCCTGGCGGTAGGCGAACGCGTTAGAGAAATATGTTCTTGAAACGAACCGCAAAGCTGACATTGGCGGCATGCAAAACTGCACAAGATAGCAAAAAGGCGTTAGGGAGCCGAAGCTCCCCAACGCCTTGACATCAAGTCGAGCCCGCCCAATGGAGGGTAAACGCTAACCCTCCAGCGCAGTTATCTTATATAAACGCATATCGCCCTCTGCAAGAACAACCTCGAATCCCGGAGTATCATCACGTATAGAGTCAATGCCCCGCCACTGCTCTCCCTCTCCATAGGTGAACAAATGAGGGCTCACAACGTATGGTTCCCCTTGGTCGAGCTGCAAGACATATTGCCCATCGATTGTGGACACCGCTTTTCGAACGTCTTCCCTGGTGGCAATATCGCAAAGATTATCACGGATTATTCGACTCTCCATCGTTTCCTGGGAACATCGTAGTCGCGTGTATGCCTGAAATAGGTTCGCAAACCATCCGCTGCAAACGCAAAAGCTGACCCATCATCCGGAACGTTGATAATGAGAGCTTCAGACGGCACCACATGCTTAACTTCCTGGACAAATGCCTGCTCAGCATCATCGTATACAGAAGCAACCGATGCTCCGGTATGCAGACCGCTCAGCACCGACCTAAACGCAATGGCTCCAGTCTGCGACCCTGGAGCAGGTATTCCCGGAAACGTCGAACCTAGCACCGCGAATAACGCAAGGAAAGCAGCAATAGCCGTTGATACTGGAACCGAGACCGCACCTTTTCGCGCTTTTTTCGACAAGCGTGGTGATTCCACGCCAGCATGCATACAGGCCCATTGCCGCTAAGAAGATGCCGATCAACGACGCCATGGCACCGCAGCGCCACGGATCGGTATACCAAAACCCGCCAAATATGTGCTTCAACGGACCATCGGAGTATCCGTTCACTACGAAAATCAAGCACGCAAACGCATATGAAAACGACAACCAAAGATACCTACGATGCCATAGCGTCCAAGCAGCGCCGACGAGGATAAGTCCAGCCAGAACGATCTGCGACCCTTCTGCCATGAACCCTACGACCAAAGGCGTCCTCAAAAGCCTCCAGCCTATCAGCATAGGGAAGCCACGTATGCTGAACAACCGAAGCCAAAAAAGGAGCGTTATAGCATGCCATCCAAATTGCATATATGACGGCAAGAGCAATTGCGCCGAACAAGATACGCATAGCAACGCAGGATTTCCCCTTGCACTTCATCGACAGCGGAATACGCGATACCTGCCAGATGCAGAAGGGCGCAAGCAGCACGGCAAGCGTGAAAACAGCATTCGGCTGAGCCAAAGCCAGTGACGTCAGTGCAAAGAAGAAGATGACAGCAAGGCCGATGCGCTGCTTGCGGGAGCAACCAGGCTGAAACATCAGCAAAAACGTAGCTGCGGCAGCAGGAATAAGGCAAAACGCCGACATGTTCGGATACAGCGGCCCAAAGAAAATGATCATCCAAGGAAACCCTGCAAACAGCAGCGTGTAGAATGCGCCAAAAGGAATGGCAGCCTTTCGGTCATCGAACAGCACGCGCATAAAGGCGAACGAGCCGACAGGAAGAACAAGCGCCACGAATACGAAGTTTGCAACGTTTTCCGCAAAAGCAGTCGTGACTCCCATAGAAGTGACTGCTAATGCAGCTACCGAATACCATGCGGTCGGATAAAAACCGCCGCCAGGCAAAGGATTGATGGCAGCATCGCTAGCTGACGAATATAACGACGAGGTGAACGGCGACCAAACCCCCGAGTTGACGAAGCTCTGAATGGTTCCGAGATGGCTGATATTATCGAATTGCTGCGCATATGAATAAGGAGACCCTAGATACCAAACGAACAAGCCGCCGGCAAACACGCACGCAAACGCAACGTAGCCAAAAAGGCACGCGTTATCAAACGATAGCCTACCGCCAAGTATTGCTCCATGGTCCGAAAGGGAAAATGAGACAGTAGGTTTCCACTTAAGCGCGAAACGCAAGACCGAAAAGATAATCGCAGCCACGATAAACAGCAGACCTGCCTGCGTTACCCAGGAAGACCAAATCCCAAGCTTCTCATATGCCAAACCAACCAGTTCATACGCAGCCACACCCAAAGAGGAGCCAGCGAGAACGCAAGACAACGCGACATGCCGAATCCTCGCAACACAAGAAAACCCGGGCCGAACAACGATATCGCGACTATAGCAGTCGTCAGAAAAAACAAACCCCACATGGGAGGCACCTTCCTTATGGTATTTAGCAATATCGAACTATTTTACGTTATGATTTGAACAGTTTGGCAAAATAACGGCGCAGCTTACATTACAGCATAGGCGCCAGATCAACCAAAGGACGAACATGAGCGAATCGCTTGTATCGATAATCGTGCCGATTTACAACGCAGGCCCCTATCTGGAGCAATGCCTGGACAGCATCGTCGGGCAAACGCACGCTAACCTGGAAATCATCTTGCTCAACGACGGCAGCACCGACAATTCGCTTTCCGTCATGCAACGCTATGCCGTCAACGATAACCGTATCAAAATCATCGATAAGCAGAACCAAGGTTATGGCGCTACGTGCAACCGAGGCCAACCGAAGCTACGGGCACCTGGATCTCCATTGTGGAACCTGACGATTGGATCGAACCCAGCATGTATTCCGACATGCTTGCCTTTGAGAACGGTTTTGTTCAAGCAGGGACACCACTCGACATCGTGAAAACACCGTATTGGCGCATCTGGATGCCGGATACCAAAGGCCAGAAGAAATTGAACTGCAGCTACAAAAACGCATCCATCCCGAGCACCAGCCGTTTGCAATCGCGGACGCAGCGCACCTCCTGTGCCATCATCCGTCCATCTGGTCTGCCATCTATCGCAAATCATTCCTGGATGATCATGACATTCGCTTTAAAAGAGATCCCTGGTGCTGGCTGGGCCGACAACCCATTCCTGGTGGAAACGCTGTGCCAAACCGACCGCATAGGCTACTTCGATACCGCGTATTATTGCTATCGTGAGGAAACGCCTGAAAAGGCGAAAAATTTCGCCCACACGAACACTCTACTGCCGCTTGAGCGCTGGAACGACATGATGGATGTTCTCGAGCGGTTGAACGTCACCGACGAACGCATCCTGCGAGCCCACAACAGCCGCGGCTTCACCTACCTGTCCGGAATCATCGAAGAGGTCGACTTGACTCACGAAGACGTTCGCGCGGCCGCAAAGCACATGTTCGAGCGCATGGATGCAAACCTGGTGTTTACCGATGATGAGGTGTCGCCGGGCATGAAGCGCCTTTATGCGGATTTGAGAGGCATCCCCTGCCCGAAGATTAATCCCTGCCGCACATGATGGGCTTGGTTGGACAAGGCGTTTACAATCTGAAAAACACTGGATTGGTCAACACGATCTTTGCAACTAAGAATTATCTCGTAAAGAGGAATCGGCGCGAAGGCAAATAACGCCCAACGATTCAAACACGCAGAAGGGGCTGCCCAGCATGGGCAGCCCTGTTCGTTTGAATCGGTTTTAATCAGCTAGAATGCGCCGAATCCTGATGTTACCCATACCCTTCGACCAAATCGACACATACTGGCATTGACCACCGAATGTAGGCTCTTCGTAAATCATGCCGTTGCCAGCATAGAGCACCACATGCTCAAACAAGCCCGGAACGTAATTAGGCCACCCGTTGTCGTACATCAGCACCAAATCACCCGGCTTTGCATCAGACAGCGACCACACGGGAACACCAAAGTACATCTGATCGTACGTTTCGAACCCGATGTCAATCCCAAGCTGGCGATACAGGTACCACGTGAAGGAAGCGCAATCCATGCCGCCATCTTGAGGATACACACCTAACCACACATATGGCACACCTAAAAGGGAATTGGCAGTGGACAAAATCCGGTTGATAGCGCCGTCCCTATCCCAATCTCCTTCACTGTTGTACCAATCCCAGGACCCGTCAGAGCGTTGATAGGCGCCGGTTTGCGGTGTGTACGTCGTGGGCACCAGACGGAAGCGCTGCGCGAGGGTGCCGTTGTCGGACCACACGGCGACGTTGGCGCCGTCCCATCCGCCCGCCCCGGCAACGTCGAGCGGTTTGCCCGCGCCGGCGTTCACCAGCTTGTACGCGCCGCCGCCGGCGTACTCCACTGACCACGTCTGCGCGGCGTTGCCGTAGGAGGACCACTGCTGGACGTTCGTGCCGTCGGCCGAGCCAGCGTTGTCCACGTCCAAGGCCTTCTTGGAACGGCAGTTCAGGAGCTGCCAGCCCGAGCCGCCGGCCGACAGGCGCCACTTCTGGGCGCCGGTGTCGTTGCGCGTCCAGACCTGGACGTTGGCGCCGTCGGCGCGCGAGGCGCCCGGAGACGTCGAGGGCCCGCCAGTCGGCGGCGCACACCACCTCGTAGGTCCCTCGCCCACGCAGCCCACGGCCTGCACGGACCAGGACTGCGCGCAGGTGCCGTTGACGGCCCACGTCTGCACGTCGGCCCTGTTCCAGTCGCCGGCGCCGGCCACGTCGAGGGCGCGGCCGCTGGCTGCGTTCACGAGGGCAACCCCGCCCGCGTCCGCAGGCTCGGCGCGCCAGCGCTGGGCGTCGGAGCCGAGGCGGGGCGCAGGTCGCATCCGTCGCCGGTCTGGGTGAGAAGCATGCCCGAGCACAGGGACTCGAACCTCACGCAGCCGTCGCCGGCATCGGAGGCCAGCCAGCGCTGGGCGGGCGTGCCGTTCCACTCCCACGTCTGGGCGTTGGCGCCGGCCCGGTCGGAGCCCCCCGGAGACGTCGAGCACGCGGCCTCCGGGCAGCAGGGAGGAGACGGAGACGTAGCCTTCCGGGACGAGCGAGGACACGGGCAGGCGGACCACGACTGCGCCGCGGTGCCGTTGGGGTCCACGTCTGCACCGCCGCCCCGTCGGCCGACGAGCCGCCGCAGACGTCGAGGGCCAGGCCGCTGGCGGCGTTCACGAGCGTCCAGGAGCCGTCGGCGGCCACGTCGATGCGCCAGCGCTGGTTGGCGGAGCCGCAGTCTGACCACTGGTTGACGCGGGCGCCGGGCACCACGTTGCCCAGGTCGGCGTCGAGGGCCTTGCCGGAGTGCACGGCGCGCACGGGTAGAACCCGTCGGGGCCGAGGGCCACGCGGAACATCTGGGCCATGGTGGAGTTGCGCGCCCAGATCTGGGCGCGCGCGCCGTCGGCGCGCGAGGCGCCCGAGACGTCGAGGGCCTTGCCCGAGCCGGCGCCCACCAGCTCGTAGACGCCGTCGTCCACGGTGCGCCCGGCCGGCTCGACCCGCGCGGGGGGGGACGAACGAGAAGCGCTGGGCGGCGGTGCCGTTGGCGGGCCACACGTCGATCCCGGCCCCGTCGAAGTCGCCCGCGCCGGTCACGTCGAGGGAAAGGCCCTCGGCCAGCGCGCTCTCGACCGAATAGGTGCCGTCGGCGTTTTTCCGAGATCGCCCAGCGCTGGGCCTTGGTGCCGTTGGCGGTCCACTGCTGGACGTTGGTGCCGGCCGCGGTGCCGGCGCCGGACACGTCGAGGGCCTTGCCGGTGCCGGCGAAGGTCAGCTCGTACAGGCCCGTCTCGGCGTCGGCCTTCGCCACCACGCGCTGCGCTCCGGTCATGTTCGAGGCCCACACGCGCACGTCTGCGCCGTCGGCCGACGACCCGCCGGCGACGTCGAGGCAGCGCGAGGCCGAGCAGGCCGGGACGACCATGTAGGAGCCGTCGGGCAGCGGGGTGCCCGGCTTCTCCTCAGGCCCGGCCGGCTCAGTCGGCTCGGGCTCGACGATAGCGCCCTCCCCCTTCGGATTTGGAGGCAGGAGAAGATTCATCCTCTGAGATTACTGGCACACCAGCAGCCGCGGGCGACTCTTCACCAGAATCTTCTTTGCCAGCAACTTGTCCACTTGGAGCATTCGCACCGCTTTCATTCGCATCAGAAGGAGCATCCGAACGCTCACCCTCAGCCGGATTGCTAATCGCGGGCTCATCGTCCGATGCCGAGACAACTCCCATTTCGGATCCAGACAGCTCGAACTCTTGAGCATAAGAGGCAGCAGGACACAAGGATGCCGCCATGACGGCACTTACCATCAGTCTCATTACTTTACCCAGCGCGCATTTCGTCATGCCATCTCCTCCGCCCCTGAATCCTTACATGTCACGGTTATTACATATACTTCGGCACACGATAAGAAAGCGAAGGCGTTACGCCGATCAAACGATAGTTGTATCCCATAATGCTGCTGATGGTACGCGCCCAATTGATATCAGTGCAGTATTGATGCACGCGACCTAAGGATGCCGCATCGGGATTCCAACGCATTTCGTAAACGGTTTCCTGCCCGCTATATAAGTAGTTTGATGCAACCTTTTCAGCCGCACCCATCAACGCCGATTCAATGCTGTTCCACCCGTAGTAGCGCGAGAAATCGTAGGCGGTATCAGGATTCGAGTCATAAGCCCCCAGCCAATGAAATTGTAGTACCGTCCCGCATCGCACCATTTCGTGTAATACTTCCCATTTAATTTGATGGTTGCGTTACCTGTGGCAAAATCACGCCCTTGCGCTTGGTCAGATGTTCCCCACGCAGTTTCGGTCATGATATGAGCCATGAGATACATCTCGTTGATATTTGCGGACTTTGCCGCGTCGATAATCGCCTGGCCCCTTCCCGAGAACACCCCATTTCGGCCCGTGCCCGAATTGTCGATAATACGGTTCATCTGATTGGCGCTAATCTGGCCAGTGAACCCTCGACAATCAGCGAACTGGTAATAATAATCATCTCCGCGCTGAATAAGATCAGGATTCAAGGCGATAGTAACCGCATCATGAGCGGCACCAGATCCGCCGTTCAAAATGGACATGGACTTTAGCGTTCTCCCATATGATACCGTTTCAGCAGACAGTGGCGACTTCTCCAAGAACCACTTTTGTCCAGTGGCCCCGTCCGCACGGCGCCTTGCACATTCGAGTAATTCTCCGCCGACGGCGAAGCAACCGTCATACATGTACCCGAGGCAAAATTCACGAACACGAAGGAGCCATCAGGGTTTCCGACAAGCGACCACCTGGCGCTATCGCGAACAAACGTACCCTGCTGCTGGACATTAGCTCCGTTTTGATTCGAACCGTTTTCCAGATCAAGATATTTACCTGAGCTTACATTCGAAATTGCATAGTAGCCGTTCGACCAGGTAAGCGCAAAAGCCTGCGCACCAGTGCCGTTCGCTTCATACAGCTGCGCATTCGCTCCGTTCGCATCCGAAGCACCAGCGATATCAAGAACGTAGTTTTGGTTCATAGCGGATTTGATGACATACACACCGTTAGGTACAACCTGCGTGCAACCGGGAGTCACAAACGACCACCGCTGGGCGGCGGTGCCGTTGTCGGCGTAGAGCTGCAGGCGGGAGCCGTCGGCGCTCGACGCGCCGGGCAGGTCCACCGACAGCGAGTCGGACAGCGCGCTCACCAGGCGGATGCCCGGAGCCGTCGCGCACGGCGACCCACTTCTGGGCCCACGAGCCGTTGGGCGTCCACAGCTGCAGCCGGGCGCCCGAGCTGGCGTCGGCGGCGGGCACGTCGAGCGCCAGGCCGCTGGCGGCGTTGCGCACGGTCACGTAGCCGCCGCCGGCGTCCTCGACCACCCACGCCTGGGCGTCGGTGCCGTTGGCCGAGTACAGCTGGGCGGCGGTGCCGTCGGCCGTGCCCGCCCCGGCGGCGTCGAGGACGTGCGAGGAGCCCAGCGCCGAGGCAACCAGTAGGTGCCCGCCGCCACCGTCCCGGCGTTGGCGGCGGCCAGCTCGTCGAGGCGCTGGCGCAGGGTCTTGGCCGGCGAGAACGACCACCGCTGGGCGGCGGTGCCGTTGTCGGAGTACAGCTGCAGGCGGGGAGCCGTCGGCGGTCGACGCGCCGGGCAGGTCCACCGACAGCGAGTCGGACAGCGCGCTCACCAGGCGGATGCCCGAGCCGTCGCGCACGGCGACCCACTTCTGGGCCCACGAGCCGTTGGGCGTCCACAGCTGCAGCCGGGCGCCCGAGCTGGCGTCGGCGGCGGGCACGTCGAGCGCCAGGCCGCTGGCGGCGTTGCGCACGGTCACGTAGCCGCCGCCGGCGTCCTCCCGACCACCCACGCCTGGGCGTCGGTGCCGTTGGCCGAGTACAGCTGGGCGGCGGTGCCGTCGGCCGTGCCCGCCCCGGCGGCGTCGAGGACGTGCGAGGAGCCCAGCGCCGAGGCAACCGAGTAGGTGCCCGCCGCCACCGTCCCGGCGTTGGCGGCGGCCAGCTCGTCGAGGCGCTGGCGCAGGGTCTTGGCCGGCGAGAACGACCACCGCTGGGCGGCGGTGCCGTTGTCGGCGTAGAGCTGCAGGCGCGTGGCGTCGGCGGTCGAGGCGCCGGGCAGGTCCACCGACAGCGAGTCGGACAGCGCGCTCACCAGGCGGATGCCCGAGCCGTCGCGCACGGCGACCCACCTCTGGGCCCACGAGCCGTTGGGCGTCCACAGCTGCAGCCGGGCGCCCGAGCTGGCGTCGGCGCCGGTCACGTCGAGCGCCAGGCCGCTGGCGGCGTTGCGCACGGTCACGTAGCCGCCGCCGGCGTCCTCGACCACCCACGCCTGGGCGTCGGTGCCGTTGGCCGAGTGCAGCTGGGCGGCGGTGCCGTCGGCCGTGCCCGCCCCGGCGGCGTCGAGGACGTGCGAGGCCAGCGCCGAGGCCACCGAGTAGGTGCCCGGGGCGACGCGCCGGCGTTGGCGGCGGCCAGCTCGTCGAGGCGCTGGCGCAGGGTCTTGGCCGGCGAGAACGACCACCGCTGGGCGGCGGTGCCGTTGTCGGCATACGCCTGAACCGCAGATCCGTTGCTCGCCACGCCGCCGCTCACGTCAAGGACCATGGAGCAATCCATAGCAGAAGAAACAACGTACTGACCGTTTCCAACGGGCTTAACGCACCATTTCTGCGACAGTCCGCTATACCAAGACTGCTGGGTAACGGCTGTCCCGTTCCTCAGCTCGGCCCACGTTGTATAGAGCGACAAATACAAACCGGACTTCATATTGCGGATGGCATAGTATCCATCGCCCGTCTTTTTTCAAACTCGAACGTCTGAGCGTCCGTGTCGTTGCGGGAATAGAGCTGCATTGCCACGCCGGAATCGAAGATCCGGAAGGCACATCCAACACTTGCGAGGGATTCAGCGCAGAGCTGACAACACAAGCCCCACCTTCAAAAGAATCCTCGTAGATTTGGAAATTCTTCCGCATCTCCTGCCCACCAAAACGTCCAGCACCATGAATCACCATCGTCGCGGTACCGACATTGACGTTATTTTCATACGAGACCCAGTAATCAGTGCCCTCGTTCAAAACGGATCCTGCACTCACAACTGTGGGACTCGGAGTACATGCACCACCCATATACGCCTGATCTGCTACACGAACTTTCGTAATTGCCGCATTCAAGTCAACCGAAGTCGAACTCAGCGAAACTAAACGACCATAGACGCGTTCAGCAGGAACGCCGTTCATGTTCCTAATGTCGGTCACGTGGTCATACCCGATAGGGTCACCAGCATCAATGCAGATACCGTTGCCACAATAGATGCCAACATGGCTGATATAGCCGAGACTTTGATAGGTGCCTTTCCAGAAAATGATATCCCCAGGACGCGCTTCGGCCTCGCTTACCGGCGTGCAATACCCATCGTACAAGCTTTGCGCATTCGTCCAATCAGAATTGATATTCGTACCACAAACGTTGTTGTAAACCCAGTTCACAAAAACCAGAGCAGTCGAAGCCGCCATCGCGATAGAGATCTTTTCCTCCCCAGACGTACGGTAAGCCGATGTATTGTTCGGCGTACACCAAAACATCGGCAAACGTCGCCCCGGTATAATCCCACGCACTACGCGCCATACGTTTTGAATATGCAGCGGACAGTTCGTCCTCAGACAGCAAATCGGCTGCCGAAATGTCCAGATGCGTTGAAGCGTTCGTAGGCGAGGTCGGCGCATCAGCACCGGGCACGACACCGGAAGCGTCAACATCAGCCGCCTGCGTAAAGGCTTCGTCTCCTTCCGATTTGCTTTTGACCCTGATTTTCGGCATCAAGATTTTGAGTCGTCTCCTGCGCTACGTCTGAATCACCATCTTTGGATTCCACGGCATACGCCAACGAACCAAACCCAGTCATCTCGAGGACCATCAAGGACGAAACCGCAACAGAGCAAGCTTTCTTGCCAAGCATTCTGATATCCAACACAAACCTCCGCTATAACAGAAATCTACAACCGTACGTTCGATAACCAATCAAGCCGTTGGTCCAGCCATCGAACAACGTCATCGCATGATTCTCCGGATGAACCCCATACGACCGAATTCAATCTCATCGAAGATTCTACCGCTTTCCTCTGATTTGACAGTTCAGCAACAAGGTAGTCCTTAGAAGCGGCTACAACATCGTCTCTCGCGACATTCACGGTTTTGAGCACAAGGGGATCACGCATGAACAGAGGAGCGATACCTGTTGCTCGCGTATACCAGCCAGTAGGGTCAGTGACCCAGCTAGTCGGTTCCCCGGTCGGAGAACTCAGGCTTCCAAGGGACAAATCAAAATCCCACGCTGGGCCAAACACAAAGCCGAGAATCGCTACCGGATGCACCTGAGTCCTTATACGCATAAGTAGACGAAAACATAAATCCATCGCGGTTCTTGGTAATCTCATTCACCCAATACAAGCTGGTAAACGAATCGATGTCGATATAGTCTCCGGTAGTCTTGCCCGTTCGCGGATTCCTCCCACCATTCGCCATGGCATCAAATGCATCCTGAACATAGCAGCTAAGGTAATTTGCCTCTTCATATGTCCACCCTTCTGGACTCTTGCACACAAAGTAGGCTGGTCCCCATTGCGTCCCAACCGAGAACCACGAACGCTCATCGGCATAGCGACCATCAAGCTCGATGAGGTAACCGCCGGATATATCGGAAGGACTTTTCAAACCCCTCTGTATACTTCATTGGGTGACCATAGCTGTTGAGCCCTTCAACATCCGGGTAACCGGCTCGTCTTCATTGACTTCCTCGTTTTCCTCTTCAAGATTGGCAATATCAACGCGCCCGGCATTGATCTGCACCTTCTCGGTTAGGAGATACGTTCCCCGATACTCCCCGTCATAGTAAAGATCAACAGGGCGAAATTCTACCGAGCTCTTGACCCCAATGTCCCGAGCAAAGAGAGCATGAAATCATGTTGCGCATCGACGAACCATCGAAAGCGTTCGCCACCACCACCCACGTCTTGTTTTTGTTCGAAACGTCCCCGGATTCGAGCAGGTCGGTCTTCTTCTTGAGCTTGATTTGATACGGTTTCTTATCAGCAAGCTGCCACGTGGAGTTTCCACGGCCCTTTATCTGCTCGAGCTTTCCGTCGTAAATAGGCTCACCCTCCACATTCAGCATTCTGAGATCGCCTTTAGCCGATGCAGAATGATCGGGACTTGACTCCACATAATCACGACCATGCTGGACGTCGGCGCTAGACAAGAACATCGAAGCGCAATCAGACGACCTTATGACCGCGAGCGAATATAAAAACAGCACCAGATTCATCGGTGATCGAGCAGCTTGCTTCCTCGCCAGGCATCACGTTAAGACCAATATCGGTTAGCGAAACTAAAGACCCATCACGAGGAATCTTCACCTCGCCGATACAAGCGACGTTCCCATATGCCAAAGATACGGAAAGAAGCACGGAATCGAAGACGCATGCGACGGAAGCGTCAGATAAATCGATCCGTCATGCTTATCGATAGGATAAATCGTATCACCGCCGCAATTTACCACAAAATCAATCGGGCACGACGAATACTGCAGATTCCATCTTTGAGCAGCTGTACCGTTTGCACCATACAGCTGGATTCCCATGCCATCAGAGGCGTCTGCGCAGGGTACATCGAGAGTTTGCCCACGGTTGAGAACCGAACAAATGCGATAACCTTCCCCATCCGGTTCGACAGCCCACATTTGCGCTGCAGTACCATTGGGTGAATATTGCTGCACAACGGTGCCGTCGACCCACATGCCGGAAGCGGCATCGAGAACCTTACCCGAACCGTCGTTTGCTATCTCATAGAATCCGGACACTTCGTCATACGTAAAGCGAAAACGCTGAGCTGAGGTATTATTCGATCCCCAGAGTTGCACCTTGGCGCAATCTTCCAAGGACCCACCGTAAACGTCAAGCACTTTAGACCCATCGAGAGCAGAGGCTATCGCATAAACCCCGTCAGGCACCGATTGCGAGGACGCAACGCGATTGAAACGGAACGACTGAGCAAACGTTTCGTTTCGCTGCCATGTCTGCAAGTTGGCACCATCTTGCGCAGCTGCGCCAGAAACGTCAAGGTATGTCCCAAGCTTCGACACAACGCTGTATGAACCATCTCCATTATCGGCTATCACCCATTTCTGAGCATCGGAAGCGTTAGCCGACCATTGCTGGACGTTAGCACCATAGCTATAGCTGCCATCGGAAACGTCAAGCACCTTCCCACTTGCAAGGTTTGCAATAGTGTAAAATCCATCGTCCCCAAGCGTGACGCGAAACAACTGCGCGGCGGTCAGGTTCGCCGAATACAGCTGGGCGTTGCCGCCATCTTCAGCCGATGCACTGGCTATATCAACAACCAGCGAATCAGCCAGAGCTGAAGAAATAGTGTAGACCCCATCGTTTATGGAGCGCCCGCCCTCAACGGATTTTAATTCCGTTAGCTTCCACCGCTGAGCATAAGTGCCGTTAGCGCCATACAATTGGATCCCCGCGCCATCGAAAGCCTGCGCTTCGGTGACATCAATCACCTGGCCAGCGTCAATAGCCGAATAGATGACAAAGCCATCTCCATCAGGTTTAACACCCCATAACTGAGCCGCCGTACCGTTTGCTGCGTATTGCTGCACGATAGTGCCGTCATCTCGGCTACCTCCCGCAGCATCGAGGACCTTGCCAGACCCAATGTTCGTAATGGTGTAAAAGCCAGACACTTCGTCGTAGGAAAAGCGGAACCGCTGGGCAAGCGATCCATTCGATGACCAAAGCTGCGCACGTGCGCAGTCCTCCAACGACCCACCCGGAATATCAAGAGCCCTCGATTCGTCAACCGCAGACGACAATTCATAAACGCCATCGACAACACACCGTGAAGACGGACCATCTAACGCAAATAGACTTGACGACAGCCGATCCCCTTCAACCGCCCCCTCGCTAAAATCCGAGGGATGAGCACGGCCCGACTCCCTACCGGATTCAAATAACTCATCCATAGCACTTTCGGAAACAGACTCCGAATCAAACCCCTGATCTGCCCCAATGGTCGCAGCATCAGTGTTGGCAGATTCATCGAAGCGATTATCAACGCCATCGGAACCGCCCGAACGGATAAATCAGATGATTCGCCAAGGGCTACCCGTGACGGCAGAAACGACAAAACCAGGGCTGTGCAAACGACAGCGCTGACCACTTTATTTATAATTCCATTCATTGCTTCCGACCCCTATCCACTCGAGCGCATCAAGACAGACGCAGTCTTAATCAACCTAAGTGTACAGGACAATTACCTCTATTCCGCCGATGCAAATTCAAGCGGCACCTACCTGCCCGGAATGAGAAGGGAGCCAACGGTTTATCGGCCGTCTTAACCGCAGACTTCCTTATCGAACATGCCTTGACGATAGAAATAGGCAGCCATATCGGCATATTGAGACAATACGCCACCTTTTGGTTGGATGTACCCCGCTGGACCCCTCCTTCCCCATACATTGAGCCATCCTTAAGCAGTTTTCGAACTGCGCTTTTCGCCGTTCGACCAGAGGTCTGTGATTCAGATTTAAAACTTCAATAGTCCGTTTTCCCTCTTCAGTGACCCCCTGATGCGCCCGTCTTGGGAGAAGCTAAAGTGATCTTCGCAATCCTCCCGCAAAGGCGAAACAAAATATCGGTCATCATAAGTATCGCGTTTGGCCGCTCCACAAGTGTTGCCGTTGTTGCAAGACGCCAAAAGATTGCCGTAATCCATCGAATCGTTGGGATAACTCGATTGGGGTTTAACGTGCTCATTATGAGCACTCGACGGTCCTTTTTCGAGCGAGCCGCAGCAATAGCAACAAATCATTTTTGCTGCTCAACAAGATGATCACGAAGCTGATTTCTCGCAGACCGCCCCTCCACCGTCGAATCCAGCTGGCGATAACAGTCCTTCGGATGCCTTTTTACGTAAGTCAGCCAAAATGCAGGAGCGGCGTCCTTAACGATTCTTCTCATGCAAAAGCTCACCTCTTTTCAAGCTTCCCTCTAAAGCAATGAGAGAAGCGGAATTCGGACCAACTATGCTGCGAACATCCTCGATCAACTGCCGAGCGCAACCGAAATCGCAATTATCTATCGAATCGTAAGCTCGTTCAAGAAGCTCTCCAAACACCGGATTCATTGATTCGGTACCCATAAATTCCTGAAGAATATAATTCGAATCGAAGCCGTCCATTCGATCGATTCGACTGATTTCAGCTTCTTGCCGCGAAACGCTGCCGAGCATGAACAGGTTGAATCGATCGTTCACCTCGCCAAGAACTTGCGGCGAATGCGTCGTGATGACGAACTTAATATTAGGGAAAGTCCGGCAAAGTACAGGGAGGATCTTTCGCTGCCGCGAAGGATGCATATGCAGCTCGATTTCGTCAATCAAGACAAGGCCCTCACCGTGAAGCGGATGTTCCGCTCGCTGGTTCGCCAACGCCAACCTACGGGCAAGATCGCCCATAAGTGCGAGCGTGCACTTTTCCCCATCCGACAGCCTGTCGACATTTAGCTCCGCTCCGTCTTTCTTGACAACAAGCCTCAACGGGTTACGCTTGACTTGAAGGTCGGAAAAATTAGGTATCATCGCCTGCACGGCCCTGCGCACACATTGCAAAGAAACATCGGTATACGAAAATCTTGATGCTCACGAACCAGCTCTGCCTCGTAATCCTCCTGATTGCGAAACCACTCGAAAAAAAGTACGGTAATCCAATTCTGTTTTCTAGAGCACGCTCAAAAGCGGCCCATTTTGAGAACTGATGTTTCTTCCTGATGCGAAGCGGAATGTCAAGAACAGAACGATTTGTTCCGTAATTGACGAATATAGGCATAGGGACGTCATCCGCCCCATACATGTGCATGAAACGATCTATAAATGCGTCGTATAGTTTTTTATGGGATGCAACAGAGGCACCTTTTCCAGGTCGGGCCTTTATGTATTCTTTTTTTGAAGTGAAAGGATTCTCCCCCAGCTCAAGCTCGGTGGAGATTTCAAGTTTGGATGATCCTGAGCGAACCAAAGATGCATCCATAGACTTAAAAGCAGTACCCTGTGACGGATTTAACCGATTTACCCAATTCCAACAAAGGTAGTTAATAGCGGCGAGAATAGACGATTTGCCCGTACCATTCACACCAAAATTACCGTAGATTTGCCATCAAGAGAGAGTTCGCAGCGTTCGAAGCCCTTAAAGTTTTGCAAGCTCAATCTGTTTATCCGCATCAACGTACGCTCCTATCACAGCTCACCGATAATCAGTTTTCAAAAATAAACTCAGCAGCATAGCGACCACGACGGGAATCAAGCAAATTATCGGGAAAGCATATCTAATCAAATAACATGGACCCAGCAGACAAGTTGCGATATATAAAACAACTGGCAATACGGCCACAATCCGTTGCTTTTACACCTCGTTTGCCGAGCAACAGAGCAAAGAGAAGTAAAGCCAGCCATAAAACATTTGCTGGAGACAATATCCATCTTAAGATCACCGAATGCTCCCAGAACGGGTCGTAACACATTGACCGAATCGCCGCAGGCAAGCTTGACAAACTGCCGGCCGATTGCATTAGTATCCACGAATCGTCATCTTCAACTGTATATGCATCATAGCCAGCATCGCCCATATCTCGGCCTAGCAGCCCAGGATCAATGAGAATCCACGCATCAAATTCAAGATATGGTTTGGTTGCTTGTGAGCCGCTGTAATGAAACAGGGGGAACCAGAAACCATCAGTTTGCGAGACAAATGCATCCATATATTCGATTGGATGCTGCATTCTAATTTTGCCCAAAGCCTTAGGAAATCAGCGGTCCGCATCGAAACGATTTGGCTTGTACCCGATGAAAATTTAACCGGATCTGCAATACGTGCATTGTACAGATTCCAGCTTGGAACCAATTCCTCTATTTGACGTTCATCTTCATCCGACAGATTTCCGGATTCATAATTAGCAGTCCTTGCAACTTGCTGAATCGGAATGCCCAGCAATTCGCCTGAGTTGCTACCTGTTTGACTAATCGCTTTCGGAACCGCAACTCCTAAAACAATAAGCAACGCTAAGCAAGACGCGAACCAACGTTTAATAGCACGTGCATCTGGTCTATGGAACATCATCATTGCTAGCAGCACCAGCAGAACCACATACAGAGCATTGTTTCGAAACAACCCGGCAAGCAACCCGGATGCAAACCAAAATTGCTAGATTTCTATTGGACTTGTAAAACAAGGAAGGCTGAAAAGAAGCCTTCGCAACCTGAACGCAAAAAACGGCGAAGAGAGCAGCAAATGCGGAGTCTTTCGTAGCGCTGATGGCCATTACCGGAAAAACAGGGAATAGCCCGACAAACAACAGCGAGACAACTGCAACCCACCTTTTCCCCGCTAATCAAGGCTATCTGGGCAACAACATAAGCAAAGCAGAGAGACATTACAACCATCTGAGATAGCGTGTACAGGGCATAGCCGACCGCATAGCCACCGAACACCTTTTGCCCTAGCAACATCATTCCAGACAGCCAATAGGTATGAATCAGCGGATGGAAAGAGTTGACTTCGCAAAGGCCGAGCGCATAATGCACCTGAGTTGCCGCGTCATATACGTAAAGACCCGGAAAGCACGCCAAATAATATGGCAGCCAAGCGAAGCATAATCAGCAAGAACATCACCCAGAAAACCGGCTTTGCGCACCTTATCGCCGATTGGAAAAAGCTTAACTCTCTCGTTCAGGCAAATATTTCACAAGCAGCCATGCAATCGCTGAATAAGCCGCAGTAAGCAGTAAAGAGAGAGCAAGACTAGACAAGCTGAGCTCGGCTACAGTGCCATAGCGCTCATAGTTTATTGCGCTATACATAGACACAAAATACAGCAGGCACAACGCGAAGATGCAAGCATAGACGCGCTTTTGTCGTTTCGGCTTATCTTCAGCTTCCATGTACTCTCCACTCACGTGCAGCATCAGGCCGCTACGGGACAATTTTGTTTATAAACGGTATCTTCTTCAAAACCAAGACCACCAATACGCAGACTAAATATATGATGATTGGACCCAATGTCCTTAAAAGCACTGAAGACATCGAGACACCGATAACGCCGCAAACGATATTATCCAAAACAAGCTTATGAATCAGATACACGCCGAAACTGGCACCGGATACCGTCACGATAAGCTTCTGGTATTTGGCAAAGTCCCGCGAAATGAGGTTCATTGTTTTTGAACCACATGAACAATGCTGCGCTAGGAATCACTGCAGTGAATGCCATATAGTCGAAGAACAATCGATCAACTTGCCCGAGCGAAGAAGACGATACGTAAGTATACCCGTAGCGAATCAGGAGACAGGCAACACCTGCAACATAAAGCAGTTTTAACTGCCCCGAAGACAACTTGAAATCTTTATCAGCCAGCAACCAGCCGAGAACCACATACATGACGTACCCGGATGCCACAGAGATTTCGATTCCTGAATTCCAGGGAACGCTAATAAAATTAAACACATAAGGGGCAACTGAAGCGAAGACGAACACGCAACCAACCATATACCATAGTATCTTTTTTCTGCTCAGCAAGAAGAGACAACACTGGAACTGAAAGTGTCACGCCGAACATTGCGAAAAAAAGAACCAGTACGTCGGTTCAATGGTGTTAGTCATCAAGGCATCAGCAAACCCTCCCAGCGTAAACGGCACGCGGGGGTTTTGAGGATAAAATAGGCCGCTAAATCGAATCACAAAGAGAATTACGCTCCAAGCCAGAAAAGGCAAGAAGATGCGCAGCATACGCCCCTTCAAAAAGGTGGCTGTCTCGCGCTTTTTCCTATAGTTCAGAGTCTTCGCACCTGTCAGCATAAAGAAAATCGGAACAGCCCCGTAAACGACGACCTCAATCACCAGCGAAGCAGCCCACGACTTTCCCTCTGAATAGGTATGAACCATACCATGGCAGTGCAGATACACAACAGCGACGGTTGCGATAATGTTAAGTAAATCAAAATACAGTACGCGCTGTTTTGCCATTAGTTTGATTATCCTTCATTTGCGATGCGCTTCAGATTATTAAAGCCAACGTGATTTTTCGTCCCGTACAAACCAAAATACGGCCAAGGATGTTCCTGCACCTCAAGCTCGCTGTATCCGCCATTTACCAACTTGGCAGCCAATTCCTTTTTGGCCGAGCTGTCGGTCAATGTCGAGATGTTCCAAATCGCATAATCCAATGCCCAGTTCAGGAATGACCTTGCAAAGTCATCGTAGCAACCACGTTGCTGCAAATCAGCCTTGATGCGACAAGAGGCTTCATAGAAGCATTCCGGGTTCTTATCGCGCGAATTAGACACAGAACCTTTGCGCGTAGAGCGGTGCTTCACCAACACGTCTTCCACAATCGAAATGTGCTGAGCACGCGACAATATGCCATAAACGAACACACCGTCTTCGCTATTCGCCAAATCCTCCGGGAACTCAAGCGATGCTTCTTTCAAGAAGCTGGTTTTATACAATCGATCCCAAGGCCAACCCATAAACGCTTGAAACAGCGTGTCCTTAGAGTCGTTAGCAGAAAACACCTCATTCTCCGGAACCATATCGAGCTTAAGCGCCCAAGGCGTCGGCGTCGACTCATACGTCTCGCCATCGTATTCGCAGCTGCTGCAGACAACCAAATCGGCATCGGTGCGACTAGCCTTTTTCATCAGCATCTCGAACATATCGAACCGGAAGATGTCATCGGAATCAAGAATCAGGGTATACGGCGCATTCGCACTCCGCAGCCCAACGTTGCGAGCATGTGCAACCCCACCGTTTTCCTGAGACACTATGGTCATTCGCGAATCTTTTCGTGCATACTCCTCAAGAATCGCGAGGAGGAATCAGTCGAACCATCATTGATGCAAATCAATTCAAATTTGGTAAATGTCTGCGCAAAGATGCTGTCAAGGGTCTCTCGCAGCACTTTTTCAACGTTATATACAGTTAAAACAACCGATATCTCGGGAACGATAGCCTCAGTTATGAATTTCGGCTCCTTGCGCGACGCCATTTCATTATCGATAGCGTCGACGATTTTCGACTTTTTCAGACTCATGGCCGCTGGTAAAGCCTATCGATAACAAGATCTTTAGCCCCACGTAAACCGAAGTGTTCCGCAAACTGAACAAGCGTCTCGGCTTTTCGCTGAACACGAGCGAAGCCATGATGAGGATCCTTGCCCTTGACGAGAAAAATCAACGAAAGCCTTCGGATCCGTCTCAACAGTCCTGACCACAGCAAGGTTGCCAGGTTCAAACAACGAAGGATCCAACTCGCCCGCTACCTCAGCAGCCATTAGTTCCTTTCCGAATTGCTCCGCAAAGGGACCCTGAATTCCTCAGCAACACGACCGGTGTTCCACGTGTACGCATCGCACATCATTTTCGTCGCAACAGGAGCAAGTGATTTATGCAAGTCCGGACGCTCTTCCTTCAGCCAACGACGAATCTCGGCATACTCCAAACAGATGTTGTTGACCTTGCCAGGATTGTTGATCGACGAAGCTTCGTTATCTTGGCGATAATGAACAAACGGCTTATGAATAAACATAACCCGTTTCGCACATGCCCAAATCTTGAAATTGAATGCAGTGTCCTGGTACGCCGCACCGGGAGTTTCCAGAAGTCGAAGGTTGTTCTCGCGGATAAAATCCGTGCGGTAAATAGCCGACCACAGAGCAGGCTGCGCATAAAAACAATGCTGGTTGTCGCGAATGCTCGGATCGATCACCCGATCGCACTCATGGTGTCCAAACAACTCAAGAAGATGATCATTCTTGATTTTCTTTGCCCAGTACAGGTAAAATTCGCTCACGACCTCGAGATCGAACGCCTCTGCATAGTTGAACAGAGTTTCAAGCATATCCAAATCAGCAAGTCATCAGACTCAAGAATGGTGACATATTTGCCTTCTGCGAGGTCAAGCCCCGTGTTGATTCCGACGCCGTAACCACCGTTCTTTTTATCAACGACAATCACGCGAGGGTCCTTATCGGCGAACGAATGCAGAACTGCCGACGAGTTATCGGTCGAGCCGTCGTTGATGCAAATAATCTGAATATCGCGAAGCGTCTGACAGACGAGGCTATTCATGCACGTTACAACATACTCTTGATTATTGTATACGGGCACGATTACCGATACTTTTGGATTCATTCCCGAAAAACTCCCTCTTCGTTTCCTCTTATGGCATATCGCCGAATTAGCTTTTCTTACTTCCCACGTAAAACCAATTTTATTATATAGCCTAGTTGCTATTGGCGTTTTTTGCTGCTCAAGCTGGTCAATTCTATCCTGGAGCATCTGGATGCTACGCTCTGCTTCTGACAACCTTTTGTGAAGGTCCTCACGGATTCTCTCAGCCTCGCTTAAACGAAATAGACATCGTCGAACGTCTCCCAAACCAGCTTAAACAGTTTCTTGTTCTCACTGTTAACATATCTGCGAAGAACAGGCTCATAAAGAGTCGACGACCTGGCTTCTCCCAAAAGCGTGGCGACCCGTCAACATCCTCAGCCCAAGGTTTTACGGGCCCTGCGAAATGAAATATCGAGGGCTTCTCCCTTGCCCTCAAGTACTCTTCTTGGAGTGCTTTCGAAGCATAGGGTGCAATCTGGGAAACACGAATGTTCTCCGAATCAAACAGAGTGTTCCATTTTTGAGTCGAGGTAACAAACAGAACCCGCAAAAAAGTAGTTCAAACAATCTTGATCGCTATACCGAGGCTTGTTTTCCTCAATCCATTCAATTAACTGCGACAGCGTAAAATCTTGCCGGGTCTTGGAGAGATTCCACACCATCACGCCAGAAGAAAAATACCCGTTGGCGTCCTCAATACCGATCGACCTCAATCGCTTCGCCTCATCAGGTGCGTAGCCGCCAACCATGCCAGCAATACCAATGTCGCGCACGGCGGCGATGTAGTTACTGCCTAGCTCCGTATCGAACAAAATCGATATATCATCCAAGACGATAAGGTCGCTATCGAGATAGATGATTTTATCCACATTCGGAATAAGCTTCAGCAAAGCAAGACGATAGATGCACTCAACCGAAAAGAACTCACCAAACTCCATTTTTCTGTTTCGTTTTTGAACCAAGCGACGTCCAAGAGATCGACCGCAACAAGCTTGTCTTCCGTGATAAGCATCTGCTCCAGATCGGACTGCTCGACATCAGACGATAATACATGAATGCAATATCGTCGCGATGCGTCACAATGCCGCTTGATTGACTGCAACATCACTGCAAAATAGGGAAGGTATCCTTTATTAATAGCAGTCGCTATATGCACGACATCTTGACGCAAGGCAAACTCTAAACATGCACGACAGCTTTACAAGCACGACGCAAGCAGACGCTGGTCAACATCAGAGAATCTAGCTCCACCGCCAAAGAAAGTCACTTGCTCGATGTCGCTACGATATGCTTCGACGAATTCAATCGCGAGAGCGACGCTGTCAAGGTTGTCGGTATCCTCGAAGAAAACAACAGAACCAGTTTTACCCGCCAGCGGGCCAACCGTAAGCGCGTCAAATGGATTCAAAGCGCTTGCCACGAACAAATCTTTGAGCGAGAAGAGCTGGCGACAAGGGCTTTCGTTGATAATCCAGTTAACGATAGCCCGATTTGCCTCATGGGCACTATTTCCCCACATACGAAGGACATTTAGCCCGGATTCCCGCAAGACCTCTTCGGTTTCGGACGCCACATCGCAGGTTCTACCGAGTATCACAACATTGGTGAAATGGGTAGCAAGCTCAGTCATAACCTCGGAGGAGACAACGCCGTCTCCTCCTGCTAAAAACACCGGAGCCTTCGCCGCGTAAGAATAGGGAGAGAACGTAATCAAGTCAGAGCAGATGCCCACGGTGCTCAAAACGGCAGTATCGCCCCATTGCTTGCCATCATTCATGCCAAATAGATAAGCATCATGAGACGATTCCATCGACGTGCTGCCGGAGATAACCACGACTTCGACATCAACGCCTTTTATCTGCTCGAGTTCCGAAATGACACACTCGGAAATCGCCTTGTGACAGTCGAAAACAAGCACTCGTTTCGGTTTTAACCTCTCGATTTGGCGAATCGCCGCCTCAGACAGTACCTCATTTTTCGTCAGGAGCACGGGCGAATCATACAAGCTCGCAAGTCCGCAGGCGATAAGAGAATCGACTTGCTCGTTTCCGGCAGCAAGAACCAAAGTGTCAATGTCCCCTTGCTCCCAACCGGCATCGGATATCCTGCCCGCAACGCTAAAATGATCTTCGCTTGCAAAGGTTCTGCGGCAATCGACAAGAGAGTCTTCTCCCATATTCTTGTACCGGTCGGCAACGATCTCAACGGAGTTTGTCGTCCCCATCTTGCCACCGAGAAGACGGGATGCGCCACAAACATAGCGAGCAGAGCCGATCATCTTCGTATGGCCCTTTTCAATCCAGATAGCCTTGTTGCAAAGGCGTTCAATCTGATCGTTACTGTGCGATACAAGAAGGACCGTGACGCCATAGTTGTTGATGGCTCACTGATGCGATCCTCGCATTTTCGCTGGAACATGAAGTCGCCAACGGACAAAACCTCATCAACGATAAGGATTTCGGAACGATAACCGTAGCAATAGCGAATGCGATACGCGCGACCATGCCCGAAGAGTAATTCTTCATCGGCATATCAAGAAAAGCTTCCGTCTCGGCAAAATCGACGATTTCGTCAAAATGCTCATCAATGAACTTTCGAGAATAGCCGAGCAGCGCTCCGTTCAAATAAATGTTCTCACGTGCGGTAAGTTCCATATCGAAGCCAGCGCCGAGCTCAATCAACGGAGCAATCTTTCCGTTAACCGAACACGAGCCAGATGTGGGCTCCAGAACGCCAGCGATGATTTTCAGCATGGTGGACTTGCCAGACCCGTTCGTACCTAAAATACCGAACACGTCGCCTCGTCGAACTGTGAAAGAAACATCGTCCAAGGCCTTGAATTCCTTGAACATAAGTTCCCTACGAGCAAGCGCTATAGCGTATTCCTTAAGGCTGTTGAGCTGTTGATTGGCCATATTGAAGACCATCGACACATGCTCGACGCCAACCATAACAGGGCGATCGTCGAAGACGTCTTCAGCCTTGTCGGAAAGATCAACATCTATATCAACGACATCGTTGGACATAACACTACCACCTAAACATAAAGAATGAACTTCTTTTCAGAAGCTTTGAATACAACGAAACCAACCGCAAAGGTTATCAAGGCAATTCCCAGGCAAATGAGGTTTTCTCCAAGGCCCGGGGTGGTTCCATACATGACGATGTCCCTGAAATAGCAGACATAATGGTACATGGGATTGAACGCTTCTGCCGCTTGCATCCATTCCGGCAACAACGTGACCGGATAGAAAAGGGGCGGCATAGGTCCAAGCGGTGATGACCACGCCCCACAGATGACAGACATCACGGAAGAACACGGCCAAAGCGGACAACAACAATCCCAGACCACTGCAAAAAAGCAACATATATGCCAGCAATAGAGGGAGCAGAACCAAGTCAACAGTCGGAGCAATGCGGAAAAAGATCATAACAATAACAACGGCAATGAGAGATATCGCGAAATTCACGAGCGTAAACAAAACCTTCTCAATAGGAAAAAGCATCTTTGAAACGCGGATTTTCTTGATGAGCGGAGCAGATTCGAGGATAGACCCCATCGCGCTGCCCGTTGAGTCGGACATGAGAGCAAACAGAACGTTGCCGAGAATGAGATACATGGGGTAGTTTTCGACATCGCCGAACTTCAAAACATTCGTGAAGACAGCCGCAAGAACGCACATCATAAGCAGCGGATTGAGCACTGACCACAGCACGCCCAATACGCTACGACGATACTTCAGCTTGAAATCCTTGCTCACAAGCGAGGACACGATAAACCAATTCTTTTCAACGAACCCGTGCGCAACGATCCGTTCGACATTTCTTCATCTCCGTTTCAATGCATTGGCATCTCCGCATGATAAAACCCTTTTTATTTTATCCCAGGAGCGAATGAGACCGCACCCGAAACAGAACAACAGCAACTCCTGTGCAAAATCGCATCAACGGAACCATGCGTTAACTGCCGCCACCATTAGGTCGATTATTCCATTGTATTCGTTATCATTAGAAAGGTAGTTCTTCAACCAAGTCGGATAGACTGGTTGCAGATTCGATTTTAAGCAACTCACTCCGAAAGGACGCTTCATGAATCCTGTGGATTCTCAGAACAATACCGCTGCGACCACCGGCAAAGGCGTGGCCGTCATCATACCCTGCTACAACGAAGCGGTGACCATCGCCAAGGTGGTCGACGACTTCAGGCGCGTGCTGCCCGAGGCGACCGTCTACGTGTACGACAACAACTCCTCCGACGGCACCGGCGACATCGCGCGCGCCCACGGGGCCACGGTCAAGGTGGAGCGCCGCCAGGGCAAGGGCAACGTCGTGCGCCAGATGCTGCGCGACATCGACGCCGACTACTACCTCATGGTCGACGGCGACGACACCTACCCCGCCGAGGCCGCGCCGGCCTGCTCGCGCCGCTTTTTTCGCCGACGAGGCCGACATGGTGGTGGGCGACCGCCTGTCCAACGGCTCCTACGGCGAGGAGAACGACCGCGCGTTCCACGGCTTCGGCAACGACCTGGTGCGCTGGCTGATCAAGAAGATCTACGGCTTCGCCTTCGACGACGTCATGACGGGCTACCGCGCCTACAACGCCGTGTTCGCCAAGACCATGCCCGTGCTCTCGCCGGGCTTCGAGATCGAGACCGAGATCTCCATCCACGCGGTGGACAAGCGCTGGCGCATCGAGGACGTGCCGATCGACTACCGCGACCGCCCCGAGGGCTCGGAGTCGAAGCTGTCCACCTTCTCGGACGGCTTCAAGGTGCTCATGATGATCATGTCGCTGTTCAAGGACTACAAGCCGCTGGCGCTGTTCTCCTGGGTGGCGCTGCTGTTCGTTGTGCTGGGCCTGGTCGCCGGCGTGCCGGTCATCGCGCAGTTCGCCGCCACGGGCCTGGTGCCCAAGCTCCCCACGGCGCTGCTGGCGGTGGGCCTGGTGTTCGTCGGCCTGCTGTGCTTCGCGTGCGGCCTTATCCTGGACACGGTGGTCAAGGGCAACCGCAAGCAATACGAGCTGCAAGTTATGGCCGCGTATGAGAAGTACGAGAGATAGAATCTACACAGCTCAATCCTGTATGAGCTAAATGATTAATGAAGCGGCGTCTTGACCAAGACGCCGCTTCGTTAGCTCTACAAAATCAACTCTGCTGCCGATAGTTAAAATCACGCAATTTCAAACGAAAGCATTACGTACTCCAGCAAGGCGTGAATGCAATCACGCGCCACAAATCTGCGCTTTGTGCCAAACACGTATTCACTAGCGCTTCTGCGCCAGAAGATCAGCGAGAAATATTTCATCCTTTCCTAGCTTTTGTGCTTTTTGCTTATGCGTTTTTATCGCAGAAGCTAAATCATGTTTAAGCCAAAAATCCTGTATGAACTCTTTTGATTTGATTGTTGCCGTTTTTGTCTTTATCTTGTTTGAAAGGTATGTGCTTGGTTTCAGTTTAGTTTTTTGCTTCTTGTAATCCTCATAATACCCCAGCGAATGGATCATGAGCATTTCGACCTCTGGTGCAGTAATCGCATACGTGATGAATCTAACTTTTTCAGAATACGGATTTTTTAATTGAATATTTAACTCCTTTCCTATCCTGAATTACCAGGACAACGACCCTTCCACCCTCATAATCCATCGTAAGATATCTATTGCAAAATAAATTCGAATCTCGATAGTATCTCGTTGATAAAACCTCTCCATCCAACAACTTCTCCCTTTTGAAGCAAAGCGAGTCGTCGCCTAGTAACAAATTCATAATGGTTATCTCGGAATGGCCTTCGCAAATACAAGCAACATAGTCGCCATCGTCAATATCAATCATTTCGTTTCGCCCCCCAAAGGAAAGCGTTCATTTGAGTTAACATGCGCCTATATGCAGGATAGCTAGGAGCCTTTGCCAACACGCCGCTTAGCACGAGGTCGCTTTTCTTCTTATCTTTGCGATCTCTTGATCCAGCAGCAGAGGAGAATTTCTTTAACTCGATAGAACCCTCTTTATCAAGCAAATAAATTCCATCACTTCTTCCCAAGCTATCAATATCTCACTGTAATGTGTTGAGAATAAAAGCGTTGCTCCTTTTTCATTTATACGGCTAGAGAACAAGCTTATCAATCCAATTACAATTGTTTTATTAAGATGATTCTCTATTTCATCAATCAGTACATATCCACCTCTCGACAAGGCAATGGCAATAGCCGAAAAACAGCTGATACCCTTGATGGTGCCTGAAGACAAATATAATTCCAAATCTCGAGGTTCAACAGCCAAAACATTCTCATGCTGTTTAAACTTAATTTCGAACACGGTACGAGACGATTGCGTAACCGGGAGTTCTTTAAGCCGTATAAATTCTATCGACGGATCAAGATATTGAGCAAACGGAATCAGCAGATCAAACATAACAGCAGAAATTAAGTTATGATTAGTAATGGAGCATAGGTCTTGAACGTTGCTGGCGTTTTGGCTATACGCATTCATGATCATCGAGAAAATACTGTCCTCCCTCTTCAGGAATCGAGTATTTTCTCGCGCACGATCCATTACTAAATTCTCTTCGGCGAAATCAAACAGGTTATTTTTATTAATATCGAAAGATGCAGTCTTTTTATATAGCCGCTCTGTTTCGAATACGAGACTCTGAGCCTGATCGTCCTTTTTGATAACCGAAATTAGCTTGTAAATAGCTTTTTTCTTCTTGATAGAAATACGACTCAACACTAAGACTCGAGTCAAAGTATGACTTAAAACGCATTGAGTAATCGAGACTGCCATTGCCAATATACACAGTAAGCAGATTAGACAATAGCGACAAAACGGTTGTCTTTCCCGTGGCATTAATACCCGCTAACGCAACTGTATTCAGTTTATAGATTCTTCGAACAATCTATAAACCGTACCGTCTTCGACCTCTTCCGAAAAGAACCCTTTTCTCTGCAAAAAGTCTAGCGATAGAACTCCGTTTTTGAAATTTGATAAATGCTCGCAGGTTATTCTCAGCAGCGATATACTCATTTTCCTACCTCCTTCTATGCGCTTCATTATAACAACAATGCCTTTGTTCGTACGAATTATTCGTACGAACAAAATTGTTGAGACGCTTAAAAAGGATTTGCTGCTAGCTATAAAATCTTCCTAAGTAAATAAGACTGCAGCAACAAGCCGTCAATTAGCAGCTTTACTTTGGTGCATGATTTTAAAAGTAAGTAAATCATCAATAGCAAGTTCGATGGTCGCTAAATTACCCTCGAAACGCCTTATCCCATTCTGCACGTCGACGACAAACAGGAATATAAACCATTATTAGCAAGACGACGAGGCGGCAAAGCAATAGACAATTCTTGAAGCGCCATCATTCATGATGCTTATCAATAGAGTAAGAACAGACATCGGAAAAGAAAGCATCTGAACCCACGTGCCTACGCTCAACTCCAAGTGTTGGATCTTGCGCTTTTCCTCAACAATGCCTCGAAGGTGCGCAATAAGAGCGTCCGTCTTTCCGTAATCGGCATTACGCCAAGAGACGCTTGAGCACGTTCCAAAAGAAGAAGCAACGCTTTTGCGCCTATCAAAACCACAATAAGCACCCTAGACACACATCGACTAGCATCGAGCCGCCAATCGCATAATCTGGGCTTTCGCTACCCCAAATGATTCTTTTCACCACACTCATTACCAACCGCCTTTCCGGAAGTGAATATTAATCCAATAATCCTTAGAACAATCTTCGCAAATCGCAGCAAAATCACGACAGAATATGCCGCTGCCGACGGCGCTGCTGGCCGTGGGCCTGGTGTTCGTGGGCCTCTTTCGCCTTCGCGTGCGGCCTCATCCTGAACACGGTGGTCAAAGGGCGCGCAGCAGTATGAGCTCAAGTTGTGACGTCGTAGGACACAAACTACGCAGCGCCTCTTTCTTCGGCGATGCGTTCGTCAAAATCTCTTTGAATCCGGGAGGCAAAATTCAAGCAAGCCCTTGATCGCTCCCGGATAACTCCCTGCTGTAGCATACGTTTCTTATACTTCGAAACATGGCCACTCGGTTTATTAAGTCTACTAGGCAAATCTGCTTGTCGCGTTATTTCTGAATCTTCCGTCATTGCCTGAAGGAATGACTTATCGGCCTCGCTCAATTCAAACCATACAGCATCATATATCCTCTGTTCCAACTCCTTGCGAGCGATATTTGCTGCAGCATCGACGCTTGAGATATCTATAACGCTTGAGCTTTCAGCCATCCGCCACACACGGTACCCCACAAGCTGAAGCATAAAAAGGGAACCCTTTGATTGCCTTAACTGCGGCTTCCAAAGCATCAGGTTCAAAGGTTTTGCCGCCATCTTTCATCGTCCTTACCAGCGCTTCCTCAACCCTCATAGTCGCTCAACGCTTTGAAGTTCATATCGGGCGGCCCTTCGCAGAAACGAAGTCGATTTACCGGAGAGCAGCGACGTGACCCCATACGGAAGACCCGCCATGATAAGAGCGACTTTCTTTGCCTTCGTCAAGAAAGTGCTGAAATGCCGCAACAAGGGTAACCATTTCTTCAATGCTCGGGTTAACTTCATCTATCGTTACTAATAGTCCGATATTGCAGTCAGCCAGGGAGCTCAAGATATCGTCCATTTTGAGCGCCAATTCACCAATTTATGAGGCGAATCTTCTTGCTCCAATGATACGAGATTAGCTATCCCTGCTCCCTTAATCTTGCGGGAAGGTTGAGTGTTAACCAAATGTTGCGCCGATCGCTGAGCCCTGATTAGAATGTCGTCAAGCATCCCCTTAACGCATGTTACGCGCCGTAACCCATCCAGAAGATTCGGCAATGTCGGCAAAATAAGACAGCAGAGCTGCTTTGCCTATACCGCGTGGGCCAACTAAAAGGCTAATAATTGCCGGATCATTGCCAGCAAGAGCCGCTTCAACATCGGCAATCACCCCTCACGCCCGGCCATATGCAAAGGGACTTTCCGACTACTGAGTGAACGGATTAACGAAATTAATGGCCACAACCGCCTCCTTTGATTCGCTTCATTCATTATAGAGCAACGGCTTTTCGTTTGTTTTAGCATACGTTAGCTTTTTTAGCATTTGTTAGCTATGCCGTTTCGCAAAACAGCTAATTAGCGACCTCATGACAAAAGACGGGCGCATATGAACTGCCTCCATTTCTTGGACTGGAAGTAAAGTCCGAGAATGGGAGGTTTTATGGCGGGGAGGCACGCTGCGGAAGTGCGCCGAGCGGCGGTCGAGCTGTTCTCCAGAGGGCACGGGGAGACTTTTGTCGCCAACAGGCCTGGCTTGAGCCGCGCCGTCGTGGAACAATGGTTCTTGACTTACAGAGCCGTTGGAAGCGAGGCGCTGCTAGCGATGGGGACCGCGCACAGGGAATACGATTTTGAGACCAAGGTGGCGGCGGCGAGCGCCGTCGTCGACCTCGGGAGACCCAAGCCCGAGGTCATGGCCGAGTTCGGGATAGCGTCGAAGTCGCCGCTGAACGCCTGGTGCTCGAAGTACCGGGAGGGCGGCGTCGAGGCCCTGCGCCCAAGACCGAAAGGGCAGGCCTAAGGCTGAGCCGGCGCCCAAGACGCGCGAGGAGGAGCTCGAGCGCGAGGTCGAGAGGCTCAGAGCTCAGGTGGCGTACTTAAAAATCGACAGCCCTGAAGGCGGAGCTGGGCTTGCTGCCCGGGAGCGGGCAGCGGCCGTAGCCGAGCTTTCAGGGCGCTACCCCTCGGCGACCTGCCGGAATGCGCGGGACTCGCCAAGTCGACCTACTATTACGCGCTCGCGCACCCCAAGAGGCCCACCAGGCCTGAGCTCCGGGAGGCCGCCGCCGAGATCTTCTCCCGCACGCCGAACGGGTGCGGGCGCCGTCAGATAGCCATGTGCCTGCGCGCGGAGCTCGGCGCGCGCATCGCCGACAAGACCGCGCTCAAGATGATGCGGGATGGGGATGAGCTGCGGCATACGGCGGGAGACGGACCGTCGCAGGTACAGCTCGTACAAGGGGGTGGTCGGCGAGACGTTCGAGAACGTGCTGGGCAGGGACTTCGCCGCCGACGGCCCGGCAGAAGCTCGGCACCGACGTCACCGAGTTCAAGTGCTCGTTTGGCAAGGCCTACCTCGCCCCGGCCTACGACTTCGGCAGCCGCGAGATAGTCGCCTGGTCGATCACCGAGTCGCCGAACCTCGCGCAGCAGGAGGAGATGCTCGACATGTTGCTGCCGAAGCTGCCGAGAGGAGCGAAGCCGGTCATGGGGAGCGACATGGGCTGGCAGTACCAGCATCCGAGCTACTGCGAAAGGCTTCGCGCGGCCGGGGTGGTGCAAAGCATGTCGCGGAAGGGCAACTGCCTGGACAACGCGTGCACGGAGGGCTTGTTCGGCCATATCGAAGACGAGTTCTTCCGGGGCCGCGACTGGGACGACTTCGGCTCCTTCAAGGAAGACCTGGAGACGTACATCGTCCACTGGAACACGAGGCAGGCAGAAGAAGCTGAAAGGACCGACCCCGGAGGAATTCCGAGTCGGTCCTTGATGGCGGCGTAGGCTCAGTTTTTAATTAAGGCGTCCAAGTTCTGGGGTGCAGTTCAATATGCACCCGTCTTTCTAACCGCAAAAATGCCATTTATGCCACAGAGCCTGATTAGCAGCTATAGCTAGATAATCTCCGAGTGCGCTCGATCAAGCACACTCATGAGGTGAGCTATTTTCCAACCGTTATTGGAAACTTCCGCTATACTCATAACAACCATGAGATACGGATGATCTCCATCCATGACAAGGCATCCTTCATTATGAACCGTCGGATCACCATGCAGCCATCCAGACTTCGCATAAATAGTACAGCCCTTCCATGAAAGTTTCGGACGAGAGGTTATCCAGTTGTTCGAGCTATATATATCGCGACACCACCAGGCATTTTGCCGATCATTCATGAAATAATCAGCCATCCCCGTCCATAGCTTTGCCAGCATACGTGGACTGTAGTAGGTGTACCAAGAATCCCAATTGAAATCCCATGCATGGGTCTCCTTGGCCAATCTATACATAGGTTCGGCCTCGAATGCCTGGCGGAGCGCCGCATACGTCTCGTTAGTGGAGTTGAGAATGGTTTCATACATGGTACCAGCCCAGGATTCAAGCACCCAAGGCATGTACATATTCAGCGCTGCAATGTATGGACCTTTGATTGTACTGGCGCTCTCAAAGTAGCTATCAGCATTGTATGAAACACCCGCTCCTGTAGTTAAATCCATCATAAGGAATGCAACGGAAGTGCCGCTGTTCGTATAATTCCCAATAGCACTCCACAAATCATTCCATGTTTGCCCCGAAACGCCCTTTTGAGACTCTTTGAAAACGTTCAGACCCCAGCCATTAATGTTATCGAGCACATCAATGCGATCAGCCATACTGCAAAGGCAAATGAGTTTTAAGAGAGAACAAAACGCTGATGCTTACTAGTGACGTCATACGTTTCGAGATGAGCATTGCTGCCAGAATAAGCACCCGAAGTCGATAACGCAAAATTACCGACCGCACTCTTGAAGACAACTCCTCCGTGCTCATCTCATTTCGCAATCCACTTCTGAGCATTGGTGTCGTTCCACCCATACTGCTGAACGTTCGTACCAGCCTGAGCCGAACCGCCCCGCCACATCAAGCGCAAGCGCCGACCACGCATTAGTAATTGAGTACAGGTTATCGCCTATTTGCTGAATGAAGAACTTCTGCGCGTTGGTTCCGTTGGATTCCCAAGCCTGAACATTGCCACCATAGGAAAGGCTAGCACCCGAAACGTCCAGCACGTATTGCGTATTCTCAGCAGTTGCAAGGGTGTATAAACCGCTTTCAAGCAATGCTGCTTTCACAAAATTCCATGTTGAAGCCAAACCAAGGCGCTCGGCAACGGAAAGTTTTGCACCCGAAGAGGAATTTGCTGCACCAAGGCGGCCTTCGCGTCCCGCAGGAGCTATTACAAAGTGGCTGTCGTTTGTTGCGGTTATCGTCCACAGCTGGACATATGATGAGCTTTTTTCTTTGTTGGGTTACCGCCCCATTTTCATCGACGCTCATGTACAAACCAGATGCAATATTCCTGATGTAGCACGAGCCGTTCGCGTCAAACTCAACCATATATTTCTGCGCAAAGGTTCGGTTCTGATTGTATAGCCGAGCGCCGACGCCAGCATCCTTCGAGGCTCATGGAATGTCCATGGCAACATAGGTGTTTGCGCCATTGCGAATTTCAACAAAGCCGCCGCCGAATGTAGGAGACGCTTCTTTCAGGAAGAACTTTTGAGCCGCAGAGCCATTGCTGGTCCACTGCCGGAGACGAGTACCGTTCTGAGCAGCACCCTACATAACATCAAGCGCATGACCATTAATGGCGGAGATGAACGTAACCGAGCCGTCAGCGTTCTTCACAATATTTCACAGCTGCGCACGCGTGCCGTTCGCGCCATACTGTTGAACGAGTGCGCCTTCTTGAGCCGATCCGTCCGTAACGTCAAGTCTCTTGCCAGATGCATAGCTGGTCAATGTGTAGTAACCGCTATAGTCGTCGTAATTTACTGCAAACGTTTGAGCCAACGTGCCGTTTGATCCGTAGATCTGAGCAGCCGCGCAATCATCGCCCGACGCATCCGAAATATCAATTGCATACGAAGAGTCAAGGCCGGACACGATAGTATAAGCGCCATCTGCGACTTCGCGAATCCATTTCTTCAAAAACCAGTGCTGAGCAGCCGTACCGTTTTATGGTATAGATTTGAACGTTCGCACCTGCCTGAGCGTTTCCCTCCCACACGTCAAGAACAAGCCCACTTCTAACGTTCACAATTTGGAAATAGGTTTCACCAGAAGAAGAAGTTACGGGACGAAGGAACCACTGCTGTGCACCCGTACCGTTCGGCGAGTACTGCTGCACATTGGTGCCCGATTCCACCCCACCTGCAACGCAGTCGAGCGCCTTTCCGGAATTTACGTTCGTAATGGAGTAATACCACTCCCGACTCAACCTGGCCCTCCGCCTTAATGTGAAAGCGTTGCGCAGCGGATTGGTTGTCGTTCCACGTTTGCACATTGCCGCCATTATCGGTAGCAGCTCCGCTAACTTCGAGTGTTGTGCCCAGGGCGGAAATAATAGAGTACGCTCCATCCTCAACTTTGTCGGGAATGGGAGCAGAATCAGAATCTTCCGTTTCTTTGCTATCCGAAGACCTGAGGCGGAGTTAGCGGCATCAGCGCTCGTTGTAGGCAAAACAATGTCTCAACAGCATCGTTGGGCAAACGTACAAGAACCTGGAGATAATCCTGCTCAATGATGGCAGCACCGATGACTCGCTGACGACCATCCACCGCTTTTTTGCCGGCGACGACGCGCGATCAAAGACTGTCGATAAGCAGAATCAAGGCTACGGCGCAAGGCTTTGCAACCGCGGCATAGCTGAGGCAACCGGCACGTGGATCTCCATCGTCGAGCCGGATGACTGGATCGAGCCGGACATGTACGCCGACATGCTGGCCTTTGCCGCAAAGTTCGAAGAAGAAGGAACGCCGCTCGACATCGTGAAAACGCCTTTACTGGCGCATCTGGATGCCCGATACCGATGAAGAGCGCAAGATCATGCAGCTACAAAGGCCGCATTGAGCCGGCGCAGCAGCCGTTTGCCATCACCGATGCCGCCCATCTGCTTTGCCATCATCCGTCCATTTGGTCGGCAATCTATCGCAAATCGTTCCTGGACAAGCACAACATCCGCTTCAGGGAGCCCCAGGCGCCGGCTGGGCAGACAACCCGTTCCTGATTGAAACGCTCTGCCAGACCGACCGCATCGGTTACTTTGACACCGAATGCTACTGCTACCGCGAGGAGACGCCGGAAAAGTCGAAGAACTTCGCTCTCAACAACACATTGTTGCCCCCTTGGAACGCTGGAACGACATGATGGACGAGCTCGAACGCCTTGACATAACCGACGAGCAAATCTTGCGAAGTGCACAATAGCCGCGGTTTCACGTACCTGTCAGGCATCATCGAAGAAATCGACCTTACGCATGACAACGTACGGGAAGCTGCCAGGCATATATGTTTGAACGCATGGACGCCGATTTGGTATTCACCGACAGCGGTTCTCTCTCGCCCGAATGAAGCGCCTGTACGCTGACCTGCGTGGCATCCCTTGCCCGAAGATCAACCCTTCCCGTATACAAAAGCCTGTTCAACGAAGGTATATACAACCTGAAAACACCGGCATACGCAATACAATGCGAACGCTCAAGTACTACGTCACAAAGAAGAAGCGCCGCGAAGGAAGATAAGTGGTAACGCTACTCGGCCCAACCAATCGGTTGGGCCGAGTCGTATATTTGAAGAGTTGACGCCTACGCCAAGGGTGCAATTTATCGTTCGCAGCCAACGTTCGCGCCGCAAAACCAAGGAAGATGACCAGGGATCCAAACCGCGCAAACGACCAGAGAGACACAACGGCTCGACACCGCGAAGGTTAGAACAGTCAAATATCCCTCATGTATTGCAGCTTAATCAAAAGAGTTAACCACCATCGCATGGCTCACGAACTGCGGGTCGTCTCTCCAGGGCTTAACTTTTTTGCCCTGGGCCAACGTTGCCGGCAAATCAATGATGCGCTGTTCGAGGACCTCGGAAACGCAACGTGATGTCGTGATGCGCCTGCACAAACGGGCCATCCACCAGCACATCGATAGCCGCCAGCAAGCGATCGGTCACTTCGGTATGGCGCGAACTCTCAGGATTCTGTAAATCCTCGCAAAATCGCCCGTGTAGCACCAAATCGTTTTCCCGGGATACGCCTCACGAACGCGCTCGACGAAATCAACCAAGCGCGCTGATTTTCCGGCTCCATAGGCTCGCCGCCCAAAAAGACTCAAGCCGTCGACGTATTCCGGTGCCAGACTCTCGAGAATCTCGTTCTGCACCTCAGGCGAAAACGGCTTCCCCGCCGTGAAATCCCACTGCTCGGGGTTGAAGCAACCCGGACACCCATGACGGCACCCCGACACGAACAGGCTGGTGCGCACGCCCTCACCATTGGCGATGTCGAAGTATTTAATCTCAGAGTAATTCATATCCCACCAGCCCCATTCGCAAAACACAGCAGCGGTATCAACAAGTTGGTTGCATCCATCATGATTCTTCGCTCCACTACGTGCAACCCATACCACCGGCGTTCCGGCAAACGGCTTTAGTAAAGCAGCCCGCAATGAAGCGCGATCCTGACACAACGAGGCTGTCAAAGCCGCGCAATTGGCACCCATGCTGCACTCAAAACATAAATGCCTTTCGATGGCAGTCAACCCCTGCAAACCCATCGGCGACAACATCATGTAGCCACAGGGAAGCGCAATCTCAGCAGAAAAAGAGCCTAGCTAACGACAGATCAATACCCATACCGTAACCTGCGCAAACACTGCAGAAGAGCCCCAGCACCATTCGCGCATCCCAATGACCCCACCAGGCGCAGACAGCACGCAAACCACCCAATGCTCAAACAAACGCACTGCAGAGATATCGCAACCGCAACCTGCTGAAAATAGCTTCCAGCCGCACGCTGGCTAACCCTATTCCTCAACAAGCGCAGGAATACTGGCGATCGCAGCAGCCACCGCTGCATCGACATCGGTCATAGGCACGTCGGTGGCATTCACGCTAATGCAGTCAGCATGCTTCGATGCCGTAGACCTTCGCCAGACCTTCACATTCTGCCAGCCCAGGTCCTGCTCATCGGTCGCAAAACCACCGCGCGTCGTAACATAATGCAGCTTGCTAGCCCGGCACATGCCAACAGGGCCATGATCGGTATAGCGATTCGCAATGCCCACCACGCTGATATGCTCGAAATACACCTTCAGCAACGCCGGATAAGCACCCTCCCAAAATGGCGCGGCAATAACGATCTCATCCGCCTCCGCAAACTGATGAGCTAAGTCAAACATGGCATCGTCATACTGCTCCGCATACCGCAGCTCATTTCGATGCGCCAACGTCTTGAAGTCAACGGAAGAAGCCCCAGGTCCTCAAGCACCAGCTGCTCAAGAACGTATTCGCCAGTAGACAGCAAATGCTCAACCAAGGCATCAGCAATCCGCGTTTCGTGCGCGAAGTCTCGCGCAGCACACAACTATCGATATACAGCAGCTTCTTCATCAGGCTCACCAATCTCTATTCATGCCCCATCAACTATCTAGCCAACGGTACCACGGCTCAACTCAAACCACATAGCAAACACCAGAAACAAACTCAGCGAGAAATAAGCCCCTCGCATCCCGAATCAAATCGCCGGTAACGCAAACAAAATCACAATCAATCACCCGCAGGCATGCTTCCTCGAACCACCAATTAGCCCAACGATTGTTTCTACAAGCCGATAAAGCCAGCAGGCACGGATCTAAGCCGAAAGCCATCACTAACATCCGTCTTGGAATATTTCGCAAACTGTGGCTTCCCGATGCGCACCGCAAGCAGTATCCCGGAACGCTAAACCTATGCAAAGGCGGTCTGCCGGATAGTACCGGCAGACCGCCAAAAAAAATACAGGCATATTGCGCCATCGCAAGAACAAGCGAGAAAGCCTACGAAACGATAGCGGCGCAAATTCGCGACTACAAGAGCTCAAACAAAACGCCCTTTAACGCAAAGCAAGAGAATCGAGCACAAGCGGGCAAGCTACAAACGACATCAACAACGACATTGCCAATACAGCAATCACGCAAAGCTACGAAACCCTTAAACAACTACCCACTGACACAAGTCAAACAATTGACGAAGCATTACGGCGCAAACCCCCCGCAAGCTGACATATTACAACCGCTTTACACCGTTGCGAGCTGCCTGCTCAAGATCGGCCAGCAAGTCCTCGGTAGACTCGATGCCGCAGCTCAAACGCACCATATCCGGAGAGATACCGCAAGCCACCAGCTCGTCATTCATCTGACGATGCGTAGCATTAGCCGGATGCAGCACACACGTGCGCATCGGCAACATGCGTGGCAATCTGAGCAAGCTTCAGGCTCTTCATAAACTGCTCCGCAGCAGCGCGACCACCCTCAAAAACCGAAGGACACAACGCCGCACGTACCATGAGGCATGTACTTTTTGAGCAAGCTCATAATACTGGTCGCCCGCCAAACCGGGATAACGAACAAAACGGATCTTCGGATGCGCCTGCAGGAACTCAGCAGCAGCCTGACCATTCTTGCAATGCTGAGGCATGCGAACATGCAGGCTTTCCAAAACCAAGATTCAGAATGAAAGCATGCTGGGGGGCCTTTGAATCGAGCCAAAGTCACGCATAAGCTGCGAGGTGCACTTCGTAACGAACGCACCGCCCTGCCCAAACTTCTCAGCATACACAACCCCGTGGTAGCTCTCATCAGGAGTCGTAAGCCCAGGGAACTTGTCAGCATGCGCCATCCAGTCAAACGTGCCCGCATCAACGATGCAGCCGCCAACGCATACACCATGACCATCCATATACTTGGTGGTGGAATGCGTAACAATATTCGCACCCCATTTGATCGGGTTGCAGTTCACCGGCGTCGGGAACGTTGTCCACAATCAGCGGCACGCCATGAGCATGCGCCGCATTCGCAAAACGCTCGATGTCCAAAACAGCCAGCGCAGGGTTCGCAATCGTCTCGCCAAACACACACTTGGTGTTCGGGCGGAAAGCGGCCTCAAGCTCCTCATCAGGGCAATCGGGGCTCACAAACGTGCACTCAAGACCCATACGATGCATGGTATGCGCAAGAAGATTGTAGGTACCGCCATAAATAGCGCTGGAAGCAACAACATGATCGCCAGCACCGGCAATATTGAAAAACAGCGAAGAAGTTCGCAGCCTGACCGGAGCTAGTCAGCATAGCAGCGGTGCCGCCCTCCATCTCGCAAATCTTCGCAGCAACATAATCATTGGTTGGATTCTGCAAACGAGTGTAGAAGTAGCCAGATTCCTCCAGGTCAAACAGCTTACCCATATGTTCCGAAGTATCGTACTTCCACGTAGTGGACTGATAAATCGGAATCTGACGCGGCCCGCATCACCCGGACGATAACCACCCTGCACACACGTAGTGCCCATATGCTCGCTTCATACCAACTCCTCATCTCAACAAGACAACATCGAAACATGATTATGTTGCAAAACAATTAGTATGCCGTATCAAACCCACCAAAACGATGGCCAACAACCCGAGAAAAGGAAAACTCCAACGAAATCGAGAGACAATACGCAAACAGTACCGCAGATGAGAAGGTGCCATGACAACAAGTAGAGCGAAAGCTAGCCTCAATCCAAAAAATAGAACACGCGAGACGAATCCCTCGCAGGCCTAGTCTCGCCTGTTGCACGCCTGCGCGATCGCCGGCCAGGTCGGCGGCCCACGGCGTCGAGGCGGCGACCCGCCGGACAATGCCCCTGAACACGAAGAGGCCCGCAGGGGGGGACCTCCCCCGCGGGCCTCTCCCGGCGCATGCGGCGCGCGCGGCGCCCGGGACGCATGCGCATAAGAAAAGCGCCCTCCGCGAGGGCGACGCCCTGCCCTCCCGCAGCCTCGCGCTGCAGTACTCGGCGAAGGCGGGCTTAACTGCCGGGTTCGATGGGACCGGGGATCCCTGCCTCTGTGGTCGCGCTCGGGGGGCGCTCCTCCCCGCGGCTCAGGGGTATTGAGCTCCGCCAGGTCCCTTGCCGGGGCGACTTCTGGCGGCCGCATGGCGGGCACGGGAGAAGACGGCGCATCGCGCTCGGTGCTTGTCATCGAGGATGCGAAGAGCTCGGGCCATTAGTGCCGCTCGGCTGAGCGCGTCGCCGCGCTTGCACCTGCGGCCTATCGACCAGGTGGTCTACCTGGGCCCCTATGGAGAGTGGACTCATCTCGGAGACGGCTTCCCGCTTAGATGCCTTCAGCGGTTATCCGTGCCGGACGTAGCTAGGCGGCCGTGCCGTTGGTCGACAACCGCTGCACCAGAGGTCCGTCCACCCCGGTCCTCTCGTACTCAGGGGCAGACCTCCTCAATCCACTTGCGCCTGCGGGAGGATAGGGACCGAACTGTCTCACGACGTTCTGAACCCAGCTCGGACTCTTGGGCAAGATCAGCCTGTTATCCCCGGCGTACCTTTTATCCAATGAGCGATGGCCCTTCCATTCGGGACCACCGGATCACTAACGCCAACTTTCGTTCCTGTTCGAGATGTCTCTCTTACAGTCAAGCTCCCTTATGCGTTTGCACTCAGCGCCTGGTTTCCGATCAGGCTGAGGGAACCTTTGCATGCCTCCGTTACACTTTAGGAGGCGACCGCCCCAGTCAAACTACCCGCCAGACACTGTCTTTCTCCGGGATAACCGGAAGAAGTTAGGATCTTAAACATGCAAGGGTGGTATTTCAAGGATGGCTCCCCCCATACTGGCGTACAGGGTTCACAGCCTCCCACCTATCCTACACATGCAGGCCCAAAATCCAATGTCAAGCTATAGTAAAGGTGCACAGGGTCTTTCCGTCTTTCTGCGGGTACACGGAATTTTCACCGCGACTGCAATTTCACCGAGTCTCTGGCCGAGACAGTGTGGAGATCGTTACGCCATTCGTGCAGGTCGGAACTTACCCGACAAGGAATTTCGCTACCTTAGGACCGTTATAGTTACGGCCGCCGTTTACTGGGGCTTCAATTCGGAGCTTTGCTTGCGCTGACCCCTCCTTTTAACCTTCCAGCACCGGGCAGGCGTCAGTCCGTATACGTCGTCTTTAGGACTTCGCACAGACCTATGTTTTTAGTAAACAGTCGCCACCACCAATTCACTGCGGCTCCCCGGGGCTTCATATGTTAAACATGTCACCCTAGAGAGCACCCCTTCTTCCGAAGTTACGGGGTTATTTTGCCGAGTTCCTTGGCCAGAGTTCTCTCGAGCGCCTTGGATTGTTCATCCCACCCACCTGAGTTGGTTTGCGGTACGGATTGCTGTGGATAAACTTAGGAGCTTTTCTAGGCAGCATAGACTCAACGGCTTCAGGGCTTGCGCCCACGGACTCGCGTCTCAGATTCGTCCGGCGGATTTGCCTACCGGATATTCCTACACGCTTGCACCGGGATATCCAACACCCGGCCCGCCTATCTTCCTGCGTCCCTCCATCGCGCTACACAACAAGTACAGGAATATTAACCTGTTTTCCATCGGTTACGGCTTTCACCCTCACCTTAGGATCCGACTAACCCTGGGAAGATTACCTTTACCCAGGAAACCTCGGGTTTTCGGCGAATATGTTTTTCACATATTTTATCGTTACTCATGTCAGCATAATCACTTCACTGCAGTCCAGCATACCTTCCGATACACCTTCAGCCCGCAGCGAACGCTCCCCTACCCAATCTCCAAAGGAGATTGCCAAAGCTTCGGTACCATGCTTAGCCCCGTTACATTTTCGGCGCAGAGCCATTAGACCAGTGAGCTATTACGCTTTCTTTAAACGATGGCTGCTTCTAAGCCAACGTCCTGGCTGTCTAAACGGTTCCACTACCTTCACCACTGAGCATGGATTTGGAGACCTTAGCTGTTGGTCTGGGCTGTTTCCCTTTTGACGACGAACCTTCGCACCCGCCGTCTGACTCCCGGGATACAATTAAGCGGCATTCTGAGTTTGATAGAGTTTGGTAATCTGGTAGGACCCCTAGCTCTGTCAGTGCTTTACCTCCGCTAATCAATTCCCGAGGCTATACCTCAATATATTTCGGGGAGAACCAGCTATCACCGGGTTTGATTGACCTTTCACCCCTATCCACAAGTCATCCGGAACGTTTTCAGCCGTTGACGGTTCGGTCCTCCACAAGGCTTTACCCTTGCTTCAACCTGCTCATGGATAGATCACCCGGTTTCGGGTCTACTCCAACGTACTAGTCGGCCTATTAAGCCTCGCTTTCACTACGGCTACGCTTTCGCTTAACCTCGCACGGTAGAGTAACTCGCTGACTCATTATACAAAAGGCACGCGATCACTACCGAAGTAGCTCTCGCAGCTTGTAGGCAACAGGTTTCAGATTCTATTTCACTCCCCTAACAGGGGTTCTTTTCACCTTTCCCTCACGGTACTAGTTCACTATCGGTCGCTGAGGAGTACTTAGCCTTAGAGGATGGTCCCCCTAGATTCCCACGAGGTTCCACGTGCCTCGCAGTACTCAGGTACCGGCTGCGTCCTTTTCGGTTTCGAGTACGGGGCTATCACCCGCTGTGGCGGAGCTTTCCAAGTCGCTCACCTACCTTCCTCTGCCTACTCCAGAATTAGAATGCCACTGTGCCCTACAACCCCATGATGGTCGAAACACACCACAGGTTTGGGCTCTTCCCATTTCGCTCGCCGCTACTTTGGGAGTCTCGTTTGATTTCTCTTCCTCCGGGTACTGAGATGTTTCACTTCCCCGGTTCCCCCAACCAGCCTATACATTCAGCTGGCGGTAACTCACCATGAAGATGAGCCAGGTTTCCCCATTCGGAAATCCTCGGATCACAGCATGTTATCGGCTCCCCGAGGCTTATCGCAGATTCACACGTCCTTCATCGGCTCTTAATGCGCCAAGGCATCCACCGTGTGCCCTTATTTAATAACTTACACACAATCCAAGAAAAATAAGAATCTAAAATCAACAATCAAACCAACACCAAAGCATTGATTCAACGCAAATTCCAGAAGATGCTCGCGTCCACTATATAGTTCTCAAACAACAAACCACAACACAACAACAAACAAACACAACATTCGCATCATCACCATGCCACAAAAACAGGAACAACACCAACGTGTTACCCCCAAAACCCAACAATGCGCTTCACTCAACCCAAAACCCTGATTCCACCCATGAGCAAAACCACCCACCCGACACTCGAAGGTAGAGTTGGGAATTAAATGTCCCTTAGAAAGGAGGTGATCCAGCCGCACCTTCCGGTACGGCTACCTTGTTACGACTTTAGTCCCAATCGCCAATCCCACCTTAGACGGCTCCCCTCCAAAAAGGGTTAGGCCACCGGCTTTGGGTGTTACCAACTTTCGTGACTTGACGGGCGGTGTGTACAAGGCCCGGGAACGCATTCACCAGAGTTGCTGATCTCGAATTACTAGCGACTCCGACTTCATGGAGTCGAGTTGCAGACTCCAATCCGGACTGGGACGCGTTTTTTAGGGATTAGCTCCACCTCGCAGTCTCGCTACCCTCTGTACCGGCCATTGTAGCATGCGTGAAGCCCAAGACATAAGGGGCATGATGATTTGACGTCATCCCCACCTTCCTCCGAGTTGACCCCGGCAGTCTCCTATGAGTCCCCCACCATAACGTGCTGGCAACATAGGGCAAGGGTTGCGCTCGTTGCGGGACTTAACCCAACATCTCACGACACGAGCTGACGACAACCATGCACCACCTGTATACCAGCCCCGAAGGGAGACCGTATCTCTGACGGGTCGGGAACATGTCAAGCCTTGGTAAGGTTCTTCGCGTTGCATCGAATTAATCCGCATGCTCCGCCGCTTGTGCGGGCCCCGTCAATTTCTTTGAGTTTTAGCCTTGCGGCCGTACTCCCCCAGGCGGGATGCTTAACGCGTTGGCTCCGACACGGAGACCGTGGAATGGTCCCCACATCCAGCATCCACCGTTTACGGCGTGGACTACCAGGGTATCTAATCCTGTTCGCTCCCCACGCTTTCGCTTCTCAGCGTCAGTTACAGCCCAGAGACCTGCCTTCGCCATCGGTGTTCCTCCTGATATCTGCGCATTCCACCGCTACACCAGGAGTTCCAGTCTCCCCTACTGCACTCTAGTCTGCCCGTACCCGGCGCGGATCCACCGTTAAGCGATGGACTTTCACAGCAGACGCGACAAACCGCCTACAAGCTCTTTACGCCCAATAATTCCGGACAACGCTCGCACCCTACGTATTACCGCGGCTGCTGGCACGTAGTTAGCCGGTGCAAAGGTACACTCACCCCCGAAGGGCTTGCTCCCCAGTCAAAAGCGGTTTACAACCCGAAGGCCGTCATCCCGCACGCGGCGTCGCTGCATCAGGCTTGCGCCCATTGTGTTCGACGCTAATGCGGCCAATGCGCCCATCATGAACCCGCTTTTCCGGCCGAATACCACGCCGGCTATGATGGCAATGGCGCTAACCGGCTTGAAATCCGGGATGGGGCGAACAGATTCGCCCTGCTGCGGCGAGCGCGGCTAGGACCACCGTTGGCATGATGTCGCGTAGACGCGGTGTCGAAGATTCGTATGTTGCAAAGAACACGCCGAGCGATGCGAGAACGACCACCAGCGACAGAAGCGCCGTTTGGTCGGCGTTCGCGACGTGCATGCCACCAGGATTGCAGGCGTTGCGCAGATTGATAGCGCCTCTAGGGCTATTCGGCCTTTTGCGCGATGATCGCGACTATGCCGAACGGGCGGGTTTTTGACCCGCGGCGTCCGACGTCTTCATGTCGCAGCTGTTTCGCTCTACGGCTTTCGATGCGTTTTGCGAAGCACATCGAGCGGGAAAGTGCTCTTTCGCCGCGTTGCGGGCTTTGGGGGGTTTTGCCCGAAGCCGCCTGCCTTCCCTGGTTCCCTATTCGTCATGAGCTGCACCATCTTCCGTGATTTGCCCGAAGAAACGACACTCCGAATTCGGGCGGTAGATCAGGTTGTTGTCGAAAAAAGTCCTGAACGGGCTCCGTGCAGGCGAGTTCTCCGTCGAAGAGCATGGAGACCTCGTCGGCCGTGGCGAACGCGAAGTCCAGATCGTGCGTAACCAAGACGATGGTTTTGCCCTCCGCCGCCAACGCCTTCACGATGCGCGAAAGATCGGCGGACGATGCGGGTCGAGACCTTTCGTGGGCTCATCGAGGAACAGCAATCGAGGCTGCGCGAGCAATAGCTTGGCAATCGCGAGCTTTTGCTGCTGGCCGCCGGACAAGTCGAATGGATGACGGTTCAGCTGCTCGGACAAGCCGAAACGCTGCGCCATGACATGCGCGGCTTGCTCGTCGTAGTCGCAACGCGAAGCCCATTCCATAAGCTCCTCGCGCACGGAGTCGCATACTAAAAGCGCCTTTTTGGGATCTTGCGGCAGCAATGCCTGAGATGCCGCTAGCTTATTGTCGATGCGGCCACGTTGCGGTGTCAGAACACCGGCAAGACAACGCAAAAGCGTGGTTTTGCCGCATCCGTTGCCACCCACAAGCGCATGGACGCTGCCCTGCCGAACGCGAAACTCCACCCCGCGCAGGACCCAAGGCGCATGGCGATCGAAGCGGAAATGCACATCACGGGCAGTCAAGGCCACACCAGCATCGGCGAGCTGAGCGCATCGGCTATCGAAATACGGGGATAACGCGGCTTTGCGCGATTGAACGCGCCAATCGGGCCGGGCGCGCTTTAAGTCGATGCGCTGCGTTGCGTACGGACGAACGTCCTCTGGCGAATGCGTGGCTATGACGACGGTGATGCCGAGCTGCGGTTCACACGAGAAAGCATGAACAGGAACTGCTTGACGGCGTTGGGGTCAAGCTGAGCGGTCGGCTCATCAAGCAGCAGCACCCTGGGGCGCAGCGCACGGCAGCCAGGTTGACAAGCTGCTTTTGACCTCCCGAGAGGTCCTCGGTTTTCGACCTGATCCACGGCTCGATGCCGAAGAAGTGTGCGACCTCGGCGACGCGCCGGCGCATCTGGTCCGGTTCGACACCCAGGTTCTCCAGACCGAACGCCAACTCGTGCCAAAACGGTATCGCACACTATTTGCGCCGCAGGATCTTGCATGACATAGCCGATGAGCTGGGCGGATTCCAACGGGTTATCGAGCTTGCGGCGGAATCCACGGGTTGATCAGCCTGATGACCTGCAGCGCAACTAGCCTTGTGCGGCTTCAAGGCACGACCGAGCACGAAGATGTCGCCCGATGATTCGCCAACCGGGGCGAGACTCGGGTTTGAGGGAGCGCAAAAGGGTGGTCTTTCCCGAACCGGTAGCTCCAACGAGAACGCAAAACGCTCCCTGCTCGATGCTAAGGCTCACATTGTTCAAGACCGCACGTGATTCGCAGCAATCGCCCTCCTCGGGAGGATAAGCGAACGAATAACCGCACACCTGCACTGCGGGAACAGGAGATTCTTCGGTTGCGTCGGCGGCGCTATCGAAGCAAAAACGATTTTGAGGATTCATCGGCACGACCTCCAACGCCACCAATCCAAGACGGATAAGGCAACCGGGAACAGCATGAACAGGGCATACGGCGCAAAATGCCACCAGGAACCGATGGCTTTCATGGTCGGATAGAACACATATCCCGATAATTCGACCAGCGCGCAAGCCACTGAAGCTGCGATCAAGACAAGCAGACACGCAAGCGCGCAAACATCGGCGCGCCCGATACGGAATCGGCGATACGACGTGCGTTTTGCGCCGCAATTATAGCCGCGGGCGCGCATGGCATCGCTGCGTTCAAGGGAATCCTCCATTCCCCAGCCCATGAGCACGTTCACCACGCGCAAACGCGCTGCGGCTTTTTTCGCGCTTGGTTTGCGCCGTCGCGGCGCTGGCAGCGTTTGCACAGCCAAAACCGCGCGCCCGCATGAAACGAATTGGGGCACCAGGCGCAACACCTGCGACACCATCAGAGTGACGACGGGAAGCAGACGTCGAACAGCATCATAGTGCGTTGGCTATCAGGCAAGCCGAATAGGAAGCGAACCACAGGAACACGGCGGCGAACATACCGCCCGAGCATAAGCCGTAGATGACCGCCTCGGCATATACGGTTTTCGCGACCCGATACGGAACAGCTCGGTAGAGCCCGATGCTACGAATAACGGGTTCGCCGCCGCCACGATAAGGCAGAGGGAACGACCCATCTCAGCGAAAGCAAGGTTGCACGCCTGCCGCGACACACTGCAGAGCACGCTAACGCCCCCGCAAGGGACAAGGCCACGTAGACGGGATGCGCCATCCCATGCTCAGCGCTAGCGCGCACGCGATGAAGGCAAAGGGGACGATTGGGTGATAAGTATGGAACACGCAAGTCATATAAGGTATCTCAGCTCCACGGAAGAGACAGGGCGCACCCCTGTGGCCGGGGCGCGTTCATGCGGCGGTCATCTCAGCTTGATGGAAAAAGGCCGGGGCGCACCCCGGCCTTGCATTCTCGAACAACGGCTTCCCTAGCCGGTCACATAGTACCAGACGACCACGTCGCCATTGGAAAGCTTACGTAGTTTGTGCACGCCGTCATAGGCGTGCTGCCGTTCACGGAGGTACATCCAGCCGGAGGTTCCGCCGTGCTCTTTTTCGGCAAGCCCGCCGATAGCGGCAACGTAGGTTCCGTACGTGGAGCTGCGTGCGTTGACCGACAAGCCGAGAGCGCACAGCGCATCGTAGGGCGTGGCGCCCGCATTGAACGAGTACGACCCACTGGCGGAAACCGGATTGCCGACAGCGCTGCTGGAAACCGAGACCGATACGATGACGACGTTCGCCGCAGAAGGCTGCTGGCCACCGGAGCCGGTAGTTTGCGATTCGGAATCGCCCGACGGCGAGGCGGAAGGCTGGGAGCCGCCGCCTGCGGTGGTGTCGGAATCCACAGCGCCGCCGTTACCGTTAGCGGCTGAATCCGAATCAGCGTTTTTGCCCGGCAGCGGAACCCGATTCGCCGTTCTGCTCGGATGAATCGGATTCCGCTTTCGAATGCGCTTCCGATTCGGCGCTGGCTTCGGCCTCGCCGGTGACCTTCGTTGCCGTCACGCGGCCCTGCTCCGTGGTTTGCGCCTCTTGAGAAGACAACTGCGTAGGCGATCCGTCTTGCCCCGAAGCCGCCCGTAAGGGCAAAAGCGCCCGCGGAAACGAAGCAGCACCGATGCGGTCAAAAGCGCAAGGATGCCGCCTTTGACCTTCGGGGAGAGACGGGAAGCGGAGCCTGAATGCAGCGGCTGCTCAGAAGACGTCGAACCCGCGGTCAGAGCCGCCGCTTCCCGCCGAGCTGCGACGGGCAGCATCGCCCGCCGCAGCCGTTTCGTCATGGGTAGCTTCGTTGTTTTGCTCAGACACGGCAGCCCCTCCCTACCTCATGCCGTTCAGACGGCGCCTAGCAAGCAGCCACCAGGCACCTGCGCCGAGGATGCCCGCAAGGCCTAGGCCAAGGACCACGTAGGGCCAAACAGGGCCGCGAGAGTCATTGCCGCTTTCAGCGGCATCGGAGGAATCGGAGCTGGCAGCGGTGGCAGCATGTTGCCCGTAGCGCTATTAGCATTCGCGGAAGAGGACACCTCCTGGCGTGCCGAAACGCTTGCCGACACGCTATCGGTCTGCTGCGCAGCACCGCCCGCTGCCACAGGCAAAGCTGCAGGGGCGACCACCCCGGCAACCGTCGGCTGCGTGCCGAGATCGGAACCGGGAGCCGGATCTGGGTTGGGATTAGGCTGCGGTGCAGGGGCCAGGCTGAGGCGCGGGAGCAGGATCGGGCGCGGGCGAAGGCTTCACGCCGCCGCCAACCAGCTTGAACAGTGTGCCGGAGTCGTTGATGTAGTATAGGTTGCCCTCGGCATCGCAGATGACCGGGGAGCCGCAGTAGTTGTTGAAGCCCTTGGCATCGTACGCCAACGTGGCCTGCGCGTCACCGACCTTATAGCGATACACGCCGCCGCCCGAGGTGTAGCTCACCCAGTCGCTGGATTCGCCATAGTTCACCGTGAAGTACACGTACGTTTCACCATTTTGCGTGGACACGAGCGGTGCCGCCTTGATTCCGCCATACCCCTTGACCCCAGGCAGCAGAGCACCATCAGCTTGGGTGACGAGCGTGGACTCAAGCTCTTCAGATCGACGATCGCAAGCGCCGCGGCGCCGCTTTCCACCTCGCCGCCGACATACATGGTGCTGCCGTTGACGGTAGGCATGCTCGCGCATCCGGAAAGACCCAGGTCGACGACCTTGGTTTCCTTAAAAGAGCCCTGTTCGTCGATCGCAAGCACATGCAGCTTGCCATCGCGAGACATCACGTACAGGGTTTTGCCGTCAGCCGACGCCACGCACGAGGAATTCACCAACGCGCCAAGGGAAACCGTGCTGACAACGGAGCCTTCGCCGCTCAGCACCTCAACGGTACCGGCGCTGGTTGCCACGACCGTGTAGCCGCCGACGTTAACGGCGCCGCCCAAGTAATATCCTTCGTTGGCATTGTTATGCTGCCACACCACTGCACCCGTAAGGATATTGATGCAGGTGAGGAAGCCATTGTCGTAGGTACCGGCGGCGAAATCCACGTCGCACGTGCCCACATACGCATAGTTGCCGTTGACCGTGATCGCGGAGTTAGACTGCGCCGAATCGCTGAGCTTGTCGGTGGCCCACACAGTAGTCAGGTTGTCGGCCGTAAGAGCCTGCACGGCACCGCCGTCAAGCGGGACCATGATCACGCCCTGAGCGTAAACGGGGCGCGTGGTGTAGCCGATGGAGGAGACGAGGTTAGCCTGCGCGACCACTTCGCCCGTAGACGAATCGATCTTGAGCAAGCGGTTGTTTACGGCAAGGTACACGAAACCGTTTACGATGACGGGCTCGCTGGCGTTGGCGTATTGCGCGCTGGAGTATTGCTTGTAGTCGAGCGTCCAGTCCGACTTCATATAGTCGGTCGGAGTTGCCGCTGTGGTGGGACGAGACTGGTCGCCAGCCCAATCCGCCTTCCAATCGGGGCGAGGCGCGGAGGGGTCGACCGTCACCTCGTCGAGGTTCGGAAGCACGTTCGTTCCATGCACCCAGGAAATGGTATCGCCAGATTTGAGCGTAAGACCAGCTGCGCTGTTGATCGCCCTCCCGTTAATCAGGCAGTTCCATCCGCCCTGAAACTTAACACCGGAAGGCGAGGTTATGGAAATGAGATCCCAAACAGAACCCTGTTCGAATAGCTCGCAATCAAGCTCGCACTCTTTGAAGAAGCTCAAGCAGATATCGTCAAAGGATGCGGTTGCCAGCTCGTTGCGCGAACGCTGCGCCCAGCGTTCGGCCTTGCCGTTGCTGTCCTGACCGATAACCTCGACCGTGACGTTCATCTGCCCGGGCATGGTGCCATTGGAGCCGTAGACCCAGCTGACCTTGTCGCCGGCATGAAGAACGCAGCCATCGGCACCGACGTTCGCGTATTCGCCATTGATGAACAGCTGCCAGTATTTGTTGGTTTTCTGGTCATAGCCAAGCGTAAGGCCCTTATCGAACGGCGAGGTAATGGTGCTGAGATAGAAACCGTATGCCGAATCTTGGATATCGGCCACCAAGCCCGCCTGTTTGAACAGGGCGCGCGTCAAATCTGCCGCAGTGGACCCGTCGGACACATCGATGGTGGTCGGCTGTGCCCAGATCTGCTGGTTTCCGTCAGCGTCCTGGCCAACAACCTCACACGACACCGAAAGGGCATCCGTAGGCGCCGATTCGCCATAGGCGCTGTAGGCCCATTGAATGCTGTCGCCCTCTTCGAGGACGTAACCGCCCGCGCCAACCGAAGAGGCCTTGCCGTTGATGAACAGCTGCCAGTATTTGCCGGTCTTCGAATCCCAGCCAAGCGTGAGGCCCTTATCGAACGGCGAAGCGATAGTGTTGAGAGCCCAACCCCAGCTGCCATTGGGATTGTAGTCTGCTTTCAATCCGGTTTGGCGGAACAGCTCCTCGGACAGATCGGCCGCGGTGGCGCCGTTTGCTTTGCGTAAAGCTCTGCGCAGCAGCCCATGTTTGCCGATTGCCCTGCGCGTCAGCGCCGATAACAGAGCACGTAGCGCTGACCTGCGGATTCACTATGCCGCTGGTGCCGGTGACCGTGATGGTCGCCGTGACTTCCTGGTTCGCCAGCTTCGCATAGGTCTGATTATCGGGGAAATGCTCGGCATAGCGGGCGTACTTCTGGCTGGACAGGCTCGAGGTAATGGTGATCTTCGTGTTGTATTCAGGCTGCGTGACCCGCAGGTTCTCGTGGGAGACGACGGCCTGGTTGCTGGACTTGAACGTGCGCCAGCCCTGCGTGCCCATGCTGTCGTAGCCCGGCAGATCCACCGGCACGATGCCCAGCGCAGTTGCGTCGGTGGTGCCGCGATCGTAGCTCAAGCCAGGTTGCCGTCGGCATCGAGATAGGCCTTCTGGAACGCATGCAGATTGCCCGTAACGGCCTTGGCGTCTTGGCCGTTCAGGATGGCGGCGGCGTAGCCCGCCTTTGCCTGCTCCATAAGGGCAAGCTCGGCGTCCACGTTTGCCTGGTCAAGCGGCTTGACCTTGTAATCAAGCGTTTTGCTTGCCGTAATCTCGGGGTTCGACTTGTCGGTAACCGTCAACGTGATGCCGGTTGCCGCCGCAGATTCCCCGGCTGCGGCTGGTAAACCGTGCCCTTGTAACCATTGAACGAGACATGGTCGGTGCTGGCGGAATATTCGATCTTGTAGTATTTGCCGTCCACATCGAGCGCGCGCGTGGTGGGCATCTGCAGATCATCGGAAAGCCCGTCCTTGTCGGCAACGGAGCTTCCGCCGGAATACTTCACGTTATCGTACGTGAAGCCGGCATCAACCTTCTTTTGCAGAGCGGCCTTTTCGGCAGCAACCTTGTCCGGGTCGCCCTTGACCGTGATATCGAAGGCGTGGGCGCCCGTAACGCTGGTGCTATCGCCGCCGGCGTTGCTGAGCAGCTTGACGGTTGCGGTCAGCGTGACCTGACGGTCCGACGCGGTGCGCGTGACGGCGCCGGCATAATCGCTCCACCCGTAACCGCTGATCTTCACCTGGTCGCTGGAGCTTTCCCACGTGACCTCGTATTTATTGGCGGAGCCGGCACGATACGGAAGTGTGACCTTGCCGGTAACGGCGTCGGCGTTGTCGCCGTTGGAATAGCCGATGGTCAGCTGCTGGGCAACGTTATCCAGGCGCTGCTGAAGCATGTCCTCGTTCCAGGGAATAAGGACGCTGCCCGGAGCATAACTGGCGGTTTCGCCATCCTTGAAGGGTGAACGAGACCGTTGCCGTGCGCAGGCCATCGAAGTTGTAGCCCGAATACTCGTTCGGGTCCATGTCGAAGAACGTGATGTTGCCGTTGGTGTCGTCATCGGCGGCGGAAATGCCGACCGTCGCCTTGTCGCTCGTGGAGACGAACTGGACGGAGTCCACCTTGACGGTAACGCCCTGGAAGCCCAGCTCGGCGATCTTCGCCTCAAGCACGCTGTTGAGGTTGGTGTCATTTCCGTATACGGGCGCAGGCTTGACGTTTTATCGGACAGCTTCTGCACCGCCGCATCGACCGAATCGCGATCGATGACCTTGTTGGCGAACACGGTTTCCACGTGGGAGGAACCGCTTGTCGCGACAACCTTCAGGTACTTGCCGGCAGCCGCGGCGGGCACGGTGATGTTTGCGCCTTCCACGCCTTCGAGCTGGGTGAACTGCCCGTCGGCCGTATCGGCGGCAAACCACGAGAAGGCGACGCCATCGTCGACCTTCACGCCGTTGATGGTGTTCGAATCGGCTCGCTTGGACTGAGCCTCTGCCGTCACGGCGTCGCCGGTGACGAGATGGGTGGTGGAGCTGATGGCCTGCGGCGTGGTGATCACGCGCAGCAGATTGTACTCGCCCGCTGGGGCAACCGTGGTGCCCGACACCCACTCGACCGTGTTGTCCAGGGAGCACGCCGTGACTTTAAGGGATTTGCCCGCAAGCGAGGCGCCTATGGTCAGCCTGCCGTCGGAAGAAACGCCGGTCGTGACCTGCTGCCAATCGTCATCTTCTCCGCCTTTGGCGTACCAGACATAGGTGAGCTTGGCGTCATCAGGCGCGTTTTCGTTGTAATAGCCGCTGGAAACCTTCGCCTGAGGCGTGATGGTACGACCGACCTGCAAGATGGCGGTCGACACGTCCTTTGATTTCAACGGAGGAAAGCGTGTACTGGCCCGCAATGGTAACGGGACCGATAGGGTTGACGGACGTGGTGCCGCTGCCATAAGAAGAGGGCTTTTGCGTGCTGACCACCGCGCCATCGCTGACGGCCTTCACGCGGATGTACTTGCCCACCATGGCATCGGAGACCGTGTACGTGGGCTGGTCGGCCGCATCCTGGATATCCTTGAAGTCGGAATCGGACGTGGACTTGGCGTCAGCGTACTGCCACTGATAATGCACCTTATCGGTCGGGGAAACCTTGGGTAGCTGCTGGTGTAAGCGGCAGCCGTGAGCACGACGCCCACTTTTGCGGAGCCAGTGACCTCGACATGGTGAAGCGCCACCGCACCCGCTTCGACCACGGGGCCGCGGGTTGCCTTCTCTTCGCCGAAACCGCCGTCAGCGCGGACCTGGATATATTTGCCCAGGTAGGCGTCCGTCACCGTGAAAGTGTTGCCTTGCGCGCCTTCGATCTTGTTGTTGCAGGAGTTCGAGCTATCGCCGTAGTACCAGGACCATACGACGCGGGTGTTGTCGGACACATCGCCAGACGCAGTCGCTGCGGTTGCCGTAAAGGGTGTCGCCGACATTGACTTTGCCGGTAGAGTCCTCGAACTGCACCTTGGTGACGTTGATGGAACCGGCGGCAGCGATGACGCTCGTGGCGCGCGTGGCGTATTTGCTGTTGCCGATCTTCGAGGAAACGAAGCATTTGACGTATTTGCCCTGAAGCGCGTCGGTCAGCGCGAGCGTTTCCTGCGTTTCGCCGGGAATATCCGTGTAGGACCCGTTTTTCGAGTCGCTCTGCTGCCATTGGTAGTTCAGCTTGGAGGCTTCGATGAACGAAGACGCGCCCTTCTCCTTGGCAAGCGCCCTAACCGTGTCGCCCACGCAATAGACGTAGGAGCCGGATTCGGAACCTTCAGGGGCAAGGAGAGCGCTGTAGATGTCAACGGCACCGGCCTGCTTGAAGGGCCCCACATAGCTGGTGGAGTAACCGCCGTACGCAACATCGTTCGCACCGGCGTTGGCGGACACGGTTACGTAGCATCCTTCCAGGCCGTCATCGACGGAAAGGGTGTTGCTGTTCTGGCCTTCGATGGTTTCCCATGTTGCCGAGTATGAGGGGGCAGAGGTTCCTTGTACTTCTTCCACGTATACGTGACTTTTGAGTCGTCGACGTACGTAGGGCTATAGCTTGAACCGGTGTATGCCTTCGCCGTAAGCGTTGCACCGATCTCGGTGGAGGAAGCCTTCAGCTCCACACCCGCCAGCTTAACGGCACCGGCAGACATAACGGCTTCGGAGGTGGTGGCGGACTGCTCGTTCACGCCTGCGCTTGCCGTTACCTTGATGTATTTGCCCTGGTATTCGGGCGTTAGCGCAAGGGTGCTAGCCGTTTGGCCTTCAATAACCGCGAACGTCCCGTATTTCGAGTCGGAATAACTCCAAGTATAGGAAACGTCGATGTCATCAGTCACCTGTGTGGAATAGCTGGTGAAGGCGGTAGCAGCAAGCGTATCGCCAACGGCAGGGGCGCTGGAGCTGAGCGTTACCTTGTAGAGCTGCGCCTGACCGGCGGACAAGACGGGACCGGGGATCTCATTGGCGTTCACGCCCGATCCGTAACTTTTTCGCTGGACCGTAGTAGTCCTTGCCATCAGCCGTTACCTTGCAGATGAAGTATTTGCCGGCCATTTCGGACGTGACGGTAGGCTTTGCGACTGCCCGACCAGCTCGGTGTAGTCGGAAATCGACGCCGAGTTCTTGGTGCCGGCCATCCAGGCATACGTCCACGTGCCGGGGTTGGAACGGAGGTATTCCTCCCAGTCCTCTTCGTCATAGACATTTGCCCACAGGGTATCGCCCGCGGAAAGGGAACCCGACTTCGTGGAGTAGCTATTGTCCTTGTCCTTAGCGTCCTGGATATAGACCTTCGCGCTTGAAGACAGGGTTGCGTCAGCCTGAGCTGCAGCACCATCGCCATCAGATAACGTGTCGGCAAGGTTCTCATCTGCGGAAACGCTTGCTTGTGCGGCTTCAGGCTTGGCGGATGCCGCAGGCGTTTCGGGCTGGGCGGAGGCGGCCTGCTCGGAATCGGATGCCGCCGCGTCGGGGAACCGGATGCGGTCTGACCGGGCGCAGACGAAGCAACGGACTCGGGCTTTCCGCGTTTCGATCTTGCGCCAGAGCGCCATCAAGCTCCTGCGACTGCTCCTGCGCGCTGGATACCGCTGCATCCTGCGTTTCGGCAAGCCGCCGCAGAGGGCGTCATGGACACCGCAAGCGTTACTGCTAAGAATGTTGAGAACACGCGCCGAATAGGTGATGTCGCAGACCGCTGTGCTGCGGTCTTCACACCAGAGGGCGCGGACGAGCCTGCTTGGCCGCAGGTTTGCCCGACGCTTTGCGCGCGTTCGGACGATTCGCCGATGGTCATCGGAACCTCTCTTCCAGGGCTTCGTGCGATGGATGGGCATTCCGACTTCGCCTCATCTGAACGGCCCGCATGCCTGCGGCGGGGGGTGCTTTGTCGGCGAGCCTGCGCAAAAGCCAAGCCGCCAACCCGTTCATCAGCGTATACGGTTCCTGGTAGAGCGCGGGATTCGCACCCGCATTCCCCCAAGCGGCCAAGTCCTTTCCCCAGTCAGCTCGCGCCGTGCCCGGCGCAACCATGTGCCAATTTTCGAATATGTGATTTTACCACGTCTGAGCTGGAATTAGCCGAGCTTTCGACAGGGGGCGGTAAGGAGTCGCACATGGCTGCACGATGGAGGATTTGCGCGGTCGACTTGACTCACTGCCTATAATCGTGCGGGAACAGACGATGCGGCAGCAGCGCTTGATCGGAAGGCAAAGCATGGGCGAATTCAACGACAAAGGTGTATGAGACGGTGCGGCGAGTGCCGCGCGGAAGGTTGTTTCGTATGGGCAGGTGGCACGGCTGATCGGTCAGCCTCGCAAGGCGCGGTTCGTCGGGTATGCCATGCACGGGAATCCCGACCCGTGGGATTGCGCGGCTCAAACGGGGATTCCTTGCCACCGCGTGGTGTTCAAGGATGGCTCGCTTGCACCGGGCTTCGCGTTCGGCGGGCCCGACGAACAACGGGCAAGGCTTACTGCGGAGGGCGTGACGTTCTTGGACGACGGGCGAGTCGACATGCGGGAGTGCCAATGGGACGGCCGGAGCGGCGAGGGGCGCGAACGGCGGCGAAACGGCTGAGGAGCCGACTGCGCCGCCGATCGATTTCGATTGGGCCGCTGAGCTGGGCGAATGAACGGTTGGTTTTGAGGCGGCTTTCGCGACCGCTTTCCTATTCAGGCCGCAGGCTTTCCACCAGGGCGCTGGCTACGCGCAGGCCGTCGCAGGCTGCAGACATAATGCCGCCGGCGTAGCCCGCGCCTTCGCCGCAGGGGTAGAGGCCGGTTTCGGGCTCGAGCGGCAACGTCGGCGGATTGCCTGTTGGCGGCTGCCGAGGATTCCGGGGCCGCCTGAGTCTTGGCGCGGGCCTGGTCCTGCGTACCGCTCGAAGCGGGCGCCGGGACCAGCTGCGCCGTGCTCAAGACTTCGTCCTGCACGCAGTCGAAACGGACGCTGCGGCCAGCTGCGCCTGCATGTTCTTGCCGCGCACGATGCGGACGGGGCTTGAGCTGCGGGTTTCCACGCCGGTGAGCACCGCCTGCGGATCAGCGAAGCCGTGCAGGCGGCGGTCGAGTTGCGGAAGGGCCTGCTCCATGGGCGCGCCACGAACGGGGGAAGGCACTCATGCAGGTCGCACCATGCGACGCCGCGCGCGTAGGTGGGCTTCACCTGCTTGCTCGGGCCGCCGGCGCGATGCGCCAGGAAGTCGCCGACGGTTTGCGCAGGCGCCTGATACGGTTCGCCGCCGGCGGCAACAGCGGTTCGGTAGGCAGCCTGCTCCATCTCGCGCTGCAGATTGATACCCGCAAGCGGGTCTTCGCCGTCGAAATCCTCGGGGCCCACGCCGACCAGCAGCGCGCTGTTGGCGTTTTGCCCGTCGCGCGCGAAGCGGCTCATGCCGTTGACCACCACGCCTTCCGGCCGCTGGCGGCACACACCACTTCCCCACCTGGGCACATGCAGAACGTGTACACGCCACGGCCCTGCTCTTCGCCTTTTGCGGGCGCAAATGCATCGAAGCTTGTAGTCGGCGGCGCCGAGCGCCGGATGGTCGGCGGCCTTCCCGTACTGCGAGCGGTTGATGAGCTGCTGGGGGTGCTCGATGCGCACGCCCATGGAGAACGGCTTCTGCTCCATGCGCACGCCCTCGTCGCGCACGAGCTCGAACGTGTCGCGGGCAGAATGACCGCACGCCAGCACCACGCGGCTTGCGGGAATCAGCTCGGTGACGGTTCGGGTTTGACGGTTTCGGGCTTGCCGACCCCAGACTGAGGGGTTTCCAACTGGGCAGACTCCAGACTGAAGGATTTCGGCTTGGCCGATCTCGGGTTTGCGGACGCCGGCTGAAGGGCTTTTGCCTGAACAGCTTCTGCTTGCCGGCCCTCAGCTTGGGCGGATTCCGGACAGTTAGTGCTACGTCCCCGAAGTGTCTGGGTGGGTTGGGGGCGGGTTATCTCGGCTTGGGTTAGGCGGCCATTTTCGAAATGCAGGGCTGTGAGCTGGGTGTTGAAGCGCACTTCGCCGCCGGCTTGCTCGATCTGCTTGCGGATGTTGCGCACGATATCTACGAGCAGGTCGGTGCCGATGTGGGGTTTTGCCTGCCACAGGATCTCCTCGGGCGCGCCGCTTCCACGAACAGATGCAGGACGTGCTGCGCCCAGGGGCTTTGATGTTCGTGGTCAGCTTGCCATCCGAGAACGTTCCGCCCCGCCTTCGCCGTACTGGATATTGGTGTGCGAATCGGCGGCTCGCCGGCGTTGAAGGCGTCGACCGCCGCCATGCGCTCGTCGACCGCCGCCGCGCTCGACCACAAGCGGGCGCAAACCGGCGCGCGCCAGGTAGAGCGCGCAAAACAGGCCGGCCGGGCCGGTGCCCACCACGATGGGGCGGGGTTCGTCCTGCGCCTGGCGCGAAGCGCCGACTTGCGGAGAACCTGCAGCGGCTCGTAGGGGCGATGCGCCTTCACGTTCGCGGCGCCTTTTCGGAGCGCGGCGGCCTCGATGGCCGCAGCTTCGGCCTTGGCGCCGCCAGTCAGTTCGATGGCGAGCGTTGCGACGAAGTGGACGTCGTGCTTTTTGCGCGCGTCGACGCTGCGCTTGAGCAAGCGGATCTCGGTTATATCGCTCGGCGGGATGTTGAGCGCTCGGGCCGCGCGGCGCACGAGCTTTTTCAGCTTGCTTGCCTTCGAGCCCGGCATCGAGCGGAAGGGCGAGGTTTGAGATCTCAAGCATGGTTTCCTCCGAGCTATCGATTACGATGACGGGCATTACGAGCGGCGTCCCCACCGCGTTGGTTGCGGGATTTGCCGCGTTCGTTCCGATGGGGTGACGCGGGCGCTGCGGCTTGCCTGCACGGAAAAAGAAGAGCGGGAACCACCGCTGCAGGCAGAGATGCTTGCGGGTTGCCCGGCCGCGACGCGACTTGCGGGCGGGAGTCGCGACCCGAAGGAACGGGCGCCATCAGCGCAGGCGAGCGTTTGCGAGCAGCCTGAACGCATCGCACCCTGCGAACGGGAACCATTGTCCGAAGAGGGACGGATAGAACCGGTGCAATCCGGTGACCGCTTATCACTCGGACGCGATTTTGCATCCGCAGGGGCGCCACTGCGCTGCTTGTGCGCTTTGTCGCTCGAGACTTCTTCCCCTCGTGCAACGCAATCAGCTGCAGCACGGCCGGCGAGCATGCCGCTTGACCAGGCCCAATGCAGGTTAAAGCCACCGCAGGGCGCATCGATGTCGAGCGCCTCGCCCGTGACGAACAGGCCCGGCACGTCAAGCGCCTCGCAGGTTGCGGGGCTGAACCGCTCCACAGGGAAGCCGCCGCGGCGTACCTGGCACTGACGCTCATCGCCGATGCCCTCAACCGTCAGACGCATTCCTTTGAGCATGTTGCAAAGCTGGGGAACCATCTCTTGTGTAAACCGGTCACCGGTCCGCAAGCCTGCCTTTGCGGAGGGCAGCGACGGACACCGCAGGCAGCAGCAAGCCCTCAAGGAAGCGATCGAGCGTAAAGCGGACCGCCCAGCAGCTTCTGCATCCTCTTGCGACGCGTCATCATGAAGCGCTCCATGTCCTGCGGAGGGATGTCAGGCAGGAAGTCGACGACCAAGTCGTCGCCGGGTTGCGCAAATCGCGACAGGTTGAACACCGACACGCCGGAGACCCCGTAGTCGCGGAACAGCAGCTCACCGCGCTCGCTTGCAATACGCTGCCCGCCGCGCTCGAGATGCACGGTCCCGCGCACGCGGATGTTGTTAAGCTGCCGCGTAAGCTTCGCGCTTTGCGCATCGACGCGCAAAGGCCCCAGCACTGGCTGCATGTCCGAGCAAATCAGCGGCTTCGGCAGCTCGATGCCGCTTGCCGCACACCCGCCGATGGCCACGATGACCGCCGCCGCATGCGCAATTGTCTTGTCGGCGAAGCGGATGTTGAAGCAACCCGCGCCGTCTGGGGCGGGCGCGTCAACGCGCAGGGGACGCTTATCAGTTTGCACATCGACGCCCAGCTCGGCGGCAGTGGAGCGCAGCACATCCAGCACGCTGGTGGCTTTGTTCGCCATGGGATACAACCGACCTTCGGACTCCTCGCGCGTCACGAGGCCCATATCGGCGAAACGTTCAAGCGCGGGATTCGCCTCAAGAGTTCGCATGCTGGTTTTGCCACGTTCCGCGACGTAGGCGCGTTGCAGATGCATAAGCGCCTGCTCCACAAAAGCCTGATTGCGATACGCATCAGCGCTGATGCAGGCGTTTGAGATGTTGCAGCGGCCGTTGCCGGTTGCCAAGATGGAGCGGCCGGTGCGCTCGGGGTCGGCCTCGAACAGGGCCACGTGCGCCACAGCGCCCGCTTGGCGCAGCGCAAGCGATGCCTCCACAGCCGCCATCAGGCCCGATGCGCCGCCGCCTATGATTGCGATAGTTTCCATACCCGCCATTATAAGGCGAAGGCCACACGCCGGCGCTGGGCAAGCCTGCGCTTCAAGGGATGCCCGCATTGCGCGGCGCGTGCGCCCTCACGCGCCGCGCAAAAGCCTCCTGAGCGAAACAAGCCGGCCGCGAATGCTCATGTGTCGTAAAGAAACACAGAAAAATTTGATAGACAGTCCTACTATATCCGTAAAAAAAATGTTTACAAATGGAGCGCACAGAGTTATACTTGTCATCATAGGTTGCCTTGGGTTTCCGCTCTTTGGTATACCCCTTGACGCTGATCACTTCCGGTTCGATCACTTCCGCAGGCTTTTTCATCACCGACGGGTGTACCGAACAGATTCAGCTGTCCGTCCAGCTGGTCATGGCGTATTTCACTGGTTGAGCCAAAGACCTTGTTCTTAAGATACGCAAGCTGAGACTGGAGATTCGCGATCAGAAGGTCTTTTTTCACTGTCCTTCGCATTGCGTTCTTCCAGCATCTTCTGCAATGAACTTATGAGTTCGTTCTGAGTGCTGATTGTTTTATTCAGTTGTGAGATTGTATCCTTAAGCTCTAAGAGCTGGATATCTTTTACTCCTGAAGGCTAATGAATTGCATAAGTTTAGATGAAAAAGATAACATCTTTGAAATAGGTGCAGGGAAAGGTCATTTTACTGCTGAATTGGTAAAGAGATGTAATTTTGTTACGGCGATAGAAATTGATTCTAAATTATGTGAGGTAACTCGTAATAAGCTCTTAAATTATCCTAACTATCAAATAGTAAATGATGATATACTAAAATTTACATTTCCTAGCCACAATCCATATAAAATATTTGGCAGCATACCTTACAACATAAGCACAAATATAATTCGAAAAATTGTTTTTGAAAGTTCAGCCACAATAAGTTATTTAATAGTAGAATATGGTTTTGCTAAAATGTTATTAGATACAAACAGATCACTAGCATTGCTGTTAATGGCAGAGGTAGATATTTCTATATTAGCAAAAATTCCCAGGTATTATTTCCATCCAAAACCTAAAGT
>VOFE01002211.1_pt1 | contig 114001 bp, 139 predicted proteins | sample 5384071 | NCBI WGS metagenome assembly VOFE01 (sample SAMN12384724, study PRJNA508395) | human gut metagenome | isolation source: healthy gut D | host: Homo sapiens
CCATCGGACACTACGGCAGACTTCGCAAGGCGTATCTGGAAATGCACCGTCCGATACTGTTCAATGAACTGGTGCTATCCGACAAGCTCTTTGAGCATTGCGCCGAGATTGACGAAGCGGCACGAAACCGCATGGAGCTGATCGTGCGGTCACTGGCAGAGCAAAACGGCGTGACCGAACAGCTGAAAGCCGAAAACCAAATGGAATGGGTGCGGCAGATGAACGCTTGCAAGGCACAGGCAGAGGAGATTGTGAAAGCGGAATTGATTTATGATTGAGCGAGGAAGTCCGGGCAGAAAACTGTTCGGACTTTTCTCGTGCGCCCGATATTCCGCAGTCTGGGAGACATTGCACAGGCTACCGGGTGCGCTATCGTGCTGATCGGACACCTCAACAAAGCCGCAGGAACGCAAAGCACCTACCGGGGATTAGGGTCTATCGACATTACGGCGGCAGTCCGCAGTCTGCTCTTTATTGGCAAGCTGAAGGACAGTCCCACGACGAGGGTGCTTATCCATGAGAAAAGCTCCCTTGCGCCGCCCGGACAGTCCCTTGCCTTTTCTCTGGGAGACGAGAAAGGCTTTGAGTGGATAGGGGCTTATGACATTACCGCTGACGAGCTTCTTGCCGGGACAGACACCGCCAAGACCGAGAGCAAGACCGCACAGGCGCAAATGCTCATTCTGGAACTGCTTGCAGACGGAAAGCGTATGCCGAGCGCAGAGCTGGAGAAGGCAGTCAATGAGCGTGGGATTTCCTCACGCACCATGAGAACGGCAAAGAGCCGTATCGGGGACAGACTTGTGACCGAGAAAGACGGCACAGCATGGGTCTGCTATCTCCGAGACTGACAACAGGAACACGGCAAGCGTGGCAAAGACGGCAAGGTTTTTATAGATACCTTAATGTTGCCGCCTTGCCTTGTTCCCTCATACCGACACCGCCCGATGATGAACAGTCACCGGGCATTTTTCATTTACAGGAGGATTTTGAATGAACAATACCGCAACCAACACCGCCACTTGCCCGACTGTCAGAAAGCAGATCGGCAAGACAACCTATATCGTCCGTGTCCATTTCAGCGAGACCGCAAAAGAGACGATGGAGGACAAAATCAAGCGTCTGCTCCGTGAGGAAGTCCGCAAAATGTGACTTCTTTTTGAATTTGATGAAAAGCAGGTTACAAGAATAAATTGTGATTTCACAAGATTGGTGCTATAATAAGAGAAAAGTTCCTGCCGGGGCAGCCGCCCCGGTGGTATGGATAGAAAGGCAGGAAAACAATATGCACATCAGCTATAAACCACTCTGGCACACACTGTTAGAGCGTGATATGAGGAAAGAGATTTAAGGCTTGCTGCCGGTATGACAACGAATATGATTGCCAACATGAGCAAAGAGGGAAAGCACATCAGCATGGACACATTAGCCCGTATCTGCGAAACGCTGAATTGTGAGATTACCGATGTGATTGAGTTAGTACCAGACGAGCCTGCTTCCACAGGAGGTAAGGAACATGAGCGAATTGAAACCAAGAATAACAGAAAACGGAATTGATTATATCCTTGTTGGAGATTACTACATCCCGGATTTGAAGCTGCCGGAAGAACACCGCCCCATCGGAAAGTATGGACGGATGCACCGGGAATATTTAAGGGAAGTCCACCCAGCCAGATTGAACACATTGACCTTGACCGGGGAGTTATGGACATATCTTGCAGACCTGAACGAACAGGCACAGGAACGGTTAGACACCATCATGGAGCAGATGAAAAAAGCTGCCGAGGGCGTAACCGAGGAATTAAAGCGTACCCATCAAATGGAATGGGTGCAGCGTTGCAATAACATTCACAACCGGGCAGAAGAAATTGTTTTGCATGAGATGATTTATTCATAACGGGAGCAATTAAATCGGAGGTATATAAGATGATTGAAATTGTATTTGGTGAAAGTGCCTGTGGAAGTTTGAAAATTGCCCAAACTTACGGCAAGGGAAAGTATAGAGGAAGTGCTGTTTCAATATTTATGAGGCATGAAGACGGGAGTGTTCCATCTTCAGATGATGAAATTTTTCGGAACAGCTTTGGGAACAGGAAAAGAACGCATTGCTTGGGAGAATGCTATTCCATTGGGAGGCAAGAGCAGTGATGTTTATTGTTTTGATATGGCTCTTAGTGTGGGAGATATTTCTGATAATGGAATTGGCGAACAGCGGAAAAATATTTTCAAGAAAATGCTGTCTGTCTGCTTTGTAGAGGATTTAGATTATCAGGTTGAAGAAAAAATACAGAAAATTAAAACTACATTGACCTCAGTGATTGAACGATATGTAGCTGGGGAAGAAATTCGCATTTGGTATAGCTATAATCCAGATGAGCTTTGTGGTATGTATTGGCTTATGAATTTGGTTTCAACCCTTAAACTGCCAGACAACAATTTATTTGGTTAAGTTACCTACATGGGAATATGGAAAAGAAAATACTATGACATCCAAAATAGCATGGGGCGAGGTCTCTCCTGGCGAATGGGGAAACTATATAACTCTACAAGAGAAAGCTAATCCTGTATTTCTTTCAGCTTGTACTATGAAATGGAATCAACTTCAAAATGAAAATGCACCTTTGCGTGCAATGTTAAATGGTAAATTGCAAAGCGTTTCAGAAGATATATATGATAGTTTCATTCTTCGTGAAATTGCGGAACAGCCAGAGCAATTCAAAATGGCTATTGTTATAGGTAATGTTTTAGGAAAATATCAACTTGGAATTAGTGATGTATGGATTTCTAATCGCATTGATAAAATGCTTGAAGATGGTGTGTTGGAAATTATACAGGACGCACCAAAGGGAGAAACAAATTATCGCCGGATATTAAGAAAACGAATGAAGTAATAACCACAGCAAGAACCGCTGCTACATGGAATCAAACACAACCATGCAACAGCGGTTTTCCTTTACCGTTTTTTCCTTTGGCTGATAGGAGTTCCTGTTTTCTTTGATTTTTTGTAGAATCCGAATGAGCCAGCGAAATTCTTCGTCTGACAGATTTTTATAGTTGATGCCGAGCTGCTTACAGTAAAGCACAACGAGCTTTTCATCCCGACTGCCCTTGAAATTTTCGACTGCTTCCAGATTTTCTTTCAATTCATCGGCAACGGTGGTCTGGGGCGCACTCTCGCTGTCCTTTTTGTGGGCTTCCCGAATATCCCGGATAATGAGATTGAGGTCATCCCGTACCATGTGGCTGAAATACTCATCATCGCTGATATGGGCGGCTTGCAGCACTTTCAAATGCGGGTCGTCTTCGCCAGGGCGATACCGTTCAATGATTTCATGCCGGACGGTATCGACAAGGGCGTTGAGGTTCTGAATCTGCATGGTGGCAATCCCATCCACATAAATCTCAATGTCCGCAAGAAACTTGATAAAGTCCTTATGCGTGGCAAGTTCGCACAGCAGACGGTTGTTAATCCGACCGCTTTTCAGAAGTGCTACCATCTCATCACTCAAATGTAGCTCCCTTAATGGCGTGTTGATCTCCACCATGTTCTCTGTCCGGCAAAAGAGATAATCGAGGGACACCCCATAAAAATCTGCCAGCAGGATAAGATTACCATGGTTGATTTCCTTAAAGTCATCTTTTTCATAACTTCCAAGAGCCGATTTTGAAATACCCGTCAGCTCTGATAATTCTTCCAGATTTAAGCCTTTGTCCTTGCGGAGTTCCCAAAGGCGTTCCTGTATGCTTGTTGCTCCTTTCATGGGCGCACGCTCCTTTCCAGTGGTTTCATTGCTGCCGCTTAACTGGATTATATCACACTTTCCGCAATCGTGGAAATTTCTGATTTTTCCCCTAATTCCTACTTTGTGGACATACGGCACAGGGCACAAAAATGTTCTATGATACAGGTAGTTCATCGATGGATTATTCCAATCGAATGACCAGCCTGTGTGGGATATGCTTCCCCGGTGATGTAGTGCCATGACTTTTGGCAGGGATGTGGAGGAACCCTGACCAAAACGAGCATACCAAAGGGAGCGATACGCCGCTGTGAGATTCAGGGGAGGAACGACACCGGGGAGAACTGGCGAACTGACACCGAAATGATACCGAAACACGACAATCTGATAGGGGGACAGTCTACCCTATCGCTGATACTTCGGGAGATTTTAGGCGGCTCTATGCCGTAATTTTGCCGAAAATCGCCCCGAAACCATACACTAAAACGGGAGGAAACACAATATGCCGAGAATGAGCAAAAAGAGGAAGCATGAGCTTTCCTTTTACCTCAATGACCGGGGGCGTGTCACTTACAACGAATTATGCCGGAAATGCCAGCATGGGTGCAAGCAGAGCTTCCGGGCGGTTGTGATTGACTGCCCCCGTTATTTATCCAAACGAGCAAAGAAAAAGGAGGAACACACCGAATGAATTTTGAATTTATGACGATAGACACACCATTGCCGCCCTGTATGCCCTTTCCCAGAGCGTTGACAGGATTTCCAGTCAGCAGCACCGCAAAGGTCATGTACTGCCGGATGTTGGACGCTATGCTTTCCAAAGGGCAGGAGGACGAGAACGGAATCCTGTTTGTCTGCTTCCCTGTCACAGCCATTGCCGCAGTCCTGTCCCGCAGCCCCATGACGGTCAAGCGTTCTTTGAATGAACTGGAAACCGCCGGACTTATCATGCGGGTGCGTCAGGGCATGGGAGAACCGAATAGGATTTATGTGCTGATACCGGGAAAGGAGGACGCTGCCCTTGCCTGATACCTCAAAGCTGGAAAAGCTCAACCGGGAGTTGGAGAAAAGCGAAAAGAAACTGCGGAAAGCCATCAATGATGAAAAGGCATTGCAGCACCAGTTAAAGCAGCTTACCCGAAAGGAACGGACGCACCGGCTCTGCACTCGTGGCGGTATGCTGGAAAGTTTTCTGCAAGAGCCGGAACGCCTGACAGATGATGATGTCATGCTGTTGTTGAAACTCATTTTTCACAGGCAGGACACGCAGGAACTATTGAAAAAACTGCTGGAACGGGAGAAGCCGGAAACCCCTTAGTTTACTAAGGGCGCAATTATACACCACCCAAAGGTTGGTGCATTGCGTTCTCCGAAGGCTCCTCGCCGGAGGGCTGTGATTTTCCGCAGTCATGGTCTGCTCCAAATCAAACAGGGGACGCTACACTTCCCCTGCGCTGGCTGCAGCCAGCTACCCTTTTGTGGACTTGCCATCTGGGGACACTTTGCGTTGCAAGTTGTTCCCAGCCGACAAGTTTCATAAAATACGCTATCTTTTCGATAGGCGATGAAGTATAATGAAGATGACAACAAATCGGAATTTGGCAAGGAGTTTTGATAGCATGAAAAAGAGATTTCTTAAAATTGTGATAGGGATTGTTTTAGTTTGCATTTTATTCGTTGGATTTCTTTATGCAAACAATAACATCGGTATGACTTCGACCAATTTGGAAACGGATATTCGTTCATCGCAGAAGATTAAAGATGATTGGACGCTGATGGAAGCGTTTCTAACACGATGGCTGCTTATATTTCTTATTCTCAAGACATGAGCGACCACACTTTTTCCGTCTATGTCAATCGTCCAGGACTTTCCTTCGGATATTTTTTCCGTGGAGGTGGAACTCTTTCGGGGATTCAAAAAGGAATTGTGGAGTTTACTGTAGAGGGATATAATGAACGAGCATTTATTTCTATGAATCAACAGCAGGTGCAACAACTTGAAATAGATGATGGCAACACAATTCAAGTGGTTGATATTGACAGCAATAAACCTTTTGCGATTGTCTTGCCTATAAATGCGGGTAATATTACTTTTTATGATGTAAATAGAAATACTGTGGAATATTGGAATAATCCTCTTTGACAAATTCAAGTTTGGAGAATTGAGAAAATCGGAATTGACCGAGCTCTTTGAGCGAGGGATACTTCTTGTCCGAAGGGCAAGAAGGTGGGCGTAAAAAAGATTAGAACAATCGGGATTTGAGGAGGTGTTCATATGAAGAGAGCATTGCTTTTTATTTTCATGACGGTTTGTGTATTAGGAATGTCCGCCTGCAGCAGCAAAGACGCCATGCCAGAAACATCAGATTCTGCCAGCAATCCGGTTCAGAATACAGATATCAGTAATCTGAATGGAGGAAAAATCTGGTCTGAACAAGATATTGTGTCGATGTTCTCTCTTGTGCAAGAAACAGATTGGGAATACATAGACTGTGTTTTAATTCCAGATCATGCTAGTGACCGTGTTGGTGCAGTACTCTTCCGGAACGATAAGGAGCAAACAAGCAATGTTGCGTTCTTTGATGCAGACGGATACTTTCAACAGTATGGCACATATGCAAGAATGTCTGACGAACCTGATTTTCAGTATCTCGGAGGTGGTGCGGTAACATTTAAGCTGGAAACAGAAGATGGTATAATCTATAACTACACGATCACAATCTCGATCGATGACAGTAATGTGAATTTTAAAGCGGAAGATGATTTGCCAAAATAAATTCCAGTTCGTCAGCTTCACATCGGGTCAACTTGTCCCGAACTTTTACAACTAAATACCCGCCGCCCACATAGCGGCACACCGAGCAGGAAATCTGAAAGAAAGGTCTCCTGCCTTTTTTCTGCCCAAAATGAGGTGGTAAAACGCCACCCCGTCCACCAATTACCGAAAGGAGGGACACGAAATGCCCTGTCCACACAACGAAATCACGATTGTTCAGCGCAGTCAGCGGCAGTCTGCGGTTGCCGCCGCTGCTTACCAGAGTGGCGAAAAGCTGTTCTGTGAATATGACCAGCAAGTGAAGCACTACCCGGAAAAGCGTGGTATCGTCCACAATGAAATCCTGCTCCCACCTAATGCCCCACGGAAGTATGCAGACCGCAATACCTGTGGAACGCCGCCGAAGCTGTGGAGAAGCAATGGAACTCCCAGCTTGCAAGGCGGTGGGTGCTTACCATTCCCAGAGAGATACCGCCTGACCAGTATGCTGTCCTTGTCCGGGAGTTTTGCCAGAAGCAGTTTGTTTCCAAAGGCATGATTGCTGACTTTGCCATCCATGACCCCCATCCGCCGGGACACAATCCCCACGCCCATGTCATGCTCACCATGCGGGCAATGGACGAACATGGGAAATGGCTTCCCAAGAGCCGCAAGGTTTATGACCTTGATGAGAACGGGGAACGGATAAACTTCCATCCGGCAGATGGAAAAGCCACAAGGAAGATACGGTTGACTGGAACGACCACAAATATTGCGAAATCTGGCGGCATGAATGGGAGGTCATCCAGAACCGCTATCTGGAAGCCAATAACCGCCCGGAGCGTGTGGACTTGCGTTCCTATGCCAGACAGGGGCTTGATATTATCCCCACCGTCCATGAAGGAGCTGCTGTCCGGCAGATGGAAAAGCGTGGGATTCAGACGAACATCGGAAACCTGAACCGGGAAATCAAAGCCGCCAACAGTCTGATGAAGTCCATCCGGCAGCTTATTCAAAACCTCAAAGGCTGGATTACCGAGCTGGGCGAAAAACGGAATGAGCTGCTTGCCCAAAAGGCTGCGGAGGAAGCGGTATTTCTTCCCAATCTGCTGATGAAGTACATGGAGATACGAAAGGCAGAACGGAAGGACTGGACACGGGCGGGACAAAACCGGGGGACTTCACAGGACTTAAAGGCAGTCAGCGAAGCCCTGTCCTATCTCCGGCAAAAGGGGCTTTCCACTGTGGAGGACTTAGAAGCGTTTCTGGAATCTTCCGGGAAATCAGCCGCAGATTACCGCAATCAGATGAAGCCAAAGGAAACCCGAAGCAAAGTGATTGACGGGATTCTTGCCAGCCGGACAGACTGCAAGGAATGTAAGCCCGTTTATGAGAAATACCAGAAGATATTTTTCAAGAAAACTAAGGAAAAATTCAAGCTGGAACACCCGGAGGTTGCCCGGTTTGAGAAAGCCGCTGCCTACCTTGCCAAGCACCCGGACGATAAGGACAGCACCCAAAAGGAGCTGCAAGAGGAGCAGGAAACTTCTGGAAGAAATCGCAGAGCTGAAAATACCATTGACCGAGGTGCAGGAAGATTTGAAGAAGCTGCGGGACATCCGCTACTGGGTACGGAAAGCCACCCCCGGCACAGAGGAAAGCAAAGAGCCGCCCAAGAAGCAGCCCCTCAAGGAAGTCTTGCAGGATAAGGCTGACGAGAAAAAAGCACAAAGAACTGCCCCGGCGCAGGCGAAACACAGACAACAGGATATGGAACTTTAACAGGCACTTGCCATTTTCAATTAGAGAATGTCAGGTGCTTTTCTTATTTTCAAGGAGGAATTGATTTGAATGTATTTGAAGCTGTGAAGCAGTCCGTTACGACAAGACAGGCTGCGGAGCATTACGGAATCCGTGTAGGCCGGAACGGGATGGCTTGCTGCCCGTTCCACCACGATAAGACCCCCAGCATGAAGCTGGACCGGCGTTACCACTGCTTCGGATGTGGTGCAGATGGGGATGTGATTGATTTTGTCGCCGCCCTGTACGGGCTGGGAAAGAAGGAAGCCGCCGTACAGCTGGCAAATGACTTCGGGCTTTCCTATGAGGACTGGAAGCCGCCGGGAAAGGCAAAAAAGCCCAAGCCCCGGCAGAAATCCCCGGAAGAACAGTTTCAGGAAGCAAAGAACCGCTGCTTCCGTATCCTTGCCGATTATCTCCACCTACTTAGGGTATGGAGAACGGACTATGCCCCGCACTCCCCGGAGGAAGCCTTTCATCCCCGGTTCGTGGAAGCCTTGCAGAAGCAAGACCATGTGGAATATCTGCTGGATGTGCTGCTGTTCGGGGAGACGGAGGAAAAAGCGGCTTTGATTACGGACTACGGAAAGGATGTGATACAGCTTGGCACCAAATACTGGCCGGATTGCCGGTCTCGCTCATCTCGGTCAAGATCCCGTTTGCCGAAGATCACAAAGCCATTGTCTCCGTAAAAATTGAGCAGCGCGTCTTTGTCCTCGCATTCCAGATACACAAACTTGCCGCCCAGCACCGCCTGGATCGCGCGCACCTTATCAGTCGCCAGCTTCAACAGCACGTCGCCCGGAATCAGGTTGTCGTATCCGTTGGCAAAATTTTTGCCAAGCTGACCAATCAGAGGTGCTGAGATCATGTAATTGTCCGTCATAGAGCGTCGCGCATCCCTTGCCATTGCAAAACGATTCACTTTCTTTGCAACATTTTTACTAATGTTCTTGCGTGAAATTTCGAGCACTTTGTTTGACAGTGTAAAATATCCCACCAGCACTGGTTTGTCTTTGTAAGATGTCACCACCAGCTGCGTCTGGGCAATTCCCTGCCTGGCAAATTCAATGGCCTTGCAATGCAGAAAAACTCCACGTCCTTATTCAGCGGACAAGAAAACTCGGAAAGGATCTCCTTTGTTCGACCCTCTCCGAGTTCTTGGATCATATCTTTTAGGTTAACTAATCCGTATCCTGTCATTTCTTTCCAAACATCTCACGCAGCGCATCGCCCTTGATCTCATGGACAGTCTTATCCACAACGACATTTTTGCTGCTCTTTCCCTCTGCATTTTCCAATGCTCGTACAAAATTCCGTGCAAGCGGTTTTGAACGAATCACGACATTCTTTGTAATACTCTTTGTCGCCATCAAAAAGACCTCCTTCTTTTTTGAAAGTGCAAAGCTATACCTTGCATCTTCATTATATGCAATCCAGCCCCCTTTGTAAAGCCGCCTGTGCAACTTTCATGTAAAAAACGCACAAACCCCTCCAGCCGTTTCCAGCTGGAGGGGTCTGCCCTGTCGTCAAAAGGTAAGGATAAAAAAGCAAGAAGGTTTCTTTCCATGCGTCGCCTGCCCTTACAGCATAGCACGCTTTTTGGATGGGCAAGCAAAAACCCCGGCGCTGGTACGATGCAGCGCCGGGGATAACATGGAGTGCAGCACAAAACCGGACAAAGAAAATTTTATGCTTGCAGGGGTCAGTATACCACGCTCCCTGCATATGGGCAACCGCCCGGAAGGAAGTGTTATCATGCCCCGCAAAAATCCACCGCAGCCGATGCACCGCGCCTGGTGGCTTACTACCGCTACTCCGGCGGCAGCCGCCAGACCGAGCAGAGCATCGAGGGCCAGCGTCGGGACTGTGAGAGGCCTACGCCCGCGCCCACGGCATGACCATCCTGCGCGAGTATGTAGACCGCCATATCAGCGGCAAAACCGATGACCGCCCTGCCTTCCAGCAGCTGGTGGCCGACAGTGCGGCGCACACCTTTGACGCCGTGATCTGCTGGAAAACCGACCGCCTGGCCCGCAACCGCTACGACAGCGCCGTCTATAAGAAAAAGCTCCGGGACAACGGTGTGGAGATCCTCTATGCCGCCGAGAGCAACATCTCCGGTGCCGAGGGCATCATCATTGAGGGCCTGATGGAAGCTCTGGCTGAGTATTACAGCGCCGAGCTGGCCGAAAAAGCCCGCCGTGGCATGCGGGAATCTGCCCTCAAGGGCAAAGGCCTTGGGCAGCTCCCGCCCGCTGGGCCTCACCGTGGACGCCGACAAGCACTACATCATCGAGCCCACAGGTGCCGAGGCAGTCCGGTATATCTTTGAGCAGTACGCCGCCGGGCTGTCCTCCTCCTCCATCGTGGAGCGTCTGAACGCCATGGGCCTGCGCACCGGTAAAGGCAACCCGTTCAACAAAAAAAGCAGTATCAACCGCATCATCCAGAACGAGATGTACCGCGGCGTTTACGTCAGTAAAAAGTTTGATGTCCGCATCGAGGGCGCGATCCCGGCCATCATCGACAACGATTTATGGGAAAGGGCACAAAACATGTTTGAACGCAACCGCCAAAGCCGCACCCCGCACGCCTCCCGCGCCCATTCAAGCGCGCTACCAAAACTGCGCTACACCCGGATATCGACCGCCGCTTCCCTACCGAAGCGTGGCGACAAGAAGTATTATACTCAGGCAAGGCCGTTTTGTCAACAGATTTTTTGATTATTTTTGGTTTTTTCTGAGAAAAGTCTGATTTTTACACGGATACGCGCTTTTTCGTTTTTGCTGTTTTTCAGTGCTTTTCCGCTTCTGCGGCGCGCTGCGCGCGGTCGCGTTCCAGCAGCGGCTGCAGGTACTGGCCGGTAAAACTGCCGGGCACGGCGGCCACCTGCTCCGGGGTACCCTCGGCCACGATCTCGCCACCGGCGCTGCCGCCCTCGGGGCCAAGGTCGATGATATGGTCGGCACACTTGATCAGATCCAGATTATGCTCGATGACGATGACCGTATTTCCCACGTCCACCAGCTTTTGCAGCACCTCGATCAGGCGGTGCACATCGGCAATGTGCAGACCGGTGGTAGGCTCGTCCAGAATATAGACGGTTTTGCCGGTATCGCGGCGGGCAAGCTCGTTGGCCAGCTTTACGCGCTGGGCCTCGCCGCCGGACAGGGTGGTAGCGCTCTGCCCCAAGGTGACATAGCCAAGGCCAACGTCCAGCAGCGTCTGCAGCTTGCGGGCGATCTTGGGCTGGTTGGCAAAGAACACCACCGCTTCCTCCACGGTCATGTTCAGCACATCTGCAATGGTCTTTTCCTTATACTTTACTTCCAGCGTTTCACGGTTGTAGCGCGCGCCCTTGCACACCTCGCAGGGCACATAGATGTCCGGCAGAAAGTGCATTTCGATCTGCACAATGCCGTCGCCCTCGCAGGCCTCGCAGCGGCCGCCCTTGACGTTGAAGCTGAACCGGCCCGGCCCGTAGCCGCGCATCTTCGCCTCCTGCGTCTGTGAAAACACGGTGCGGATATCGGTGAACACACCGGTGTAGGTGGCCGGGTTGGAGCGCGGTGTGCGGCCGATGGGCGACTGGTCGATGCCGATGACCTTATCCACGAACTCCAGCCCCTCTACCCCATCGCACTTGCCGGCGCGGGAGCGGGCACCGTTCAGTTCGCTGGCCAGCGTTTTGTAAAGGATCTCATTGATAAGGCTGGACTTGCCCGAGCCGGAAATGCCAGTGACACAGATGAACTCCCCCAGCGGGAAGCTGACATCGATGTTGCGCAGGTTATTTTCCCGTGCGCCCTTTACGGTCAGGCAGTGGCCGTTGCCGGTGCGGCGGGTCTGGGGCACGGCAATGCGCTTGCGGCCGGAGAGATAGTCGCCGGTAATGCTGCGCTTGGCCTTGCAGATATCCTTTACGCTGCCTGCGGCTACGATCTCGCCGCCGTGCACACCGGCACCGGGGCCTACGTCCACGATATAATCCGCGCTGCGCATGGTGTCCTCGTCGTGCTCGACCACAATGACCGTATTGCCCAGATCCCGCAGGTTTTTCAAGGTAGCGATGAGCTTATCGTTGTCCCGCTGATGCAGGCCGATGGAGGGCTCGTCCAGCACATAGAGCACACCGGACAGAGCGCTGCCGATCTGGGTGGTCAGGCGGATGCGCTGGCTCTCGCCGCCGGACAGCGTACCCGCCGCCCGGGCCAGCGTGAGGTAATCCAGACCCACGCTTTGCAAAAATTGCAGGCGGTTTTTGATCTCCTTCATGATCTGGCCGCCGATCTGCTGCTGCTTTTCGGTGAGGTTCGGCTCGTTTTGCCGGATAAATTCCAGCTCGTCCCGGATGGACATCTCGCAGAACTGGCTGATGTTCTTGTCCCCGATGGTCACGGCAAGCACCACCGGCTTCAGGCGCTGTCCGTGGCAGGCCGGACACTCCACGCCGGACATAAAGCTGCCGATTTCCTCCTTCATCCACTCGCTGCTCGTCTCGCGGAAGCGGCGCTCCAGATTTTCCACGATGCCCTCGAAGGTGTTGTAGTACACCCCGCTGCCGAACTCGTTGGTGCGGTGCATCTCGATCTTTTCACCGTTGGTGCCGTAGAGCAGGGCGTTTACCGCCTCGGTGCTCATCTCCTTGATGGGCGTATCCAGCGTAAAACCGTATTTTTTGCCCAGGCCCTTGTAGTACATCTCGCTCACAGAACCGTCGGCGTAGTACCAGCCGCTTGCCTTGATGGCGCCCTCCCGGATGGAAAGGCTGCGGTTGGGCAGGATGCGATCCTCATCCACCCGCATAAAGGTGCCAAGGCCGGTGCATTTTTCGCAGGCACCCAGCGGGTTATTGAAGGAGAACAGCCGGGGCGACAGGTCGCTGATGGAAATGCCGTGCTCCGGGCAGGCAAAGTTCTGGCTGAAGGTCATACACTCGCCGCCGATGACATCCACCTCGGCCACGCCCCCGGTGAGCGCCAGCGCCGTTTCCAGCGAGTCCGCCAGACGGCTGCGGATGCCCTTGCGCAGGGCAAGACGGTCCACCACGATCTCCACCGTATGCTTGATGTTCTTTTCCAGACTGATCTCCTCGTCCAGATCATACAGGTTGCCGTCGATTTTCACGCGGGCATAACCGGCGCGGCGGGCGGCATCCAGCTCCTTCTGCTGGGTGCCCTTGCGCTGACGCACCACCGGGGCAAGGATCTGGAACTTGGTGCCCTCCTCCAGCTTGAGGACGGCATCTACCATCTCGTCCACGGTCTGCTGGCTGATGACCCGCCCGCACACCGGGCAGTGCGGCACGCCGATGCGGGCGTACAGCAGGCGCAGATAATCGTAGATCTCGGTCACAGTGCCCACGGTGGAGCGGGGGTTGTGGCTGGTGGTCTTTTGGTCGATGGAGATGGCCGGCGAAAGACCGGTGATCTCGTCCACGTCCGGCTTATCCATCCGTCCCAGAAACATCCGGGCATAGCTGGAAAGGCTTTCCACATAGCGGCGCTGACCGTCGGCGTAGATGGTATCGAAAGCCAGACTGGACTTGCCCGAGCCGGAAAGGCCGGTCATGACGATCAGCTTTTCCCGCGGGAGGGTCAGGTTGATATTTTTCAGGTTGTGCTCGCGGGCACCCTTGATAATGATCTTATCGTTTGCCAAGGTATTTTCTCCCTTTTCGTTGTGTCTGTGCATGGTTCTGTTTGCGTTCCGTCTCGGCGGCGGAGTCCACGGTAGGGTTTTCGCCCCGGCGCAGACGGTCGATCTGATCCCGCAGGAAGGCTGCGTGCTCAAATTCCAGCAGCTTCGCAGCCTCCTTCATCTCCCGGGTCAGGCGCTCGATGGCAGCTTCCCGCTCCATCTTGCCCATGCGGCGGGTGTTGCGCTTGGCGTTTTCGGCCTTATCGCTGATCTCGATGCTGTCAGCAATGGCCTTACGATGGTCTTGGGCACGATGCCGTGCTCCTCATTGTAGGCCATCTGGATGGCGCGGCGGCGCTCGGTCTCGGTGATGGCGCGCTCCATGCTGTCGGTCACCACATCGGCGTACATGATGACCATGCCCTCCGCGTTGCGGGCCGCGCGGCCGATGGTCTGGATCAGGCTGGTCTCGCTGCGCAGAAAGCCCTCCTTGTCGGCATCCAGAATGGCCACAAGGCTCACCTCCGGCAGGTCCAGCCCCTCGCGCAGCAGGTTGATGCCCACTACCACGTCGATGCTGCCCAAACGCAGATCCTTGATGATCTCCATCCGCTCAAAGGTATCCACCTCGTGGTGCATATACTTGACCTTGATCCCCTGCTCGGTGAGGTAATCGGTGAGATCCTCGGCCATTTTTTTGGTCAGGGTGGTCACCAGTACCCGCTCCTGCCGCTGGATGCGGGCGTTGATCTCGCCCAAAAGATCCACCACCTGCCCTTCCACCGGGCGCACCGAGATGACCGGGTCCAACAGACCCGTGGGGCGGATGACCTGCTGCGCCACCTGCGAGCTGTTCCGGCGCTCGTACTCGCCGGGAGTGGCGGAGACAAAGATCATCTGGTTCAGCTTGGACTCCACCTCCTCAAATTTCAGGGGGCGGTTATCGAAGGCGGACGGCAGACGGAAGCCGTACTCCACCAGCGTTTTTTTGCGGGCGTAGTCGCCGCCGTACATGGCGCGCACCTGCGGCAGGGTAACGTGGCTCTCGTCCACGAAGAGCAGAAAATCCTCCGGGAAATAGTCCAGCAGCGTGGTGGGCATGCTGCCCGGCGCACGGCCCGACAGCACCGCCGAATAGTTTTCGATGCCCTTGCACATGCCCACCTCGTTGAGCATCTCAATGTCGTAATTGGTGCGCTGGGCAATGCGCTGCGCTTCGATCAGCTTGCCCTCGGCGGTGAACTGCTTGACCTGCGCGTCGCACTCGGCGCGGATCTTTTCCAGCGCAGCGGCCTTTTTCTCGGCGCTGACGATATAGTGGCTGGCCGGGAAGATGGCAACGTGCTTGACCACGTTCTGCTTGGAGCCGGTCAGGGGGTTGAACTCGGTAATGCGGTCGATCTCGTCCCCGAAGAACTCCACCCGGATGGCAAGCTCGCTCATATAAGCCAAATAAATGTCCACCGTGTCGCCGTGCACCCGGAACTTATTGCGCACAAAATTCACGTCGTTGCGCTCGTATTGCAGGGTGACCAGCTTTTTGCACAGCTCGTCCCGCTCCATCTGCATCCCGGGGCGCAGACTGATGACCATGCTGCGGTAGTCGATGGGGTCGCCCAGCGAGTAGATGCAGGACACCGATGCCACAATAATAACGTCCCGTCGCTCGGAAAGCGCCGCCGTAGCCGAGTGGCGCAGACGGTCGATCTCGTCATTGATGGCGCTGTCCTTTTCAATATAGGTATCCGTGCAGGGGATGTAGGCTTCCGGCTGGTAATAGTCGTAATAGCTGACGAAGTACTCCACCGCGTTGTTGGGGAAAAACGAGCGGAACTCGGTACACAGCTGTGCCGCCAGCGTTTTGTTGTGCGCCAGCACCAGCGTGGGGCGGTTGCACTGGGCAATGACATTGGCCATGGTAAAGGTTTTGCCGCTGCCGGTAACGCCCAGCAGGGTCTGGCAGCGGTCACCCCCGCTGCACCCCCTCCACCAGCTGCGCGATCGCCTGAGGCTGGTCGCCAGTGGGGGCATAGTTCGACACCAGTTCAAATTTTTCCTCTGCCATCGTTTTCTCCCTTCCGTGCGTATAACCACAATCCGTTGTTGCTTCAAGTTGTATTATAGCACGCACATTTTATAATGTAAACAGTTTTTTGTTTTACGGCCAGAACAGCGTGCCGGTCTTGAAATCGTAGATAGGCAGGCGGTTGGCGTCCCGCATGGAAAAATACTCGGTATCGGTCAGGATGAAGTGATCCAGCAGGTGCACATTTACCAGCCCCAGCGCCCGGGCAATGCTGCCGGTAGCGTCCATGTCCTCCAGCGAGGGCAGCGCCACCCCGTTGGGGTGGTTGTGGCAGAGCACCACGGCGTCCGTGCCGCCCTTGATGGCAGCAGCCACCACGTTCTTGATATCCAGACTGACCCGGTCGGAGGTGCCCTCCCGCAGCCAGACGGCGGCGCGCACCCGCTTGCGGCTGTCCAGACTGACCAGCATGGCGCGCTCGTAGTCCGACCACGCAAACTTTGCCATCAGGTAGCTGCCCATCTGCTCGGTGGTCTTGATGCAGCGGGTGGTGCTGGTGCGGCTGCGGCCATAGTACCGGCTGATCTGAGGCAGCAGATGCAGCATCCGGGCAGTAGAGGGGCCTACGCCCTCTACGGTGCACAGCTCTTCCTCGCTGGCTTCCAGCACCGCCGCAAAATCCCCGAACCGGTCGATCAGGTCGTGGGCGATACCATTGGTGTCCTTCTGGGCGTTGGTGAGGTACAGCACATATTCCAGCGCTTCGTGCTCGGCCAGACTGTCCAGCCCGTAGTTCTGCACCCGCTCCCGCATCCGCTGGCGGTGTCCCTTGTGCCGTTTATTCTCTGCCATAACGGTACTCCTTTTTCTATGTTCTCTCCTTATAGTACCCATTTTGCGGCGCAAACACAAGCGTTCTGCAAAAATAACCCGGATTTTGCACCGGAATGCGCGTTGACTTCCCGCCCCGCCTGTATTACTATAAAAGCATGATTCTGACAAAAACGATGAGGATAGCTTTATGAAACAATTTACTGCCACCGCCAACGATGACGGCGTGCGTCTTTCGCGCTTTGTGCAGAGCGTGACCCGCGATTTTCCCACCAGCCTGCTGTACAAGAGTTTCCGCAACAAGCGGGTGAAGGTGAACGGCAAAAAGGCCGCACCGGAGTACCGTTTGCAGGCGGGAGACCTGATCGAGTTGTACATCAACGACGAGTTCTTCCCTCCCGAGGGCGCAAAGCCGGTGCAGAAGGCTGCCCCCAAAAAGCAGCCCAATCAGCCCAAGGTGACGGTCATCTACGAGGACGAAAATCTTGCGGTGCTGTACAAGCCTACCCATCTGCTGTGCCACAGCGACCGCACCGGCGATGCCAATCTGGTGGATGCCTTTACCCAGTACCTGACCCAGAAGGGCGAATACGACCCCCACGGTGAAAACCGCTTCAAGCCCGGCATCTGCAACCGACTGGACCGAGGCACCGAAGGGCTGGTGATCGCTGCCAAGAACTACGCCGCCCTGCGGGACATGAACGAGATCATCCGCACCGACCTGCTGAAGAAGGAGTACTACACCATCACGGTGGGCATTCCGCAGTCCGGGCGGTTCACCGCATGGTGGGAGCACGACGAGAAAAACAACAAGGTCAGCATCCACGCCCATCAATCGCAGGACGAGCGCCGCAAGCAGATCATTACGGACGTGGATGTGCTGCGCACCGCAGGCCCCTTTGCCCTGTGCAAGATCGGCCTTGTCACCGGGCGCACCCACCAGATCCGTGCCCATCTGGCCTATCTGGGCAAGCCGGTGCTGGGCGATATCAAATACGGCAACCGCAAGATGAACGAGCGTACCGGCACCAAGACGCAGGCACTGTGCGCCTGCACCGGCATATAGGCAAAGGAATCGATCTTGACCGCTGCAGCAAAGGCTGCCATCACCACTGTCCCGAAGCTGTTGACCAGCCCCTGCACCATAAGGATTCCAAAGTTCATGACCGACTGCTGGACGCTGGTCATAACGGACAGATTCAGGATGGTGGCAAGGTTCTGTTTGTCCCACCGGCAGTCCTCTTTTTTCGGGCAGAGCTGCGGGAACTTTTTCAGGGTGTACAGTCCGATGCCGATGCCGGACACGAACTGCGAGAAGGTGGTGGCGGCCGCGGCCCCCTGCACGCCCCAGTGCAGCACCAGCACGCACACCAGGTCCAGGATCACATTGAGCACTGCCGACACAGCCAAGAACAGCAGCGGGACCACGGAGTTGCCGATGGCCCGCAGAAGGTTTGCAAAGTAGTTATACAAAAAAGTGGCCGTGATACCCAGAAAAATGATGCGGAGATATTCCTTCATCAAAGGGATGATCTCCTCCGGTACCCGCAGCACCCACAGAATGCCGCCCAGCCCCAGGTACACCAGCACATTGAGCGCCACCGCCATGCCCGCGATGAGCACGAAGGACTGGAACACGCTCTGCCGCATGCGGGCCTCTTCCCCGCTTCCGTACTGCATGGAGACGGCCGCGCCGCTGCCCATACACAGGCCCAGCACAATGGAGGTAAGGAATGTCATCAGGGTGTAAGACGAGCCCACGGCGGCCAGAGCGTCCGCTCCGAGGAAGCGGCCCACCACCCAGGTATCGGCGATGTTGTACATCTGCTGCAGCAGGTTGCCGAACATCAGCGGCAAAGCAAACAGCAGGATGCCCTTTGTAATGGGGCCTTTGGTAAGACTGCGCTGCATGGTTCTGCGATTCTCCTTTTTGTTGATCGTATAATGCGTCTGATGCGTCAAATAGGGTTGACAGCCGGGCCGGAAGTTTTTCCGAGAATGATCCGGCGGGTGGATTTGCTGCCGCAGGCAGTAGGGCGGACAATGGAATGGCCCGTTGCATTCGAGGAAAAAGCTCCCGGCACACCCGTCGGTCAGCCATGCACCGCAAACCGCTGCCGGTATTCCAGGGGCGTGCAGTGCTTGATCTCGCGGAAGGTCTTTGTAAAATAGCTCAGGTCGGTAAAGCCGCACTCGGCCCCGATCTCGCCGGTGCGCAGGCGGGTGGTCAGCAGCAGCCCGGCGGCTTTTTTCAATGCGGTACTGCTTCACATACTGGATGGGTGTGGTCCCCAGCAGCTGCCGGAAGCTGCGCAGGCAGGCGCTCTCACTCAGAGCCACGCAGTCGGAAATGCGCTCCACGTTCAGTTCCTCAGCATAATGCTCTTCCACAAAACGCAGCATCTGTTTCATGCGCTGGGCCGCGATCTGCTCCTGCCGGGAGCTGCGGCACTCGCCCACCGGGCAGTGGGCTGCGAGGGTGTGCAGCGCCGCCGAAAGCAGATACCGAACCCGGTTCTCGTAGTCGTCCGGTTCTTCGTCCACAGCGTGCCAGGCCCCCACATGGCCGGGCCAGAACTTCCGCCTGCCAGGGGCCGCCCCTTGCTCAGCAGAAAAAGGACGGTACACCGGGCTGCAGCAGCGGCTGGATGAGCTTTTGCCAGAAGATGGTGTCCATCCCGCCCACGAGCCGCGGGTGGAACACCCCGGACTGCGCAGCACCGAGGGACCTTCTGCCGCAAATTCCACCGAATGGAGCACGCCGGAGTTGATGAACACGCCCTCCCTTCCGCCAGACAGATGCGCTTTTTGTCCACGCCCACGGTCACGGTGCCTCTCGTAGGCGAGGATATACTCAAAATCCTCATGCCAGTGCCACGGCACCGAATAGCAGGTAAGCCGTTCTTCATAGCAGGCAATAGGAAACAGTGCGCTGCCGTGCTGCACCAGCTCCCGCCCCTGCGGTGTGGATGGGATGCCGCAATTCAATGCCAGAGCCATCTACGGGTTCCTTTCCGGGTTTTCAACATTGCCGGGCCCTCTGGTGCCGGTTTCTCGCTGGGCACCATCGTTTCCAGCCTGAACAGCGACCGGCTCACCCGGGCACTGGGCACGGGCAAAGTGACCGCCCTCAGTGTGGGCATGACCGCTGCCGCGCTGTTCGGATTCTCGGTCTCCAGACAGTTCTGGATGCTCTGCCTGTGGGCTGTCCCCTACGGCTTGGGCGCAGGCAGCGTGGATGCGGCCCTGAACAACTACGTTGCCCTGCATTACGAAAGCCGCCACATGAGCTGGCTGCACTGTATGTGGGGCGTGGGCACTACCATCGGCCCCATGGTCATGGGCCTGTGGTGATGGGCGCGGCGCTTTCCGGCGGACTGGGCTGGAACAGCGGCTACCGATACATCGCCCTGTTCCAGATCGCACTGACTGCCGTGCTTTTTTGCAGCCTGCCCCTGTGGCATAAACGCCCCGATGCCACCCCGGACGGCACCGTGCCCAAGGCGCTGACCCTGCCGCAGGTGTTCGCGCTGCCGGGCGCGAAGGAAGTGATGCTCTGCTTCTTCTGCTACTGCGCACTAGAGACCACCGCCGGGCTCTGGGCCAGCAGCTACCTGACCCTTGTGCGGCAGGTGCCCGCCCAGACGGCTGCCAGCTTTGCCAGCCTGTTCTACATCGGCATCACGGTGGGGCGGGGCGTCTGCGGCTTTTTGACCTTGAAGTTGAGCGACGACCAGATGATCCGTCTGGGATTTGCGGTGCTGGGCGTGGGCATTGCTGCCCTGCTGCTGCCCGGGGCGCAGGTCTTTGCGCTGGCCGGGCTTGTGCATCATTCATCAGGCCATTCTGCACGTTCTGGATACCACCATGGATGCGCCGGTGCTCAGCGGCGGGCCCATGGAGCTGACTGCCGAAAAGAACGCCTACCTGCAAAATCATATTCAAAACCATTGAGAAGCTGCTGGCCAGCGACGACATCCGCCAGTGTCGCCCGCTGCCGGATTCAGCCTTTAAAAATGAGCTGGAGCACAATCAGGACTTTGTGGATCTTTCCTGCCGCATTGCCGGGGTGCTGTTCGACTATATGCACGCCCACACCACCATCCCCGGGGCAGACCTTGCCGTGGTGGATTTTACCCGGGACGGCGCGCCTTGGCTGGGCATCCTGAAGCTGAACTACAAAAACGGCTACACCCACTATACGGAAACCGTAGAGGGTGCCCCGGTGAACTCCATCATCCAACAGCGCGCCTGCCTGCCTACCCAGAGCGGCAAGGTGGAGGAGGGCGCACTGGTTGACCTGACCGATTACTCCATGCGGCTGCTGGAAAAGAAGTATGATATTGACGGTCACAAGGAGTTTTACCTTTCCACGGTAGTGTTCCAGTACACCCCCGCCCAGCCGGAAAAGAAAAAGCTGCAAGCTATTCAGGAAGCCGCCGTGCAGGCCGTGCAGGAAAACTACGCCGAGACGCCCCATGTGGAGGCACAGGTGGCCATGATGATCGCCAATCAGGCCGCCGACAACGACAATCAGGTGTCCATCCAGCAGGTGCGCCAGCAGCTGGAAGAGGAATATCCTCTCGCCGCCGTGCCCTTTGACGACTATGTGGAAAAGAGCGATGTCCTTGACAGCGCTGCCCAGCCGGTGACCGTGACTCCCGCCCGCATCCGCCGCATGGAGAGCCGCAGCCTGCGCACCGCCAACGGCATCGAGGTAAAGATCCCCACGGAGTTATTGAACGCCGAATCGGAGGTAGAGTTCCTACACGCCGATGACGGCAGTATTTCCCTGCTGATCAAAAATGTCATTTTGTAAGCTTTAACTGCAAAATCTTGCAAAACCCTGCGTTCAGCCTTGCTATCCGCGGGGTTTTGTGCTATGTCTGCGTTGTATCTTTCGTAGTATACGCGTTATGGCCTAGAGGAGGAGAATTTTATGGAACTAGCTCTCATCACCGCGCAGCAGGTCGCGGTCTTGTTCCTGCTGATCGGCACAGGCATGGTGGCGGTCAAAAGCGGCGTGCTCAAGCTGGAAAACAAGCAGGCGCTTTCCAATCTGCTGGTGTACATCATCGTACCGGCCATGGTGGTAAACTCTTACCGCATGGAGTTCAGCGCCCAGATCCTGCGCAATCTGCTGGCAGCTTTCGGCATGAGTGTCCTGTCCGTGCTGCTGGGGCCGCACCGAGATCGGCGGCAACCACACCGACCACCAGCACGGCCGCGTGCTGGCCGGCAGCGTCAACATTGATATGATCGCTGCCGCAGGCCCCAACACGCTGAACCAGCTCCGTGTCCAGAGCGAGGGCTATGACCTGTGCGTCATCGACCTGAATGATCTGGCCGCCCGCAAGGAAGAGGAGAACACCACTGCCTCCCTCCTGCGCGGCGAGTGCGAAGCGTTCCGCCAGCGCGGGGCAAAGCTCTCCGGCCTGGACGTGTACATCTCTTCCAACGTGCCCAAGGGCAGCGGCGTTTCTTCCTCTGCCGCCTTTGAGGTGCTGATCGGCGTGATTCTGAACGACTGCTTCATGGCCGATAAGGTCTCCCCCATCGCCATTGCACAGATCGGCCAGTGGGCAGAAAATGTCTACTTTGGCAAGCCCTGCGGCCTGATGGATCAGATGGCCTCCAGCGTGGGCAACATTATCACCATCGACTTTGCCGACAAGGCAAACCCCGACGTGGAGCCGGTGCCGGTGGATTTCTCTAAGGCCGGTCTGGCGCTGTGCATTCTGGACTCCGGTGCAGACCATGCCGACCTGACCGACGAGTACGCCGCCATCCCCAACGAGTGCCGCGCTGTGGCCGCTGTGTGCGGCGGCGAGGTGCTGCGGGATGTGCCCTTTGAGACCTTCCTTGCAAATATTCCGGCCTGCCGCAAGCAGTGCGGCGACCGCGCTGTGCTGCGCGCCTTCCACTTCTACGCCGATAACGACCGTGTGCCCCAGCAGGTGGCTGCCCTGCGCGAGGGCGATTTTGATGCCTTTTTGCAGATGGTGACTGCCTCCGGCGACAGTAGCTGGGAGTATTTGCAGAACGTCATCCCTGCCGGTTACAAGGAGCATCAGGAGGTGGCTGTGACCATCGCCGCTGCCAAGCATTATCTGGGCGGCAAGGGTGCTGTGCGCGTACACGGCGGCGGTTTTGCCGGTACGGTGCAGGCCTTTGTGCCGGTGGAGATGCTGGCAGACTTTAAGGCAAACATGGAAAAGATCCTCGGCGCAGGCCGCTGCCATGTGCTGAGCATCCGTCCGGAAGGAGGCGCAGTGCTGTGATCTCTACCGCCATCCAGCAGCTCGTCAACTACGGCCTGGACACCGGCCTTATTCTGCCGGACGATGAAATCTACATCCGCAACCAGCTGCTTATGACCATGCAGCTGGACGACTTTACCGCCCCGGAGGGCGAGGTGTGCTATACCGATCTGGAAAGCATCCTCAAGACCCTTGTGGACGATGCCGTTGCCCGCGGCGTGTGCGAGGACAACTCCACCGCACGCGATCTGTTCGACACCAAGCTGATGGGCGTGCTGACCCCGCGCCCCAGCATCGTGCGCGCAAACTTTGAGGAGCGGTACGAAAACGAGGGCCCGCAGGCCGCCACCGACTGGTTCTACAAGTTCAGTCAGGACACCGACTACATCCGCCGCTACCGTATCAAGCGGGACCTCAAGTGGGTGACCAAGACCGAGTACGGCGATCTTGGATATCACCATCAACCTCTCCAAGCCCGAAAAGGACCCCAAGGCCATTGCAGCAGCCAAGCTGGCACCCCAGAGCTCCTACCCCAAGTGCCAGCTCTGCGTGGAGAACGAGGGCTATGCGGGCCGGATGAACCACCCCGCGCGCGAAAATCACCGCATCATCCCGCTGACCATCAACGACAGCGCGTGGAATTTGCAGTACAGTCCCTACGTCTACTACAACGAGCACTGCATCGTCTTCAACAACCAGCACACCCCCATGAAGATCGAGCGGGCCACCTTCCGCAAGCTGCTGGATTTTGTGGGCCTGTTCCCCCACTATTTCGTGGGCAGCAACGCCGACCTGCCCTATCGTGGGCGGCAGCATCCTGAGTCATGACCACTTCCAGGGCGGCCATTACGAGTTTGCCATGGCCAAAGCTCCTATTGAAAAGACTTGGGTGTTCCCCGGTTTTGAGGATGTGGATGCCGGTATCGTGCACTGGCCCATGAGCTGCATCCGCCTGACCTGTGCAGATGACACACGCCTTGTGGAGCTGGCCGATAAGCTGCTGACTGCTTGGCGCGGCTACACCGACGAGAGCTGCTTTATCTTTGCCGAGACCGACGGCGAGCCCCACAACACCATCACCCCCATCGCCCGGATGCGGGACGGCAAGTATCAGCTGGATCTGGTGCTGCGCAACAACATCACCACCCCAGAGCATCCGCTGGGTGTTTTCCATCCTCACGCAAAACTGCACCACATCAAAAAGGAGAACATCGGCCTGATTGAGGTGATGGGTCTGGCCGTGCTGCCCAGCCGCCTGAAGCAGGAGCTGTTCGACCTTGCTGATGTGCTGGTGGCGCACCTGCCCACCGCAGAGTACCCCGAGGCCCTGCAAAAGCACGCTGCGTGGGCCGAGGAGATCCTTGCAAAGCACCCGGAGCTGAATGCCGACAATGTGCACCTGATCTTGCAGGACGAGGTAGGCCATGTGTTCGCACAGGTGCTGGCCGATGCCGGTGTGTACAAGCTGGACGAAGCAGGCCGCGCCGGTTTTGTCCGCTTCCTTGAAAGCGTAAAATAAACCATAACTCACAAAGGCTGTTGCACCCATCATAGCGCAACAGCCTTTTTTAGAACACAGCATCGCGTAAAAGCGCTCTTCCTTCACTCTCCCCCTGTGAAAAAGTCAGCCGGGAAGATCTGCGGATTTTCCCGGTTGACAAATTAAAATTTTCATTTTGCATCGTTATTTTGACGGAGGTATCCGCTTATGCACTACACCTTGGAAGTTTGCGTAGACAGCACCGCCAGCGCACTGGCGGCAAAACGCGGCGGCGCTGATCGGCTGGAGCTGTGCGCCGACCTGATCATCGGCGGTACCACCCCTTCCCCTGCCCTGCTGCGTCAGGTCAAGGCTGAGACCGGCCTGCCGGTGCGGGCACTTATCCGTCCCCGCTTTGGCGATTTCTGCTACGACCGCTACGAGCTGGCACAGATGGCCGAATGCGCCGCCGAGCTGGTAGCCGCCGGTGCGGACGGCATCGTGACCGGCGTGCTGACCCCGGCGGGAGCGCTGGACACAGACGCCCTGCGCCCCATCTATGCCGCAGCCCGGCAGGCGGCTGAAAAAGCACACCGCACCGTGGACTGCACCCTGCACCGTGCTTTTGATGTCTGCTGCGACCCCTTCGCCGCACTGGAAGCCGCAAAGCAGCTGGGGCTTGCTACCGGTTCTGCAACTGGCTGCGCTGGGTCTGGCAGGAGACAACGATGCCGGTCGGCTTATGAATCAGGCGCACAGCCGAGGATGTTTTGTTGATGTGCTGGCCGCCCGCGCCGGAGGAGCGGTAGACCTGCATTTCGATATCCTCGGGGCGGATGTTCACCTGAATGGTGTTGTCCAGCTCGGGCATGACCTCCAGAGAGGCAAAGCTGGTCTGGCGGCGGGCGTTGGCGTCAAAGGGGGAGACGCGCACCAGACGGTGCACACCGTTCTCGCTCTTGAGCAGGCCGTAGGCGTTTGCGCCCTTGACCATCATGGAAGCGCTCTTCATGCCGGCCTCGTCGCCGTCCTGATAGTCCAGAACTTCCACGGTCATGCCATGGGCCTGTGCCCACTTATTATACATACGATACAGCATCTCGGCCCAGTCCTGTGCCTCGGTGCCGCCGGTGCCTGCGTGGAAGGTCAGGATGGCGTTGCTGTGGTCGTACTCGCCGTTCAGCATGGTCATCAGCTGCAGCTCGTCCACAGCCTTGCCCACGGCGTTCACGGCCTCCTCTGCCTCGGGGATCATGGCGGGGTCGTATTCTTCATCCAGCATTTCCAGCATGGTCTCGGCGTCATCGTACAGGCCCTGCAGCTTTTCAAAGCGGCTCAGCTTGCCTTTCAGGTCGCCGACTTCGTCAAACACCTTTTTGCTCAGCTCTGCGTCATCGTAAAATCCGGGGCGGGACATGGTGTGCTCCAGCTCCTGCACGCGCTTGCGGCTTGCTTCAATGGCCAGTGCTTCCTCCAGGTCCTTAACGGCCTTGGCGTGCTCGGCCAACTGCACTTTCAGTTCATCAGTCGTGATCATTCTCTAAGTTCCTCTCGTTCAAGGGTTTACATCATAACAATAATGTCCCCGGCAGGGTGCAAAACGCACGCGCAGCGCGCATTTTCTGCTCCGCCAAAAGACACAGTTTATACACAGATACTTCATTAGTATACCGAGAATCTGTGATAAAGTAAAGAGGAAAAATACTATCTTGCCGGATTTTTAAAGATTTTCACCTTTTCTTTTCATACCCGGGGGAGTATAATACCAGTATGATCGATTTCACAGGAGGATATCATGCCGAAATATTATGGCTGTCCCTGTGAGGGCTGCGGCAAGCCGCTGACCCTTCAGGACGACATCGTGGTCTGCCCGGACTGCGGTGCACCCTATCACCGCACCTGTTACGAGAAGATGGGTCTGTGCATCCACGCCCCTGCCCATGGCGCAGGCTATGAATGGAAGTTTCCTTATCAGGATGCGCAGCTGCGCACCTGTCCCACCTGCGGGGAGCGCACCCTGCGCAGCGAGAATGTCTGCCGCTGCTGCGGCGCTGCCCTGCCCCCTGAGAGTGCAGAACAGCCCAACGACCGTGCTGCCGCCAGCGCCGAGCAGAACCGGGATTTTGATTACAGCAGGATGTACCGGGACGAAATGTACCGTAATTTTACCGAGAAGGTCGTTGACCCGGTGCACCGCAATGTGCGCGCCGCCTTTGGCAAGGATGAACTGATCGACGGCGTCCCCTATCAGGACTGGGTGGATTTTATCGGCACAGCCGCGCCGGTCTACCTGAACGATTACAGCCAGATGCAGCTGCGTCACTCCAAGATCTCCATGAGTTTTTCAGCGCTGCTGTTCGGCCCGTTCTACTTTTTCTACCGCAAGGCGTGGAAGCCCGCCTTCGGCTTTCTGGCCGCAGAACTGCTGCTGTTCATCCCCACCTTAATTAGTATGATGCAGACCACCGGCAGCCCCCTGACCGCCGGGATCAGCGCCTCTACGCTGGTAGTGTTGAGCCGCGTCATGTCCCTTCTCAGTTTTGCACTGATGCTGGTGCGGGGGCTGTATGGCAAGTGGCTCTACCGCCGCAGCGCAGCGGCACGCATCCGCCGCATCCGTGCCGAGTTCCCGGACCCGGAGCAGCGCCGCGCCGTGCTGAACGCACAGGGCGGTGTCAGCTTTGCAGCCTGCATCGGAGCGTTCATCCTGCTGATGCTAGTAGGCAGCCTTTGCTCCATGCTGTTGGGGCCGGATCTGAACGCACTGGTAGGCACCTTTATCTGATAACGGTTCATGCAGGATGGGGATCCTGCTGAAAAGCGCGGTTCACCGTGCATAAAATGAGAACATGGGAGAATCATTATGAAAAAAGTCACCAAAGCCGTTATTCCGGCTGCGGGTCTTGGCACCCGCGTGCTGCCCGCTACCAAGGCAATGCCCAAGGGAATGCTGCCCATCGTGGATAAGCCCGCCATCCAGTATCTGGTGGAGGAGGCCGTCCGCTCCGGTATTACCGATATCCTGATCATTCTGGGCCGCAACCAGAGCATTATTGAGGATCATTTTGACCGCAGCCCCGAGCTGGAGGAAAAGCTGGCAAAGCCCGGCAAGGAAAAGATGCTGGAGGAGTGTCTGGGCATCGCCAATATGGCCAACATCCTGTTTGTGCGCCAGAAGGAGACGCTGGGTCTGGGTCACGCAGTCAACACCGCCAAGGCCTTTACCGGCGATGATCCCTTTGTGGTCATCTATGGCGATGACGTGATCTGGGGCGAGGATCCGGTCTGCGCCCAGCTGATCCGCGCCTACGAGGAGTTCGGCCGCCCGGTTGCCGGCGTGTCCGCTGTGCCTTGGGAGGACGTGAGCCGCTATTGCAGCCTGAAGACCACCCCTATCCACGACAACTACTTCTTTGTGGACGATATGATCGAGAAGCCCAAGAAGGGGCAGGAGTTCAGCAACTACTCCATTCTGGGTCGTGTGCTGCTGACCCCGGAGATCTACGAGATCCTTGCCCACACCAAGCCCGGTGCCGGCGGCGAGATCCAGCTGACCGATGCCATGGCAGAGTATGCCCGTACCCGCGGCGGCATGACCGCCGTGGAGTTCACCGGCAAGCACTACGATATGGGCAACAAGCTCAAGGTCGTGGAGGCTCAGGTGGAGCTGGCACTGCAGCATCCTGAGATCGGCGAGGAATTCCGCGCTTACCTGAAGGAGTTCTGCAAGACGCTGTAAATTATATACTGCGTAAACAATAAAAACGGGGCTGTTGCACGAAACTATGTGCAGCAGCCCCATTGTGTTTTTGCCTATATTCTTACAGATGAAAAAGGGGTTCAGAAACGCCCGCAGGCCTTTCTGAACCCTAAACATGAAAATTAAATTCCTGATTTAGTTTGCCTGACTGGGATGCGGCACAGGCGGACGCTTGGTGAACATGGCCTTGAGTGCCAGCGGGGTAGCCACGCTGGACACCACGATCAGCAGGATCACAGCGGTAAAGTAGACCGAGTCCACCACACCGATATCCAAGCCCTTCTGGGCCACGATCAGGGCCACCTCGCCGCGGGTCATCATGCCAACGCCAATCTTGAGGGAGTCGCCCCAGTTGAAGCGGCAGACCTTTGCCGCAAGACCGCAGCCGATGATCTTGGTGATAAGTGCCACAATGACGAAGCAGACGCAGAACAGTAAGATCTCCGGCGTCAGGCCGCTGATATCGGTTTTGAGGCCGATGGAAGCAAAGAACACCGGAGCAAACATCATATAGTTGCTGATTTCGACACGGCGCTCCACATAGGGTGCATCATGAATGTTGCACAGCACGATACCAGCAATGTAAGCACCGGTGATATCGGCAATGCCGAAGTACTGCTCGGCAATGTAGCCATGGCAAAGCAGAACGCCATACTCACGATGGTGATGCGCTGGGTATGGGGATTGCGCTGATCCAGCCACTTCATGGCGTAGTGCACTACAAGACCCACGCCCAATGCGGTGGCAAAGAACAGCAGGGTGTTGAACAGCACCTCGCCCAGACCCGTACCGGTACCGCTGCTGGCCCCCAGCACACAGGTCAGCACCACGATGCCGATGACGTCATCAATGACGGCTGCGCTGACGATGGTGGTGCCCAGGAAGCCTTTCAGATGTCCCAGCTCCTGCAAGGTCGCCACCGTGATGGAAACGCTGGTTGCGGTCATAATAGTGCCGATGAACAGCGCACGGTAGAACTCCGGGCTGCCCACTGCGGCAAAGCCGTAGAACGCACCATATAATAAGGTGCCGCCCACCAAAGGCACAGCCACACCAACGGTGGCGATCAGGGTGGCGATGGGGCCTGCCTTGATCAGCTCTTTCAGGTTGGTGCCGAGGCCGGTGGTGAACATGAGCATCACAACGCCGATCTCTGCAAAGATGGAGATGGAGTCGCTGATCTGCACCAGGTTCAGCACACAGGGGCCGATGAGCAGGCCGGCGATGATCTCACCCACCACCTGCGGAGCCTTGCACTTACGCGCCACCAGTCCGAAGAATTTCGCGCTCAGGATTATGATTGCCAGATCTCGAAACAACGAATACATGGATTATCCTCCTTTAATTTTTCCCACTTCCCTGCCACTGCCGGAGCCCCGGCCCTGCCATATTGCAGGGAAAGCGTTTACATTATAGTCCTTTTTACCAAAAAATGCAAAACATTTTTTATCGCTCTTTTTGTCAAAAAAGCTTGACAGAAGCGAAGAAGCTTGCTATAATAAATTGCTGTCTGAACAGACACGCCACACAGGCCGCGATGCCGCGCTCCGTGTACCCTTGGCCTTGCAGATCCGCAGGGCCCTCAAGTCCAAAAGGAGGTGCTACAAAAATGGCAAAGTACGAAACCATGCTGATTACCAGCGCCGCTCTCGATGAGGAGGCTTCCGCCGCTCTGATCGGCAAGTTCAAGTCCCTGATCGAAGCAAACGGTACGATCGATTCTGTCGACGATTGGGGCAAGCGCCGTCTCGCCTACCCTATCAACGACGAAGGAAGGCGTTTACACCGTGATCAACTTCACCAGCGAGCCCAGCTTCCCCGCTGAGCTGGACCGTGTGTACAAGATCACTGAAGGCGTTATGCGCAGCCTGATCATTGCTCACGAGGAGTAATCTTTTCGTGACAGAAAGGAGTCCGTATTATGTTGAATGTTGTTGCCATCATGGGCCGCCTTGTGGCCGATCCCGAACTGCGCACCACTACGCAGGGAACCAATGTGTGCAGCTTCCGCATTGCCTGCGACCGCAATTTTGCGCGTCAGGGCGAGCAGCGTCAGGCCGATTTCATTGATATCGTTGCATGGCGTCAGCAGGCCGAGTTTGTTTGCAAGTATTTCCAGAAGGGCAGTCTGATTGCCATTGAAGGCAGTCTGCAGACCCGCCAGTATCAGGATAAGAACGGCAACAACCGCACCGCAGTAGAGGTTGTGGCAAACAACATCAACTTTGCAGGCCCCAAGAGTAGCAATGCAGGCGACGGAAACGGCTATCAGAATGCCGCTCCGTCCTACCAGAACGCAGCGCCTGCCCGCCCGGCCGCCGTGGAGGCAGCTCCCAGCTATTCTGCCGGTAATGCAGACGACTTCGCCGTTATTGACGACAGCGATGACCTGCCGTTCTGACACGAAACGGTCTACCGTTAAAAATCCAATAGGAGGTAATAAGCAATGGCTTTTGAAAGAACCGAAGGCTCTCGCCCCGCACGCCCCATGCGTCGCGGCCGCAAGAAGGTTTGCAGCTTCTGTGTCGATCGCATCGACACCATCGATTACAAGGACGTTCCCCGTCTGCGTAAGTACGTTTCTGAGCGTGCTAAGATCATTCCCCGCCGCGTTACCGGCACTTGCGCTTTTCATCAGCGCGAGCTGACCGTCGCTATCAAGCGTGCTCGTCATGTTGCGCTGATGCCCTACGTCAGCGACTAATCTTTGCAAATGACCGATGAGGAGTTTGCGCAGGCATATCAGGAAGCCTGAAGGTGGTCACACCGCTGGCGCTCATGAGCCGGGAAGACCAGCTTTACGGCATTGCCCTCTGCCCTGCGTGCGGTGGTGGATGATGGTCCATGGCTTACTCTACCGAAGCCAACCATTACAACGACCCCTACGGTTATTTTGTACTGCGCCAGCATCCTGTGCCGGGTGTGCCCGGGCCACCGCTCTGTGTCTGGACATTCTGGGCATCCCATATGAGCATGTGAACGAGAACCAGTACAGCCACCAGTGGTGCCGCGTGCCCATGGAGGGCGGCAGCTACTGGATCTGCGATGCATTTGGCCTGTACTGCGGCCCGGAACCCGAGCCCTATCAGCACCCGTATTTTTGAAAATGCGGATAAACCATTTCAAAATCATGCAATGCCCGGCAGGCTGTGCTTTTTATCTGCCGGGCATTGCCCCCATTTTCTCCTTTTATAAAACCACTGCTCTATGTACGTTCCCGAAAATCTTTACAGAAAGTGAGGCCCGTACTCCGACAAAATGCCGAATCTGACCATTAAGGATATTGCCCGGATCAGTGGCTGCTCCGTAAGCACCATCTCCCGTGTGATCAACGACAGGCCGGATGTTCGCCCGGAGACCAAGGAGCACGTTCTGAATGTGATGCGGGAGGCCGGGTTCGTGCCCAACACCAACGCCCGACAGCTGAAGATCCAGCAGTCGCGCAGCGTTGTCTTTGTGGTAAAGGGCACCCGGAACATCTTCTTTTCCGATTTTTTAGTGCAGCTCCAGCGGGCGCCGCCACCCTGTACGGGTACAACGGCATCGTCTCTTATCTTGGACGAGAACGCCAACGAGATCGACGCCGCCGAAAAGATCCTACGGGAGATCAAACCCAAAGGCATCATCTTTCTGGGCGGCAGCGTAGCCAATTTCCAGAACGGCTTTTCCAACATCTCCGTCCCCTCGGTGCTGGCCACCCTGGTTTCGGACGAGCTGGACTTCCCCAACCTTTCCATGGTGGGCGTGGATGACCGGGCGGCGGCCCATACCGCCGTGGCTCACCTCATCGCACAGGGGCACAGCAAGATCGCGGTGTTGGGCGGCCCCGGCCACCAGTTTTCCCAGCCGGATGCGCCGCCATGGGCGCAGCAGGATGCCATGGAGCAGGCGGGCCTCACCTTTGATGACCGGCTCTACGGCCTCTCCAACTACGATTTTGAATCCGCCTACCACGCCATGAACAGCCTGCTGGCCCGCCGGGCCGAGTTTACCGCCCTGTTTGCCATGAGCGATGTCATCGCTTTCGGTGCCATCCGGGCGCTGGTCAGCGCCGGGTTCCGGGTGCCGCAGGATATCTCGGTCATCGGCTTTGACGGGATCACGATGTCCCGCTACTGTGTCCCGGTCATGACCACCATCGTTCAGCCCAGCGAGCAGATCGCGCTCCAGAGCATCGAGCTTCTGATGCAATCAGATCGAGCACGGGGCCCCGGCCCAGACCATCACCCTGCAGCCCGGAGCTGCAGCAGGGCGAAAGCGTCTGCCCCTGCCGACACCCGCTCTAAATTTTTTTGATTTCCTGCCGTCCCTGTGGGCGGAAGTAAAATAGCACCTCATAATTTTTCAATAATGAAGAAGAGAATAATTATGAAAAAAGATGATCTCTCGTCGTAACTTCCTGAAAGGCCGCCGGCGTTTCCGCTGCTGCTCTGGGTCTGGCTGCCTGCGGCGGCTCTTCCAGCAGCTCCACCGCTGCTTCTGCGGCCACTTCTACTGCTGCTTAGCACCGCTGCTGCTTCCGGCGCCGGTAAGGTTTACTACCTGAACTTCAAGCCCGAGGCCGATCAGGCCTGGCAGGATCTGGCCAAGACCTACACCGAGCAGACCGGCGTGGAGGTCAAGGTCGTCACCGCCGCTTCCGGCCAGTATGAGACCACCCTGATGAGCGAGATGGCCAAGAGCGATGCGCCCACCCTGTTCCAGGTCAACGGCCCTGTGGGTCTGGCCAACTGGAAAGATTACTGCCTGGACCTGTCCGACAGCAAGCTCTACGGCGAGCTGACCAGTGACTCCTTTGCCCTGAAAGACGGCGACGCCGTTACCAGTATCGCATACGTCATCGAGACTTACGGCATCATCTACAACAAAGAGCTGCTGAGCGCCGCCGGTTACACCCAGGACGACATCAAGGGCTTCGATGACCTGAAGAAAGTAGCCGACGACATCCAGGCCCGCAAGGCTGAGCTGGGCGTGGACGGTGCTTTCACCTCCGCCGGCATGGACGGTTCTTCCGACTGGCGCTTCAAGACCCATCTGGCAAACCTGCCCATCTACTACGAGTACAAGGCAGACGGCATCAGCTCTACCGACGCCATCAAGGGAACCTATCTGGACAACTACAAACAGATCTTCGATCTTTACATCACAGATTCTACCTGTGACCCCAAGCTGCTGGCCTCCAAGACCGGCAACGACGCTGTGGCTGAGTTTGTGGGCAAGAAGGCTGTCTTCTATCAGAATGGTACCTGGGCATACAGCGATATCTCCTCTCTGGGCGACGACAATCTGGGTATGCTGCCCATCTACATCGGTGTGGAAGGCGAAGAAAATCAGGGCCTGTGCACCGGTTCCGAGAACTACTGGTGCGTGAACAACACCTCTTCGGACGAAGACATCCAGGCCACTCTGGACTCCCTGTACTGGTGTGTCACCTCCGACAAGGGGCACTTCCGCCATGGCCGACGACATGGGCTTTGTCATCCCGTTCAAGGCTGCCAAGGATTCCACCAACCCCTGATTACCATTGCAAACGATTATGTGGCCGCTGGCAAGACCAGTGTGGACTGGTGCTTCTCCACCATGCCTTCCGAGGAATGGAAAAACGGCGTGGGCAGCGCGCTGACCGCTTATGCCGCAGGTACCGGCGATTGGAATGCCGTCACCACCGCCTTTGTGGACGGCTGGGCCAAGGAGTACAAGCTGGCCAACGGCTAAGCTCCCCCATCGTTTTCTAACACCTGACTTGCAAGGGAGGCGGGCGAATGGTTCGCCCGCCTCCCTCTTTTTTGGAGGTATATCATGCAAAAGGCCATCAGTAAATACTGGCCGGTGTTCGTGCTGCCCACGCTCCTCGCGTTCATCATCGGCTTTATCTGGCCCTTCATCTGGGGTATTTACCTTTCGTTCCAGCGGTTCACTACTGTTAGCAAGACCACCTTTGTGGGCATTCAGAACTACCTCAGCGTATTTCAGGATGCCACCTTCCTGCACGCGTTCGGCTTTACGGCGGCGTTCACCGTGGTATCCACCGTGCTCATCAACGTCTGCGCCTTTGCCATTGCGCTGGTGCTCACCCGCGGCATCCGCGGCACCAACATCTTCCGTACCGTCTACTTCATGCCCAACCTGATCGGCGGCATCGTGCTGGGCTACATCTGGCAGATCCTGCTCAACGGCGTGCTGGCATACCTGCAGAAGCCCCTGCTGGCCCTGGATGCCAGATACGGCTTCATCGGTCTGGTGATCCTGATGTGCTGGCAGCAGATCGGCTATATGATGATCATTTATGTGGCCGGCCTGCAGAGCGTCCCCGGCGACCTGATCGAAGCCGCCAAGATCGACGGTGCCAACGACCGCGAGATCCTGTTCAAGATCAAGCTCCCCATGGTCATGCCCAGCGTTACCATCTGCATGTTCCTGAGCCTGACCAACGGCTTCAAGCTGTTTGACCAGAACGTTGCCCTGACGGGCGGCGAGCCCGCCAACATGAGCGAGATGCTGGCTCTGAACATCTACAACACGTTCTATGGCCGCTCCGGCGCCCAGTGGAAGGGCATCGGCCAGGCAAAGGCCGCGGTCTTCTTCCTCATCGTCGTCGTCATCTCGCTGGCCCAGCTTCATTTCACCCGCTCTAAGGAGGTGCAGCAGTAATGTCCAAACAGCGTAAAGCCTGGGATACCGTCCTTGCAGTGGTCATGATCCTGCTCTGCCTGCTCTGGGTCTACCCCATCGTTCTGATCTTAATTAACAGTCTCAAGGTGGAGGGCACGTTCACCACCTCCACCGTCTTCCAGCTGCCCACCAAAGAGACGTTTGCGGGCCTGTCCAACTACGTCTACGGCGTCTTCAAGATGAACTTCCTCTCCAGCCTGGGCTACAGCCTGCTCATCACGGTGTCCAGCGTGGTGCTCATCCTGCTGTGCTGCTCCATGACGGGCTGGTACCTCACCCGTGTCAACAACAAGCTCGGCAAGTTCATGAACCTGCTCATCGTCTTCTCGATGGTCGTGGCGTTCCAGATGGTGATGTTCACCCTCTCCAAGACGGCGGACACGCTGAGGCTCAACACGCCGTTCAACATCTGCTTTATCTACCTCGGCTTCGGCGCGGGCCTGGCCGTCTTTATGTTCGCCGGCTTCATGAAGAGCGTCCCCATCGAGATCGAAGAAGCTGCGATGATCGACGGCTGCAACCCGATGCAAATCTTCTTCAAGGTCGTGTTCCCGATTCTGAAACCCACGATGATCTCCACCGCGATTCTGGAAATCATGTGGGTTTGGAACGACTATCTGCTGCCGACGCTGGTGCTGGATATCAAGAAATACCGCACCATCCCGATGCCGATTCAGTATTTCCGCGGCAGCTACGGCCGCGTGGAGATGGGCCCCATGATGGCCTGCATCATCATCGCCATCATCCCCATCATCATCCTTTACATGACCTGCCAGAAGTACATCATCGAGGGCGTCGTGGCAGGCGCTGTCAAGGGTTAATCTCAACACGACAAGGAGGGTTCCAAAATGCGTGCATGCGGCATCCTGATGCCCGTGTTCAGCCTGCCAGGCCCCTTTGGCATTGGCACACTGGGCAAAGAAGCGTTCGCGTTTGTGGATTTTCTGGCCGGAGCGAAGCAGACCTATTGGCAGATCCTGCCCATTGGCCCGACCGGCTACGGAGACAGCCCTTACCAGAGCTTTTCCGCTTTCGCAGGCAATCCCTATTTCATTGATTACCGGCTGCTGGTCCAGCAGGGTTTCCTGACCCAGGCCGAGCTGCCCGCCCCCAGCCTGTGGGTGCCATTGATTATGGTGCCCTCTACCGCGAGCGCCCGCTGGTGCTGAAAAAGGCCGCCGACCGGCTGCTGGCCTCCCCCCACGGACGCCTACCACACGTTCTGCACCAGGCAGGACTTCTGGCTGGAGGATTACGCCCTGTTCATGGCCGTCAAGGCCGAGCAACATCAGGCAGGCCTCGCCGACTGGCCGGATGCTCTGCGCACCCGTCAGCCGGAAGCACTGGCCGCCGCCCGGGCCCGGTTGGCGGAGCAGGTGGATTATCACAAGGCCGTGCAGTTCTTCTTCTACACCCAGTGGAACGCCCTCAAGGCCTATGCCAATGCAAAAGGCGTGCAGCTGGTGGGTGACATTCCCATCTATGTCAGCCCGGATTCCAGCGACCTGTGGACTCACCCGGAGCTCTTCCAGACCGATGGGCAGGTCCACCTGACTCAGGTGGCCGGCTGCCCGCCGGACGCCTTTGCCGCCGACGGCCAGCTCTGGGGCAACCCGCTCTACGACTGGCCCAGGCATCAGGCCACGGACTTTGCCTGGTGGAAGCGCCGGATGCAGCACGCCACCTCCATTTACAACGTGGTCCGCATCGACCACTTCCGCGGCTTTGAGAGCTACTACTCCATCCCCGCCGGAAACAAGACCGCGGCGGGCGGCCACTGGGAAAAGGGCCCGGGCCGCGATTTTATCAACGCCATGCACGAAGCCTTTGGCGAAGGCGGCATCATTGCCGAGGACCTGGGCTACCTGACCCCGGAGGTCAAAGCCATGCTGGCCGCCAGCGGCTACCCGGGCATGAAGATCATGCAATTTGCCTTTGACCGCCGGGAACCGGGCAACTACCTGCCCTACACCTACCCTGCCAACAGCGTGGTCTACACCGGCACGCACGATAACGTCACCACCGAGGGCTGGCAGCAGACTGCCGCCCCCGAGGATGTGGCCTACGCCTGCCGTTACCTGCGCTGCACGCCGGGCACCCTCACTGAGGCCATGATCTCCGCCTGCCTCGCCAGTGCTTCGGATATGGCAATCATCCCTTTCGCAGACTGGCTTCATCTGGGCGCGGAGGCCCGCATCAACACCCCCAGCACCCAGGGTGCCATCGGCTCTATGTTTGGCACCACCACGAATACCGACACACAGGATCCTTCCGTGGCCGCAGGTCTGGCCGCCTGAGTGTTTCGGATTTCTGCCTGAAAGGAGTGTTCGTTCATGAAAAAGCTCCAACTGCCTTCGTCGTATGCTGTGCTTTCGGAGGAAGAACAGCGGACCGTTTCGGGCGGCGGCGAACTCAAGGATTCTCTGGATGAGTTTTTGGGCAGCCTTCATCTGCACGATTTTACACTGGGCGAAGGGCTTGTTTCCTTCTCTGTCACCTTCGTGCCGATGCTGCTGTTCACAGCGGTCAAGAACGTGGTGCTGTTTGGCTACCGTGTCTACAACAAGCTGCTGGCATCCTCCATTTTCCGGCTGGGCACCTCGACCTCGGAAACGGTCCAGCATCTTGCAGCACAGCAGGAGACCAATTCCTTCCCGCTGCGCTGAGTCCATTTGAATCAAAAATTGAAAAGGGTCTGCTGCAAATTTGCAGCAGACCCTTTTCTGCTTCTGCAGTTATAGCACTTGTCTTGCGCCCTGTTCCCGCAGCCGGAGCACATAGCAGCTGCCCGGGCCGAACACCCGCTCCATGGCGGTATGGTAGCACTGCAGCAACGTTTCCGGCACATAGGCCTGAATGGTGCCTGCAAAGCCGCCGCCCTGCATCCGCCAGGCTCCCGTGCTGCCCTGCAGGATACTCTGGCTCAGCGCCAGTGCCACCGAAAGCCCCTGATGCCGCACATCGGTGCTGCAGTAGACATTCTGGCATAACGCAAAAGATGCGCGTCCGCTTTCCAGAACCAGCGCAGCAAAATCGGCAAAGCGTTTTTCCAGCAAAGCCCGGCGCTGGGCCAGCGTGCGGGCATTTTCTTCGTAATAGTGGATGGCGCGCAGCACCGCGCGGTCGCCGCAGGCGGTTCGCGCAGCCGGGGCAGTACTGCCCAAAAATCGGTTTCCGGTACCTGACCCAACACTTTGCCGCCCAGGCAGGCCGCCACAGCCTCATCTCCTGCCGGATGGCCGCGAACTCTCCGGTCAGCTCGCTGTGGCTGCCCCGGGTGTCGGTCACGCACAGGGTCATGCCGGGCGGCAGCAGACCGTCTGCGTGGATCTTTTTCCACCTGCGGTGCGGCCGGGTCTGAAAAGTCGGCAAAACGACGCCGCCCACCGCGCTCGCCAGCTGGTCCAGCTGACCGCTGGGTTTGCCAAAGTACGTATTCTCCGCATACTGGCAGATGCCGGCCAGTGCCCGGGCATCCAGCCCACAGGCGTACTCCCCGTTCCAGATGCAGGCCATGCCCATCTCAAAGGCCGCAGAGCTGGAAAGGCCGCTGCCGCGCAGCACATCACTGGCCGTGTATGCATCAAAGCCGCCCACCGCTTTGCCTGCCGCGCGGAAGCCCTCGGCAATGCCGCGGATCAGGCTGGCCGAGTGGGTGCTCTCCCCTTCCTGCGGCTCTGCCGTGGCCAGATCGATCACATCCAGCTTGTTGAACCCGCGGGACTTGACCCGCACATAGCCGTGCGTGTTCCGGGCCGCTACCGCCACCAGATCCAGCGTGACCGCCGCCGCCAGCCCGTAGCCGTGCTGGTGGTCGGTGTGGTTGCCGCCCAGCTCTGCGCGGCCCGGTGCCGAATAAACCTGCACCTGCCTGCCCGGCCCAAAGTACAGCTCAAACTGTTCCAGCGCAGCACAGTAGCGTGCCCGCTGCCGGGCCAGTTCCTGCGGGGCGGTGCCGTAAAGCGCGGCAAGGGGTCCGTCCCACCTCCCTGCCGCGATCTGTTCCCTGAGTTGTGCGCTGGTTGCCATCCGCGATCCCTCCCTGAAACATTCAAACAGTGTTTGTAGGTTTGTTAGGTCTATTGTAATGCATCCCTTCTGTTTTTTCAATTTCCATCGCAGAAAAAGCACGAATTTTGGCGTCCAGCTCAAAGAATAAGATGTACTTTTGTTGAATTTGCAGGCGGTTCTATGGTATACTGGTCGAAAGACGTGACAACGAGGGAGGTCAAGCCGCCATGGCAGACGTTTACAAGCAATCCTTCAAACAGAACTACACGAACAACATCGAACTTTCCATCTTCAACTGCGGCATTGAGCGCTGCGCCCCGTCCAAGACCTGGGGTCCTGGCATCCGTGACCATTACCTGATCCACCTGGTGCTCTCGGGCAAGGGCGAATTCGAGGTAGGCGGCCGAACCTGGCAAGTCAGCACCGGGATCTGTTCTTTGCGCGCCCCAGCCAGCTCATCCGCTACACCGCCGATGAGCAGTACCCCTGGGAGTACAGTTGGGTCGGCTTTAACGGGGCCTGTGCCAACAAGCTGGCAGCCCAGCTGCCTTTTTACCGACGACGCCCCCGTACACCACACCAGCGACCCGGACGGCATGCGCGCTGCCCTGGCTAACATCTATCTCCTCCCGCGGGCTGCAGCCGCAGGATGAAGCCGCCATGGTGGGCTACCTTTATTTGTTCATTGCCGCTCTGATGAAGGAAACCATCGCCGGCAAGCCGCACTCCACCTCGTCCTCCAGCCAGTATGTCATCAACGCAATCAAGTATATCCAGTTCAACTATTCCCATGACATCAGCATCGACGATATCGCCAAGGCCGTGGGCGTCAGCCGCAGCCATCTGTACCGGGTATTCATGCTGAACGTGGGCAAAAGCCCCATCGACTACCTCACCGAATACCGCATCAACGAAGCCTGCAAGCTGCTGCGTGCCGGTCACCTTTCCATTGCAGAGGTGGCCGTGTCGGTAGGCTTCTTCGACCAGTTCTATTTTTCGCGGGTGTTCAAGCGCGCCAAGGGCGTGCCGCCCAGCAAGTATTTTGCCACCCAGGCAGATGCTGCCCCCGCCGAACCGCAGCCGTGACCCGGCGCATTTCCACTACCAAAGGAGACTATGACCCATGCCCTTACAGAAAAACCAGATCCTGACCCTGTGCATCGAGCGGCTTTCCAGCGACGGCAGCGGTGTGGCCCACAGCCCGGACGGCGAGACCGTTTTTGTGCCGGGTGCCGCCCCCGGTGACGAAGCCGATGTGCGCATCATAAAGGACTGCAAGCGCTACGCCTTTGGCATTCTGGACCATCTGCGCACCCCTCGCCGGACCGTATCCCGGTGGATTGTGCCGTGGCGGGCCCCTGCGGCGGCTGCAGCCTGCGGCATCTGGACTATGCTGCCGAGCTGCGGGCTAAGCAGGAAAGCGTCGCCGACGCCTTCCGCCGCATCGGCGGACTGGATGTGCCGGTGCTGGACATCTGCCCTTCCCTGAGGTGGACCGCTACCGCAACAAGGTACAGTTCCCGGTAGGGCTGGACAAGAACGGTAAGCCCTGTATCGGCTTCTACGCCGGGCGCACTCACCGCATCGTGCCCTGCCCGGACTGCAAATTGCAGCCCGGCGTGCTCAACGACATTGGCAATGCACTGTGCAGGTTCTTTGCCGAAAACGGCATCCAGCCCTACAACGAAGAGACCGGCCGGGGCCTGGTGCGGCACATCTTCCTGCGGCGGGGCGCGCACAGCGGACAGATCATGGTGTGTCTGGTGTGCACCCGCCCGAACCTGCCCCCCACGCCGATGCGCTGTGCACCCGTCTGCGGGAGCAGTTTGCGGACATTGCCACCATCCTGCTCAATGTCAACAGCAAAAACACCAACGTGATCCTGGGCACCGAGACCCACACCCTGTACGGGCCGGGCTACATCGAAGATACGCTCTGCGGGGTTCCGGTGCAGCTGGGGCCGCTGTCGTTCTACCAGGTGAACACGCTGGCCGCCGAGCGGCTGTACGGCATTGCCGCACAGTACGCCCAGCTGACACCGGATGACCTTTTGCTGGATCTTTATTGCGGCGCGGGCACCATCGGCCTTTCCATGGCAGACCACTGCCGTGAGCTGGTGGGCGTAGAGATCGTACCCGAAGCCATCGAGAGCGCCAAGGCCAATGCCGCCCGCATGGGGATGCTGTGGCCGCAAAGAGCCGCTTCTTCTGCGCCGATGCCGGGCAGGCGGCCGCGCAGCTGGCCGCCGAGGGCCTGCACCCAGACGTCGTGATGCTGGACCCGCCCCGCAAAGGCTGCGACGAGGCCACCCTCTCCGCCGTGGTGCGCATGGCTCCCCGCCGGGTGGTCTACGTCAGCTGCAACGCCGCCACCGCCGCCCGCGATGCCGCCTGGCTGGAGCAGAACGGCTATCACGCCGAGAAGGTGCAGCCCGTGGATCTGTTCCCGAGGACGAAGCACTGTGAGTGCGTAATCGCAATGTCCAAATCAAAGTAATTTTTTCGGTGGTTCGTTTGTTTTATCATTAGCATCTCCCTGCAATCTGAACCATGCTCGTCCTTGGAAACAGGTCAACCGCTGTTTTGGGATATTCTGGTAAAAGTAAAATCAGAGCATCAAGGGTAGTGGATAACTGAGTGCGCGGATAAGATGTCGGAGTTGACAACCAATCTAGGCACTCAGGGTTCTGGGGGTATGCAGTGCTGGATTTGATTGTCAAATAAATCAAGTGCCACTAATGCATTACCAGCATAAGCATGATCAACCTCAGAAATATTTAGTTATTGCAAAATTTGCAACAACTGCCTCAGACGAAGAAAATCAAGTAAGCAAAACGCCGCCAGCGTATCGTATGTTCATCACACGGTACGCTGGCGGCGTTTATTTTGGGGTCTTATACAGCTTTTCTGGTTTTACACAGCTTTTGAACGAGGTACGAAAATGAATCGCCCTGATGAAAGCCCCAAAAATTCCATCATCATTTATACCACCGAAGACGGCCTGACCAAGATTGATGCCACGTTTGATGGCGATACCGTGTGGTTATCCATTGACCAGATGGCAGAGTTGTTCCAGCGTGATCGGAGTGTCATCGGAAAACACGTCCGGAACATCTTCAAGGAAGGTGAGCTTCAGAAGGAATCAGTGTGGGCAAAATTTGCCTACACTGCCGCAGATGGAAAAGTCTACGATGTGGACTATTCAACCTCGATGTCATTATCTCTGTCGGCTACCGGGTCAAATCCAAACGCGGCACACAATTTCGCATCTGGGCGACCGGCATCCTGAAGGAGTATATGCGAAAGGGCTTTGCTCTGGATGATGAGCGCCTGAAAAATCTGGGCGGCGGCGGATACTTCAAGGAGCTACTAGAGCGCATCCGCGACATCCGCGCTTCCGAGAAGGTGTTTTATCGACAGGTGCTTGAAATCTACGCCACCAGCATCGACTACGACCCCAAGGCAGAAATTTCGGTTCAGTTCTTCAAAAAGTACAGAACAAGATTCATTATGCTATTACGGACAGACATTCACCAGCCGGGAACAGTTGGTTTCCACCATTGAAGATTACATTGATTACTACAACAACCGCCGTTGCCAGCACCGTCTGTTCATCCAAACACCGATGCAAGCTCATGTCAGTGCCATGAATCGGGCTGCTTGATCGTTCGATTACACAAAAATTCGCCGTTCCTTTGGTGAAACGGCGAATGAAATCTTATATTATTTTTTCTGTCTACTTGACGGAATGCACTTCAGTCTCCGGAGAGATCGCAGCGGTCCTTTCTTTTATGCTCAGTAGCACTTTTTGCAAGCCGTGAATCCGCGGGATTTTGCAGTGGACAGGCTCACTTTCTCAGGGCCTTTCATTCCGCTGCAGTTGGGGTTGCTGTGGTACTTCTTGCCGCCATGGGTGGGGATCCACACCATCTGGCTGGTCGTCTGGCCGGAAGATGCACTGCCCGTGCTCTTTTGCTGCTGGCAGTGCTCTTGCTGCCGGAAGTGGTCGTGGTCTTTTTGCTGCTGGCGGCAGCGGCGGCCTTCTGGGCATCCAGCTTTTTCTGCCCGGCCGTGTACAAAGCTGTCGTGTCGCTGGTGGTACCGTTCAGCAGCACCGAGCCATTCTGGATGTCCAGAATGGGCATGCCGTTCACGTCCAGTGTGCCGGCATACACGCCGTACAGGGTCATCTGCTGTGCCGGGGCCGCCGCCTTGAAGGCATCAAATTTCGACTTCTGCACGGCCACATACCACACGCCGTCGGCGGTGTCAAAGCCAAAAATAAATGCAGTATCGTTGCTGGTAGCCGCACTGTAATTGGGCGTACCGGTAATAGTGATAGGCTGTCCCAGCGGCTGAGACGTTGCCTGCGCATAGGGTACCGTCTGGCAGGAACTGCTGTCCACCGCCGCAAAGGCCGCCGGGCAGCACAACAGGCTCAGGCACAGGGCCAGTGCCGCTGCAAGAATCCGGAATTGTTTTTTCATCGCACACATCCTCCTCTGTTTGCCGGTCACCCGGCTATTTTACGGTTTGATCGTATCTCCTGTTTCTCTGTGCAGCAATTCCCAGAATGTGTTGTTTTTCGGCACATTCCGACGCATTCAGGATGCAAGATCAGTTATCACCATATATTATACCACTTTATGTTCATTTACGAACCGTAATATGGCATTCATTTCAAGCAAAATTCGCCTCATAATAGTATTGGGGTGATAATAATGGATGAACTCAGAATTAAAAAGCTCTCCGAACCTGTTACATTTACGATTCGCGTAGACAAGTCAATCGTCGATTTCTACGATGATCTTGCCGGAAAAACAAATCGCTCCCGCAATGAGCTGATCGGGCTTGCTTTGGACTACGCCAAGGATAAGATCATCGTGGAAGAATAAGCGTTCTTTCTGTAAACAAAAATGCGAACGAAAGCATTTCTGCTCTCGTTCGCATTTTTTTATTGCTTCACACAGCGTGTCGTGTTGCGGGCGCTCCGGATCAGATGCCTGCGGCGGCGTTCTGACCGGCAAGGCGGCCGAAGGTGGCACTGCGGCCTGCGGCGGCACCTGCCATCAGGCAGGGATAGCTGCCGGAGAAGTAGTTGCCGCTCATGTCGCCGATGACGTACAGGCCCGGGATGGCCTTGAAGTCGTGGTCCAGTGCGTGCATGTTGTCGTCGATCTGGATGCCGTCGATGGTGCAGAGGAGGTAGCCGCCGGACTGGCGCACACCGTAGAAGGGAGCTTCGCTCAGAGTGGACAGACGGTAGTCCTCCTTACCGTAATCCTCGTCCTCGCCCTTGGCAGCCAGCTCGTTGTAACGATCCACCGTTGCGGTGAAGGTGTCCTTGGGCAGGCCCAGCTTGTCGGCCAGCTCCTCCACGGTGTCGGCCTGCACGATGTAACCCTGGTCCTGCAGATCGGCGTTCATGCCCTCGATGTACTCAATGGGGAACACCGGGCGGTGCCGTTCGCATGGGGTACAGACGGCTGCAGCCGTGGGTGGCAAAGTGCTCCACATCCTCGGGGTACTTGCTGTCCCACACAGTGCAGTAGGTGTGGTAGGGCTGGCTGGCTGCAGCGTGCAGCACCAGATCGTAAGGGCATGTACTCGTTCATGAAGCGCTCACCGTTCAGGTTCACCTTCAGGAACGGCTGGCTGCCCATCCAGAACAGGGCACCGTCGTTGGCTTTGCCGTACTCGCCCACCTGGTCGGGCTTGATGGCACCGCGGTCAAAGATCATGGAGGTGTGGGTCTGGTCCATGATGGCACCCGCCCACAGGCAGGCCTTGATGCCGTCGCCCTTGGCACCGGGCTTGGAATAGTTGACGCAGGTCTGCTCCACACTCTGGGGCTGCAGGGCGTTCATCATGGTTTCGTTTCCGCTGTAGCCGCCGCAGGCGAGGATCACGCCCTTGGAAGCGTTGTAGCGCACATATTCATCGTTGGCATTCTTGGCGATGAGGCCGGTGACGCGGTCTCCGTCCTTTTCCAGCTTGACCATGGTGATCTCGTACTGCACTTCAAGGCCGTCGGCCTCGGCGTGCTTGAGCACGGCATCCATGGTCAGCTGCTCGCTGTACTCGTCGCCGTACTGGGTGCTGTGGCCCACGTCCAGCACCTCGTAGTTGTCGTTGTCATGCTTTTCGTCGATCTCGTGGCGGAAGTCGATACCGCTTTCGGCCAGAACATCCGTGAACCAGTCCATGGTCTCGCCGCTGCGGTCGGCCCAGACCTGTGCCAGACTGCGGCGGGTGTATCCCTGACTCCAGTTGCACAGGTAGCGCACGGCGTCCTTCTTGCTCACGTCGTCGCCGTCCTCCTGCTGCTGCTTGGAGCCGCAGGCAGCCAGCGTGTCGCGGATGCCGCTGGCCATGTCGTGGCCGAACTTTTCGATCAGGATGGTCTTGGCACCGGCCTCGGCCGCGGCGGCAGCGGCAAAGCTGCCGGAGGAACCGGCACCCACCACCAGCACCTCACACTCCACGGTCTGCTTGATGTCGCTCTCGGCCACTTCGGGCTCCTCGCCCAGCCAGTCGGCGGTGGAGGCAGTCTCCTCGGTGGTCTGCTCAGCGGGGTTGATGGCACCGCCGCTGGCCTGACGGATGCAGTCGGCCACAGCGTTCTGCACAGCCTTGCTGGTCACAGTGGCACCGGTCACACCGTCGATCTGGCTGGTCTGAGCGTTCATCACCTGCTCGATGAGCTTGTCCTTGGCGGCCTGGCCGATGCTGTCGGTCTCGCCGGACAGGTCCAGCTCCACCTTGGTGATGCTGGCAGCGTCAAAGGTCACCGTGGCGGTGATCTCGCTCATGCCCTTGGCGGTGGCAGTGTAGGTGCCGGGGGTGTAGATGCCGGCTGCACCGGAAGATGCAGCTGCGGTGGAGCTGCTGGCTGCATTGCAGGCAGCCAGACCGGCTGCGGTGACGCTGCTCATGGCAGCGGCTGCTGCGATTTTCAGAAAGCCTTTGCGGGAGATCTTTTCCATAATAAGGTTCCTTTCTCTTTTTTTTCTTCGTGCTTTGTTCCAGAGTGGCAAAAATGCTTTGCCATTCTTGTTAAAAAGTATCACATTTACAACCAAAGAAAAAGAAGTTATAATATCCCTGTAGGTATCAAGAAAAACTTGCGTTTCATTTCTGGAAAGGAACCTCCCATGACCATTCAGCAGCTGCGCTATTTTCTGGCCCTGTGTCAGGACCTGAACTATACCCGCACGGCCGGGCGGCTGTATCTGTCGCGGCAGGCGCTGCGCCTCAGCATTGCCGCGCTGGAAAACGAGCTCTGCGGCCCGCTGTTCATCAATGTGCGCAATCACCTTGCCCTGACCGAAAAGGGCCAGCGCTTCCGGGCACAGGCCGCGCCGGTGGTGGAGCAATTTGACCGGATGTGCGCGCAGGCGTATCAGGATATCCGGTCCCCGCCCTGCGGCTGGGCATCAGTGTGGCGTTGGTGCCCAGCTACCTGCCCATGCTGGGGGATGTGCTGGAGCAGTTCCGGCAGCAATACCCGGGCATCCCGCTGGAAACCGCATCGTTCTCCAACGACGCCGTATGTGCACAATTGCAGAACGGCACGCTGGACGCCGGGCTGGTGATGGACCTGGGCGGCTGCGCGGCCGGGCTTGCCCGCACCGCGCTCACCCGGCACACTGCGGCCCTGCTGGTGCCCCGCTGCAGCCCGTTCTGGGGGCGCAGCAGCATCGCCCCGGCAGAGCTGGACGGCCAGCTGCTGTTGGTGCCGGGCCTTGCGCCGGAACCGCTGGCCCCGCTGTGGAATACCCTGCGGCAGGCCGGTGCCCGCCCGAAGGTAGAGATCGGCGAACAATACTATCAAGTGCTTTACCGCACCCAGGAGCGCAACGGTCTGGCCCTGGACCGGTTGGAGATCGCCTCCGACCACAGCATGGACAATGTTCAGGACGTGGCACTGGACGGCATGCCGCCCATCTGCGCCGCCTTTTTGCAGCCGGAGCCCGCAGAGCACTCCTGTGTCCGGCTTTTTGTGCAGCTTTTTGCAGGAACACCTGCGCAATCTATGAAAGAAGGGACCCCTTATGCATTTTTATGGAACCATCGGCCCGGCCTGCGCCAGTGCCGGAACTCTGCGCCGCCTTGTGGACGCCGGCATGACCGGCCTGCGCATGAACCTTTCCCACGGGGCGCTGGCCGAACACGCTGACTGGCTGGCAATGATCCAAGCTGTCGGCATTCCGGACCTGCTCATCGACCTGCAGGGGCCGGAACTGCGTGTCGGGCGGCTGGCCAGCCCGGTCACCCTGCCGGAGGGCGGCACGGTACAGCTGGGTGCAGGCGGCATCCCCTGCCCTGTCCAGCTCGTGCAGGCGGCCCGCCCCGGACAACAGCTTTTGCTGGACGACGGCAAGCTGCTGGTGGAAGTAACTGCCGCCGGGCCGGATGCACTGGTCTGCACCGTACTGCGGGGCGGCGTTCTGCAAAGCCGCAAGAGCATTGCCGCCCCGGGTCTGTCGGTGCCCATGCCCACCCTGACAAGTGAGGACCTTGCCAACCTGCGCATCGCAGCTTCCTGCGGCGTCACCGGGGTCATGCTGCCCTTCGTGCGCGGGAAACAGGACATCCTTGCTTTGCGGCAGGCGCTGGCCGAGGCCGGTGCGCCGCAGATCCGCATCTTTGCAAAGATCGAGAACCTTGCCGGGGTGCAGGCCCTGCCGGAGTTTCTGTCCCTCGTGGACGAGGTGGTCATTGCCCGCGGCGACCTGGGCAACGCCATGCCGCTGTGGGAGCTGCCCCGCTGTCAGAAACAGCTTTCCGCCGTCTGCCGGGCCGCCGGGGTGCCCTTTATGGTGGTCACCCAGATGCTGGACAGCATGTGCACCCGTGCCGTGCCCACCCGCGCCGAGGTGAGCGATATTTACAATGCTGTGTTGGATGGTGCGTCCAGCCTGATGCTCACCGGCGAGACCGCCGCCGGGCAGTACCCCGTGCAGGCCATGGAGTTCCTGGTTCGGACGGCAAACACCGCCCTGTAAGGCAGTTCGGCCTTCTGCGCGCTTTTTCGGTCCGAAATGACAAAAAGGATGGATTCTGTCGTAAAGAGTTGGTATAATGAAGGCAAAATATTTTTGCAGGAAGGTTTTTCTATGGGAATCGTAGTCATCGGAGCCGTTTTCGTGGACATCAAAGGGTATCCCACGTCCACCTATATCCCCGGCGGGCGCAACGTGGGCCGGGTGGAGCAGGTCCCCGGCGGCGTCAGCCGCAACGTGGTGGAGGACATCGCCAATGTGGAGCTGCGTCCCACCTTTGTGAGCCTGGTGGACGACACCGGCATGGGCCAGGATGTCATCGACAAGCTCCGCGACCACAAGGTGAACACCCAGTTCATCCGCCGCGTGAAGGACGGCATGGGCACCTGGCTGGCGGTGTTCGACAACCAGGGGGACGTGTGCGCCGCCATCAGCAAGCGCCCGGACACCAGCCCCCTCACCCGCCTGCTGGAAGAAAAGGGCGATGAGATCTTCAAGGACTGTGACAGCATTGCGCTGGAGCTGGCTCTCGAAAAAGATACCGTCAAGCAGGTGCTCCGCTTTGCCAAAAAAAGTACAACAAGCGGGTCTACGCGGCCATCTCCAACATGAGCATTGCCATGGAGCGCCGCGACTTTTTGCAGCAGATCGACTGCTTCGTCTGCAACCAACAGGAGGCCGGGATCCTCTTCTCGGACGATTACAATCACCTGAGCCCCGCTCAGATGCGGGAAGTTCTGGCCGCCAATGTCCACAGTGCCAATATCCCCTGCATGGTGGTCACCATGGGCGGTCAGGGTGCCGTATATGCCCGCGCCAACGGCGAGTGCGGTGTGGTGCCTGCCAAGAAGGTCGACGTCATCGACACGACCGGCGCAGGCGATGCGTTCTTTGCGGGGACGGTCATCGGCCTGACCTACGGCAAGAACCTGCCCGCCTCCTGCGAGATCGGCAGCCGTCTGGCCGCCTCGGTGATCTCCATCACCGAAAACGTCTGCCCCGTTTCCGCCCGCTGGAATTCGGGTTGGATATTCCCGTGCTGGACTGAGTTACACCCAAAAGCGCCGGAGCATTCCCGCAAAAGGGAGCGCTCCGGCGCTTGTTTTTGTTTGTCAGAGTTCGTTGATGGCTGCTGTGACGGGCATTGCCTGCAATCGCTTCACCGGGCCGTGCACCGTAAGCGCCGCTGCACCTGCCACGAACAGACAGAGCACTGCCAGCAGTCCGAAGGGCACCCGCCACACGACGCCGAAATAGTGGGTGATCAGCCGGGTATACAGTGCACGGTGCAGCACAAGGCCGGCAGCAACGCCCACCAGCAGGCCGGACGCCGCATAGGTCCCGGCCTCCGCCGCGATCATCCGGCACAGTTGGACATCCTCCATGCCCACGGCGCGCATGGCACCGTACTGCCGGGCACGGGCGGAAACGCTCATGGAGATGCTGTTGACGATGTTCAGCAGCGAGATGCCGCCGATGATGGCCAGAAAACCGTACAGCACGATGCGTACCGCGTAATAGGTGCCGCGGTCCTGCCGGTTGCTCTCCCGCAGGTCCTGCATGATGACGTCATCCGTGGCAAGGTCCGCCAGCGTGAAGAGGGTGTCCTCGTCGGCGGTGCGGTCCAACTGCACACCTACCATATTATAGTTCTGGTCGCCTGCCACCTGTCGGAACAGCGCTTCCGGTGCAATAGGGTCACATCATCCGGGAAGGTGCCCTCCGAGAAGGCACCCACGATGGTAAGCGGCACCCCGTTCACTGTGATGACGTCCCCGATCTGCATGGGGTTGTTCTTATTGTAGATGGTCATCACTTCATTGCCTGCGCCGGGCATCCGACCCCGTACCACCACGGAACGGCTGGACTCCAGCATATAATCATCGTAGGAGCAGAAGATAACGTGGTCCACGTTGCCCTTGTCGCTGCTGGCCGGGGTATCCACCAGACCAGTGCAGCCCCACGCATGGGCGACGCCCGGCACTTCCAGCAGTGTCCGGGTCATGCTGCCGGGCAGCACCTGCGCATTGCCGTAGCCGTTGTAAAGCACATCGGGCTGCCACGGCACCAGACTGGGCAACAGCAGAGAGGCGAACTGCAAGAGCACGGTAAAGCCCAGCGCCAGCACAATGCTCAACGCAAAGCTGGCGGTCATCAGGGCCCAGTTCTTTTTGCTGGCGGTGGCATGGCGGACGCCCAGTGCCAGTTCCACCCGGCCCTTTCCGGCATGGGCCGCACGGCCCACCGGCACATTCTGGGTGCTGCCGGAGACCGCCGCCATCGGCGAGACCTTTGCCGCCCGCTTTGCCGGGGCCTGCGCAGCCAGCAGCACCGTCACCACACCCACCACGGCACCGGCGCACAGGCCCGCAGGGCTCAGCTGCCAGACTGGCGTTGCCGCAAACTCGCCGCCGATGCCGTACCGCAGCGCGGCGCAGATCGTCCAGCTGGCCAAAGTGCCCAGCACAAGGCCGATGGGCACCGCCGTCCTGCACCAGTTGAGGGCTTCCAGCCGGACGAACCGGATGACCTGCCGTTTGCTCATGCCGATACAGCGCATCATTCCGAAGAACTGGATTCGTTGTGCCAGATTGCTGTTCATGCTGCCGGAGATCATCAGCACTCCGGCCAGCAGCACCAGCACGAACAGCACCGCTGCCATCCCGTACACGGTCTGAAAAGCCGTACTGCTGCTCTGCCCTGCCGAACCCATCACCTGCAGGTTTTCCTGCACAGCCGTCTCCCCGTACCGGCTGCGCAGCTTCGGCAGGGCCTTTGCTGCTCTGGCCGCGCTGGTGTATTCCAGCTCATAATGTGTCTGGGGCAGTGCCTCGCCGTTTGCAGTCAGCAGGGCCGCAAAGGCTTCCTGCGGCAGGTAGGCATCCACGATGCTGTACTGCTCGCCGTAAAAATCCTCGTCGATGCCGCCGACGCCGGTGACCGTGAGGGGCTTTTCCGTTCCGTCCGGCAGTGTCAGCGTTACAGTGTCTCCGCTGCCCACATGCAGCACCCGTGCAGCGGTCTTGCCCAGCAGCACTTCGTTTTCCGCCTGCGGGTAGGTGCCCGCAAAGGCTGCGGCACGGTTCAGGCTCACATAATCTGCATCGGCACCATACAGCACCACCCGCTTGCCGTTCAGGCGGTATGCGCTTTCGCCGTTCTCATTGAATACTGCTCCGGCACCCACCCGCACCACGTCCGGCTGGCCGACCAGCTGCGCAGCCTGCTCCGGCATGATGCCGGTGACCTCCAGATGCCAGCTGCCGCTTTTTCCGGCTGCACGGCCCGTCTGGGTGCGCAGCATCATGTCCGCCACACTGAAGATGGCCGTGACCAGGAACACTGCCGTGACGATGCACAGGATGGTCAGCCGGTTCTGCCGCCTGCGCACCCTGGCAGAAATGGGGATCAGGCTAAGATAGCTTTTCATTCGCGGCACCTCCCGAAGTCGGTCAGTACACCGTCCGATACCTGCAAAACCCGGTCAGCCGTCTGGGCGATGCTGCGGCTGTGGGTGATCATGACGATGGTCTGGGCGTATTTGCGGGAAGCCTCCTTCAGCAGGGCAATGACCTCGCTGCTGTTCTGGGTGTCCAGATTGCCGGTCGGCTCGTCAGCTAAGATCAGGGCTGGCCGGGTAATCAGTGCCCGCCCAATTGCCACACGTTGCTGCTGACCACCGGAAAGCTGGCCGGGCAGGTGACTGCGCCGCTTGCGGAGGTCCAGCACATCCAGCAGTTCTTCCAGATACGCCGTGTCCGGCTTCTGGTAGTCCAGTAGCACAGGGAATATGATATTCTGCTCCACCGTCAGCTCCGGCACAAGGTTGAACGCCTGAAAGATAAAGCCAATGTTCCTGCGGCGGAAGATGGTGCGCTCCCGCTCTTTCATGGCAAACAGATCTCGCCCGTCCAGCAGCACCTTGCCGGAGGTAGGGGTGTCCAGTCCGCCCACCAGATTCAGCAGGGTGCTCTTTCCGGAACCGCTCTCGCCCACCACGGCCACAAATTCGCCCTTGGGCACCGAGAAGCTCACGTCCTTCAGCGCCTGCACGGCAGTCTCGCCGGTGCCGTAGGTCTTGCAAAGGGCCTGTGCCTGCAACAGATTCATACAAAAACCTTCTTTCGTTTTGATCTGTCCACAGCATACCACCCGTTTGCTACAGCCCGGTGACTGCAAGACTACAATTTTGTAGGGATCGCCGGAGCGGGCCTGTTCCGCAGCAGGATGGTGAAGGTGGTGCCCCGGCCCAGCTCACTTTCCACTTCCAGTGTGCCGCCGTGGACCTCCACAATGGATTTCGCCAGCGGCAGCCCCAGCCCGATGCCCGGCGTATCCTGCGCAAAGCGGCTGCGGTAGAATCGCTTGAACAGATGGGGCAGGTCCTCCGGGTGGATGCCGGTGCCGGTGTCCACCACCCGGATGCGCACAAAGTCGGCAAAGAGGCTGCCCTCTACCGTCACGGTGTCCCCGGCGCGGGTGTGGTCCAGCGCATTCTTGATCAGGTTGCCCACGGCCTCGCGCATCCACACCCGGTCACAGCACAGGCACACCCCTGCTCTGCCGCGACGGCCAGCTGCTTTTGCTCCTGCCGGGCGCGGCAGGCAAGGGCCGGGCAGTCTGCTCCAGCAGACCTTGCGAATCTTGTTCCGTTTTTTCCAGCTGTACAGTCCCCGCATCCAGCCGGGTGAGCTTGAGCAGACTTTGCACCAGCTGTTCCATCCGGTCCAGCTCCTGTTCGGAAAGTTCGGCCAGCTCCCGCACATTTTCTGCGTCATCCGTTCCGGCCTGCAGCAGACCGTTGTAGATATTCAGAGCGGCCAGCGGCGTCTTGAGCTGGTGAGAGATATCGGCCATGGTGTTCTTCAAAACTGCTTTTCCCGCTGTTCCCGGTCGGCATGGGCGTTGAGCACTGCCGCCATCTCATTCACTTCATGGAACAGCCGGTACAACTGCCCTTCACGGCCGCTGTCCAGCCGGGCAGTGGCGTCCCCTGTCCAGCAGGGCACGCACCTGCGCAGCCGCTTCCTCCAGCCGTTTCTGCCGTCGGGCAAAATAAGCAGCGGCACTGCCCAGCACCCCGGCCGCCAGAAGGACAAACAGCCCCAGCAGCGGCAGGCACAGTGCCGGGCACAGTGCCCACGACGCGCATTCTGCCGCCAGCAGGGCCGCAGCCAGCCCGGTGCACAACCGGGCAAACAGCTGCCGGACATCGTCCTCCACCAGAAATTTCATCTCACACATCCCCGTTCCAGCGGTAGCCCATGCCCCGCACCGTGACCAGCCGCTGCGGGCTGCCGGGGTCATCCTCCACCTTGAGCCGCAGCCGCCGGATGTACACCGTGAGGGTGTTGGTATCTACATAATTGCCCTCGCAATCCCACAGGGCGTTCAGAATGGTCTCTTTGGTCAGCACCTGCCCCGGGCTGCGCAGAAACAGGCACAGCAGCTTGTACTCCGCTGCCGTGAGTTCCAGCGGAACGCCGTTCTTTTCGGCCCGGCTGGCCAGCAGATCTACCCGGATGCCGCCGGAGCACAGCTCGGTGGCCTGCTGTGCCCCGAACCCTCCGGCCCGGCGCAGCAGTGCGTGCACCCGACTCAGCAGCACCCCCAGCTTGAAGGGCTTGGTGATGTAATCGTCACCACCCAGGTCCAGCCCGGTGATGATGTCCATTTCCTCATCCGACGCGGGCAGAAACAGGATGGGCACCCCGGAAGTGCGGCGCACCTCCCGGCAGAAGTCGAAGCCGGTGCCGTCCGGCAGGGTCACGTCCAGCATCAGCAGGTCGTAGCGGCCCGCCTGCCACAGATGCCCGGCCTCGGCCAGGGTACGGGCCGTGTCCAGCGCATAACCCGCCCGGCCCAGTGCAAGGGTCAGCCCGGTGACCAGACTTTTGTCATCCTCCAGCAGTAAGATCCGCTCCATGGTGCAATTTCTCCTTTTTGCAAAAAATGCCGGGTGCTGCCGCAGGTACGGCAGCTGCCCGGCGTGCAGTCACGCATTCTGTTGTTTGTACTGTTCGCCCCACACCCGCATGGCATCCATGATGGGCTGCAGGCTCCGGCCCCTCGCGGGCCGTTTTTTCTATTTTACGGCACAGACGCGGTGCTTGTCAAGCAGGGGCCGGGCGCCCCGCACATCCGGCTCAAAAAATTTTTTTGCAGTCCAAATTGCGAGAAATCGGCGGTTCACGGTCTTGAGGTGAGGTGAGTCAGCAGATTCTCCATCGGCGGGAAGAGGAAGCCGTCGTAGGTGGCGCAGGCCAGCACGATCTTACCGCAGCGGAAGGCTTCGGTGACGGCGTAGGAGACATCGGTGCGGGTCAAATCCATCTCCACCACCTTTGCGCCCTGTGCACGCAGCTTTTCAGCCATGGTGTGGGCAGCGGCACGGGTGTGGCCGTGGATGGAGGCACTGGCTACCAGAATCTTTTCCGGCTCCTCGGCCTTGTAGCTGGACCAGAGATCGTAGTAGTTCAGGTACTTGCTCAGATCACCGGTAAGCACCGGGCCGTGCAGCGGGCAGATGGTCTTGATGTCCAGCGCGGCAGCCTTTTTCAGCAGTGCCTGCACCTGCGGGCCGTACTTGCCCACGATGTTCAGGTAGTAGCGACGGGCTTCGCTGGCCCAGTCGGCGTTTTCGTCAAACTTTGCCACTGCACCAAAGCGGCCAAAGCCATCGGCGGAGAACAGCACCTTCTCGCTGCTCTCATAGCTGACCATGACCTCCGGCCAGTGCACCATGGGGGCAAACACAAAGGTGAGGGTGTGGGTGCCAAGGCTCAGGCTCTCGCCGTCCTTCACCACCACGCGGCGCTCCGGGGCAACGGCATCTGCGCCAAAGAACTGCTCCATATACTGGAAGGTCTTGGCGTTGCCCACCATCTGCATCTCCGGGTAGAGGGCTGCCAGCTTTGCCACGTTGGCACCGTGATCCGGCTCCATGTGGGAGACCACCAGATAGGCGGGCTTGCAATCGCCCAGTGCCTCGGCAAGGTTTTCCAGCCAAGGCTCGGTGGCGCGGGCGTCCACCGTGTCCAGAATGGTGGTCTTTTCGTCCAGAATGACATAGGAATTATAGCTGACCGCCGGTGGGCACCGGATACTGGCTCTCGAACAGGTCGATGGTAGTATCGTCCACGCCCACACCCAGGATGGCTTCGCTGATTTTTTTCATGCTCATACCGTTCAGACTCCTTTTGGGTTTATCTTGTGCCGTAAATTGGCAAATATTTCTGAGAACAATTCCTATTGTAGCACATCGTCAGAAATTTCGCAAGGGATAATGCGGGGAGCTTCTGCGCATCAAAGCTCTTCCCCGCTCTCCGGCAGACGTGCTGTTACCGGTCTGCCCGGCTCGGTGTCCAGTTCCAGCAGGGTGGCGGCGGTGTTTTCGTCCAGCGTCTGCACCGCACGCAGCTTGCGGCTGATGGCACGGCTGCGCACCCCGATGAGGTTATCCAGCTCTTCGTCTGTCTGGCGGAGGCGCTGCTGCATCTTGGAAAGTCCCTGCCCGAACTTATCGAACTCGGTCTTCACCGCACCCAACAGCTGCCATACCTCGCCGGAGCGCTTCTGGATGGCAAGGGTCTTGAAGCCCATTTGCAGGCTGTTGAGCAGCGCCGCCATGGTGCTGGGGCCGGCCACGTTCACCTGATAATCCCGCTGCAACACTTCCAGCAGCCCGGCGTTCACCACCTCAGCATACAGACCCTCAAAGGGCAGGAACAGGATGCCGAAAGCCGTGGTATAGGGCGGCTCCACATATTTTTCCCGGATATCCTTTGCCTCGCTGCGCAGCACCAGTTCCAGCGCGTGGCGGGCGTTTTCCACTGCCTGTGCATCGCCGGAAGCCTGCGCGTCCTGCAGGTGTGCATAGGTATCGCCGGGAATTTGGAGTCGATGGGCAGCCAGACACTGCCGCCGTCCGCGCCGGGCATCCGGATGGCGTACTCCACCCGCTGGGTGCTGCCCGGAATGGTGGCCACGTTGGTATCATACTGTTCCGGGGCCAGAATCTCCTCCAGGATGGCTCCCAGCTGGATCTCGCCCAGGATACCGCGGGTCTTTACGCCGGAAAGCACCTGCTTCAGGCTGCCCACATCGGCGGCAAGGTTCTGCATCTCGCCCAGACCCTTGTACACCTGTTCCAGCTGGTCGTTGACCGCCTTGAAGCTCTCGCTCACCCGCTTTTGCAGCGCGTCCTGCAATTGCTCGTCCACCGTATGGCGGATCTCGTCCAGCTTCTGGGCGTTCTGTGCCTGCATGGCGGCAAGGCCGTCTGCCAGCGCTTTGCGCATCTCTTCCAGCTTGCGGGCGTTGGAGGCTTCCAGCCCCTGCAAGCGCTGCTCCATGGTCTGCTGCTGGGTGTTCTGCCCTGCCGTCAGGGTGCTGCTCATGCCCTGCACTGCGGTTTGCAGGGTATCGCTGATGTGCGCCATCGCGGCCAGATTCTGCTGTGCCTGCTGCGCCTGCTTTTCTTCCAGCACCCGCGCCTGCGCTTCCAGCTGCTGGCGCAGCCACTCCTTCAGGGCTTCATCGTCCTGCTGAGCTGCGGGCTTGCCGGTGCGGTGCAGCAAAAGCGCCTGCAGCAGGCAGATAGCCACCAGCAGAAGCGTGTACAGTCCTGCCAAAAATTCCATAGACATTCTCCTTTTAACTCAAAAATCCGGGTCTTGCGGTAATGGCAGACCCGGATGTGCTTATACTTCCTGATGCTTTACGATCTCCTGCGTGGTCTCCACCTGCTGGCCGTACAGACCCACGCCGTCTACCTCCATCTCGCCTACCTGATTATCACAGGGGTCGGCGCGGAAGGAGCACATAGGCGGGTCGAAAGGCGCGCAGATGTCGCTGTTGGCCACCATGCGGTCGGTGTCCAGATTGCCGAAGTAGTGCAGGCGCATCTTCTCGTTGCCCGCACGCGCCATGGAGGCACCGGCAGAGCAATCGGCGTACATCCAGCCCTTGGGGGCAATATAGAACATTGCCCAGTCGTGGCAGCCGGCTGTCTCCGGCCGTGCCACCATGCCGCTCTGCCACTTTGCCGGGATGCCTGCAATGCGGCAAAGAGTGATAAAAGTAGCGGCCATCACGCCGCAATCGCCCCGGCGGCTGCGGGCGCAATTATCGGTGATGTTCTCGTGTACAAAATACATAGGCTGGAAGTGGTAGTGCACATTCAGGGTGACAAAATCGTAAATGCGCTTTGCCTTCTGCACCGGGTCGGTGATACCCTCGGTCAGCTGCGCAGCCAGTGCCTTCATATAGGGGGTAAAGGCGATGTGGGGCAGCTGCTCGGCGGTGTCAAAATCCGGCTGCACCGGGTCGGCCTGCATTTCCAGCGGGGCAGCGTAGTGCGCAGTGCTGCGGTAGCTGTACTGTGCCCCAAAGCGGCAGTTCTCGACAAGGTCTGCCTCCCAGTACGCGGTGCGCTGGGGTGCGGTTTCCGGCGCAATATAAGTGGGCTGGGCGGTAAAGCTGTCCAGCGTGATATTGCTCTGTGCCGGGCAGGCAGCAGGCAGCGGCAGCCACACCTTGACGTGCACGGTGTTTCTGCCCTTGGCCTTTGCGGCGGCAAGGGCGCGGGCAAAGGTTTCGTCGGTCATGCCGATGCTGGGCATAGCCCTCGGACATATTGGAAGTCTTGTTGAGCACATTGCCGGACATAACCACCACAAACTTGCTGCCGGGCACTTCCGACGGCCAGTAATACAGTTCCACGCCATCACGGGTGGCGTCTGCGGTAATCTCCTCCGGGGAGTACACTTTATAAGTCACCTGAGTGCCGGCTTCATAGGTATCGGCCAGATAGTTCAGGGCGTCGGCGCTGTCCTGTGCCATGTTGGCGCCCACATAGTCCGACAGCGTGGTGCCTGCTTCCGGGGTGTCCGGGCTGTCCACAGCACTCTGCCAGGTCCACACGCCGCTGGCGGCGAATGTCGGGTCGGCACGCAGGTCAGAGACGAGGGTATCCGGCGTAACGGTCAGATGGCCCGATGCGGCAGAGGCCTCCACCGGCAGGCCGGCCAGCAGCAGCGCGGCGGCCGAGGCACCGGTCACCTGCAGAAACTGGCGGCGAGAGATCTTGTTTTGCATAAAAGCATCCCCTTTTTTATAAACTCAAATTCTGATATTTCAGGAAGTGTGCTGCTCCCAGAAAGCCACCGCATCCGTCATCCAGCCCTCTGCATCCGTACCGTTGCCGGTGCCGATGGCATGGGGTGCATTTTCATAGACGTGCACCTCACAGGGCACACCGTTTGCCTCCAACGCCTTCCGGACGGCCGGACCCTGGAACGGATATCCCAGAGTCTTCAGGGTAACATCATTCTTGCCGTACCAGAAATAGGTCGGCGGGAAATCCGGTGTGATGCCGCCTGAGATATCCGACCAGTAATACTTCCAATCATACGATGCCGATCCGCAAGCACATGATAGACCGGCTTGAGCTCTGCAAAATCGTTGACGGGGTAGCCCATCAGCAGCGCACCGGGCTTTGGCACATCATAGGCCTTGTAGCCATAGCGTTTATCCGAACTGAACAGCCCGCACAGCTGCCCGCCGGAGGAAAAGCCCACGAGGGCATAGTTTTCCGGCTGCACGCCGAACTGCTGTGCATGGTTCGTGATGAACTGCACCGCCCGGCCCAGTCATCCTGCAGGGGGCCGTTGTTGCTGATATCCCACCAGATGCGGTACCGCAGCACAAAGACGCTATAGCCCATCTTGTTCAGCTGCGCTGCCACAGCAATGCCCTCGTTCAGGTCGCCGCTTTTCATGGCCGCATTGCCGCCCACCACCAGCGCATATTTGCCATCGGCATTCGTGCCGGGGAACCAGAACAGCTGCACACAGCCCAGCGAGGAGTCGGCTGCGACCTCTTCCGGGCTGTACACCTGCCAGGTCACCTGCTTACCGGCTTCGTAATTTTCAATGACGATGTTCAGGCCGTCGGCGCTGTCCTGTGCCGTGGTCTCACCCACATAGTCCAGAAGGGTCTTGTTTTCATACAGGCGGCGCAGTGCAAGGCTGTCCGCATCGCCTTTGATATACGTCGAGATTCCGCTGCCCGCAATGGCCGGGTCGGAGCGGATCTCCTTCATGGTCATATCGGTGGTGATGCGCCCTTCCGCATAGGCCGGCAGAGCCAGAACGGCCGCAAAACACAGCATGGCCGCACCGCGTTTCAGCAGATGTCCGAACATTTCACCCATTCCTTTCCGTTTTGAATCAGCCGGTGGTATGTGCTTCCCAGAAAGCCACGGCATCTGTCAGCCAGCCCTCTGCATCGGTGCCGTTGCCGGTGCCGATGCTGTGCGGGGCATTCTGATAAACGACCATCTGATGGGGAATGTTGTTTCGCTCCAAGGTCCGGTCAAAATCCCTGTGCTGGCCAGGCATCTCGGCAGAGCTCAGCACAACATCGTTTTTCCCCCACCAGAAGTACACAGGCGGATAGTCTGCGTCTACCATATTACACAGGTTTGCCCAGTAGTAACGCCAGCCGCAGGTGCCAATGTCATACAGAATGTGGTAAAGCGGCTTCATCACTGTCAGGTCCACCACCGGGTAACCCAACAGCAGTGCACCGGGTCTTTCCACCTGATAGGAGCCATAGAGCGCCAGTGGACTCACCGGTCACATTATCGGTGTAGTTGTCCTTCCAGATCTTGCTGAACTGGCCGCCGAAGCCGGTCAGGCCGTCGCCGGGGGTCCAGGTGCCGCTGAACACAGCGCCAACGGTGTTGTCCAGGAAGCCCTGAACGTACTTGTTACCAACGATGGTAATCAGGTTCTTGTGGAAGTTCTGCCACTGAGCAGCGCCCATAGCGGGTGCCAGGTAGTCAGCAACGCTACCACCCATAACGTAGGTCATCTCGTTCTCAGACACAGCAGAGAAATTTGCAGGCATCATCATAATGAATTACTCCCTTCAAAAATAGAAAAAATATTTTCGAACCGGTGTTTCCGGCTCAATCCTTATTAGGATGGCAATAATATACCACACTTTCCAGAAATGTTCAAGTACTTTTTTGAAAAATGTTAGTGTGAAAAACTGTGAAATCGTCCCGGCTTTTGTAGCAAAACTGCACTGTTCATGCGGGTTTTTCTGGTGTGACAAGTTTTTTCGCAAATTTGTCAAAAAATAGACTACCAGAACCATAAGGCGGTGCTTTTTTTGCAATGAAAACAGTTGTTTTTGCTTTGGACGAATTGCTGCTGGTCCGAAACTTTGCCGCAGCCGCCGCGCTGCATTGCTGGGCGAGCTTCTGGGACCAATTTTTTTGCTGCCCTGTTTCTCACCGCAGCCGGTCTGCTGTGCGCCACCGTGTGCACCGGGGTGCGGCTGTGCGCGGGCAGCGCGGCGGCTGCGGTCGGCACCCTTGTCCTGCTGGCCCCGGAGCTGCCGGGCCCCGTGGCAGTTGGTTATAAAATTTTCACAGGTTGCGGGGTGGTGGCCGCCGCCTACGGTCTGCCGGGGGGGGCGCGTTTTGCCCGGTTGTGTGCGTGGTATGCGGCTGCTGAACCTGCTTTTGTGCGGAGCGGTGGTGCTGCCCGGCGTGCAGAGCCGCAACCTGAGCGTCAGCCTGCCGCTGTCACCGGGGCGGCTGCTGGCCAGCTGTGGGGGGTGTATGCCGTACTGCGGGCCCTGCTGTTCTGCTTTGGCCGCAGCGGCGCGCCCAGCGTGCCCGCCACGCTGGAGGTGGCCGGGGTGCAGCTGTCGGTACAGGCCTTCCACGACACCGGCTTTGCCCTGCAAGAGCCGCTGAGCGGCAAGGCCGTGGTTCTGGTGCAGTACCCGGCGGTGCGGCACCGCCTGCCGCAGGCAGCCCGGCAGTATCTCGATGGCTGGTTTGCCCACAGCACAGCCCCGCCCCCGCCGGAGCTGGGGGTGCATCTGGTGCCCTGCCGCAGCATCCACGGCCAGAGCATGCTGCCTGCCCTGCCCGCTGCCCTGCAGTTGGGCAAAGACCGCGCAGGCGGGCTGCTGGCGGCGTTCTGCTGCCCCACGCCGCCGGACCCTGCATGGGAGCTGCTGTACGGCGAGGATGCGGCACAGCTGCTCTTATAATACTTATTATAGGGAGGACTGCTCATGTTCCAGTTTTGCGGCAGCTCTGGCACCGCCTGTGTGCGCGGCTGCGGTTTTGCGGCGGCGTGCAGTATCTGGCCGGCACCGCCAGCCTGCCCTCTCCCTCTCCCCCGCCGAGGAAAAAGCCCTGCTGGCCCGCATGGCCGCCGGAGAGGCAGACGCCCGCGATGCGCTCATCCTGCACAATCTGCGGCTGGTGGTGTACCTTGCCAAAAAGTACGAGAACAGCGGTGTGCCCGCCGAGGACCTGATCAGCATCGGCACCATCGGGCTGATCAAGGCCGTGAACACCTTCACGCCGGAACGCAGCATCAAGCTGGCCACCTACGCCAGCCGGTGTATCGAAAACGAGATCCTGATGTACCTGCGCAAGACCTCCAACCGCCGTCAGGAGGCCAGCCTTGACGAGCCGCTGAATGTGGACGGCGACGGCAACGAGCTGCTGCTGTCGGACATCCTCGGCAGCGACGAGAACATGGTGGGCCAGCAGCTGGAGCAGGACGCCGAGCGCGCCGGTCTGCGCCGCGCCGTGAGCAGCCTTTCGGCCCGGGAGCGCCGGATCATGGAGCTGCGCTTCGGCCTGACCGACGGCGTGGAACGCACCCAGAAGGAAGCCGCCGACGCCCTGGGCATCAGCCAGAGTTACATCTCCCGCCTTGAAAAGCGCATCATCCAGACCCTGAAGCTCCAACTGGAAGGGCAATAAAAAAGCGCGGCCTTGTCCTTGACAAACCGCGTGGAATCGTCTATACTAAAAATACAAAAGGCGCTGGCCCATACAAACGGCTAGTTCCTTACCATCTAGTCAAAAAGAAAAATGACCGGTCTGTGTTGGGGAACTAAGAGGCGGTCATTTTTTCTTTTTATCATCACTGTGAGAAACAGTCCATGTGATCTGAAATGTAACGTAGATTGCTCCGCCAAGCAGCGAAAGCAGCATTACGACCTGTTCAAACGTCATGGTGCATCCCCCCTTCCTGCCCTTGGGCGTCCGGGGGAGGCCGAGATTTCAAGAAAAATTCGCTCCACCGGGCACTCAGGTGCCGGTAAGGAGCTCAGCCGCCTGCATTTGTGGGACGCAGCGCCTCGTGGCAGCCTTGCGGCTGCGTTTAAAGCATACCATAATTATGTACCAATTGCAATTGCGGTTTTTTGCACGCTCATCCGGCTGCCGGGTGGGCGTGTAATTTTTTCCACGCATAGTGGTTTGCCCCTGCGGCCATACTCCCGGTGAACTTCAAAACAGACCGGGGGCGTTTGGATGTACAATAAGGTGGAACTGTGCGGCGTAAACACGGCGCAGCTTCCTGTTTTGTCCGAAAGCGAAAAGCGGCAGCTGCTCCTGCAGGCCCACGCCGGTGATGCAGCAGCCCGGGAACAAATGGTGGAAGGCAACCTGCGGCTGGTGCTCAGCGTGGTGCAGCGCTTTGCCCAGCGGGGCGAAAACCTGGACGACCTGTTCCAGGTGGGGTGCATCGGCCTGATTAAGGCAATCGATCATTTTGACCCCGCCCAGCCGGTGCGCTTTTCCACCTACGGCGTGCCCATGATCATTGGCGAGATCCGGCGCTTTCTGCGGGACAACAATGCCCTGCGGGTGAGCCGCAGCCTGCGGGATACCGCCTACCGGGCCATGCAGAGCCGCGAAGCGCTGGAAAAGCAGCTTGGCCGCGAGCCGACCATGGACGAGATCGCCGGGGAGGCAGGCCTGTCCCGCCGGGAGGTGACCGCGGCACTGGAATCGGTGGTGGAGCCGATCAGTCTGGAAGAGCCGGTGTACACCGATGGCGGCGATGCGATGTATGTGATCGATCAGGTGCGGGACCCGGACGGCGAGGACAGCTGGATCAGCGGGCTGCAGTTCCGGCAGACCGTGGCCGGGCTGACCCCGCGCGAAAAGCGGATCATGGAGCTGCGCTATCTCCGGGGCAAGACCCAGATGGAGGTGGCGCAGGAGATCGGCATCAGTCAGGCGCAGGTGTCCCGGCTGGAAAAAGGTGCCTTGAATCAGTTCCGGGCCGGGCACTGAACACAGCAGCGCCCCTGCTCCGCCCATCCGGCGGCGTGCAGGGGCGCTGCGCTTTATTTACGGTATTTTCGGCGGGTGGCAGCCCCGCCGCGCAGATGCCGCTCGGCTTTGTTGCGGGCCAGCACAGCCCGCACCTGTGCCGACAGCCCCGGGCTGACCCGGACCAGCCGCACCGAAACGTCCTTGTGCACGGTGGACTTGCTGCACCCAAACGCCGCAGCCGCAGCGCGCACGGTGGCCCCGCGCTCCACGATGTATTCTGCCAGCTGTACCGCCCGCTGTTCCGGATCTCGCTCTCATACCCCCACGCCCCCTGTATCGTGCTGCTACAGCCTATGCGCCGGGCCGGGCAATTATGTCGGCAAGGGTTGACTTTTACCGCCCGGTTGCGCTATACTGACCACGGACATAAAAACAGGGGTGCCGAAAGGCTGAGATCCGCATTGTGCGGAGTACCCTTTACCTGATCCGGGCAATGCCGGCGTAGGGAGTTTGCGGGAGTCCTTGCAATTTTTGCAGTTTCACAAACACCCATGCGCCTGCTGTAATTTCAGCGGGTGCATTTTTGTTTTTGTGTACCTTATAGAAAAGAGAGGAATCCCTATGTCGAAAACCTACTCCAAGACCCGCGTGTTGGTGGAATGCGCGCTGATGATCGCCATCGGCACCGTGCTGTCCAACATCAAATTCTTCACCCTGCCCAACGGCGGCAGCGTGACTGCCCTGAGTATGCTGCCGTTTGTGCTGGTGTCCTTCCGCCACGGTGTGAAGTGGGGTCTGTTCACCGGCTTCGTCAACAGCTTCCTGCAGATGCTGCTGGGCGGCGGTCTCTGGGCACCGCCCACCCCGACTTTCCTTGCTTATGCCGGCGAAGTCCTGCTGGATTACATCCTCGCCTTCATGGCGCTCGGCCTGGCAGAGTTCTTTGCCCGCCCCTTCCAGAACCGTGTTGTCGGCGTGGCTGTGGGCACTTTCATGGCTGGCTTCCTGCGGTTCCTGTGCAGCTTCCTGTCCGGCGTGCTGATCTGGGGCAACCTGAGCGACGGTCTGCCCGCTTGGACGTACAGCCTGACCTACAACGGCAGCTATATGCTGCCGGAGACCCTGCTGACCATGGTGGCTGCTGTGCTGTTGTGCCGTGTGGCACCCCAGATCTTTGACCGCCAGAGCGCAAAGGCCTAAAAAAGCGTACTTTCGTACATCCTCTGTTCCCCTGCCGGGCAGAAAAAAAACCCAGCAGGGGAATTTTGTTGCAAAAATTTCAAAAACCTGTTGACAATCTCCCTTTGGGCTGGTATAATTACACACGTCGTCAGGAGCACAACGCCGAACGACAAGCCAGCATGGGGATTAGCTCAGCTGGGAGAGCGCTTGCATGGCATGCAAGAGGTCAGCGGTTCGATCCCGCTATTCTCCACCAATCAAGAGCAAAACGAGCACGAAGTCACCATTCAAATGGTAGGCAACGTGTTCGTTTTGTTTTGTGAACTTCCCTGCGTGACCACATCGTAAAGCATAAAACGAAAAATCCCCCCTACGCTGACCCGGTTCAAAGGTCAATGTAGGGGGATTTTGCTGTAAAATCAAGAGCGGAACCAGATTGATGCTGCTCTCTACAAAACTGGAATGAACGCATTCCGAAGAGGCCCGCTTTTTAAGTCTATGCTGAATTTGCAGCTCAGAAGTTTCATCCTTGTTATCTTTTCTTATAAATCATCGTTTTTGCGTGAGTCATCATTTATCCACAGAGCTTTGTGCTGCCGATGCACAAAGTGCCGCCCGGGGCCGGACATCCTCACTTTTGCTTGACATTTTCTGCCGGAACCGTTATGTTGGTACTGACAGCTGAATCATCCGTTCCGCCGCGAACCAGCTGCCTGCGTTGTAAGGAGATTAAAAAGATGAAATTGATCCGCACTGTTGACGCAGCAGGGCAGGTGCTCTGCCACGATATCACCCAGATCATCCGGGCGAGTTCAAGGGCCCGCGCTTCCGCAAAGGGGCACATCGTCCAGCCCGAGGACATCCCAGTGCTGCTGTCCATCGGCAAAGAAAATCTCTATGTCTGGGAGAAGCGCCCCGGCATCCTGCACGAGGACGAAGCCGCTGCCCTTTTGTACAAGGCAGCGGCGGGCCGCAACATCCACGGCACTGAGCCGAAGGAAGGCAAGATCGAACTGGTTGCCGACTGCGACGGTCTTTTGAAGATCGACCGCGCCGCCCTGCTGGCTGTGAACCGCACGCCCCAGATGATGATCGCTGCCATTCACGGCGACCTGCCCGTGAAAAAGGGCCAGAAGCTGGCGGGCACCCGGATCATTCCGCTGGTGATCGAGCAGGAGAAGATGGACGCCATGCAGGCCGCTGCCGGGCCGGAGCCCATCCTGAACGTGCTGCCCTTCCGTGCGAAGAAGTTTGCCGTCATTCCCACCGGCAGTGAGGTGTTCAAGGGCCGCATCGAGGACAAATTCACCCCGATTTTGCAAAACAAGCTGGCCGAATACGGCTGTGAGATGACCTTCCGCAAGGTCTGCGATGATGACCCGGCGGGCATCACGGCCGCCATTCTGGAGGCAAAAGACGCAGGCTGTGAGCTGATCTTCACCACCGGCGGCATGAGCGTGGACCCCGACGACCGCACCCCGCTGGCCATCAAAAACACCGGTGCCGACATCATCAGCTACGGCGCGCCGGTCCTGCCCGGAGCGATGTTCCTGGTCAGCTATCTGGACGGGGTACCCGTGTGCGGCCTGCCCGGCTGTGTGATGTACGCCAAGCGAACGATTTTTGACCTGCTGCTGCCCCGCCTGCTGGCCGATGCCCCCATCACCGCCGAGGACATTGCCCGGCTGGGCGAGGGCGGGCTGTGCCTGGGCTGTGCGGAATGCCACTGGCCCAACTGCGGCTTCGGCCATTGCTGAGAAACCCTCTCCCTCTCGCTGTCGAACAGCAGGGAGTTTTGCAATAGAGCGTAATAAGGACAAGAAACAAATGAGTGAAAATAATCTGACCCATTTTGATGCCGCCGGAAATGCCGTGATGGTGGATGTGAGCGGCAAACCGGTCACCGCCCGGGAGGCTACGGCCCGGGGCATCCTTACCATGAACGCCGAAGCCTTTGCCGCCGTGCAGAGCGGCACGGTGAAAAAAGGCGACGTGCTGGGCGTGGCCCGCATCGCCGGCATTATGGCCGCCAAACGCACCAGCGAGCTGATCCCGCTGTGCCATCCCCTGCCGCTGACCAAGGTATGCGTGGATTTTGAACTGCTGCCCGAACAGCAGGCCGTGGAAGCCCGCTGCACGGTCAAAACCAGCGGCGTCACCGGCGTGGAAATGGAAGCCCTGACCGGCGTTTCCACAGCCCTGCTGACCATCTACGACATGTGCAAAGCTGTGGACAAGGGCATGGAGCTGAGCGGCATCCATCTGGTGGAAAAGACCGGCGGCAAGAGCGGCCATTACATCCGGTCGGAGGGCGGCTATGTTTGATTCCTGCCGCCGGGATATCCACTACCTGCGCCTGTCGGTCACCGACCGCTGCAACCTGCGCTGCCGGTACTGTATGCCGGACGGCGCAAAAATACCGGAGCACGAAGAAGTGCTGACCCATGAAGAATTTCTGCGTCTGGCCGCGCTGTTTGCGCAGTGCGGCATCGACACGGTACGGGTGACCGGTGGCGAACCGTTGGTGCGCAAGAGTGTGGCACAGCTGGTGGCCGGGCTGAAAGCAACGCCCGGCATCCGTCATGTCAGCATGACCACCAACGGCACTCTGCTGGCGCAGCAGCTGCCCGCTTTACTGGACGCGGGCCTTGACAGCGTGAACATCAGTCTGGACACGCTGGACCCGGCGGTGTTCCGGCACATCACCGCCCGGGACGAATTCGCCGCCGTGCAGGCGGGCCTGCGCACCGCATTGGAAAGTCCCCCTGTCGGTCAAGCTCAACTGTGTGCCGCAAGTGGGCGTCAACGAGGGCGAACTGGAAGCGATTGCAGCGCTGGCCCGGGACAACGATCTGCAGGTGCGCTTTATCGAAATGATGCCCATCGGCTACGGCGCGGCCATGCCCTGCGTCTCCGGCCCGGAGCTGCGGGCGCGGTTTGACAACCGCTGGCCGGAACTGCATCCCGTGGAAGGCACCACCTTTGGCAATGGCCCTGCCGTCTATTATACCGTGCCCGGCTGGAAGGGCAGCATTGGGTTGATTGCTGCCGTGCACGGCAAATTCTGCGCTTCCTGCAACCGGGTGCGGCTGACAAGTCAGGGCTTTCTGCGTCCGTGCCTTGCCAGCGAATCCGGCACCGACCTGCGTGCTCTGCTGCGCAGCGGCGCGGACGACGCCCGGCTGCGGACGGCCATCCGGGAGACCATCTGGTCCAAACCCCGGGAGCATCATTTTGAGGACAGTTCCATGCCCGCTACCCGCGGCATGTATCGCATCGGAGGATAAATTTTTATGGGAAAAATTCTGGCCATCTGCACAAGCCCCAAGCGCGGCACCGTCAAGACCGAGGTGCCCAGCGCCGTGCTGACCCCGGAATGGGGTATTGTGGGCGATGCCCACGGCGGCAGCTGGCACCGGCAGGTCAGCCTGCTGAGCGCGGAAAAAATTGAATCTTTCCGTCAAAAGCTCTGGGTGGACTACGGTGCCTTTGGCGAAAATCTGGTGGTGGAAGGGTTTGACTTCCGCACCCTTCCGGTCACCAGCCGGTTTGCCATCGGAGACGTGGTGCTGGAAATGACCCAGATCGGCAAGGAGTGCCACAGCGACTGCGCTATCCGCCAGCAGACCGGCGACTGCATCATGCCCCGGGAGGGCGTGTTTGCCCGGGTAATTGCCGGCGGCGAGATCCGTGTGGGCGACGAAGTGACCCTGCTGCCCCCGCCGGAGAATCCGCCCCTGCGGGCTGCCGTCATCACCCTTTCCGACAAGGGCAGCCGCGGCGAACGGGAGGACAAAAGCGGCCCGCTCATTGTGGAAATGCTCACCGCCACAGGCTACAAGGTGGAAGAGACACTGCTTCTGCCCGACGAGGCAGCTGCCCTGAAAGCCCAGCTCATCCGGCTGGCCGACGGCCGTCAGGTGAACCTGATTCTCACCACCGGCGGCACCGGCTTTGCACCCCGGGATATCACCCCGGAGGTGACTTTGAGCGTAGCCGAACGCAACGCGCCCGGCATCGCCGAGGCCATGCGGTACCACAGCCTGAGCATCACCCCGCGCGGGATGCTGAGCCGTGCCGCCAGTGTGCTGCGCGGCAAGACCCTGATCGTGAACCTGCCGGGCAGCCCCAAAGCTGTGCAGGAAAATCTGGAGTACATCCTGCCCAGTCTGGAACATGGGTTGCGCATCGCCGCCGGTCTGGACGGTGAATGTGCACGCCATTGACTTTTCAAAAAAGCAATACTATGCATCGGTTATCTCTCAATTTTGACCGATGTGCGCAGAAATTTTGGCCGGTTTGCCGCTTGACGGACCGGCCTGTTTTTTGTATTCTATTCCTTGGAATTCTTTTATCCCGGTGGGCGGCACCGCATCCTGTACCGTATCGTGCAAAATCATTTCTTTCAAAGAACAGGAGAATAAGCCATGAACCTGAACAAGATTTCCCGCCGGAACTTTCTGTGCGGTCGGTCTGACCACCGCCGCTGCCCTGACTGCCTGCGGCAGCTCCGCTTCCAGCGCGGCCGCATCCTCTGCCGCCGCTTCCTCCGGAGCCGCTGCAGAACCGGTGGAGCTCATCGTCTTTGCCGCCGCCTCCCTCACTGAGACCCTGACCGCCATCGGCGAAACGTACTCGGCAGAGAACCCGGGCGTGACCTTCCGGTTCAACTTTGATTCCTCCGGCACCCTCAAGACCCAGATCCAGGAAGGCGCGGACTGCGACCTGTTCATCTCCGCCGGTCAGAAACAGATGAACCAGCTGGACAGCACCGCTTCCGCCGATGTGAACACCGAAGGACTGGACTTCGTGGACAGCGATTCCCGCGTGGACCTGCTGGAGAACAAGGTCGTTCTGTGCGTGCCCGAGAATGGCGATAAGGGCATCGACAGCTTCGATTCTCTGGCCGAGCACCTGAAGGCCGAGGACATCCTCTTCTGCATGGGTAACAGCGATGTGCCGGTTGGCTGGCGCTGAAGGAGCAGACCCCGGCGGCATCGGCTACCCGGAGCGGCTCGGCATAATGGGCCGAGAGCCATTGCAGCACGGTTTTCAGCCGCTGGGTGTCGGCAGTTTCGGTGGAGAGACACTGCCTGCCCTGCGCAATGAGCAGGGCAAGAAACCGCAGCAGCGCCCCTTTTACCAGCAGCTCATAGCCGGGGCGCTTGGCGCGGTTGGCATCCTTCCAGCTCCCGCAGGCAGGCGGCGGCTTGCAGATAGCACAAATCGTTCGGGGTCAGCCGCACCGGCAGCGAAAGCCGCCCGCTTTGCAGCGGCAGCAGATATTTCTCGGCGCAAAGGTCCTCTGCGCCGCCCAGAAGCTCCAGCTCAAAGATGATATTTTCGTATTCCATGCGCTGTCCCTCTGCCTGCCGCAGCGCGTGGAGCGTGCCCGGGGCAAAAATAAAGATATCCCCCCGGTAGGCCGGGTAGGTCACCACGCCCACCTGCACCAGCCCTGTGCCCCGCTTGACAAAGACCAGCTCCATGCTCTCGTGCCAGTGCAGTGCCACCTGCGGAAAATCCCCCGGAATGGTGCAGGGTACAGATTGAACGGAAAGCGCACCGCACCGTGCTGTTTTGTCTCCTGCAAAGAAGCCTGATTTTGCATCGTCTCACCTCCCTGATGATAGGATTGTACCATAGTTTGCACTTTTTAGGCAAGATTTTGATTGTTCTATGTGGTATATCTGGAGGTACAGATGTCAAACCTGTTTTCCGTAAGGTGTATCTGAAAACAAAGAAATAGACGGAATTTTCGACTTTTCAGATACACCCTAGCAAAGGAGGATGCTTTTATGAGCTTTACCGAAACGTTACAGAGTATCACCGGCAAGCTGCTGGCGGACTGCACCGATCAGGAACTGTATCTCGCACTGCTGGAACTTGTGCGGCAGAAGAGCGCCGACCGCGTGCAGCCAGTCACCGGCCGCAAGCTGTACTATATCAGCGCCGAATTCCTCTATCGGCAAGCTGCTGTCCAACAACCTCATCAATTTGGGGCTGTACGATGAAGCCCGCGATGCACTGGCTGCCGCCGGCAAGAGCCTTTCCGATATCGAAGAGGTGGAGCCGGAACCCTCTCTGGGCAACGGCGGCTTGGGCCGTCTGGCGGCCTGCTTCCTGGATTCGCTGGCAACGCTGAACCTGCCGGGCGACGGCGTCGGCCTGCGTTACCACTTTGGCCTGTTCCACCAGTCCTTTGAGGATGGCGTGCAGAACGAAAAGCCCGACCCGTGGCTGACTGCCCACAGCTGGGCGGAAAAGACCGACACCACCTACCCGGTGGAGCTGGCGGGCAAGGAGTACACTGCCCGGCTGTACAAGCTGGCCGTGACCGGCTACGAGGGGCCGCACCAACACCCTGAACCTGTTTGACCTTGACACCATTGACGAGAGCATCGTCCATGACGGCATCGCCTTCGACAAGACCGCCATCGACAAGAACCTGACCCTCTTCCTCTACCCGGACGATTCCGACGAGGCAGGCCGCCGCCTGCGGGTGTACCAGCAGTACCTGATGGTCTCTGCCGGTGCGCAGCTCATTCTGGCCGAGTGCGCCGCCCGGGGCTGCAACTTCCATGATCTGGCGGACTACGCCGCCATCCAGATCAACGACACCCACCCCAGCATGGTCATCCCGGAGCTGATCCGTCTGCTGGGCGAGCGCGGCATCGAGTTTGAGGAGGCCGTGGAGATCGTCACCAAGACCTGCGCCTACACCAACCACACCATTCTGGCCGAAGCACTGGAAAAGTGGCCCCGCTCCTATCTGGATGCCGTTGTGCCCCAGCTGATGCCCATTATCGAAAAGCTGGATGCGCTGGCACGCACCCGCACCGAGGACGAGAGCCTTGCCATCATCGACAAGGATGACCGCGTCCACATGGCGCATATGGACATCCACTTCACCCACTCCACCAACGGCGTGGCGGCACTGCACACCGAGATCCTGAAAAATTCCGAGCTGCACGGCTTCTATGAGCTGTACCCGGAAAAGTTCAACAACAAGACCAACGGCATCACCTTCCGCCGCTGGCTGCTGGAATGCGACCCGCGCCTGACTGCCACGCTGGAACAGCACATCGGCTCCGGCTTCCGCAAGGACGCCGCTGAGCTGGAAAAGCTGCTGGCTTTTGTCGATGACGAAGCGGTGCTCAGCGAGCTGACCGCCGTGAAAAAGGCCAACAAGGAAGCACTGGCAGACTGGCTGCTGCACACCCAGAAGGTGAGCGTGAACACCGATGCAGTGTTCGATATCCAGTCCAAGCGCCTGCACGAGTATAAGCGCCAGCAGCTCAACCTGTTGTACCTCATCCACCAGTACTACGAGATCAAGGCAGGGCACCTGCCCGCTGCTCCGCTGGTGAGCATCTTCGGCGCCAAAGCCGCTCCCGCCTACACCATTGCAAAGGACATCATCCATGCGCTGCTGACCCTCTCCAAGGTCATTGCCGCAGACCCGGAAGTGTCCAAGTGGCTGCAGGTGGTGTTCGTGGAAAACTACAACGTCACCGCCGCCGAAAAGCTGATCCCGGCCTGCGACCTGTCCGAGCAGATCAGCCTTGCCTCCAAGGAAGCCTCCGGCACCGGCAACATGAAGTTCATGCTGAACGGCGCGCTGACGCTGGGCACGATGGACGGAGCCAACGTGGAGATCAGCCAGCAGGTCGGCAACGAGAACATCTACATCTTCGGCCAGACCTCTGATCAGGTCATCCACCGCTACGCCGTGGGCGATTACGACCCCGCCCAGTGGGTGGAGGGCGATGCCAACATCCGCCGCGCCATCAGCTTCCTCACCGGGCCGGAGATGCTGGCCGCCGGTCATGCCGAAAACCTGACCCGCCTGCACGACGAGCTGATCCATAAGGACTGGTTCCAGACTGATCCGCATCGTACTGGACGGCCGGGTGCTGTTTGACAGTGAACAGCACATTGACCTGCCGCCTCAGCAGCGAGGCGCAGGGCTGCTGTTCCAGAATTACGCCCTCTTCCCGAATATGACCGTGGAGCAGAACGTGCTCTGCGGCCTGAAAGCCGAAAAAGACAAGGCCGCCCGCAAGGCCCGCTGCGCCGAAATGCTGCAGGCCATGCGGCTGGAATCCCTTGCCAAGCGCTACCCGGCCCAGCTTTCCGGCGGACAGCAGCAGCGCACCGCGCTGGCCCGCATCCTTGCCGGGCGGCCGCGCATCCTGATGCTGGACGAGCCCTTCAGCGCGCTGGACAGTTACCTGCGCGAGGCTGTGGAAAGCGAAGTGGGCAGTCTGCTGGCCGGGTTTGGCGGCACGGCGCTGCTGGTCACCCACAACCGTGACGAAGCCTACCGCCTTTGCCCGGAAATGGTGGTACTGGACAGCGGCCGGGTGCTGCGCTCCGGCCACACCCGGACGTCTTTGCGGACCCGCGCAGCATCACGGCAGCCCGGCTCACCGGCTGCAAGAACATTCTGTCCTGCACCCGGCTGGACGCGCACACGGTGCATCTGACCGGCTGGGATGTGCCGCTGCAGCTGGCGCTTCCGGTGCCGGAAACCTGCACCGCCGTGGGCATCCGCGCCCACGACTTTGTGCCCTGCGATGCCGGGGCACTGAACGCCTTACCGGTAGCAGCCCTTTCTTCCAGTGAAAATCCCTTTGACTGGAACCTCATCTGTACCGCTCCGGCCGGCACGGCCCGCCTGTGGTGGAAGGTGAGCAAATCCACCCTTTCCTCCCCCGCTCCGGTGCCGCCGCATTTCCTGTGCGCTGCACCGGAAAGTATCATGCCCCTGACCAACTGAGCTACATCTTTGACAAAGCCCCGCCCGGTGCTTGTACCGCGCGGCAAATTCTGCTATACTAAAAATAGTGCATTTTGCAAAATCAGGGAGCATTGCGGCTCCCATTGGGGATGGGAACATGAGCGAAATAACGATCCGGCCCATGGTGCCGGAGGACTGGGACGATGTGTCCCGGATCTATCTGGAAGGCATCGCCACGGAATACGCCACCTTCCAGACCGAATGCCCTCCCTATACCGCGTGGGACGCTTCCCACACAAAGGAGTGCCGTCTGGTCATTCTTTCCGGCGGGGTGCTGGCAGGGTGGTGTGCTTTGCACCGGGTAGACCCCCGGTGGTGTTACCGGGGCGTGGCCGAGGTAAGCATCTATGTAGGCGAGCAGTTCCGTGGGCAGGGACTGGGCTCCCAGCTCCTGAACGCTCTGTGCGCTGACGCCGAGAAGGCAGGCTACTGGACCCTGCAGTCCACCGTGCTGCAGGACAACACCGCCAGCCGCGCCCTGCACGCCAAGTGCGGCTTCCGGCTGGTGGGGCGCCGGGAGCGCATTGCGCGGGACTGCCACGGCCACTGGCTGGACACCTATCTGATGGAGCGCCGTGCCAAAGCCGATGAGCCGGAGGGCATCAAAAACTGTAACGCCCCCGCCCGGGCTGCTGATTTCAGGACAAAACGAAAGTCCCTGTGAACGCAAAGGTTCACAGGGACTTTTGTTTTGCTCGTTTCAGATTTTACAGAACTTCTCGTTATGCCCAGTTCATCCGGCCGTAGCGGGTGGTGATACTGCAAATTTCTTTTTGCAGCTTTGGGGTCAGCTGGGTCTTTTTCAGCCGCCAGCGCCAGTTCTGGCCCACGGTGGAGGGCTTGTTGATGCGGGCAGAGTTGTCCAGCCCAAGCCAGTCCTGCATGGGAACGATGCAGGTCGCCGCTGCGCTGCGCAGGATCAGTGCGATCATGCTTTTATAGAGCTGCTCTTCCGGGGTGGCGTAGTCGTACAGGTAGTCCCGCACCATGGTACGCTCGGCATCGGTGATGGTCTGGTACCACGACACCAGCGTCTCGTTGTCGTGGGTGCCGGTATAGGCCACGCTGTTCACCGGGTAGTTGTGGGCAGATAGTCGCTGGCACTGCCGGTGTCACGGGAGTCGAAGGCAAATTCCAACACCTTCATGCCGGGGAAGCCGCTGTCCCGCACCAGCTGCCGGACAGTCTCGCTCATATAACCAAGATCCTCCGCAATGATCTCCCGCTTGCCCAGTGCCTGCTCCACGGCACGGAACAGCTCGATGCCAGGGCCTTTTTCCCAGTGGCCGGGTGCCGCAGTTTCACTGCCGTATGGAATGGAAAAATACTCGTCGAAACCGCGGAAGTGGTCGATGCGAACCACATCGTACAGTTCAAAGCAATACCACAAGCGGGTGATCCACCACTGATAGCCCGTTTCCCGGTGCTTTTCCCAGCGATACAGCGGATTGCCCCAGGGCTGGCCGGTCGCCGAAAAACCATCCGGCGGAACACCTGCCACAGCGGTGGGAATGTTGTCCTCATCCAGCTGGAACATCTGCGGGTTCGCCCATGCATCGGCAGAATCCAGTGCCACATAGATGGGGATATCGCCGATGATCCGGATGCCTTTGCTGTTGGCGTAGGCTTTCAGTGCACGCCACTGCTCGTCGAACTTGAACTGGAGATACTTGTGGTACTCCACCTCAAAATACAGCTCCCGGCGGTAGTAGTCCATGGCAGGCTGCCAGCGCAGACGGATGTCCTCGGCCCACTCGATCCACGGCTTGCCCTCAAAGTGGTCCTTCACCGCCATGAACAGGGCAAAGTCATCCAGCCACCACTTGTTCTGTTCACAGAAGGCCGCAAACTCCGCATTGTGGCCGATGTCGCTGCGGGAGTAGGCCAGCCGGAGCAGGCGGCCCCGCTCCTTGTAGAGCTGGCTGTAGTCGATATCGTCCGCCTTGCGGCCGAACTTTGCCTTTTTGCACTCTTCTGCCGTGAGCACACCCTCTTTGACCAGCTCATCCAGACTGATGAAATAGGGGTTGGCCGCAAAGGCCGAAAAGCTCTGGTACGGGCTGTCGCCGTAGCTGGTCACACCCAGTGGCAGGATCTGCCAGTAGGTCTGCCCGGCGTCCTTCAGCCAGTCTACAAAATCGTATGCTTCCTGCGAAAAGCAGCCGATGCCGTAGGGGGACGGCAGACTGCTGACGGGCAGTAAAATGCCTGCACTTCTCTGCATGTTTCTTGATTCCCTTCTTATCGTCCTAACTTCGATCAGAACGCCCGCATGGTCGGAGACCCGAGGCTCCTGTTTTCCGCCGAATACCACCCGGCTGCTGTGCACCGGCACCGCCTGGGAGCACCAGATCTGGTCAATGCGTTTTTGGCAGCCGCGTCCGGAGCATCCCGCCAGCCGTCAATGGCCTGCACGACGGTATAGCCGTCATCCCGCTGCCGGGCCAGCCGGTAGGTATCCTGCCAGCCGCTGCGCAGAATGAGGTCGTAGCCCTCACCCCGCACATCGGCTTCACTGTTGAAATCGCCCAGCAGGAACGCCAGCGGTTTTGCACCGGCTGCCGCCGCCAGAATGTTCCACTGGTCGGCAAAGGGCTCTTCCTCGTCCTTCCACCAGCCCATGTGCACCGCATAATACCAGACATCTCCTGCACAAATGCCCAGCGCCCGGCGGGTCTTCCAGTTGCTGTAATCGTTTGTTTTGCTCAGCAGCAGGTTTTCGGCTGCGGTGATGGGCGCACGGCTGAACACCGCCGCGCCCTCATCGTAAATATCGTAGCCGACCTTTGCCGGGAGCCAGCTCCAATGGTAGGCACAGCCCGCTTCTTCCAGCATCCGGGCCACCGCTGCGGCGTGGTTGTCCGCTTTCAGCGGCACCCTATTGCCAGGACAGGGATAGTACCCCGCCGGAGCGTCCCCCAGCAGCAGAGCGGCGGCGGTCTGGTTCACCTCCTGCAGGGCGAACACATCCGGCTGTTCCTTTCGGATAAACTCCACAAAAGCATCCCGCTTGGCCTCATATGCCGGTTCGATGAGACTGTGGGTATTCAATGTCAGCAGTTTCATAGTTTTTTACAGAATATCGTTGATATCAGATTTCAGAACGTCTGCCTTGGGGCCGTACACAGCCTGAATGCCGTCGCCCTTCACCAGCAGGCTCAGCGCGCCCTCGGCCTTCCATGCAGCGAGGTCGGCCACCTTGGCGGGGTCCTTCACGGTAACGCGCAGACGGGTCATGCAGGCATCCACCAGCACGATGTTCTCCCGGCCGCCCAGCAGGGCGATGATGCGCTCGGCCTGACCGTTGTCGGCCTTTTTGCCGGCCTTCTTCTCGGTCTTTGCGTCGGCAGCGGAAGCGTCCGCATTGTCATCGGTATAGTTGCCCAGACGGCCCGGCGTTGCCAGATTGAGCTTGCCGATCATGAAGTAAGCCACAACGTAGCCAATGGCAAAGAATGCGATCACGCAGATCACAAAGTTGATGATATCGCCGCCCAGACCGGCCTGCAGGGACATGGGGATGCGGGTGATGAATTCCAGATTGCCGAAGGAGTGCAGGCGCAGATGGATGATGCCTGCCATGGCAAAGGCACAGCCCTGCAGGATGGCGTATACAATGCACAGCGGCATGGCGCAGAACATGAACATGAACTCCAGCGGCTCGGTCACACCGGTGAGGAACACAGCCAGCGCGGTGGAAATGAACATGGATTTGTAATTTTGCGCTTGTCGGCATCCACGCGGCGGTACATGGCCAGTGCAATGCCCAGCAGCAGACCGGTCGCGCCGATCATCTGACCAACCTTGAAGCGGGCCGGGGTCACGGTGGCCAGCAGGTTGTTATAGGCAGCCATGTCGCCTGCCTTTTTAAAGTTGATCAGGTCGTTGGCCCAAGCCAGCCACAGGGGTCCTGACCAAACACCTGCCTGCGTTCACGCCGGTGGCGATGGTGTAGGTGCCGCCGAAGGAGGTATAGTTCATGGGGATGGTCAGCATATGGTGCAGACCAAAGGGCAGCAGCAGACATTCCAGCGTACCATAGATGAACGGAGCCAGAACCGGAGAAGTCTCGGAAGAGTTGGCGATCCAGATGCCAAAGTTGTTGATGCCGGTCTGCACCACAGGCCAGAACAGCGCCAGCACCATGGAGATGACCACCGAGTAGGCAATGACCACCATGGGCACGAAGCGCTTGCCGTTGAAGAAAGCCAGTGCATCCGGCAGCTTGCGGAAGTTGTAGTATTTATTGTAAGCCACACCGCCCACAAAACCGGCGATGATGCCCACAAACACGCCCATGTTCAGGGCCGGAGCACCCAGCACAGAGGTGAAGTAGCCGTTGACGGCGATCTCCTGTCCGAACAGGGTGTGGGTCACGGCATTGGGGTCGGCCAGCATGGCGCTGGTAACGCCGAAGATGTTGCCGGTGATCACGTTGATGAGCGCAAAGGCCAGCACAGCCGCATCATGGCGCAGATGGGCTATGAACCAAATTTTGAGGCTGAACCGTCCGAAGCTTTTTCCAAGACCATCGGCATCATTCTGCCCTCCTCCCAGCGGGACGTCTACGAGAATGCATTCCATCTGGAGATCATCCGCGGCATCGGGCAGTTCTGCAACCAGCGGCGGTATGTGAACACGGTCATCACCGGGCAGGATGATGCAGAGGTTCTGGACGCCATCCAGAGCATGGTGGCCAACGCGCAGGCAGACGGTTTCATCCTGCTCTATTCCAAAAAAGGACTGTCCTGTGGCAGCCTATCTGCGCAGCGAAGGGCTGCTCCACGTCATTGTGGGCAAGGCAGCACAGTCCGCCAACCAGACCATCTATATCGACAACGACAACGCCCTTGCCGGAGAGGAAGCCGCCGACTACCTCTATGAGATGGGCCACCGCCGCATTGCCTATTTTGGTGTCAGCAATGCCATGCTGTTTTCTGCCGAGCGGAAACGCGGCTATCAGATGTCTCTGCTCAAGCACGACATCACCCCGCGGGAAGGGACTGTGTGGAGATCGATACCCTGAATGATTCCTATGAACCTGCCCTGAAAGCGCTGCTTACCGCCCCTGACCGCCCTACAGCGGTTTCTGGTCAGCGATGACATTCTTGCGGTGGTACTGGAACAGTTCTGCGGCAAGCTGGGGCTGCGCGTCCCGAAGGACCTGTCCATCGTGTCCTTCAACAACTCGCTGTTCTCCCGCATCACCAGCCCCCAGCTGACCACCGTGGACGTCAACCCCTACCAGCTGGGCATGGAAGCCGCCAGCCAGACCATCAACCACATCGAGAACCCGAACCTTCTGGCAACAAAGATCATCGTGCCGCATCAGCTCATCGTACGGGAAAGCTGCTGCCCACCGCCGGAAAATCGCACGGCTGCCTTGCCCGGCGGGGCACTGTGACCCCGCAGTACACCGCGCTCCATTGTCCATGAACTGAAAGGAATGCCCTATGAGCCCCTGGCCAGCCCTGACGCTGGCTTGCTCCTTAAAAAAGATGCCCTGACGCTGGACAGGAAGGGTGGTCTTGCCGGAGCTGGATCCGTGCCTGTCCTGAACGAGCAGGGCGGAACACAACTCATGGTCTATGTCGAAATGTTCCAACGGAGGAGGACTTCACCACCGCAAGGCCGCGGGCATATTCAAGGATGGCACCAGTCATATCCCGGTTGGCCTGTGCCTCCACCGGGGCAGCACGGGAGATGAGCAGCAGCTGGACCCATCCTCGAACTTTGCGTGGATGTCTTCCTTCTTCACGTCGCCCACGTAGAAACTGCGCGCGCAGCTGCCGGAGAAGGTCTCGCGCCGCACGTAGCGGCCCTTCTTTGTCCTTTTCGTCGTTGCTGTGGCTGCGCACTGCCTGAATGGTCAGATAGCCGTCGCTCAGCTCCATCTGAACGTCTTCCTTCTTGCAGCCGGGCAGATCAACAGCCACATCATATCGGTTCTCGGTCTGCTTGACATCGGTTTTCATCATGTTCGCGCCACGCTTGCCAAAGGTGTCATGAGCCTCACGGCTCATTGCACGCTCCAGTGCAGCGTCGTTCCAGAACGGATCAAAGAGATCATCGAACAGGTTTTCATGAAAAACAGCAGGCATAAACATAAAACATACCTCCAATCCCGGCGTTCGGGTCGGAAAATCTTTATGTTGTTCACTCGGAAGGGCCTTCCTGGGAGCCTCGCGCTCTCTCTTTTGTCCTTCCTCCTGAGCACGGCTTAGTTATAGCACTGTTTGTTAGCAGTGTAAAGTGTAGAGTGCTAAAATTCACAGAAAGATAATACTTTGATAATCTTTCATGCACTCTTTCATCTCTTATAGCGATTCCCGCTGCTTTCAGCCTTCCCGCTGCTCTGTGATTTCTTTATCACCTGCAGGGCGAGGTCTTTTTCGCAGCTGCTTGGGGAGCGGCGGCGTTCCTGGTCAGGCCTCTGCGCTGCCCTCAGCCTTCATGGCGTTGTAGCCAATGAGGACGGTCCACACATAAGCGCAGGTCTTGGGGATCATCAGCATACCGATCAGGGGGTTCACGTCAGCCCACAGCACCACAGGGATGTAGAAACCGAAGCTCAGCACGATGGTAAGCCACATCCAACGGAAAGCCTTATCGCTGTGGTCCTTTGCGCTGCGGTAGAACAGCACGATGATCAGCAGGCCCAGCAGAGCAAAGGGTACGTTCCGCAGGATGCCCCAGGTGAGGGAGGTCTTGTTGGTGAGCCACTGGTTCTGGGGCATCATGCACAGCAGCACACGGACAGCAGACAGAGCGTACACAGCGATGGTCAGGTTCTTCTGGCCCTCTACCTGGTAACGCTTACGCCAGACGTAGTACAGCAGCACATAAAAGACGGTCATGGTGATGGAGGTGATCCACTTGCCCAGGCCCAGGGGAACAGCGTAGTTCTCCAGGCCGGTGGTGCACAGAGCCAGTGCACGAGGTACCAGGTGGAAGGAATCGCCGGCACCCAGCACCACAGCCATAAGGCCGAACAGCTTGAACTGCGAGCCGCTCTTGCTGCCGCGGATCATACGGATGCCCACCGTGAGAACGGCAGCCAGGTAAAAGATGTCAAACACAGTTTCAATGATTGCACGCATAGGTTTTTGCTCCTTTTTCAGATTGGTTTTGGAGGGATATTTATGTGAACAGGATGCTTCCGTCCTGCAGCACCGCCCATACTGAACGCCGTTCACTTTCGTCCTAAAAAACATCCCACAATTTTGTGGGATGTTTTTTAGTAGATGGCTCGCCGTACGATCTCCAGCACGGTAGAGGGGTCAAAGTCCTGCCGTACCAGAGCGGACAGCATCAGCGAGAAGAGTGTTTCCGCAAACTTTTCAACGGTAAACTCTTCTGTGAAGGCGTCGGCCCGGATCTTGGTATCATTCTGCAGCACCACACACAGGGCTTCCAGAATGTGCCGCCAGGCTCGCTGCATCTGCTGTTTGCCGTCGGCAGTATCCTGCCGGACAAAGCCCAGCGCATGGTGGGTAAAAAGCCCGGATACCGCTGGCAGCCGTCCTCCAGCTGCTGATACATCCACCGGACGCAGGACAAGGTATCTTGAAAGACCACTTCGTCCTCCGGATGGTGGAAGATATCGCTCCAGATGCTTTCCACTGTCGCACTCAGCAGTTCGGTCTTGGAACCAAAGTAGTTGTAGATGCACCCCACCGAGACCCCACAGGCAGCGGCCACCGAGCGGATGTTTACACCTGCCCATCCGTTTTGCTGGATAAGCTCCCGGCTGGTTTTTAGGATATTCGCTTTTGACGTTGCATTTGGATTCATCGGATCACCTCAACATGAACGCTGTTCACAATGCATAGTATACAAGCTATCCATGGCATTGTCAAGGGGGGTAAAAATTTCTGAAGATTTGTTTTCCCCTCTTTGCGGCGGCCTCAGCGGCTTAAAAGAGCCCTCTCCCCCGCCCTTGCGGTCAGCCGTCCGGCACTCCTTATCTGAAAAAGCAGCACACCGCTCCGCCCATTAAAAAGCTGACCTGGCTGGTCGCTGCGGCGTTTTCCGAACCGGAATTTCCCCGGACTGTTTTTTTGCTGCCCATGGCATAGCCGTGGGTGACGCTTTTCAGCATTCCGAGGTCATTTTCCCCATTGCCGAATGCCGCAGCTTCTTCCGGACGGATGCCGCATTCCCGCATCACTTTTGTCAGGGCAGCCCCTTTGTTGAGCCATTCCGGGACAATCTTCAGCCAGCAGGGCGTCACCATCAGAGCTTTGCTTCCCGCCGGGAGTTGGCGGACAAGCTCGCCATCCTTTACGGCATCCCGGTGGAGGACATTCTGGACGACTACACCCTGTTTCTGCACCGGGGCGGAGGAGACTTCCTCCGCAGATACCGGGAGGCAAAGGTCAGCAGGACAAGCATCCGCTGCTGGGAAAGCGGACAAAAGACCATCAGCCGCAAGTGCTTTGACCTGCTGGTAGAAAATCTCGGTTCCGATTTTCCATCTATGCTTCGCATGTGAGGTATGGTAATTTTTATCGGGCAGAAGAAAAAGTCCGTCTGTGGGCCACCGAGTAACTCCGGTGGATGGCGCAGACGGGCTTTTTATGTACTATAATAATTATTTATTCGTGTGCAAAATCAGATGATTTCCAGCCATTTGTGATCCTCTTTAGCAGCTACGAGGTTTCATGATACCCCTTCTACCCTTGCCTTCGTAGGTATAAGAAAAACATATGTTGAGCGTGGGGCTTTGTTTATCGGCTCGGCTGCCAGCCGGGCTTTTGGTGTTCCTTGGGTTTGTAAGTTCCTTTGGTAGTATCGATCACCGCCTGCAGCAATTCGAGCTTCTGCCATGTGGGGCAGTTCAGACGGTCGATTTTTTCGATCACATAGTTGGCGTGGGCGGTTGCGACACGCTTGCCCAACTCTTCCCAGCCTTCTTCGGTTTTGGGGTAATTTGCCCCCGGCACCCCTGAGAAAGGGAAACATTCAGGCGTTGGATTTGCACCACTCCATTGGCCTCTCGGCCACCCCGTCTTCTTTATGGCCGGACCGCGAATTACGGAAGTATCATTATCTGGAAGTACCTGAAGCTGCATATTCAATTTTCAAGGTCCGTCGGCTCCGGTTTCCGTTCCCTCTCGGGCCCGGTCCGTTTCCGTGACATGATTGTATCGTACTTTGCAGCAGAAAAGTTTATGGACTCGTAGTCCAAGTCACCCACCCTCTTAGTCCAAGTTCTGGGATACAACAGGCAAAAAAGAGGAGTTGAGTCCATTCATCAGACTCAACTCCTAAGTAAGACGAGAAAATTCGTCTTTCTGTTAATTGTCAAAGGTGCATTTTCCGCTCGACTTCATAACGTAATCGAGATATTACACTTATAGGATAGCATAATTTAAAATTGCCACTTTCTAATAGTCCCCTGATGTCAAGATATCACAGCGCAAAAAGAGTGTCAACAAATTATTTATTGACAGATTTTCAATGAAACATCCAACTTTTTGAATTGCGCTGTTCCATCACTCACCGCTGCAAAAAACTTGCATTTTGTTCCACATCTACTATACTAAAGGATGTATCGATTATTCTTGAAAGAAAGCGGATGCTATGGAATTTCAAATGAAGTTAAAGCGATTTCTCAAACAGGAGACCGTTCTTTCGGTCGCCGCTGTACTGGCCGTGCTCTCCATGTTCTTTGTGCCGCCGGATGCAGACTACCTCGGTTACATCGACCTGCGCACGCTCGCTATTCTATTTTCCCTGATGACCATCATGGCCGGACTGCGGCGGCAGGGCGTTTTTGACCGGACGGGCCGGGCGCTGTTGGCATGGACCGGCAGCACCTTGCAGCTGGTGCTCGTTCTGGTCGGACTGTGCTTCTTCGGGAGCATGATCATCACCAACGACGTTTCCCTGCTGACCTTTGTCCCCTTTACCTTTGTGGTGCTGAGCGGCCTTGCGCCGGACACCCGCCGGGCGCTGACCATCCCAGTGGTGTGCATGCAGACCATCGCGGCCAACCTTGGCAGTATGCTCACGCCCATCGGCAACCCACAGAACCTCTACCTCTACGGCAAAAGCGGAATGAGCATGGCGGAGTTCCTCCTGCTCATGTTCCCCTACACGGTCGTTTCGCTGCTGCTTCTGGTGGGCTGGGCGGTCGCGGTCTGCCGCAAACAGGCATCCTCCTGCATCGGTGCGCTCCCGGAGCAGCCGAACACCACCGCAGACCGGAAAATCATCCTGCTGGATGCGGTGCTGTTTGCGGTCTGTCTGCTGGCGGTCGTCCGGGTATTGCCCTACGGCGTTGCCTTTGCCGCTGTGCTGGTCTGTACCCTCTGCGCTGACCGCTCCACTCTCCGCAATGTGGATTACTCCCTGCTGCTGACCTTTGTGGCATTCTTCGTTTTCATCGGCAATCTGGGGCGCATCCCGGCCTTTTCGGGCTGGCTACAAGCCATCCTCGCCGGGCAGGAAGTGCTGGTGGCAGTTCTGGCTTCGCAGGTCACCAGCAATGTTCCCGCTGCCCTGCTCCTGTCCGGGTTCACGGATGAAACCGCCGCGCTTATCATCGGCACGAATCTCGGCGGCCTTGGCACCCTGATCGCGTCCATGGCCAGCCTGATTTCCTACCGCCAGATTGCGCGGGAGCTGCCGGAGGAAAAAGGCCGCTACTTCAAGCTGTCTGCGCACTGCCTGAATGGTCAGGTAGCCGTCGTTCAGTTCCATCTGAACGTCTTCCTTCTTGCAGCCCGGCAGATCAACGTCCACTTCGTAGCCGTTGTCCGTCTGTTTGACATCGGTCTTCATCATGTTTGCACCGCGCTTACCAAAGGTATCACGAGCCTCACGGTTCATCGCACGTTCCAGTGCAGCGTCATTCCAGAACGGATCGAAGAAATCATCGAACAGGTTTTCATGGAAAACAGTCGGCATAAACATAAATCATTCCTCCAATCCCGGCGTTCGGGTCGGGGCAAAAAATCTGAAGCGTCCACTCGGAAAGGCTTTCCGGGGAGCCTAGCGGCTCTCCTTTTGCCCTTCCTCCTGAGCACGCCACTGTTATAGCACCGTTCATTAGCAGTGTCAATAGAAGAGTGCTAAAATTCATGAAAGAATAATACTTTTATAAAATCCTATGCAATCTTTTCAAAATTCAGTCGCATCATCGTGTTTTTATCATTTCTGCCGGTACATCGGCGTAGACAGATATTTCATGCCGTTGTCCGGGACGATGACCACGATGTTCTTTCCCTGATTCTCCGGTCTGCGGCCCACCTGCACCGCTGCGTGCAAAGCCGCTGCTGCCGATGTGCCCAGAAACAGTCCTTCCGCCCGCAGCACCTCATGGGCCGTTTCGTAGGCTTCCTCGGTGCGGACATTGATGCACGCATCGCTCCAGTCTGGCCGCAGATAGTCGGAAATTTCCAGATGGATGTTGTTCAACGGGCACAACTCCACGCACTTACCGCAGCCGATGCAGGCATCCGTTGCCCGGAAGGCATCCGCTTTTACAAAAAAGCGATAGAACACCGGGTTCACCGGGCCGCTCATAAAGCGGTCGTAGAGGTTCTCTCTCGGCGGAGGAAATTCCTGCCCGGCCTTGAGCCGGGTCAGCACCTTCTGAAGCGCAGGCTCTGCCTGCTCCACGATGCTCCGTGCCTGCTCCTTTTGGGGTGCATTGAACATGGCAATGTAGTTTTCCGGCATGATGATCTGGGCTGTGCCCATATACTGCAGCTGCTTTTGCACCGCAAGCTGCCGGTTATAGCCTGCCGCATTGCCAATCTCGCTGCCGCAGTCCATCACAAACCAGATGCGCTCTGCCCCGGTCAGCGCGGTCTTGCCCAGCCACTCCGACACCACCCGGGGGATGCGCCATGCGTAGGTAGGCGTTACCAGCACCACGTCCCGCCCGGTCTGCACCGGGGCAGTATCCCCTGCCTTGATGCAAGCGTTCAGGTCGTAAAGCGGCATCTCCAACCCTTCGGCAATGCGCCGCGCCAGATACCGGCTGTTGCCGGTTCCCGTAAAATAAAGTACCATGGCTGCTCCCTCGTTTTTTCGTGTTTTTTAGATACCAGTCTGCCCAGCAAACTGGAATTTTCAAATTAGTCTTTGCAAATAACCTTTGAACCTTCACCATCAATTACAATTCCCTGACGGTTGTTAATTGGGCATAGATTCAAATCCGAAAACTCAGTCATTATTTTCTCGGTAACTTTCTTAAATGGTGCTGTAAGATAATGCGGAAGAACATAGAAATCAATCAAATCAAGCCCTGCATCATCTTCTTGTGAGTAGTCCTCCGGCTTTTCATCCATTTGCTCGATATATTGGATGGTTGGAGCGCATATAATTGCGCCTGCCGACTCGCCGATCATCAATTTTCCATTTGCCAACCCTTTTCAGCAGTCCATCAGTTCCCGTTTTACGGAGCTGGTCCATAAGAAAGAAAGAATTTCCGCCGGTAAAATATATCACATCTGCTTCTTCAAAAACAGACTGTATCGTTGAATAAGCCTCCGTTGAAATATCAATTTCAGTTACGATTGCTCCCAACTTTTTGAATAATTTTCGAGCCGAGCCGACATAACCGGTGTAGCCTTCACGCAGCGAAGCTGTTGGAATAAATGCGACTTTCTTATTTTCAATTTCTTCCTTTATCAGACTTCCCACACTTGAAAAGTGCGAACATAAAAATAGTTTCATCAATATTCTCCTTTATATATAAATTCCAAGTTGTCGCTCTCTGTATACCATGGTTTTCGCACGCAAAAAAGCCCTTTGCGGCAAGGTGTGTGCTTACACCTCACCCGCAAACTTCATGCCCCAGCTCATGCGGGTGTCGTACATCAGGCGGGTCAGGGCAAGGCTGTCCTGCGGGGTATAGCGGTCGCTGCCGGTACGTCCCTGCTTGACGCAGCGGCTTGCTTCCCGGATCTCATACTCAAAGCCGTTGATATCCACCGGGCAGCGGATGACCTCCGGCTCTTTGCCCTCCACTTCCAGCGTCATGGTCTCGGCGTGCTGGAAATCCGGCAGGAAAATACTGCCCTTGGTGCCAACGATGCGGGCATTGCGCTCCAGCTCCTGCCCGATGGTCTGGACAGACTCCGCCTTGCAGCCGCCGGGGTAGGTCAGCGCAAGGCGGCTGTAATCGTCGGTGCCGTACTCGTTGATGTGCACCTCTTTGGTTTCCACCTTCTCCGGGTCCTGCCCGGTGAGAATGCGCAGAAAGCCCAGATTGTAGATACCGATATCCAGCAGCGCACCACCGCCCAGACCGGAATCAAACTTGCGGTCCTTCCGGGCACCGGAGGCAACAAAGCCGTACTGACAGGTGATCTGCTTCAGTTCCCCGATAGTGCCAGCCGCAAGGATCTCGCGCAGGCGGTCGTACAGCGGCAGCAGCCAGATCCAGAACGCCTCCATGAGAAAGAGGTGCTTTTCCTCTGCCAGACGGTACAGCTGCTGCGCCTGCTCCGGGCTGATGGTAAAGGGCTTTTCGCACAAAACGTGCTTGCCCTGCTCCAAGCAGAGCTTGCAGTTTTCGTAATGCAGGGTGTTGGGGGTGGCGATATAGATGGCCTCCACCTCCGGGTCGGCGGCAAGGGCTTCGTAGGAGTCATAGCAGCGGGGAATGCCGTACTGCTGCGCAAACGCCTGGGCACTTTCCATGTGCCGGGAGCCCACGGCAACAAGCTGCTCCCCCTCTGCGCCCATCTGTTCCACTGTGGACGCAAACTTTTTGGCAATGGTGCCGGTCGCTAAAATTCCCCACTTCATAATTGTACCTCCCGGTTTATTACTTTGAATTCGTTGCGCTCAGTATACCATGGTTTTCCCCTGCGGAAAAGATAGTGAAAAACAAAAATGCCCCCGGAGGGCTTGTTGCCGCTCTCCGGAGACAGATCCGATGCACCGGTATCTTTCATCTTGTTCCAAACATTCTCATCCATTATAATAGAGATAGAAAGAAGGTGCCAACATGAAGCATCGCATTGTGACGGCTGCGCAGATGAAGGAAATCGAACGGGCCGGGGATGCCCACGGTCTGCCCTACTGCAAATGATGGAAAATGCCGGACTGGCTGCTTACGCTGAACTGCAAAAGCAGCTCCCGCATCCCGGCAGGCTGCTGGTGGTCTGCGGAAAGGGCAACAACGGCGGCGATGGGTTCGTGATTGCCCGCGCCGCTGCAAAAGATGGCTGGAACGTGACCGTTTTTCTGGCCGAGGGCGAGCCGAAAACTTCTGACGCCATCCGCAATTTTGAGCGTCTGCACTCCCTGCCGGTGCACATCTGCGCTGACGGTTCTGTACTGGAAACCCAGAGCTTTGCTGCCGTTGTGGATGCCCTCTACGGCACCGGGTTCCATGGTGAACTGCGGCCTTCCGGCCTTGCTGCCTGCGGGCTGATACGCCGTCTGCACAAGGGCGGTGCCTTTGTGCTGGCCGTGCAGAAACCGCTTGATTTGCGCCGCTGCACATCAGCAAAAAGACCATCTACACCGTTTACCCCTCCAAGGAGGCGCTTTTGCTGGATATGGTAGACCACGCCTTTGCAGAGATCCACCGCTGCAAGCAGGAAATTCTGGCGGGCGGTGGTACTTTGCAGGAAAGGCTGCGGGCGGTCATTATTGCCATGCCGGCAGAATATGCTGCGCTGGATCTGCGGCAGATGAAGGAGCTGGACGAAAAATACCCGGTGGTGGCGGCGCGGGTGCGCAGTCAGTTGGAAAACGGGTGGGAGCCCACCATGGCGCTGCTGGAGCAGGCGGTGGCAGAAGGGGTCATGCGTCCGGTATCCCTGCCGGTGCTGCGGCAGATGATCACCGCATCCATCGAGAGCTTTCTGGCAGACCGCAGTCTGGCAGAAAGCGGGGTGCAGTATGTGGCTGTACTGGAGGAAATGATCTCGATTTTACTGGAAGGAGTGCTGCCGCGATGAAACACAGTTTTTGTGAGGACTGGGAGTTCACACGACACTGGACAGAGGCCTTTGGCAAGGGGCTGCCGGTGCCAAAACAACAAGCCGTCCGCCTGCCCCATACCTGCCGGGAGGTGCCGCTGCACTATGCCACCCCCGCTGATTACGAGATGGTCTGCGGCTACCGGAAGCGGTTCCGGGTGCCGCCGGTACAGGCTGCGCCCCGGCTGTTTGTCCGCTTTGACGGCGCTGCCCATCAGGCGGTGGTGCGGGTCAACGGCAGGGTTGCCGGGCAGCACCGGGGTGGCTATACCGGCTTTGCGGTGGAGATCACCGACCTTGTGGACCGGGAGGGTGAAAACCTGCTGACCGTGCAGCTGGACACCCGTGAAGACCCAACGATTCCACCCTTTGGTTTTGTCATTGATTACCTGACCTACGGCGGGTTGTACCGGGAGGTCTGGCTGGAAGCTACGGCAGAAAGCCGTCTGACTGATCTGTTCGTCTACACGCCCACCCTGCAGGAGGCTGTGGTGCAGTGGACAGCAGAGCTTACGCCCGCAGCCGCGGCTGTCCGCATCCGGCTGGAGACCACTGAGGGCACTTTGCTGGCGGAGCAGACTGCACCTGCGGCAGAAACCGGGAAGATGCAGCTTTCTGTGCCGGATGCACAGCCGTGGGATACAGAACATCCGGTTTTGCATCATGCCATTGCAGAGCTTTTGAACGCAGCCGGACAGCCCATCGACCGCAAACAGGTGACGTTTGGCTTCCGCACCGCAGAGTTCCGGGCGGATGGCTTCTACCTCAACGGCAAAAAGACCTTTCTGCGGGGGCTGAACCGACACCAGAGCTACCCTTACATCGGCTATGCCGCACCGGAAAGCCTGCAGCGGGAGGATGCCCGCATTTTGCAGGAGGAGCTGCGTTGCACCGCCGTACGCACCAGCCACTACCCCCAAAGCCAGTATTTTCTGGACGAGTGCGACCGGCGGGGTCTGCTGGTGTTCACTGAGTTGCCGGGCTGGCAGCACATCGGGGACGACAACTGGAAGGACGCCGCCTGCGAGATGCTGCAGGAGATGCTCTTGCAGAACCGCAATCACCCCAGCATCATCCTGTGGGGCGTGCGCATCAACGAGAGCGTGGATGACGATGCCTTCTATACCCGCACCAACAAAATCGCCCATCAGCTGGACCCCAGCCGTGCCACCTCCGGCGTGCGCTATCTGGAAAAAAGCCATCTGCTGGAGGATGTTTACGCCTACAACGATTTTTCTCACAACGGCGTAACGCCCGGTGCAAAGCCCAAAAAGGACGTGACTCCGGATATGGGCAAGGCGCTGCTCATCTCGGAGTGCAACGGCCACATGTACCCCACCAAGCCCTTTGACGATGGCCCGCACCGGCAGGAGCACGCCTTGCGGCACGTCCGGGTGCAGAACGCCGCCTATGCCAGCAAGGAGCACGCCGGGTGCTTTGGCTGGTGTATGTTCGACTACCAGACCCACAAGGACTTTGGCTCTGGGGACCGCATCTGCTACCACGGTGTGCTGGACAGCTTCCGCAACCCCAAATTGGCGGCTGCGGTCTATGCCAGTCAGGGCGATGCCGACCCGGTGCTGGCAGTCAGCTCCTCCATGGACATCGGAGATAACCCCGCCGGGCAGCTGGGCACAGCCTATGTTTTCAGCAATGCCCAGCAAGTAAAGCTTTACAAAAACGATGTGTTCGTCACCGCCCTGCGCCGCAGCGAGTGGACGGCGCTGCCCCACCCGCCCTTTGTGATGGACGATACCATCGGCGAGCTGCTGGAAACGCAGGAACACTTTTCTCCCTCCAAGGCAGCCGCTGTGCGGGACTGCCTGCTGGCTGCCGGGAAATATGGCTTGGCAGGGCTGCCGCTGGCCTACAAGGTCAAATTCGGCTGGTGTATGCTGCGCTACAAAATGGCCTTTAAGGACGGCGTGGCCCTTTACGGCAAATATGTGGGCAACTGGGGCGGCGAAGCCACCCGCTGGCGGTTCGATGCCGTACAGGACGGCAACGTGGTGCGCAGCGTGACCCTCTGCCCCAGTGCAAAGCTGCACTTGGAAGTCAAAGTCAGCCGGACGACCCTGCGGGAGCAGGACACCTACGATATGGCGGCTGTCCGGGTGCGCATTCTGGACGAGAACGGCGCTCCTGCCCCCTACGCACAGTTCCCGGTGCAGTTTACGGTAGATGGCAGCGCCGCCCTTGTGGGCCCGCAGACCGCCGTGGCAGAAGGCGGCATGACCGGCACCTATCTGCGCACTGTGGGCACTGCCGGAGAAGCCGTGTTGACCGTTTCTGCACCGCAGACCCAGCCCGTTGTGCTGCGGTTCACCATTGAAAAGGAGGATGCTGTATGGAACTGACCCTGAAACAGAAAACTGCGTTCGGCATTGGTGCCGTGGGCAAGGATATGGTGTATGCCTTGTCGGCTTCCTACGTCATGTATTATTATCAGGATGTGCTGGGACTTTCGGCAAGCTTTGTGGGGCTGGTGCTCATGGCAGCCCGGTTCTTCGATGCCTTCAACGACCCCTTTATGGGGGTTCTGGTGGCAAAGACCCGCACCCGCTGGGGACGTTTCCGTCCGTGGATCTTTTCCGGCACGCTGCTCAATGCGTTGGTGCTCTACGCCCTGTTTGCCGCCCCGGTGCTGGACGAAGCGGCATTGATGGTCTACTTCAGCGTGGTGTACATCCTGTGGGGTGTCACCTACACCATGATGGATATTCCTTACTGGTCCATGATCCCCGCCGTGACCCGCACGCCCAAAGACCGGGAGAATCTTTCCATGGTGGGACGTACCTGTGCAGGCGTTGGTTCGGCACTCATTGCCATGTTCACCATGCTGCTGGTGGGAGCCCTTGGCGGCGACAGCGAGCGCGCTGGCTTCCGCTGGGTGGCGCTGATCGTATCGGTGCTCTTTGTGGTGACGGAATTGGTCTGCTGCGCCGCCATGCGGGAGACCACCCCCAGTGAGATGAAGACCGCCACCGTAAAGGAGATGTTCTCCGCCCTGTTCCGCAACGATCAGGCTATGGTGGTGGTAGGCAGCATCGTGCTGATCAACTCGGCGCTGTACCTTACCTCCAACTTCATCATCTATTTTTTCAAGTACGACCTTGGCGGTGCAGGCTGGAAAGCCACCTACACCCTGTTTTCCACCGTGGGCGGTGCGGCGCAGATCCTTGGCATGATGGTGCTTTACCCCTTGCTGCGCAAAAAGTTCAGCAGCACGCAGGTATTTCACCTGAGCCTTGTGCTGGCACTGTGCGGCTACGGCACGCTGCTGGTGTTCTGCCTGACCGGGCTTTCCCATAGCCTTGCCCTGCTGTGCATCCCGGGCGTGGTAGTGTTTGCCTGCAACGGGATGCTGACCGTGCTGACCACCCTGTTCCTTTCCAACAGTGTAGACTACGGCCAGCTCAAGACCGGCCGCCGGGAGGAGAGCGTCATCTTTTCCATGCAGACCTTTGTGGTCAAGGCAGCCTCCGGTGTGGCGGTGTTCCTGACCGGCATCGGGCTGGATCTCATCGGTCTTGTGGGCAACACGGAGGAGACCGGCCCCGTAGCAGTACAGAGCGCCGGAACGCTGCTGGGTCTGCGCCTGATGATGACGGTCCTGCCCATGCTGGTGCTGGCAGGTGCGCTGGTGCTGTTCCGCCGCAAATTTGTTCTGACCGACGCCCGCGCTGTCGAGATCAGCGCACAGCTTCACGGGGAGGAAACGCACCATGACTGAAACGCTGCACTGGTACGCGGAAACTTCCGGCGGTGTGCGGCAGGGCGATGCCCCGGTGCACTCGGGCTGCGGTGCGGTGCATCTTTCCGCTGACCTGCCTGCCGGGACGCTGAAAGCCGTGCGTGCCGAGCTGCCGTGGACGATGGAAGCAGACGAGCGCCTGTTCATGAACGGCTACCAGACATGGACATACAGCCCGGAGCTAAGCCGGAACGGCAAGCTGCGCGGCACCGATCACATTCCGGGATTTCTACTGAAGAAATATGCCTTTGACCGCTACGGCGATTATCATTTTGTGCCCTACGGACATCATAACGGTCAGAGCCACGGCTTTTCCTACTGCTATTTCCGCAAGGGCGGGCAGTTCCAGCTGGTGGCATCGCTGGACGAGACCCCGGGCTACACCATCCTCCGCTACGACAGTGGCAAAGCCCTGCTGACACTGGAGCGGGACTGCGCCGGGGTGGAGCATCCCGGCGGCAGCTTTGCCCTGTTCGACCTGTTTTTTGCCGAGGGCAGCGAGGCCGAGGTGTTCGACGGCTGGTTTCAGGCTATGGGCATCAAGCCCCGGACAGAGAAGAAGCTGGCAGGCTATTCCAGCTGGTACAACCGCTATCAGGAAATCACCGAGGACACCATCCGGGAGGACCTGACCGGCTGCCGCAGCCTGCTTTGCCCGGGAGACCTGTTCCAGATCGATGATGGCTGGGAGCCGAAGGTGGGCGACTGGCTGGAAACGGATGCACAGAAATTCCCCCACGGGCTGAAAGGCATGGTGCAGGAGATCCACGCCTCTGGCTTTCAGGCCGGGCTCTGGCTTGCGCCCTTTGTGTGCGAAAAGGACTCTGCCCTTTTCCGGCAGCACCCGGACTGGCTGCTGAAAGTGGACGGCAAACCGTGGTGCTGCGGCAGCAACTGGAGCAGCTTTTATGCACTGGATATCGACAACCCGGCCGTGTTGGACTATCTGCGCCGGGTGTTTGACCGGGTGCTGAACGATTGGGGTTTCGACCTTGTCAAGCTGGATTTTCTGTACGGCGCTGCCCCCTTTGGCAACGCCCACGAGAGTCGTGCCGCCCGGATGCGCCGTGCCATGGAGCTGCTGCGCAGTTGGTGCGGACAAAAAGCCATCCTCGGCTGCGGCGTGCCGGTGATGCCTGCCTTCGGGCTGGTGGACTACTGCCGTGTCAGCTGTGACGTAGGGCTGGACTGGGACGATGTGTGGTATATGCGCCTGTTCCACCGGGAGCGGGTGTCCACAAAGCAGGCCATCAACAACACCGTATTCCGGCGGCAGCTCAATGGCCGTGCCTATGGCAGCGACCCGGATGTGTTCTTCCTCCGGGAGGAAAACTGCAAGCTGACGGCAGAGCAAAAACGCACCCTTGCCACAGTCAACGCACTGCTGGGCAATGTGTTCCTTACCTCGGATATGCCGTCTCACTACACGGATGCGCAGCGGGACGAGTACCGCCGCCTGCGCAGGTTGTTTGAACATGCAAAACAGGTAGAAGTAGAGACAGAAAATGGTGTGATTACGATCCGGTATTCTCTGGATGAGAAACGTCAAGAGCTGCGGTGCAGTGCTATTTATAGAGAATAATGAGGGCATAAAAATCAGCTTCACGCTTTTTCGTTGGCCGGAGGATTCTTTATGTGAAACGCAACGGACGTCTTCCTTAGAAAAGTGGCTCACGCCGAAAGCTGTATAAGCAGATAAAATGAAAACGCCGCCAGCGTACCGTGTGATGGATTTCACATGATACGCTGACGGCGTTTTTTGCGTTATAGGGGAGTAACATCCAAATTCTACACTGAACCCGCCCTCGACCTGTTTCCAAGGACGAAAACGGTTCAGACTGTAAAATGATGTCAAAACGATATTGAACGAATCACCGCACTATATTACTGGACTTTTGACATCAAGAGTACGCATTCAACGGTTGATTGCGATTCCAAGGGAAATTCTCGAATCTCTTTTCCATTATAGGGAACAGGGAAGGCAAATACAATGTTCCGAATCCAGTTGCCATTTGGCTGTTTTTCCGGAAAAATATCAATGCGCTCGATGAAGGCGCGCATGAATTCCTTTTGCTCCACCTCAGTGGCGGCATTGTAGACTTCATCGAAGGCCAGAAGCAGGTGATAGATGTTGTCAGCTGTGATCTTCTCCTGATGAATGTCATCAATCTGACCCTAGATTTCAGCGAGCTGGGTTTCCATGTCCTCAATCAGTTCATATTGCTCATCGTAACGCCGTTGCAAATCCAAAGCCTTACGGTCATAATAGGAATCATTAAAGTCCAGTGTGTCCATCTGGTGCTCCAGACGAGATTTCGTACTGAGTCGCTGGCGGAGCTGCACTTTGATTGCATCGGCCTGACGGTCTAACTCGCTGGTATCGACTGCGGAACCGATTTTCTCTTTGATGGCATCTACGAAGCGTGGGTCGTGAACCATAGCGGATACGATGGATGCGACCATCTGATTGATTTCGTTCTGTTCAATGTTCAACCGGAAAGAACATTCGTGTCCAGTCTGCCCCTTGATGCTCTTGCAGAAGTAGTAGTAACGAGTTTTGTTATCCTTGCTGTGAGCCTTAGAGACATTTCCGTACAGATTCCGTCCACAGCAGGGGCATTTCAGAATGCCGGAAAGAATATGTGCGTGGTCGGGGTCATGCACCTTTTCACGCCGCCCTGTGGTACGCTGACGCTTTGTCTGTGCAAGATTCCAGTCGTCCTCGGAAACGATGGCTTCATGTTGACCGACATAGACGGGAAACTCGGATTGCTTCACAACGTGCATTTCGTTTCGAGTGCCGAGTTTCTTTTCAACCTTGCGGCGACCAAATGCAATCTTACCGCAGTAAATGGGATTGTCCAGAATACCTCTAACAAATACAGCAGAAAACTTTGGAATAGTTCCATTCTGACGAAGCTTTTTCACATAGCCATGGGTGTTCAGATACCGGGCAATGCCTGCTACACCATCGTTGGTATGGATAAAGCGGTCAAAAATAACACGGACAACTTCCACTTCATCGTCTGCAATCGAAAGCTCGCCATTTTCCAGCCTATAGCCATAGGGTGCAAAGCCGCCGTTCCATTTGCCCTCACGGGCTTTCTGTTCACGGCCAGCCATCGTTTGAGCACGGATGTTTTCACGTTCGATTTCAGCAACAGCAGAGAGAACGGAAATCATCAATTTGCCGGAATCTTTGGAGCTGTCAATGCCATCCTCCACGCAAATCAGGTTGACACCAAAATCCTGCATGAGCTGCAAAGAGTTCAGAACATCGGCTGCATTTCTGCCAAATCTGGAGAGCTTAAAGACAAGCACATAGGAAACGCCGTCTTTGCAGTCTTGCACATCTCGCAGCATCTGTTGAAATTCGTGCCGTCCTTGAATGTTCTTGCCGGAAAATCCTTCGTCAGAATACTCCCCGGCAATGACCATATCTTCATAATCGGCATATTTGCGCAGCTTTTCACGCTGTGCATCAAGGCTGTAACCGTCCACCTGCATGGCCGTAGATACGCGAGTATAAATGTAGCATTTGGTGCGTGCTTTTTTCATAAGAAATCCTCACTTTCGGCGGTTGGTTGTTGTGTGAGATTTTCATGCTGGATATAATACTCTAGCAACCGGAGTACATACTCTGGCGCATGGCGGTGGCCGAGTTCCCATTCTGTTACAGTGCGGTAGGGAATTTGGAAGAAGGTGCAAAACTCCCGGCGGTTCATCCCGGTCGATTCGCGCAGTTCGAGGATTTTGTCTTTGCAGTCCATAAAGTTGCCCTCATATATGTAAAACACGCTACGCAATTATTTTAACATAAAAATAAAAATTACGCAACGTGTAAATCTGCTTATGCAGCTTTACTGTTGGCCGCGCAAAGCGGAGACTCCTTTTGCTCCAGTACAGTTGAGCCATATTTTTGAATCAGCTTTGCCATAACATCGATACAGCGTACAAAGGATGCATTGTCAGTTTCAGTGTCATAGTATTTTTTCAATAGGCAACTCCATTTCCTTGTAGCAGAACTTTGACAGTCCTGCGAATTTTAGAAACATCCCTTGATTCATCCGATCAAAAGTTTAAGTCGCTCCAGCTTTTCCTGCGCTGTTTCTTTGCGGAAACTCACGCCGATGCAGGAAACAGGAACACACATTTCCAGCAGGCGGTCATAGATGCGGGCATGGGCGGTATCCTGTGGGTATCGTATCTCGCCCAGCGTCAGGTTGGTGGTGACGATCAGCGGCTTCCGGCTGCGGTATCGGCTGTCCACGATGTTGTAGATCTGCTCCAGTGCGTACTCGGTGCCTCTTTCCATGCCGAAATCGTCAATGACGAGCAGGGGATAGCGGCAGAGCTTGTCCACAACATCATTGCGCCCGGAAAAGTTGTTGTTCAGCTCGTTCATGATTCGGGCAAAGTTCGTCATACGCACAGGCACTTCCTGCTCCATCAGAGCGTTTGCAATGCACCCGGCAAGGAAACTTTTGCCGGTGCCCACACCGCCCCAGAGAAGCAATCCAAGGTTTTCTGAACGCATGGTTTGCCACTGCTCCACATAGCGATGTGCATGGTGCATCTGCGGGCTGCGGCCATTGTCGTTTTCAAAGGTCCAGTTGAGCATTGCCGGGTCAGAAAACCCCTCTGCTTTCAGCCGCCGCACAAGGTCGTTGTGCTTTTGCTGGCTGATAAGGGTTTCTTGTTTTTCTCGTTCCGTGCGCTGGCAGCTGCATTCAATGGGGTGCTTGTTCTTGCCCATCAGAGCGATGCCCTTTGCAAAGAATGCTTCTTTTGGGGTATGACATTTTCCGCAATAAAGCAGACCGTCCTTGCCATAATAATCTTCGGGATTTTCGGGAATACTGGAAACGGACTGTTCAAAAATTTTTTCAATCGTCTTTATAGGCTTTCTCCTTCCGTGAATGTGTAGTCCGGGATACCCGGTGTCGATTTTCGTTCTGTTTTCTGCCGTTTCGCCCAGATGCGCAGGGTGGCAGCATGGTCGGCGTACTTCTTACCGGTGGACTGGATATAAGCCGAAAGTTGCTCGATCAGGCTGTCCAGCCCGAAGAAATCGGCTTTAAGCCGCTTGTACTCCATCTCTGTTAAAAAGACATTCTGATATTCGCCAAAGGTCAAATGAGCAGCTGTTGTTTTTATCAGGTGGTTATCTTTCAGGCTGTTTTTATTACGTTGGTTAGTGGAACACTTTTGTTCCGTGGAAGATATCATTTCTGTTCCATCGGATGGAACAGAATCGTTCCATGCAGGGGAACATTTTTGCGCTGTCGGAACTTTTACAAAGATGCTGTTGGGCACAGTAATGCGACCTCTTCTGCGCTCAATCAAATCGGCATCTTCCAGCGAGCGCAACGCACGTTTAATGCTCATAGTGCTGCATCGCAGAGCTTTGCTCAATGCAGAAAGAGGGAAAATCACATAGACGAAGCCGCGCTCATCCATCCAGTTGTTCTTTTGAGAAAGAGTTGCTCGGTCAAGCAGCAGGGTGTAGAGCAACTTCGCTGTGTGGCTCAAGTCGGTATCCAGCAGAAAGCGGGGATAGGGCAGATATTGCGGCAAAGGTGTAGTGACAGTCAGGTAGTTGGAAATAAAATTCACCTCCAGTGTTTTTTCATCAAACAAATTTTTGGAAAGCATTTTACTGGCTGTTGGTAGTCTCCAGAAGATGCTGCCGATGCTGCTCTTTCAGATGCACAATATAGCTTTCTGCCTTTTGCAAAGCAGCAATAACTTTTGCTTCAATCTCTACATTTGCCAGAAAGTCGGGATACAGAGCAAAGCATTGTTCGAGACGGAAAATAAAGCTATCAGAGGCACTGTTGATTTCACTGAACATTCCTTCGGCATCGGCGACATGATCAACCGTTGCCATCTTTTCTCCTAGCTCACGAATGGTCTGGAGTTCGGTGCTGCGCTTACCCGATGAAATAAAAGGTCGATTCTCCGAGAGCGGATCAGCCGTTTGGCTCTTCGATGTGGCAGCAGTAGAAAAATTGTTTTCGGTGACCTTGGAAAGTAATTCTAAATTCTCATAGGTGTCTGCACTATCGTCTGGTTTACCGTTCAGCTTTTCCTCTCGCCATGTTGATACCACGGTGGGCAATGCTTCCGTGGGAGTTCCACGGATAATGGTAGCCTCTCGCTGGGATAGCTTAAGTTTGCCGGATAAGATTTCTTCCTGAATGCCGGGGCAGTATTTTTCCATCAGCTCAACGGTTTTCATGAACTGCTCGGCACGAATTACAAAAGAGGGACTTACATTATTTTCTTTGGCGATTCGTTCAGTTGTGTTTTTCTACAGGAGGCAAATTGTCGATTTGACAGTTTGCCACCTGTGTGTGTACTGATTGCCATGATTTCCCCCACGAGTGGATTTTTCAGAGTGATACTGCTTTCCAATCAGAAACTTTTTCTGCTCGGGTGTCAGATTCCGACGACCCAGCTGATGTTTGCAGATCCATGCCAGAACATCTTCACGGGTTTCGCAGGTGCAGGAAATCGAACGGGTGGTATAAGGAATTTCCGGGTGCTGCTGGAGAATCTTATAGCGATTATGACCATCAACAAGAATGTTGCCCCAGACGATCAGGGGAGACAGGACTTCGCCCTCTGAAAGGATGTTTTCTTCCAGTTGCTGAAATTCTTCATCGGTCAATGCAGGAATCTGAGATTGAAATTCGGAATCAATGATAAATTCAAACTTGTTTTTCTTCATAGGCAAAATCTCCTTTCAAAAATTTATTGGTAGTTCAGCCGTTATCCCCGCATGGATTTCCTGCCCTCTTCCGGCGGCGTCTTCCGGCTCTCCCTTGCGGGGTCATGGCCGGGTATCCCATGCAGACGGTCATTCGGTTCTCAAGGTTCGATGAAGGCTTGTAGAAAGCCTATCACAATCAAATAAGTATTTTTAGGACGTATCAGGTCCGGTTTTGAGGGAGAAAACCGGACTTGGGAGGTCCGGTTCTTGTGAACGGCTCTGGATAGAGCATACCATAAAATTGCTCGATTTTTTAGGAAGTGATACTTCCGCTTTTGTGCAATATTGAATGAATCAACGACGATTTTTCGGAAACGATTTTTTCTACAAGAAATTTGCTTATTCAGCGTCTGTTAAGATACGCAGTCGGCACAGTTTATGCGCTGAATATCGGGTTTTGGCGAAGCCCAACAATCGTTTTTGGAGTCGGATTTGAAAAATCTGATTCAAAACTTGTGAGTTGGCACCAACTCGCCCTGCTTGCTGCGGTTGCGAATTCGAAAATTTTTGTGCAGAAAAATAACCGCCCGCTTCAAGTTGAACTTGAAAACGGACGGTCTCGATTGCAAAATGATTTTCAAATTTGGAAGTCGCATTGAGAGGCTTCATAGCGCTCGCAAGCAATGTGTCTGTCTATACAAACACCATTTTTGCGTTGCAAAATGCTTGTTGGGAAATCCCAAACCCTTGAACTGCATCCGAACGGTGCAGGCTGTTTTAAGTAAATAAAAAGGGAAAACTGTTTTACTTCTTGCGGAATTCCCCATACAGCCACTCTGCCAATGCCGACATGATAGCCTTGTACTTGCTGGTATCTTCAAACAGGGAAGAGAAGGTGTCCTGCGCTTCAAGATAGCTGTCCTGTGCGGCAGTATCAAAAGCCTTGGGGAAGATGCTCTCAGTGAAGATCTGCGGGTCGGAACTGCGTGCCAGCTTTGCCAGCTTCGGGTCGGCCAGCAGACGGTCATGCAGGGCAGTAAGCAGCACCCGGTCGGCATTGGTGAACTCGCCCTTGAACTTCTCGTTGATCTTCAAAATGATCTCGTCCAGCGGCTCCTTGGGGTCGTGGCCGAGAGCACCTTCTGGGTGACCGGCTCGTAGACGCCTTTGGCGTGTTCCAACTCGATGGCACCGGCAAAGGTCTTTTGCAACTTGTAATACTCTAGCTGCAATTTGCCCTCCAGATCCAGCGGAGAGACCTCGTCCGGCGGCAGCAGCTTGAGCAGGTAAGCGCAGAATACGTTCTCCTTGTGCAGCTCTTCATCGAACATCCGTGCCACCTGTGAAACGTAGCCGTACCACTTGACAAGGCTGCGCAGCAGGCGGCGGAACTGGTACCGCTCGGCCTGTGTTTTCTGGTTGTAGCGGTCTGCCACCGGCTTCAAGACGCTGCTCATGCGGCCCACGGCGTTTTTATCCTGCTTGGTGCTGCGGAAATACTCCTTGGCAAAGGCTTCCACGTCTGCATCGGAATAAACGGCAAAGCTCCGCAACTCCTTCTGGGTCTTGTAAATGAGGTCGGTGTTGACCTCCTGCTCCAGAAAGGTTTCCTGATAAAACGGCTGGAAGGCCTCCCGGATGTCCTCTGCCTTGTTCACAAAATCCAGCACAAAGGTGTCGGTTTTGCCGGGGCAGGTACGGTTCAGACGGGAGAGGGTCTGCACCGCCTTGACGCCCTTCAGCTTTTTGTCCACAATCATGGTGTGGAGCAGCGGTTCGTCAAAACCGGTCTGGTATTTTTCTGCCACGATGAGAACGTCGAAGTTGTTGTGGAACTCCTTTTTGGTCTGGCTTTCCGCAATGTGGCTGCCGTCGGCGCGGACGTTCAGGGACTGCTCTGTGTACTCCACGCCGCCGTCCGGTACGGCACCGGAAAATGCCGCTAAGATCTGCACATCGTCATAGCCCTGCTCCGCAATATAGCGCTTAACCTCGTGGAAGTACCGCACCGCCGCCAATCGGGAGGAGGTGACTACCATCATCTTGCCCCGCCCGCCGATCTTGTGGCTGGTGGTCTCCCGGAAGGTCTCTACAATGATCTTTGCCTTCTGGCTGATGTTGTAGGGGTGCAGCTCTTCATACTTGCGGATGAGCTTTGCCGCCCGGCTGGCGGGCAGGTCGGGGTTGTCCGGGATGGTCTTGGCGATCTTGAAGCAGGTGGAATAGGTCATGTAGTTTTGCAGCACATCCAGAATGAACCCTTCTTCAATGGCCTGCCGCATACTGTAAATGTGGAAAGGGTGGTGGCTGCCGTCCGGGTACTCGGTGCCGAACAGTTCCAGCGTGGCGGCTTTTGGGGTGGCAGTAAAGGCAAAGAAGGACAGGTTCTTGTGCCGTCCGTGGGAGGTCAACTCCTTCACCAGCGCATCCTCCGGGTCGATCTCGTCCTCCGCTTTGCCTTCCAGCTCGGCATATTCCCGCAGCGCGTCCTCGGTGTCGGCAAGGGCGGCTTTCAGCTTTAAAGCGGAGGTGCCGGTCTGGGAGGAGTGCGCCTCGTCGATGATGACAGCATAGTTCTTCCCGGCGGTCTTGTTCACCTCGGTGTAGATGACCGGGAACTTCTGCAGCGTGGTAATGATGATGCGTGCGCCGTTGTTGATGGCATCCCGCAGGTCGCCGGAGTTTTTGTCCTCGCCGATGGCCTCCACCGCGCCCAGCGTATGGTCGAAGCCGGAGATGGTCTCCTGCAGTTGTGCGTCTAGCACAGTGCGGTCAGTCACCACGATGACGCTGGCAAACACCGGCTTGTTCTCGGTGTTGAACAGGGAAGCCAGCCGGTACGCCGTCCAAGCAATGGAGTTGGACTTGCCCGACCCGGCGCTGTGTTGGATGAGATAGTGCTGCCCGGCACCCTTCTGCCGCACGTCTGCCACCAGCTTGCGCACCACGTCCAGCTGGTGGTACCGGGGAAAGATCAGAGCCTTGCCGTCCTGCAGACTCATGAACTTTTGCAGGATGTCCATCATGCTGTCCTTCTGGAACACTTCTTCCCAGAGGTAGGCGGTAAGATAGCCGTTGGGGTTGGGCGGGTTGCCTGCACCGCCGTCCCGCCCGGCACCGTTGGAGCCCTGATTGAAGGGCAGAAAGCGTGTGTCCTTGCCCGCCAGCCGGGTGGCCATCCACACCTCGGTCAGGTCTACGCAAAAGTAGCCCAGAATGCGCTTATTGAACTGGAAACACACCTCCCGGGGGTCCCGGTCGTGCATCCACTGCTGCTTGGCGTTCTCCACGGTCTGCCCGGTGAACTGGTTCTTCAGCTCAAAGGCGAACACCGGGATGCCGTTTACTGCCAGCACCATGTCCACCGAGTTGTGGGTGGTGTCGGAGTAGAACCACTGCCGGTTGCAGGTGATCTCGTTTTGGGCGTAGCGCTGGGCGTCCTTCTGGTTCAGCGCGGACTCCGGCTGAAAATAGCACACCCGGAACCGCCGTCCCCGGTGTTTGAACCCATACCGCAGCACCGAAAGCAGCCCGTCCGCATCGCAGGCATTGTTAAAGGCCGTGCAGAACTTCCGCACCGGGTTTACCGGGTTCTGCTTTTCAAAAAATGCCCACTCGTTGGGTTGGGTCTTTTGCACAAAGCGAATCAGGGTATCCACAAACAGCCCCAGCTTGGGGTCGTAGCAATCCCCGTTGCGGGTGTAGCCCCCGGCAGGGGAGAGCAGCGCCGCCGCAATGTCCGATTCAAACTGCTTTTCGGTGGTAATCATAGCATATTCCTCCGGTTTTATCCGTTGTGTTTTCTAAGATATTCGGCAAGAATTGCACAAAATTCTGCACTGGCGGCATTTTGATAAGCTGGCTCGATTTGATCGCAATTGTCTAAAAAATCTTTTAAGGATTTTGCAGCGTCTTGCACTTTTTTGATCTGATTAAAATGATTTGCTTGTGCCTGTTGTTGAATATAATCGTAGTTCCACATATTATAGAACGAATTCATATTATTGCCCTCCTTTTTTAATAAACCGATTCGATTCAATTTTTCTATGGTAAGGGGTTAAACATATAGCGTGCTTTTCGCTGATAAGAATTTGTGATACTACTGCAAACGGTTCCAATATCATCACAGAAGAGAACCTCCTTGCTGATACCAAAACTTTCCAAATCAAAAAGAATCTGTAGTTTTGAATCCTTTGGAATAGTGATTCTTGCTAGAATAATAGAATCGTTTCCTTTGTTGATTGGCTCAATTTCTTCCCTGAAAATCCAATTTGATTCAGGTGCTCCAGTAGAGTCATTGAAAGGTGAAGGAATAAAAAAATTGGAAAAGACAAGATAGCGACCTTGTTGAGCTCTTTGACGTTGACTTCTGATGGGAGCGTAAACAAAGTGCGGTTCGGAAAAAACTCTGTGAAGCCAAGTAGCGGCATTTTCTAAAGAACCAATAGACGGGCTTTTTGAATGTAGCTGTTCAGCAAAATATGGCTGGCACATGATATTACGATAGAAATCCTGAAAAGTCTGACCAGCTATAGCGAAACGATAACTATCCGCAAGGGCATTGATTATTGGGTAGTTTGCAACTTCAAGTTCGTTGTTCTTGAAAATGATGACTTCTCCATCTGAGCCGTTGTCATTGTATTTAGAGCAACAAGCAAAATAGAGTGCAACCAAAGCATTTTCGGTTACGTCTAGTAGACGGGTAGGCACACCGTAATGCTGAAGAAGTGCTAATAATTCTAGTGGTTGCATATCTTCTCGGAAAACATCAGGAAGTTTGAACTTCGCCATTTCTATAAGATTTCGTTCTTCGTGAATAAGCGTATCGCTGCTAAAAGATTCTATTGGCCGGGCAATAGCGGGAATTAATTGGTAGCTATTATCAGAGTGGCCACGAAATAGGGGAATCTCATTGAATCGAAAGCCGTCCTTACGCAATGGAGCCTTGATTTCACAAATTTGCGCAACAAATTCTGATAATGAATTTGCAGTATAATGTGCTACACTCATATCTTATACCTCCCTCTTTCCCGTTACAACCTCATAAATCAAACTTTTCTTATAGCGTTCCAGCTCTTGCACCAACAGTTCTTTTTTCATAATTAACTTATTCAGTTCTAAAGAGCGTTTCTTAATGTAACTAACGATTTCAATTTGTTCTTCAATAGGAGGAAGCGGAATTGTAAATGCAAGAACTTTGCTAGAACTTGTACAAGCCAGATTTGTGGTTTTGATTGCCGTTACATCAAAATAGGAACGACCAACATTAGAAGCGGTCAAATATTCCAAAAACTCTGGAAGTAAAACAGTTTCATTGGTTTGGACAGCAAATACATGATTCTGATGCAGACAAGGCTCAATTTCACCATGCCAGACACAACCTCTGCCAAGTTTGTCACGGTCGCCGCCTTCGGTCATAAGAACATCACCAGAATGAAGTCTGTATTTCAAATCTTCATCAGGTGTTACTTGGATGGTAGCCAAATCGTTTAAATCAACATAACCGCCCTGCACATTTGCAACTCTTAAATAAGGACGCTCTATTAAGACTGTATCTTTGCTATAACTTTTTCCGAGTGTAATGCCAGATTTGATTGTAGCACAGTGACGTAGTTGAGTTTTTCGCCACTCTTTGGGAATCTCCCCAATCCACTCAACCCCGCTATCCTTCATCTCACGCTCACCACGCACGCCTTTTGTAACAGCCTGCGTAATAACTGCCTGCTTGAGTTTTTTGTATTCCTCAATGCTGGAACGGGATTTGGACAGCAAATCGTCAATTTGCTTGCACTCCAAATCAAGAAAAGAAACAATCTTGGATTGAATATCTTGAGGTATTACGAGAATTGGCAATGCGATGAATTTTTCTTTTGAGAAATGAGCTATCGTTGCCTTGTTGCAAATGAGATCAATATAGCCGTATGATTTTGCAGTCATAAGCCAGTACCGCAAGAACGCAACGCTTTCATTATGCAAAGGACGAACGCGATGTAAGGCGTTTTGAAAGAATAGGTTTCGAATAGGAGTTTCAATGATAGCACAGCTTGCAACATCTCCGCCTTCGACTACGAGTAAATCTCCCTCTTTTAAATCAAATTGATGCTTTTCAGTTTGGGAAAACCACATGGTTTTAAGCGTATCAAGGGACAAACTGTTCTTTCCAACATTAGCAGCACACAGATACTTTTCTTCTGTGTCTGTTTCGGATTTCTTTTGGGGTTGGAGCATTTTTCCTAATTGAACTTCGTAGAAATATGAAACTTTACTGATTTCCCACCCCTCTGGAATCTCCCCGATCCATTCGATGCCGCTGTCTTTCATTTTACGCATTTTCAGCACCATGCTTTCCATATTCTGCGACCAGATAATTAACAATTGCACTACAAGTGACCATCATGAATTTGGCTTCTTCAAAAGTGACAGTGCTTTCGGTTTCACGCTCGGCATGGCGAATGCCGCCTTCATCGGAAGCGTAGCCGTATAAGGCTAAAATAGCAGATTTTAAGCTGCCGTGGATGTTCATACCGTTGGCAATTAAACCATTGAGTGCATCTTTTAATGCAGCCTTTTCGTTGCCAGAAATAACCTTGCAGACAGATTCGACAGCACTGATACTTTCTTTAACGCAGTTTTTGTAATCGGGATGTTCTCTATCGGACAAGAAACAAAGTGCCTTTTGAAGCTGAGTGCGGGCACCTTCAAAGGGAGTATGGCAGGCTTGTTCAATTTCCTTCGCTTCATTTTCGTCTGTGATAGGAACAATCCTTCCAGCTACAAAGCGATAACCAACATATTCTCGTTCAAACAGTGTATTAAAAGATTCATAGATGGTGTGCATTACATTGGTTGCAGTTATATGGTCTGATATCCAGTGGCAAATATACCAGACAAGGTCTAATACCTCATTGTAAGGAGCGTTAGAGATAATCTTTACAATGGTGTCATAATTTTTCTCCCATTCATAATATGCGTCAGAGGGAAGATGAACCGGTACATTCATAACTTCAGATAGAATGTCTTTGTAGAAATCACTGCCCATTTCTTTACTTGGCGCATCATAAAAATCACGATAGCAACGGATGCCAATGGAACGGGCTTGAGAAAAAACGGTACAAAGAACGTTATATAAATGATTTCCAATAAGTGTCCGAGTTCTACTGTCAAATTCGTTGAGTTGAATTTGAGTTGTACAAGTATTAAAGCCTATTTGCTCACTGAATCCTCCACGGACTTTAATCATACTTTGGTGCTTTGGCTTTTCATTTACAGAATGTTTGTTTTTTTTCAAGAAAAACATATAAATTACCCCTCCTTATGGAACAGCTCTGCCAGCCCGGCGGAGATATCCTGTTCCAGTGCGGTGATGCGCGCCACGATATCCTCCACAGCTTCCGGTGCCTGATACTCGTAGAAATAGCGGGTCATGGGGATTTCGTAGCCCACCTTGGTCTTGCTGTGGTCGATCCATGCGTCGGGGGCGTAGGGCAGAACTTCCCGGGCAAAGTAGGCGTCAATATCCTGCACCAGCGGCACGTTTTCGGTGTCCCGCAGGCTGGTGTCCGGCACGGGCTTGCCGCGCTTCAGGATAACGTTGCCTGCCTCGTCCCGCTGGGGACGCTCCACCACGATCTTGTTGTAGCCGAACTCCACGCTCTCGAATACCTTGCTCTCGCAGTAGATGCCGTTTTTGTCGCCGTACACCTTGCCGTTGGCAAATTCGCCGTAGGCGGTGACGATCAGTTCCCGGCAGGCATCAGTGATGTCGTTGCGCTTGGTGCCAATGCTCTTGCGGCGGGGTTCAAAGCAGTGGCTGGCGTCAATAAGCTGCACCTTGCCCGCACGGTGGGCGGGCTTATCCTTGCTGAGCACCCAGATGTAGGTGGAGATGCCGGTGTTCATGAACATATCGGTGGAAAGCTGGATGATGCAGTCCAGCCAGTCGTTTTCCAGAATATACTGCCGGATGTTGCTGGGCCCGCTGCCGGCATCGCCGCTGAACAGGGGAGAGCCGTTCTGGATAATGGCCATCTTGCCCTTGTTTGCCAGCTTGGCAAGGCCGTTCAGCACAAAAAGCTGCTGACCATCGCTGATCTTGGGCAGACCGGGCGCAAAACGCCCCATCTCGCCCCGGGCGGCTTCGGCTTCCACCGCCTTCTGTTCCCGCTTCCAGTCAATGCCGAAGGGCGGGTTGGAGATGATGTACTGGAAGGTGAACCCAGGAAACTGATCCTCCGACAGGGTGTCACCGAACCGCATATTGTTAGGGTCGCCGCCCCGGATCATCATGTCCGCCTTGGCGATGGCAAAGGTGGAGGGGTTGAACTCCTGCCCGAAGCAGGTCACCTCAATGTCGCTGTTCAGCTCGTGGATGCGCTCCTCCATGCAGCTGAGCATCTGGCTGGTTCCCATGGCCATATCGTAAACGGTCATGCTGCTGGTATCGAGGTCGGCTTCGGACAGCAGCAGGTCGGTCATCAGGTAGATGATATCCCGGCTGGTGAAGTGCGCTCCGGCTTCCTCGCCAAAGCTCTCAGAGAACCGCCGCACCAAGTCCTCGAAGATGTAGCCGCAGTCCACGGCGCTGATCTTGTCCGGGCCAAGATAGCCCTTCTCGGAGCCGAACTCCTTGATGACGAGGTAGAGGGTGTTGCTCTCTACCATCCGCTTGATGATGTTGTCAAAGTCGAACTTTGCCAGCACATCCTGTGCGTTGGCAGAAAAGCCGGACAGGTAATCCCGGAAGTTGGATTCAATGTTGTCCGGGTCTGCCAGCAGGGTCTCGAAGGTGAAGCGGCTGGTGTTATAGAACTGGTAGCCGGAGGCCTTCTGCAAAAAGCCGTCGATGACCTGCAGCTTTTTCACCTTTTCGTAGGTGTCCAGCACTGCCTGATGGGTGGGCAGCAGGCAGTCGTGGAACCGCTTCACCACGGTCATGGGCAGAATGACCAGACCGTACTCGTGGGGCTTGAACGGCCCACGCAGCATATCGGCTACGTTCCAGATCATGGCGGCTTTTTCGGCAATATTGGCACCTACGGCGGTGATCTTATCGTTTGGCATACGTTGCTCCTTGTTTTTTGTGATAGGTGGACATCCTGATTTTACAACAATGGGTGTCCCATAAAGTGGACGGTAAAGATATTGTTGGGTAAAAAAGAAAGGTCAGTCGATTTTGCCGATGAAGCGGTAGTAGATTTCTACTTCCTGCTCACGGCTTCCGTCCTCGCCCTTGACAGCTTCGTGGACGGTTATTTTTTCAATTAGAGTGTTCAGAAGTTCGGCGGTCAGCTCCACAGGGTTGACATACTGTTTCATCAGGGCAATCCACTTTTCAGCATCCGCTGCGGTCTGTACGGCGGCTTCCATCGTTTCGTGAAGCTGTCTTATTTTTGTTTCAAGCTCCTTTTGCTCGTTCTGGTACTTCTCGGACAGCATATTGAAGTTATACTCGGTTATGCGTCCGGCAGACCAGTCCTCATACATTTTAGCAAACAGCCCGTCAACCTCGGCTTTACGCTTCTCTGCCTTTTTCAGCTCCGCAGCCTGCTTTTTCTTCGCAGAGTTTCTTTCCCTGTCGCTGGCATTGAGCAGGCGTTTCAGCAGATTGTCCTCGTCTTTCTGTGCCAGCATAGACCAGTATTGCAGTCTTGCAAGCACATAGGCATACAGTACATCATAGCGGATATAGTGCATGGAACACTGGCGTAATCCCTGCCCGTTCTTGCTGCAATGGTAGTACCCGTATGGGTTCTTATTCTGCTTGTTTTCCCCATAGGCTAAAGACCATCCGCAGTCTGCACATTTTATCAATCCTGCGAAAATCTGTGTCGTACCGTTTCTGCGTTTCCTGCGTCTGCTTGCAATCAGCTCCTGAACTTTTTGGAACACTTCTTCAGAAATGATGGCTTCGTGGGTATTTTCCACACGATACCATTCTTCCTGCGGCTTCCGCACCTTTTTCTTGTTCTTGAATGAAATGTTGCTCTGCTTGTTGTGAATGCTGTGACCGATGTAGGTTTCCTCTTTCAAAATGCTCTTGACCTGTGCTATCGTCCACGCATAGGCTTTTTCTGCGGGCGCACCGGCGTAGATATTAGCGAAAGTCCCGTATCTTTCATAGTTCAGCCAGCCGGGGGTAGGTACTTTTTCCTCCACCAGAATCCGTGTAATGCTGGCGGCTCCACGCCCGTGTACAGCAAGGTCAAAAATCTTCTCTACAATCCAGCGTGTTTCCGGGTCGATCAGAAGATGACCTTTTTTGTCCGGGTCTTTTACATAGCCCAGCGGTGCATAGGCTCCATAGTGTGCGCCATTGGCAAATCTTGTGTGCATGGCAGCCTTGACCTTTTTTGCTGGTCTGTCGGGCGTGCATTTCATTCAGGATGTTTAAGAACGGTGCAAGCTCGCTTTCTCCGTTGATGGTGTCCACATTGTCATTGATGGCAATGTAGCGTACTCCCTTGCTGGGGAAATAGATTTCCGTGTACTGACCGGTCAGGATATAGTTTCTTCCCAGACGGGATAAGTCCTTTGTGACAACGCAGTTGATTTTCCCGTCTTCGATGTCATCAATCATCCTTTGGAAACTTGGACGCTCGAAATTTGTCCAACTCCATCCGTCGTCAATGTACTCGTCTACAACGGTCAGCCCATGCTCTGCGGCATACTGTCTAAGCATCATGCGCTGGGTCTGGATACTGCCGCTTTCCCCCTGTAATTCATCGTCACGGCTCAATCTCAAATATAGTGCAGTGTTATAAATCGTTGTATTGTATGGTTGTTTCACGGTTAAAAATCCTCCTTCTAAAAGAAACAACCCACGCTTATACAATACTCGCTGGTACAAGTATATCATAAGCGTGGGCTGATTGACAGTCGTTATTCCGTATTTTTTCAGGAAGCGGCGGCAGCGTGCTGGATCACATCTTCCAGCAGGCTGTCAAGCGGCTTCCCATCCTGTGCGAAATGCTCCGATACCTTGATACGGACTTTCCCCATGACAAAATACTGGGTGCCGTCTTTTTCGGTAAGCAGGGTGCCGCTGTTTTTGTTATTGCTCTCGTTTTTGCTTTTTGCCATAGGCAGTTACCTCCATAAATGAAATATGCCCGACAAGGGAATGTCAGACAGGTGTACAGCCGCAGACTGTCTCCGTGTCAACCAAACCGTGTCAACCGGCAGAAAAGACTTTGAAAACAATCCATAGGCGCTCTATTATTACTTTTTACTTTTTCTTTGATTTCTTGGTTGACATGGTTGACAAAGGAGAGAAATGCCCCAAATATCAGGCTTTTCCCCGTCAACCGGCTGTCAACCAAAGCGTCAACCAAACTGTCAACCGGTGGCTTTTCAGAATGGAAGTTCCATTTGCCGGGCTTCTTCTTCCGTGATTTCCTGAAAACCGTCCCCCTCCGGCGGAGCTTGGTTGACACTCTCCCAGCCTTTTTTGAGAACCGTATTTTTATACCGCTTCGGGCTTTTGTAGGCTACCCAGCCCTGTATGATGCCGCCCGCAATGCCGGTATTCATAATCTCGCAGATTGCCCGTGTCTCCCAGTCTGCCGGGGAATTTAAGTTCCCCAGCGCTTCCTCATAAAGCTGCTTGGAACATACCCTGTCGCCGGTGTAGTCCTCCAAATAGGCGTAGATCATGCCGGCCTGTGTGTCTTCCTGCATAAAGTCCTGCTGGTGGGCGTTCAGGTATCGGTTCATTTCCATGCTGAATGACAGCTTATACTTCCCACTGCGATAAACCGTCATGGCTTCCGCCCACATCTGTTCGATATACGCCCTCGCCGCCGCTTCATCGTCCAGTATGTGAACCTCCGCCCGTTCCGGGTACACCGTCACGGGGAGAAAGCGCCGGTTGCCGGTGCGGTCACGGGGCAAAAAGTCCTGCCGGTTGGTCGTCCCTCCAAATACACATTGCCGCAGCCGGTCTGCCGGATGTGTCTCATACGGCACTTTGTAGGTTTCTTTCTGGCGGCTTAAGAATGACTTGATTTCCTCAATACTCTTGGCGTTGGCTGTGGCAATCATCTCCGACATCTCGATAATCCAATGCCCTTGCAGCTTGCGGTACACATTTTCATCGTCCAGCTTTTTCAAATCGTCTGAAAACCATTCGTCCCTGCCTGCCAGCAGCCGGAAAAAGGTAGATTTCCCGGCTCCCTGACCACCAACCAGACAGAGCATGACCTCAAACTTGCTCCCCGGTCTGAATACCCGCCGGATGGCTCCCATCAGGAACAGTTTCAAGGCTTCATAGGTGTATTCGTCCGTATCGGCTCCCAGAAAGTGATGCAGGGCGTAACGGATGCGCTCTGTGCCGTCCCATTGCAGGCTGTTCAGGTAATCCCTGACTGGATGGTAGCGGTTTTCATTGGCAACAATCTTGATGGCGCTCTGCACCTTTTTCTCGCTGGTAAGCCCGTAATTTTCTTCCAGATACAAAAGCAGGTAGTTCATGTCCATGTCGGTCAGCGTGGTACTGGTTCGCTCCCAGCCCAGCGGCTTCACAATGTCAATCTGCTCCGTCAAAAGGTTCAGGCGCAGCGCCCCGCGAAACAGAGGGTCACGCTGGAACACCGTCAGGCAGTTTCGGATGCTGTTCTTCACGCCGCCTTTCTGCGTCCCCTCTAATGTTTCCCGGATTTCTGCCGGTGTCTGCGCCGGTTCCATTGTGTCCATCGTCCTTTTGACCGCTTCCTGCGTTTCCGGCGGCAAGCTCTGAAATTCGCTGTTCAAGCCGCAACACCTCCTTTCCCTGTGCGGCGATCAATGCCGCTTTTTCTTCTATTTCTCCGTATAACAAAATATCCAAAAGGTATTCTGTGTAGCTTATCCTCTGCAACGCTTCCACAAAAAGAGGATGCCAGATGGCATCCTGCGGCTGTGGGGCGTGTGCTGTTTTCCAATGCTCCAGCAGGCGCAGATAATCGCATAGCACCCGGAAACAATACCGTTCCGTTTCCTGAAATCTCTGCTCCGCTGATTTTTGTCGGGGCTGTGACCTGTTGTGACGCTTCCTATCTGGCGGCGCATTGCCGGATTTCTCATAGGAAACGCCGAAGTCCTCCGCAAGCCTGACCGCAGCTTCCCGTTTCCCCAATCCATGCAGCAAAGCGGCAAAGTCGATCACATCCCCGGAAGCCCCGCAGCCGAAGCAGTAAAAGCGGCTGTCCACTTTCATGCTGGGCGTGCGGTCATTGTGGAATGGACAGCAGACCATGCCGTTTCTCCCCACCCGGATTCCATAGAATGAAGCAGCCTGCCGGGTGGTAACAGACTGTTTCACCGCTTCAAATACATTCAAATGCTCCCTCCATAAAAATACTGGTAGCGGTAAAGCTGCCGGTTATATCATAGCTCCATCTCATGTTTCTTTCTCTGTACTGCCTGTGGCTGCTCCCTCCGGCGCAGTGCGGTATCTACGGCGTTCTGCACCTGCCGTAGCCGTATGACTTCCTCCCGGAGTGGCTTGTGCTGCGGAGACAGTTCGGCATACTCTGTTTTTAACTGTGCGTATTCCTGTTTCCATGCTTTCAGGGCAATGGGTTTTCCGTCCAGTTTTTCTTTCAAAATACGGCGGGCGGCATAAAACAGCCGTAACTCCGCATCGTGGGATGTTTCAAATTTCTCCCTCTGTTTCTTAAACTTGATATTGTTCAATTCCGTATGAACAGGTTTTAGCCGCTGGTAATTCTCGCCCTCCCGTATCAATTCCTGCAATTCCTTTATCCGGGCAGATTTCTTTTTTCATGGAGTCGCTTAACGCTTCAAATTCTTCGTTGACAGAGGAAAGACGCTCCTGCAAATCCTCTAATGTGAGCAGCTTGTTTTCCGTCAGATAATTGACGGCTTCGGCAAACTGCTTTAAGTTTCCGGTTCTGGCTTTATTGCTCCATGCCCCTGCGTTGCGCTGGTTGTAATAAGCGATCAGCAGGTCGGCAAGGCTCGGTGTCTGCGGTTTGGAAAGTTCTTCTTTTACCTCTGCCATCCAGACAAACAGGGCTTTGATCTTCTTCCTCACATCCTGCATGAGCCGGTTGGTGGCTTTAATCCAGCGGTTCAGTTCCCCTTTCTCGGTGCGGATGCCCTTTGCTTCCATCTGCCGGACATTAGCTCCCTCGTGGACAGTAGGTATCAGGTCAAGCCCCTGCCGCACATAGGAACGGTGGTCGATACGCACATCCAGCCCTTTTTCCTCAAATTTTGTATTAACGGCAGCCGCCCACTGCTCCCGCCAGTGTTCCAGCGTTTCCGGCTCATGCCAGTCTGTTGTATGGACAGCGTTAAACATATAATCGCCGTTTTTATCCCGGATTCGGTTTCCATCTTCATCAAGAAGATATTCCCGACGCTGTTTTTGTCCCCATGTGCCATCCGGGTTCAAAGGGCGCATTGTTGTCATCACATGGAAGTGCGGGTTTGGGATACCGCCGTCCTCTTTCTCCGGGCTGTGAAAAGCGAGGTCAGCAATCATGCCTTTTGCCACAAACTGCTCCTTCACGAACTTCCTCGCCAGCTCCATGTTTTCTTCCAGCGTCAATTCATTCTGCATGGCAATATCAAATGAATAGGCAAGCTGTGCTTTTGGATGTTTCTCGCAGCTCTCCACAGCATTCCAGAGGGTCGCCCGGTCAAGATATATTTCCGGCGCATGGGGCGGCAGCATGATTTCCGAAGCGATCACGCCGCCCTTTTTGGTGTAGTCGCTGACTTCTCCCTGCGCTTTATCTGTGCGATTGAAAAATGATAAAGTGCTATCCTTAGTCACCGCCTTTCTCCTGCCCGGAAATACGGGCGTGGTTTTCTACGGCAGACCGGATGAAATGCTCCGCCTGCGGCAGATTCAAAATGCTTTCCATGAGGGAATAAAATTCCGTTTCGGTAGCTCCTTTGTCTGTGGCGCAATGCTCTCAATAGCTGCCCCACGGGTAATCAACCGGTGCGTCCTCTGTTTCCGGGAACCGCTTTCCAGATACGCCTGCCGGTTTTTCAAACGCTGCATTTTCCGTTTTTCCCGTTCCAGCAGGACAGTGGTTTTTTCATATTCCTGCTTCAACTGTTCCAAAGATTTTTCCATGTTCTCACATCCTTTGCTATAAGATAAAGAAAGACCATCCGCAGACAGTCCGTGTGTCAGTGCTTCTATAAAACCCGATGAAAAGGGAAAACCGCAGAGCGGATTTCTCTTTGCGGCGGGTACACAGGGGATAGCCGCTTTAGCGGCGCAAGGGGGTGTAGCCACCTTGTCGGAGCGAAGCGAACGCAGACCTCGGATTGCTGATTTTATCAGCGGCAGAGGTAAGCTCCGCAGGACGCACGATACATGGTCTTTAGACTATGTATAGAAGTGCGCCCTTAGTTCCTAAGGGATTTTGCCGTTTCCGGCAGTCTTGTCCTTTTTCTTGGAACGCTTGGAAAGATACTTCGGGCAGTCAACCACAACCGCCCGGAAGCTCTGTTTACATTCGTGCTGGCATTTCCGGCACAGTTCGTTGTA
>VOFE01000842.1_pt1 | contig 114000 bp, 194 predicted proteins | sample 5384071 | NCBI WGS metagenome assembly VOFE01 (sample SAMN12384724, study PRJNA508395) | human gut metagenome | isolation source: healthy gut D | host: Homo sapiens
ATACGCACAATAAAACGACCGTTTTCCACCGGTTTCTCTCCCATCCTGCGTTTTATCCGTTAGATATTAGTTTTTAGCAATACAGTTTAATCATATCCGGATTCCGCCCATTCCGCAACCAAAACCGCTCCTATATTGGAATGATTTGAATGGAAATGTAAGAAACGCTAGGATTTTATCAAAAACCCGCCGGTTGGACATGGCTGGCCTCGGTCTATGCTTACGGCCCCTCCAATATCGGCACCTGGGGCGGCAGCGGATAGCCGACGAGACACCGGTTATGGTAGAGGAACTCCTCCCGCCACAGGCCGGTGCGAACATCCACCCGCCTGCGGTAAACGTCCACGGTCTGTTGGACGCCCTCCCCAGCCGGGTATATCGTAGGTTCGGGTAAAGACCTCCAGCCGGTATTTGGGAGGCTCCGCGAGACGAATGCGTCCATAGACGTATTCCCCATGAACTCGATCTCGATCTGGATTGGCTGCCCCTGTCTCATTGGCAGCCTTAAGATCCAGCCAACCCTCCCCCACGGTGGCGTCCACCCCTTCGGGAATCTCCGGATCCGGCAGGGGAAATGCCTTGATTCCATGGGCATGGCGCTCCACCATGCTCAAAGGGCTGTGGAGGAACATCCAATACAATAGATTGCTGTGCTGGCACAGACCCCCCCGCCGTATTCCGGCACAATGGCTCCGTCCCGCAGGGTCAGCGCGTCCCGGTATGGCTCCTCCCGGTCAGCATGCCGTACCAACTGCCAGAAGGAGAAGGTTTCCCCGGGCGGATCACCACCCCATTGAGCATACGGGCAGCCAGTTTCAGGTTATGTACCTTGTTCTGTTGGTAGGTCATATCCGCGCCGGTCGCGGGATTGAGCATCCTAGAGCGGGCTTCAAAGCCGATATAGGGAAGCAGATCCCCCGCTCCCGGGCATATTTCCGTCCGTCCATCCTCATCTTTAGATAAAAGCAACGTTTGCGCTGCCATACGCGGAGGGGAATCAAAAGGGGAAAACCTGAGTTAAGCGCTTTCTTGCCATCTTCACACCTCTCCGGATTTCCGCCGGATGGGATATTGCCGGTTTACCAGCACCGGATGCTCCCGGCGCGGGGCGCCCCTGCGAAAAAGTTGGCGGGTCATCCCAACCCCTCCTCTAAAATGCGGTCCAGCGCCTGGGAAAACTCCAGGCCGGCTGCTGCCAGCATCCCTGGAAAACGGCTATGGGGCGTCATCCCCGGGATGGTATTTACCTCGTTGAACACCACCTGGCCCGACGGGGTTAAAACAGGTCCACCCGGGCAAAGCCCCGGCAATCCAACGCCCGATAGACACGGGCGGCGGCCGCTTTGATCCGTTCCGTAGTTCCCTGGTCGATCCTAGCCGGCACGTGGATCGCCGATTCCCCCATGCCGTACTTCTCCCGGTAGTTGAAGAAATCCGCCTTAAGCTCGATTTCGTCCACCGCGCCAACAAACAGATTTTCCCCCGGCCTAGGACCGCACATCCCACCTCAAAGCCCGGTATCTCCTCCTCCAGGAGGGCCTTCTCATCGTGGGAAAAGGCGGCGGACACCGCTTTTTCCAGCTGACTCTCCTCCACAATGCGGGCGATGCCAAAGGAGGATCCGGCGCGGGCGGGTTTTACAAACAACGGATAGCGCAGCCGGGACGCCAGTGCGGTGACCCGCTTCCAGTCCATCCAGTTCCAGATCACCGCCGATGGAGGAACCGGCACGCCGGCTGCGCCGGCCAGGGTATGGGCCAGCTCCTTATCCATACAAAGGGCTGAGCTCAGGGTGCCGCATCCCACCAAAGGGATTCCTGCAAGCTCAATCAGTCCCTGTACGGTGCCATCCTCCCCATTTCGGCCGTGCAGCACCGGAAACACCCCATCCAAATGGGATTGACGCACGCCGTCCTCCCGGAATTCCAGTAGCCCCTGCCCACGAACCGGGGGATAGGGCCACCGGCGTGCATGAGCCATCCCGCCACCAGGTATCCGTGGGAATTCGATCCAGCTGTCCGTGGTACCACAGCCATTTCCCTTCTCGGGTAATGCCCACCGGCACGGCCTCGTACCGGTCGGGCCGTAAATGGGTCAATACCCCATAGGCCGATTGCAGGGATACGGGATATTCGCTGGAACAGCCGCCAAACAGCACGGCCAGCCGCTTCTTTCTCATGGTCTCTCCTCCGATACCGGGCCTGCGGGCCCTTACTGACCCTGATTCTATCCTTCCTTTTTAGACGACGGCTTTGCCGATTTCTTAACACAATCTGTCGTTCCCGTGACGATTTTCTATCGGCCTCTTTTTGAAAGCGTTTATCCCGGCTACGGGTTTGCGGGAGCCGGGCTTTCATGCTATTGTAGTGATATCAATCACACCGGGAGGCATCCATGTCCAAGTATCCGCTCGTAAGTTATTCCTATGAACCCTCCTCTATCCTGCTGGTTGGATTGGTCCTGGGCGCCATCGCCGCCGCGGTATTGATGACAGCCGTGCTCCCCAGCCACAAACGGGCGGAGTTATCCCCCACTATGCAGAAAATCCACGACTTTTCAATTTTAAAACCTTCTGGATGGGCGGCATTTTAAAGGCGCTTTATATCGTGTCCACCACGGCAGCCCTCTGCGCCGGACTCTATCTCTTAACCATGGAGCCGCTCCAAGGGCTGTTGTTTCTGGTCCTTGCGCCGGTACTGCTTCGGCTGTTATACGAGGCGGGCTATCTGTTTCTATCCATTCGCTCCGAGGTTCGGGAAATCAACCGCAAGCTGGACCGGCCCGATCCAGCTCCCGACGCGGGTGGGGAATCCTCGTCTGCCGACCATAACGTCTGCAAAAACTGCGGCAACGAGCTGAGCCCCTCGAACCTGTTTTGCCCCGAGTGCGGCACCCGCCGAAGCTAAAAAAGCCTCTTTGGCAAGGGCTTGGTTTTCTTGGGGAATTTTTCCCAATTTCCTATGATTTCTGCTATACTTACGAATAGAGTCCCAGTGGACAAATACATTTGGAGGTAAAAACATGAGGATCCGAATCTTTGATTCCAAGGAAGAGTGCTTTGAGGCCGCCGCCTCGGTATGGGTCAATTACGCCATCGCCCATCCCACCAGCATCATCGGCTGCTGCACCGGCACTACCACCGGCCCCATCCATCAACTGGTGGTGGAGAAGTATAAAATGAGCCCCTTTGATACGTCCAACCTGCGCACCGCCAACGTGGATCAATTCGTGACCCCCAATCCCTGCCCCAAAAGCTTACCATGTACCCTCCATGCGCCCCCTCTACGAGGGCCTGGGCCTGGATGAGGGAGCACGGCATGCTTCCCAGCTGCACCCCTGAGGATCCCGACGCCGAATGCGAGAAATACGAGCGGAAGATCCAGATGCTGGGCGGCATCGGCCTGCAGGAGCTGGGGATCGGTTCCGACGCCCACATCGGGTTCTGTCTGCCCGGCACCCCCTTCGGCAAGGGTATGCACGTTACCCGGGTATCCGATAAAATCGTGGAGGATATCCGCACCGCGCCCCAGCACGGCGTGGATCCCAGCTACGGCCCCTTCTATGGCATGACCATGGGATTAAAAACGGTGATGCATGCCCGCTTCACCTTCCCCATTACAGTGGGCGCCAGCAAAGCCCAGGCCACCTACAACGCGATCCTGGGCCCCGTCACCGAGGACGTCCCCGCCTCCATTCTCCAGATGCATCCCAACTGCCTGTGGTATATGGATCGGGAGGCTGCCGAGGCATCATCGGCCCGGGTCAATCCCGACGGTACCATCATCAAATAGCCACAATCAAAAAAGCCCCGCGTTTGCGGGGCTTTTTGCTATCGATCCATGGGCATGGAGCCAATTCATCCGGTAGGCCTCTCCGTACCAAGCAGAGGAAAATACCTCTTTTGCCGGATCATCCTTCTTCCATAGCGGCCTCTCCTCCTACTTAGGCTTTTTGCGAAAGACCAGCCATTTGCTGAGGATGTAATTGACCAGGATCACCAGCACCCCCGCTCCGATTTTGGGCAGGGTATCCGAAAGGCGGAATCCTCCACCGCCAGCACCAGCAGCCCGGATTCCATCAACAGGGTAGCAACCCGAGCCAGATAAAACCGCACGGCCTCCCGGAACACCGCCGACGCGCCCCGAGTCCGGCTCTGGAACACAAAGCGGCGGTTGGTCAAGTAGGCAAAGGTAACCGCGCCGATCCAAGCCAAAACATTGGCAGCCACATATTCCACCCCCAACAGCCGGCGGCATAGAAAATAGACGGCATAGTTGACCCCGGTGGTCAGTGCGCCAAATATCACATATAAAAGGATCTCTCGGTATTCTCGACAGAGGGATCTGATGCGATCCATACCCATGTTATTCTCCAATTCCATCACCATCCACAGGATGGTCAAAAAAGTCCAGTTCTATTCCCAGTTTTTGGAGGGCCTTATGGGGAAAATAGGGCCTGGAATGCAACGCAATGGGTCTCCCGTTCCAATCAGGAAGGATTAGGGTATCGGCCCAAAGGGCTTGATACCGGGCGCCATATGCCCGGTTGAACTCCCTGTTCCCATATCGGTCGTCCCCAGGATGGGATGTCCCAAGGCGCTGAGCTGCACCCGCAGCTGATGGGTACGCCCGGTGTGAGGCAGACACCGTACCAAGGCTAGATCTCCCTGTGCCAACCGGGTTTTGAACTCCGCCACGGCGGTCCTCCCCCGAGGAGATCGGGTCTTGGCGGCGCGTACCATGCCACCCGCACATTTTTCCAAATAATGGGTATAGATGCCGGAAGCCACCCGGCCCTGCGTCAACGCCCAATACCTTTTTTCCACTCTCCGCTCAAGAAACAGGGCGGTCGCATGCTGGTAGGCGGCGCCCTTGGCAAATAACACCACCCCACCGGTCATGGCGTCCAGCCGGTGGCAGGGCCGAAACCCGGGGAAGTTCGCCTTGACCCACGTTTCCAGGCTCTCTCGCCCCACGGTGGGAATCCCCGGCGGCTTGTCCACCGCCAGCAGATCCTCCGCCTGTAATAGAATCCGGTATTCGTTTCGCTTCATACCCATCCCTCTCTGGGGTATTCTACTTCATTTTTCTCCACCCGTCACCCCAGGGTTATTTCATCCTAAAATATGATATACTGTTTTTATATATTATATCAGATTTAGGAGGGATCCCCATGGATGCCATCGAATGCATTTTGAAAAGGGCCAGCGTCCGCAAATACCAGGACCGTCCAGTAGAACGGGAACTCATTGAAAAGCTGCTGCTCTGCGGTTTCCACGCCCCTACCGCGGGAAACAGCCGGGCCTGGCAGTTTGTTGTGGTACAAAATCGGGATACCCTTGCGCGGATGTCCCTGGCCGCTCCCGGGCATGCCTGTTTAAAGGGCGCTTCCCTGGCCATCGTGGCCTGTGGACTGGAAAAAGGACCAGCGCCCCGTTCACGACAACAGCGAGCATGGAGTGGCGGCTGCCTGCGAGAACATCCTGCTGGCCGCCCATGGCCTTGGGTTAGGCGGCGTATGGCTTGCCAGCTATCCCCGGCCCCAGGTAATGGATTATCTTCGCGAGCTGCTGTCCATTCCCAGCGATGTGGATCCCTATGCGGTGCTATCCCTGGGCTATCCCGACGAGTCCCCCGCCCCTAAGGGCCTATATGAGCCGGACGCCGTTCATTTTGAAGCCTACTAGCCCCCTTTATCCGGGGAGAAGGCACAGGGCAACGCCGCTTAAGAACAGGACCAGGCCCAGGCACCCCGAAAGCAGCTTTTCCCGGGAGAGCCAGCGAAACAGCACGGTAAACAGTTGGTAAAAGCATGGGATTAAAATCACGGGCGGCAGAATCATCCCCAGAATGCCGGTGGCAAAGCTCAGGCAATAGGCAGGCCAATGGCGGGGCCCCTTGGGTTCATACGCGGGATGGAACAAGATACCAAATCCCCAGGTGATGGATACCCCCAGCGCGACGATGCCCGCCAGCAGCGGTGGATCCACGGTCACCATGGATCCCATGGCATAGCCGCCCAGGGCAAACGCCATGCATCCGATACCTAGGGATAGGAGCGCCCGGGACGGCGGCTCCGTCCCATCGGGCAGGGCTCCGCTGAGCTGCGGCATGGCGGCGGCGCAGAGGCAAAACAGCAGCATATGATAGAATGACACCCTTTTCCACCTCCGCCAATCGTTTTCCCTCTATGCATATGCAGCCGCCGGTACCGGCAGACAAAGAAATATTGCCTTGTAGTGGATTTGATGTTAAGATAACCTTAGTGTCTTTCTAAATAGGAGGTGCTGCTCTTGGAGATCCAGGAAAACAGCCCCAAAAAGAAAAACAAAAAATTATATTTAACCTATTATATATCGGTTTGACCCTGGGCATCATCGTCGGTTATGGTTTCCTCAATCCCGAGTTAAAGGGCGTTTTGGGCGTCCTCAGCGGACTGTCCCCCATGTGGATTCTCATCGCAGTCTGCGCTATTTTTGTGTATTGGGGTATGAGCACCGCCAGCCTACATCTGTTCGTACGGGGGTTGGAGAACGTATTTCCTTCCGCTACGCTGTAAAGGTGACCATGATCGGCTGCTATTACAGCGCCATCACCCCCCTTTGCCTCGGGCGGGCAGCCCGTACAGGTCATGTATCTGAAGCGGGATGGGATTCCTGTGGGCAAAAGCACTTGCGTGTTTTCCCTGAAGTTTGTGGTATTTCAGCTCACCATGTGCCTGTATTTCACCGTCGGCATGATCCTCCGCGGCGCCTACTATAAGGCTCAGCATCCCCAGATCTTCTATCTCACCATTCTGGGAATCGTGATCAATGCCGGCCTGATGCTGCTGGTACTGTTCGTGGTAATCAACAAGGTGAAGACCATGATGTTTACCACCCGGGTCATCAATTTCCTGGCCAGGATCAAACTCATCAAGCGGCCGGAGCAGGCGCTGTTGGCGGCCACCAAAACGCTGGATGAGTTCCATAGCAGCAGCGATTACCTGCGGCACAACCGGGGCATGATGCTCATGGGTCTTTTTGTACAGCATCTTGGAAATGGGCGCTTACTTCTTCATCACCTATTGCGTGTATCGTGCCCTGGGTATGCAGGGCTCCAGCCCCATCAACATCATCTTCCTGCAATCCTTCCTGTACCTGACGGTTTCCTTTGTTCCTCTGCCGGGAGCAGCCCTTGCCAGCGAGGGTGGGTTCTTCCTGTTCTTCAGCATGCTGTTCCCGGTACCCAGCTCATCTATGTGGCCACCCTTATGTGGCGGCTCTTCACCTACTATACCAACCTGTTGGTGGGGGGGGTTCGTCCTGGTGGACAGTCTCACCAGCGTCTTCAAAAGAAGGATAAGCTGCCCAATGGCACCGTATAAAGAGAAAAGCAAGAGCCGATGGAGTTTCCATCGGCTCTTTTTATCAAGTACCGGCCCGGCCTCAGCCGGCGGCCATGTCCTGCAATATGCGCTCCCGCGCCTGTTGGACGTCGGCAAAACTCTCCCTATGGCCCAATAAATAGCAATAGGCCTCGCTCCAATCCACAAGGGTGTACGCCCCAGGCTTTATCCGTGCAATGACCCGATGGCATTCCTGGCTCCAGGGCCGGTAGCGCAGGTCCGAAAGATAGCCGCAGCCAACCTCCTGATGCAGGTATTCCAGCAGTCCCCTCTTTTCACCATCCTCCACCGATTTCCACCCTCCGCTCCATCCCTGGTTTTTCTAGAGACCATCCTCGGCTTCTGTTCAAAGCTTTCCCCTGTATACTAGCATATTTGCCCGCCAAATGTCTACATTTGTATGCATAGGCCCCGGCCTTCTTCCATAGAATAGGCTCAAGAGGGATCGCCATGGTAGACGCCGAAGTGGTAGGCAACATCATACGAACATTGCGGGAAGAAAGGGGCCTCTCCCAAGAGGTTCTAAGCGGCTTTGCCGCCATTGGAAGAACCCACCTCAGTATGATCGAACGGGGAGCGCAAGCCAACCCTGGAAACCATCTTCCGTCTAGCCAGCGCACTCTCCATGCGGCCCAGCCAATTGGTGCAGGAGATCGAAACCGCTCTAGGGGAGCGCATCCCCTCTTCCCAAAAACATGAACCAGAACATTAGAATTAAAAACGCGGAAGGAATACATTCCTTCCGCGTTTTTAATTCTTTTTTTACCTTATGGAATCGCTCTCTCAGCCAGCTTCCTGAACCGCTACGGCCACGGCAACAGTGGCGCCAACCATGGGGTTGTTGCCCATGCCGATCAGACCCATCATCTCTACGTAAGACAAGAAATTTAAAGGAAAAACTCCCTATTTAATGGGTTTTGGGGAAGCATAATCCCATCATTTTTCAATTTGAAGCACACATCACTGTGCTTATTGTGTATTTATTTTATCCTTTTTCATTGGAATAGTCAACGTATATCCAAGCGGTGGTAATGGAAACCAGTCCAATAAAGAACCTAAAACAGACGGCGCGCGTGCCATAAAATTGTCCCATCCTAAAGGAACTAGTGACGCTGCAATCCCATAGCGCAATTTACCGTTCGCTTTTTTCAGTGCTGTTAACACCAAACGCAAGGTATTCTAAAAGCAACGTGTTGCCTACGTCTTTGAACGTGTTGGATAAAAAAAGATACACCCTTGGACGTGTTGTAACGTCTTGGGTGTATTTTGATTTACAACATGATTTCTCTCGTTATATTATCTAAGTAATCCCATATTTTCATTATATTATCTTCTTTTGTATTCCCTTGTTTCTTCTTCTCTCATATCCCGACAATAATCTTCAAAGGAAAGAGGAAAAGAAGAATTATTCTATACTATTTATATTATTTATTCTATCTATTTCTCTATTGGCGGGGCGGTATATGCTCTCCGAATCTTCGGATAAAGTGGTTTGCCTGGGCGGTATAGGGCGTCCGCTCTGGGGGACTTCGCCAAATGTCTTTTCCTGTTGTGGCGCGCCTCCGCCTTGGCGGACGGGGCAGGTAAAAAATTCCAGACGTTTCCGTGCCGTTGCACCAAATACCCTAAGGCAATCAACTTTTTGACCGAATCGTGATAGGAGGTTTTCTTGATTCCGATTGTATTTTCAACGGCTTTCTGGCTTAGTTCAAGATTGTATCCGTTGGCGTTGCCAGCAAGATAAAGGTAAAGGGAAAACTCACTGTATGTCATTGCTTGCCGTGCCTCCTGCCATTCTTGAACACCGATTTGCAGAAAATTTTGCTGGTATTTGGGTTTGTTGATACAGACGATTTTTTGATTGGGTACGCTCATCATAGATCACTCCTTCAATAAAAGTTTTATTTGTTTTTCTCCTTGGAAGGTCTAAAAAGAGAGGCGCGGGAGAACCCCGAACGCCCCGTATATATCAAACAATGGGAACGGAAGGCCGCCGCCATTGGAGGATAACTTTCTATATTACGTATTCTTCTACGTATAAGTAGTACGTTATTTTCTCCGCATACAAGGAAATGGGACGAAGAAACGGATAGAAATTTTGACGGAAACCGAGGATTTGGAAGTGTGTTCCTGGGGGATCTTCTCTTTTTCTCTTTCTACTATAAGTATAACTGGATTTTGAAGGGATTTCTAATTTTGAAAGGTGTCAAGTTGCCACCAGCGCGGGCACGGCATAAAAGAAAGCCTCCCCATACGGGGAGGCTCAACTTATTCTTCTGTGCGTGTTTTCCTTGCAGAAAAAGCAATCCCTATACCTGTAACCAACATCAACAACGCATATATCCATAGGGGCGAACGATACTCTCCCGTTTTAGGGACAGTACCATTTGCTTCAAACACGACCTTTAAGATAGAATCTTCATTCCCTTCCGGCAGCACAAGCGTATTGTCGTGTATTTTGGAAAGCACATCTTCGCCGTCATACGAAACGGCTTGAAGTACATATCCTATATCTGGAACGATAACAAATTCTACTTCCGTATGCCGTTTGACCTGAACAATGGAGGTTTCGGTATAACTTGTTCCTTCAACCTCTACTTTTCCGTTTCCTACGATTTCAATTTTCATCGGGCATTGCGAGGGAACAGTCGTGGTCAATGTGGTTTCGTGGGCAAAGGCGGTCAGCGGCATACAGGCAATACAAAGGACTGCCAGCAATAGCAGAAGCGAAACTTTCTTTTTGCGGCTTGCCGCTCTTATCCGTCTCATATCACACCTTTAAGATTGGCTTGAAACAACTTCTGCCGTGAAGGTGATGGTGGAAGAATATTCGCCAGCAAGTGCTTTGCCCCAATCGGAGCTTTTCGCGTTTAAGACGATCGCTTTTGTATCATTATCAGCCTCGGTTCCAGCACTAGTTGCTAAATCAAAGTATGCGCTACACGTTCCATTTCCTTGACCTCTAAATGTTAGAAAACTTCCCGATTCTTTTTCTATTGAAATTGGAGACCATCCAGACGGGCTATTCATAGTTTCATATGTACCGTATATACTTAAATAATACGGAATTGTCGTCGAAGCGTCTTTCGCTTTAAAAGCATCATAAGTAATCGTTACTTCTAAATTTTTACCTAGGGCAAATCCAGAAGAATCTGTAACCGTTACATTTCCAATATCCGTACTTGTCGCTCCAAAAGGTATTTCCTGATTTGCGGGAATATTCAGCGTATAGGTTGCGCCTGGTACAGTGGTAGTCAATACGGTTTCATTTGTGGCAAAAGCCACCGTGGAGCAAGAGAATACCATTCCATGGTCAATAGGGTAGCAAGCAATTTCTTCATAAAACGTTCTTCCTTCCATTTTTTATTTTACGCGAAGCATTAGCTTCGTTTCCGCACCATTTAAAGGAGTCTTTTCCCCATCCATTTTGAAGCATGAATATCTTAAAACAGCATGGTATGTTCCTTTCGGAAGTGCTTCTATCAATACAATAGGAGAAGACACACTGCCCGGTTCAATATAATCTGATTGCCAGAGCATTGTCTCATCTTCTAAATACAGCTCAATGATAAATAAACAAGTATTTTGTTCTGGATTATTGAGAGAGATAGTTTGTTGTAAGGTATCGGCTTTCAATGTCAACCCCTCATATCCAGGAATCGCAATGGAATCTGGGTTCTTTTCGGTAGTGTTCTCCCCTTGTATCATGCCGTTAGAATGAGCATTAAAAACGGCCTGTTGTTTAAAAAAAAAAAAAATAATGCAGAGGATTCCCCCAACTACTAATAAGGCAATCAATACCGCTAAAAGAAATTTAATCTTGGGATTCGCAATTTTTTGTGTCGCACCTTTTTTTCATTCTTACCTCTATTAAAGATATATTGCTAATTGGTATAAAGCTTATAATTTCACCACAGTTCTTTCCCTTTCTTAGTTTTTTGCACATAATCATCTTTCGTCTTGATGAGGTAATTTTCTTTAACCATTTGGTCTATTTCTTCTTTTGTGCAAAAATTATTTTTTAGTAAATGGCTAATTCTACAACGCTCTCCACCCATTTGCATCAATATTTGATTCACACGTTTGACATCCATAAAAAGACATCCCTTCTACGCCCTTTTTTATAATAGTAATACTTTTAGTAATTATAAGCTTTTTGCATTGTGTTTGTCAACTTCACTTTTACATAGACTAAAAGCAAAGGAATTAGTAAAGGTGAATGATTCATGAGAGAAAAGAAAGAAATTAATATTCAAATTGGAGAGCAGGTAAAAAAAGCAAGAGAACAGGCAAGCCTCACACAAGAACAGTTAGCCGAACAAATTGAAGTTTCTCCACAATACGTATCGGATTTAGAAAGAGGCGTGGTTGGCATTTCCATACCGACATTAAAAAGTTATGTTCTGTGCTATATGTAACAAGCGATCAGATATTATTTGCTGACAGGCCAGAAAACGATGTAACCGCTATTGCCAGCAAATGCAGGATGCTTCCCGAAGAGCAATTCAGTATTTTGTCGGATATAATTAATAAGTTTATTGAGGCAATCAACCTTGGTAAAAAGCAAAAAAACGATAGATTTTGCCAAAGGAGATTTATCTATGCCCAAATCCCCCAACCAACGCCAACGCATTATGGCTTTATATCGTATGCTCTACGAAAATACGGATAGCCGCCATGGTTTGACCATGAGCGAAATCCTTGACCGTCTGGCGGAACTGGAGATTCCGTCAGACCGGCGTGCCATCTATGACGATATTCGCTCACTCAACGAAACCTTTGCGGAAAATCCACGGGATAAAAACCAGTTTGCCATACAGATTGAAACCACCCGCACCAATCCCATTCGCTACTATTTGAAATCGCGGGAGTTTGAGATTGATGAATTGAAACTCTTGGTGGATAGCGTGCGCACCTATCCCTTTATCACCAAGGGGCAGACCAAAAAGCTGGTGCGGAAGTTGGAACATCTCTGCGCAAAGCCTCAATTAAGAGAATTGCGCGGGCGGCAGTACGTCATTGACTATCAGAAAAGCCCATTGATTCAAAGCGGCAAAACGGTAAAAACGGAAAAGCTGGATAACCAAGGCGTACCCAATCGGAAATTGAGCGACGGCTATGTGTTTGAAAAAGATGGACTTCATCAACGAGGCCATTGCCGAGAATAAATGTATCTCCTTTCGCTATGTGCAGTATGCCACTTCTAATAAGCGCTACGAGGATAACACCATTCGTATCCGTCATAAAAGCACGCGCGCCGATTGGGTAAGCCCCTACGCCCTGCTCTATGCCGATGGAGACTATTATCTCATTGCGGTTCTCTATTCCGAGAAAACCGAGGAACAAAGCCTTGTGCGCTATCGAGTAGACCGTATGAAGGAGATTGAAATCCGGCGTATTGACCGCAAGGGGCAAGCACTGTTTGAAGAATTGGCAAAGCGCGGCGGTGATCTTGCAAAGCAATTTTTTTCGGTGGAGGAAGGAAAAAGCCAAACGGTGGAATTGGTTTGCCAGAATCATTTGCTCAACGCCGTTATTGAACGGTTTGGCGAGGATACCAAGGTGTATCAGATGGATAAAGAGCATTTCAAAGCCATCTTGCATGTGGTGGTCAACGAATCGTTCTTGGGCTGGCTATTGGGTTTAGGCGCGGGTGCACGGATGACCTCCCTTTTGGCTTAACACAGCACATCAAGGAGTATCTGCGGGAGATTCAAAAAAACTATAGGTAAAATATTACACATATTCATGGAGGAGATTATATGTTTTCGAAAAAGTTGGATATTATTGAACTGCAAGACATTCAAGAACTAATAGAAAATGAAGTGGCAGAAAGCAAAACTCTTGAATATAAAAAGAGACTTGCATATAGAAACTGGAGATGAGAGAGAAAGAATTCTTGGCTGATATCTCTTCCTTTGCTAATGCAGATGGTGGTTATATAATTTATGGTATTTCAGAAAATGGTGATACAAAGTTGCCAGATGATATTTGTGGAATACCCATAAAAAATGAAGATGAATTAATTCGAAAAATTGAAAATATGCTGCGCGATTCAATTGCACCACGAATCCCTGATATCGATTATAAAGCTATACGGTTAAATTCTGAAAAGGAATCTTAATAATATATATTTCGCCTAGTTTTTTATCGCCGCATCGTGTTACTTATAAAAGCCACGATAAGTTTTATACAAGAAATTCTAAAGGTAAATATTCTATGGATGTTAATGAGCTTAGACAGGCCTTTATGTTTTCTGAAAGCTTATATAAACAAATAGAATCGTATAAATTAGATAACTTATCATCCCTCGTGGCAAATCGGTATGGTTACTTGGAAGATAGATTGCCTATATTCAATCTTTCCTTTTTCCCATTATCAGCATTTAGAAGTAGAAACCTCTTCTCTATTGATCAAATAAAACGATCTATTGATAAAGTAAACATGACTGCTTTTGGCCTAACACACAATCCGCAGATAACCATTGATGGAATCATGATAAATGGAAAATATATGCGTTCAAATAAAATGTATGATAAATCTGCTTTAGCAAAATGTAAAACGAATGGTATTGTGGAACAATCTACAACAGATTTTTTTAACCCTGCATTTGGAGAAGATAAAATTAAGCTTATTTATTGTGCTGGTTTAATAGAAAAAACAATTACTGTAGTTAAATCAGTCTTGCAATATTATCAGGAACTAAATGTTCCAACGCCTATAATTATGTCATGTGCCATCATGAATGGGGATGGATTCACGATTCCCGCTCAACTTTTTATGGATATATATGGAACAATAGATAGAGAAGCTTTATTAATTCCAGATGTGTTAATCGATGACCTATCAATAGAACCAGTCGTATTATTGCGTCCAGTTTTTAACGCCATCTGGAACTCATGCGGATATCCATATTGCCCCGCTTATGATGAAAGAGGCAATTATGTAGGGGCAAGAGGTTGGTAACCCGAACAAAGACGTTCCATCTTGCATACATCACGTTTAAATTCATCTACAACACGTTCAAAGAAGCAGGAATTTCACTATCCCTGCTTCTTCTTTATATGCGTGTGCGGTCTGAATTTATCAAGGATATTCAGTTCATTTACTTGTTTCGATAGGTCGCTCACCAGATAATTGATATAGTTTTGTGTAATTTCAAGGCTGGAATGCCCTAACAGTTTAGAAAGAGATACCACATCGCCGCCGTTCAAAATCCATTGCTTTGCCAAGGTATGGCGGTAGCGATGAATCCCCGTTGTTTCTACGCCGCGCGCCTTATTATATTGGTACAGCATATGATAAGAGGTTGACTTAGTCAGCTTCTGCCCGAAGATATTACAGAACAAATATTCATCGGTATTCGCATGTTGCCGATAGGTCAAGTATTCCTCCAAAATTCTTACCATCGTTTGATTGATGGGAACAATTAAAGGTTTCCTGTTCTTGGTGAAGTTCACATATACAACATGGTTGTCAAAATCAATGTCTTTAATCCTGATATTTTGTAGGCTTCTTTGTCTTATGCCAGTGGAAAAAAAGAAAATTCGTCATTACCCAATTCTTGTATTCCGTAAAAGAACACTTCTTCATATTGGGTTTTTTCAAAAGCTTTGCCAGTTCTTCTTCCGTATACGTTTCTATCGGCTTTTTATCGGCCTTAATTGCCCTCATCTTAAAAGGGGCCACATAGCCCTCCCGCATTAAAAAGTGAAGGGTTGTAATCAAATCTCGAAGGTAAGAGTTAATGCTAACATCGTTGTGCAGCGTTTCCGTGAGGTACTTCACATAATCCGTGTAGACTTTTTTCTGTAAAGTCCTCCAACGGCAACCCCGCCGGAATAACCTTGTAGAACTGGGTGTAGGATTGCCGATAGTGCCTTATGGTTCCTTCCCTTAGATTTCTCTGCCTGCAATCGTCCAGATACTTTTCGCACCCAGCCTTGAAGGTCAAGCCCGTTTCTTTCAGCATTTGGATTTTTTTCATTTTAGACCGCTCCCATCACGCAGATGTGTCCAAACAAAAAGTTAGACACATCATCTGTATTTTTGCACAAATGATGTGTCTAACCGTAAATCTAAAATGAAAAATCGTTCTGCTGTCCGAAAAAGGCTTTAAGCCTTATTTCATGGATTCCTCGATGGCTACGGCCACGGCAACGGTGGCGCCCACCATGGGGTTGTTGCCCATGCCCAAAAAGCCCATCATTTCCACGTGGGCGGGCACAGAGGAAGATCCTGCGAACTGAGCGTCGGAGTGCATACGGCCCATGGTGTCCGTCATGCCGTAGGAAGCGGGGCCGGCTGCCATGTTGTCCGGATGCAGCGTACGGCCCGTGCCGCCGCCGGAAGCCACAGAGAAGTATTTCACGCCGTTCTCCACGGCCCACTTTTTATAGGTGCCGGCAACCAGATGCTGGAAACGGGTGGGGTTGGTGGAGTTTCCGGTGATGGATACATCCACGCCCTCAGCCTTCATGATGGCCACGCCCTCGTTGACGTCGTCAGCGCCATAGCAGCGGATCTTGGCCCGCTCGCCCTGGGAGAAGGGCTTCTCCATGACGATTTTAAGTTCTCCGGTATACTGGTTGTACTCGGTCTCCACATAGGTAAAGCCGTTGATGCGGCTGATGACATAAGCAGCATCTTTGCCCAGGCCGTTGAGGATAACCCGCAGCGGGACTCGCTGCGGACCTTGTCAGCGGTCCGGGCGATGCCGATGGTGCCTTCCGCGGCGGCAAAGGACTCGTGGCGAGCCAGGAAGCAGAGGCACTTGGTCTCCTCCCGAAGCAGCATGGCGCCCAGGTTGCCATGGCCCAGACCCACCTGGCGCTGATCGGCCACGGAACCGGGAATACAGAAGGCCTGGAGCCCGATACCGATGGCCTCGGCGGCGGAAGCGGCATCCTTAGCACCTTTCTTGATGGCGATGGCGGCGCCCACGGTATAGGCCCAGGTGGCGTTCTCAAAGCAGATATTCTGAATGCCGCGGACGATGGCGTCCACGTCGATACCCTTGCTGGTGCAAATAGCCTTGGCGTCCTCCAGATCAGCGATGCCGTATTCCTTCATACAGGCTTCGATCTGGGCAATGCGCCGTTCATATCCTTCGAAGCGAATCATAGTCGTATCCTCCTTACTCGTGACGCGGGTCGATGACCTTCACGGCTTCATTGAAGCGGCCATAGACAGCGGTATGCTTCTTAAAGGCTTCCACGGGGTCTGCACCCTTTTTTGATCTCCTCAAGATAGGGGCCCACCTTCAAGAACTTATAGCCAATGATCTCGTTGCCCTCGTCCAGGCCCAGCTCCAGCACATAGCCCTCGGCCAGCTCCAGATACCGGGGCCCCTTGGCCACGGTGGAGAAAATGGTGCCCACCTGGCTCGAAGACCCTTGCCCAGATCCTCCAGGCCGGCGCCCACGGGCAGGCCGCCCTCGGAGAACGCGGTCTGGCTGCCACCGTAGACGATCTGCTTGAACAGCTCCCGCATGGCGGTGTTGATGGCATCGCACACCAGGTCGGTGTTCAGAGCCTCCAGAATGGTCTTGCCGATGAGGATCTCGGAGGCCATGGCGGCGGAGTGGGTCATGCCGGAGCAGCCGATGGTCTCCACGAGCGCCTCCTCAATGATGCCGTTCTTGATGTTCAGCGTCAGCTTGCAGGCACCCTGCTGGGGAGCGCACCAGCCGATGCCGTGGGTCAGACCGCTGATGTCACGAATCTCCTTGGATTTTACCCACTTGCCCTCCTCGGGGATGGGGGCCGGATCGTGCTTCGCGCCCTTGCATACGCAACACATCTGCTCCACTTCGTGTGAATATTGCATGATTGCTCCTCCTTCTGTGGATGATCATTGTGAAAAATTTGCTCTTATTATATCATACTTATCCGGTTATCCACCATATTTTTATGGTATTTTTACGCGCAACCCTTGTCCACAGAGCCTTCTTCCCTTGTTTAACCCGATGAACTATGGTATAAAATACTTACTATATTTTACGGAAATACGGTGGTAGCATGGCAGAATTGCATTTTTTCCGACCGGATGGAGGGCGTCAGCGGCAGCGCCATTCGGGAGATTTTCAAGATCGTACAAAGGGGAACGTCATCTCCTTCGCAGGGGGGAACCCCAATCTAAGACCTTCCCCAGGAGGCGCTGGCGGACATCAGCGCCCGGATCTTAAGGGACAACGGCGCCGTGATTTTTGCAGTACGGGCAAACCGAGGGCTGGGCTCCTTTGTATGAGTCCATTTGGCAGGTGCTAAAGCCCCGGGGCATCAACCCCATCGAGGGCGGCATTCTGCCTCTCACCGGCTCTAGCCAGGGTATCGAGCTGTTTACCAAGCTGATGATCAACCCCGGCGATGTGATTCTAGCGGAAGCTCCCACCTTTTTGGGCGCGCTTCAGACCTTTTTCTCCTATCAGGCCAACGTCATCGGTGTAAAGATGGATGACAACGGCATGGACATGGAGGACCTGGGCGGAAGATCAAGGCCCACCATCCCAAGTTCATCTATACCATTCCACGTTCCAGAACCCCACCGGCGTCTGTCTGAGCAACGACCGCCGCCAGCGGATGGCGGAACTGGCCGCGCAGTACAGGGTGTTTATTTTGGAGGATGACCCCTATTGCGAGCTGCGGTACCTGGGAGATCCCCAGCCCTCCATCATGAGCTTCGATCAAAGGGCCTGGTCATCCACCTTATGACCTTCAGCAAGACCGTATCCCCGGCCTGCGTCTGGGCGCCGCCGTTGGCAATCCAACGGTGATCCGCAAGATGGTGGTGGCAAAGCAGGGCGCTGACGTTCACACCGCCAATCTCAATCAGGCCATGGTGGACGCCTATATCCGGGAAGGGCATTATTTTAATCATGTTCGGGAGATCCTTCCCTCCTACAAGGCCCAGATGGAGGCCATGCTGGACATGTTCTCCCTCTTCCCCCGGAGATCTCTCTATACCAGGCCTCCGGAGGCCTGTTTATCTGGGTGGAGCTTCCGGAAGGGCAGGACGCGCAGGCCATGTTAGAGAAGGCCGTGGAAGCGGGCGTCGCCTATGTCCCCGGTCAGCACTTCTATGCCAAGGATCCCAAGCCCAACACCATGCGGCTGAACTTCTCCGCTTCCACTCCGGAACAGATCCGAAAAGGCATGGAGATCCTCGCCAACCTGCTGAAGACCAGCCGGTAGCGAGGGCATTCCATCAAATATTCCGAGGTGTAATACAATGAATGCATTTGATATTCTGACCGAGCGGGGCTTTATTAAGCAGGTAAGCCATCCCGAGATCAAAGATCGGCTAGCTGAGGGCCCCGTCACCTTCTACAACGGATTTGACCCCACCGCCGACAGCCTCCATATCGGCCACTTCATTCCTCTTATGGCCATGGCGCACCTCCAGCGGGCCGGCCACCGTCCCATCGTGCTGGTGGGAGGCGGTACCTGCATGATCGGGGACCCTTCCGGCAAGACCGATATGCGCCAGATGATGACCCGGGAACGCATCGCCCATAACGCCGACTGTCTCAAGGAGCAGATGAAGAAGTTTATGGACTTCTCCCCGGCAAGGCCATTATGGTGGACAATGCCGATTGGCTTTTAAACCTCAATTATGTGGAGTTTATTCGGGACATCGGCGTCCATTTTTCCGTAAACCGCATGCTGACCGCCGAGTGCTACAAGCAGCGGATGGAGCGGGGTCTCACCTTTTTTGAATTTAACTATATGCTGATGCAGAGCTACGATTTCCTGCATCTGTACAAGGAATACGGCTGCACCCTTCAGACCGGAGGGGACGACCAGTGGAGCAACATCCTTTCGGGGGCGGATCTGATCCGGCGGAAAGAGCAAAAGGAGGCCTTTGCCCTCACCTTCCCCCTCCTCACCACCTCTGACGGAACCAAGATGGGCAAAACCGTAAAGGGCGCCCTATGGCTGGACCGGGAGAAAACCAGCCCCTATGAGTTCTATCAGTACTGGCGGAATATCGAGGATGCCAGCGTGGAGAAGTGCCTGGCCCTCCTGACCTTTTTTACCCATGGACGAGGTTCGGCGGCTGGGGGCCCTTCGGGATCAGGAGATCAATGAGGCCAAAAGGTTCTGGCCTTTGAAATTACCAAGCTGATTCACAGCGAGCAGGACGCCATGGAAGCTCAGGCCGCCAGCGAAGCCCTCTTTGGCGGTGGCTCCGACCTTTCCAATATGCCCACTACCCTGGTGGAAGCTGGGGAGATGGAGGAAAAACTCTGACCGACGCATTGGTCCTAACCGGCCTGGCCAAAAGCCGCGGGGATGCCCGTCGGCTGGTAGAGGGGCGGCGTCTACCTGGACGACGTAAAGATGTCCGATCCCTTCGCGCCCCTGCCTACCCAGCGCCTTGGGGATGGCATCATCCTCCGCAAGGGAAGAAATCCTTCCACCGGCTGTTGCAGAAATGACGCCATGACGGGATACCGGACGGTGGAACGGGAAAGCCGAATTGAGCTTGTGGAGCGGAAAAGCCGCTTCATCGGCTGGTGCTTTCCCATCGCTTCTGAGGAGGAGGCTCTTGCCCATCTATCTCGCATCCGGAAGCAGCATCATGACGCAAGCCACAACTGCTGGGCCTACCGGCTCACCCCCAATGGGAGCGTAGCACGGTACAGCGATGATGGGGAGCCGGGCGGCACCGCCGGGATGCCCATCTTAAACGCCATCACCGGGCGGGAGCTCACCGATGTGCTGGTGATCGTAACCCGATACTTCGGCGGCATCCTGTTGGGGGCCGGCGGATTGACCGAACCTATGGAAATCGGCGGGGATGGCCCTTGAGGAGGCCGGTTTGATCCAAATGCTGCCGGGCGTAGCCCTCACCATCGTTATAAGCTACGCCATGTATGGAAAGATCGGAGCGCTGTTAGCCCACCCCGGCTTGCGGGTCCAGGACACCCGGTTTGAGGCGGACGTGTCCATCGAGGGAACGCTGAGGCTGGAGGAATACCCGGGATTTGAGCGGGATCTGGCCGATGCCACCGATGGTACCGCCCAACTGATGAGGGGAAAAGAGCTGCTCTTTCCCTTTTAAGAAAAGGAACCGGACCGCCATCGTCCATAAAACCATCGAGACCAGTGGCACCTTTGATAGCGGTCGGTGGGCTGAATCATCTTCCATGGCCTATTGGACTGGGCGTATCTCGCCTATTTTGTGATAGAATAAAATTGTACGTTGCCCAATCAGTAAAGGCGCTGCTTTCCAGGCTGGGCGAAATCCTGTTTTCATTTGAGCCAGCGGGTTCAATTTGATTTTTTTACGCATTACCAGAAGGGGAAATCGTTATGACGCTAAAGATCATCGCAAGCGAAAACACAAAGAAAAAGCCGGAAGGCCCTCTTGGCTTTGGCCGGTATTTTACCGATCACATGTTCATGATGAACTACAAAGGAGGGCAAGGGCTGGCACGATGCCCGTATTGTGCCCTACCAGCCCCTGTGCCTGGATCCTGCCGCCATGGTGTTTCACTATGGTCAGGCCATCTTCGAGGGGTTGAAGGTATACCGCAATCCCGATGGGGAGCTTCAGTTCTTCCGCATCATGGACAATTTGAACCGCTTTAACCGCAGCGCTGACCGGCTCTGCATCCCCAACATCGACACCGAATTCGTGCTGGGCTGCATCAAACAGCTGGTGGAACTGGATAAAGCCTGGGTTCCCACCGAGTACGGCCAGTCCCTATATGTCCGGCCCTTTGCCATCGCCGCCGATCCCTTCCTGGGGGTAAAGGTGGCGGAGAGCTACATCTTTATGGTGATCCTCTCCCCGTAGCCAACTACTACGCCGAGGGGCATCCATCCCGTAAAGATTCTGGTGGAAAATGAATACGTTCGCTCGGTGCGGGGTGGCATGGGCTTCGCCAAGGCCGCCGGCAACCACGCCTGTTCCCTCATCGCTGACGCCACCGCCAAGAAATATGGCTGCAGCCAGGTTCTTTGGCTGGACGGCGTAGAGCGGAAATACATCGAGGAGGTGGGCAGCATGAACATCCTCTTCGTCATAGACGGAAAGCTGGTAACCCCCTCTTTGGACGGCAGCATTCTGGCTGGCATCACCCGGGACAGCATCCTAAAGCTGGCCTCCTCCATGGGCATCCCCGTGGAGGAGCGGAAGATCTCCATCCAGGAGGTAGCTGAAGCCCATGCGAAGGGCACGCTCAGCAGGTATTCGGCGCCGGTACCGCCGCCGTTGTCTCCCCTGTGGGTACCCTCATCTGGGAGGGCAAGGAATATACCATCGGGGATGGCGGCATCGGTCCCGTCACCCAGAAGCTATACGATGAGCTCACCGGTATTCAGTACGGTGTAAAGCCCGATCCCATGGGCTGGATCACCAAGCTGTAACGATAAACGCAAAAATAAATAAGTACCAAGATCAGGGGACAGTAGATTGCTGTCCCCTGATTTCATATGGTTAAATTTACAAATGAAAAACAATGTTCAACTAGAAAACCTCCCATTGTATGCTGGGAGGTTTTTCTTTACGTCTAGATCCCCCGGGCTGGCGCCTCCATATGGCGGCCGTCGGTGCCGCAGCAGCCGCCCCAGATGCGGAAATCGCAGAGATCCCGAAGGGACAGCATCTCCCGGGCAAGATCGTCTGGGGCTGTGGTCATCAGCGCTTCGGAGGTTTCCAGTTCCTCCGGCGGAAGAGGGAGGCATTGGCCTGAAGCCCCATAAATCGTCGAACCACCAGGGGTCCCGGTTAAAGGGCTGGGAAAGCGCCTCCCGAACCAGCGAGGGATGAACGCAGTTTGCCAGATAGCATAGGGGCCGGGGCCGTGCGCCCTCCTCAATGGCCGCGATGGCCTCCCGCATGGGAACCCCATCCAGGAGGCGGCCATCCCGGCGAATCATGAAGCTTATAAGGTAGGGAAGACCGGTGGCCCCCATGGCACGGGCCATGCCCAAAGCCTCGGGCAGGGTGGGCATGATGCCTGCGTACAGGAACTCCACTCCGGAACCGGCCAGGGCTGCCGCCTGCCAGCTATGAAACCGCTGGGCCTCTTGGGCCGATAACCCCTGATCCCCCGATAGGCATCACCCCGGCAGCCCATAAGTCCGCCGATGTACATTTCCCCGGCGATTTCTCCCGTAGCGCCTTTAAAAACCCTACGTTGTCCCGGAACAAGTCCGGGCCATAGGACGCGCGCTCCATCCGCTCCCAGTTGGCCCTGCGGGTGGGGGGTGGTGGCCAAGGGCAGGCCATGGCGGCGGGCGATTTCCACATACTGGGACCAAAAAGTGCCCCAAGGGCTTCCCGGCCCTGCTCGGTTCGCACCAGCGGCGCCATAACGACCTCCTCATGAAAGGAAATTCCGTATTCCTGCTTCAGCCTGGTTCCCAGCGCCCCTTCCATGAGCATCCCCGGCAGCCAGCGCCCCTTCGGGAAAGCTCCATAGCCCTCCCCTCTCTTTTGCGGCAGTGTAGCACCTTCCCTGGACGGGACAAGCTGTGTTGCCTAAGGTTGTCAATACTGGTATAATGGGCTGTAAGCTATGGGCTGTACGCACTGCCCACAACCCTCATACCGGAGGTATTTCATGAAGCGGATCAAAAGCGTCTTTACCATAGGATTGGCCATACTTGCCCTGATGGTGATGGGGATTCCTGCCTTCTCCGCCCAGGCGGCCGCCGACATCACCGTTTCCGTAACCGCCAGCCCTGCCGAGATGACTGGCGCGGGCTCCACCAACGTCACCGTTACCGTGGGTGCCAACGTAGGGGTGGAAAACATCGCCCTTGCGGGGCCCGGAATCTCCTCCCTGTCAACCTGGGCAACCTGGACGAGGGGCAGAGCACCAACCACACCGTTACCGTCAGCCTCTCCGCCGAGGAATTGGGCGCTCCTTTGACCTATATCGTCACCTACATGGTGGGCGGAGAATCCCGCAGCGCTTCCGGCGCCGTTACCGTCAAGAAAAAAGGGCGGCAATCCCAAACTGAACCTCACCGTTACTTCCGATAAAAAGCTGTGGAGCCGGGAGAAAAGGTCACCTTTACCTACACCGTTCAGAACGGCGGCGATGTGGATCTGACCGATATCACCATCAAGGATACCGCTGTGGTTTCCGGTAACATCGCATCCGGCCTGGCTCTATCCCTGGCCAGAACCAACAATACACCAAGACCGTTACGGTGAATGAGGACATCACCTCCTCCCCTACCGCCACCTATACCGCCCAGGGTACCGGAGGCACCGCTTCCGCTACCCCTATTAAGATTACCGCCAGCACCCCTCTCTTTCCATCACCGCCAAGGCCGATCAAGACGCTGTGGATCAGGGAGCAGAGGTTAACTTTACCATCACCCTAAAAACACCAGCGCCGTGGCCATCAATGGTATCACGGTGAAGGATGACGCAGGCAACGAGGTTCGGAAGGACATCAGCCTAAACCCCAACGCCTCCACCAATATCAGCTATAAAACCACCGTGGCTGAAAGCCATAACTACTACTTTGTGGCGGAATTTCCCGCCGGAGGCAGTACCAAATCCGAGCAATCTGCCGAGGTACCCATCACGGTATCCGGCTCCTTCCTGTTCAGCATGACCGTCACTCCCATAAACCAGAATCCCGAGATTCCTGGAGACGTGGAATTCAAAATCACTTTGACGGCAGATGGCAGCATCACCCTAAAGGATATCGTCATTACCGAAGCCAAGCTGGGCCAGATAGAGACCCTTGCCGAACTGGCGCCTGGCACCCGGGAGATCACCAAAACCCTGCGCATTGAAGAGGCCGGCAACTACCTCTTCTCGGCCACCGCCAAGGATGAGGCCGGCACCGCCTATACCGCCTCCTCCCTGCCCGTGGCACTGGGGGTTGCGGCAGGAGACCCCAGCACCATCAATCCCTCCGAGGAGGGGATGCCTTGGGAACCTTCTTTAAGGTGCTGATCATCATTGTCATCCTCATCGTTGTGGCCGCTGTTGCCCGAGTGATCCTCATGGTCATCGACAAAAGAAACGGGCTCAGCGTGCTATGGCCCGCGGCGGACGGCCCGGCATCGGCGGAGGCCCCGGTGGCAACCGGCCCAATGGACGGGATATGGGTCCCCGGCCCGGTGGTTCCCGCCCCCGCATGACCGCCGATGGCATGCCCATGGATGGCAGCAACACCGCTACCCGCCGTATCCAGCGGGTGGTGACCCCCGAGTCTGCTCAGGAACAGCTCCGGGCCAGTCGGGGCGGTCCCATTCCCCGCAGTTTCTCCCCAACGTCCAAGAGGACGAGGATAGCATGAAGGTATATCGGCCCAGCCGCCGGCCCTACGAGGGCGGCTCCTCCTACCACCTGGATGATCCTGAGATCGCCGCCCGGCTGGAAGCAGCCCGGAAGCGCCGGTTTGAGGTTTCTCCCGAGGAGGCTCAGCGGCTGTCCACCGGCGCCATCGCAGGCGCAGCAGCAGAGTCCCTCTTAGAGGCAGAAACCCCGCCGGAAAATGGAACGGCACCGGTTTCCGATTCCTTTACCCCTGAGGATCTGCCCTCGCAGGATCCCTTTGCCCATGATCGGCCCCGCCGGGCTTTGGCCAGGTGATCGAGGAAGCGGGCAGGTGCATTCCCTCCCTCCATCGATGATGAGACCGAAACCGTTTCCGTCAGAGGACGGAGCCGGGGACGACGCTTGGTGGAGGACGACCTCAGCCCCGACGCTCCTTCTTTAGACGATGTGCTGGTGGATGAGGACCAAGAGGAATACGAGGACGAGGCTCCCCGGAGCAAGCGCGGCTTGTTTGGACGCAAGCCCCGTAGGCGGGACGACCTGGACGATCTCTTTGCCGATGAAGAGGAGGTCTCTCCCCGTGCCAGCCGGCAGCGGACTCCCCGGAATCGAGGACGAGAGGAGGATTTCTTCTCCCCGGAGGACGATTTTAACGACAGGAACCATGGCCAAAGGAAGGCGGTTCCGCCCCTCCATGGATGAATTCTCCTATGCTCCCCGCAGGAGGAACCGCAAATAACACCGTAATACGCGAAAGCCCGGAGACGGGCTTTCGCTATGTTTACATGATCCTTATCAACGAATCCATTATTTTTAGGAGGGCACCATGACAGATCAAAAGCAACTCTGCGTCAGCGCCATCCGGGTGGTATCCGCCGAGGCCATTCAAAAGGCAAATAGCGGGCATCCCGGCATCGTCCTGGGGGCGGCTCCCATGGCTTTCGAGCTTTTTTCGGGCCATCTGCGCCATGATCCCGCCTGCCCCGACTGGCCCAACCGGGACCGGTTTATCCTATCGGCGGGCCACGGCAGCATGCTGCTCTACTCCCTGCTCCATCTCTTTGGCTACAGCCTTGCCATGGAGGACCTAAAGTCCTTTCGGCAGCTGGATAGCCTCACTCCCGGCCATCCCGAATACGGGCATACCGTAGGAGTGGAGGCCACCACCGGTCCTCTGGGCCAGGGCGTTTCCATGGCAGTGGGCATGGCCATGGCTGAAGCCCATCTGGCCGCCGTATTCAATCGAGATGGCTTTGATCTGGTGGACCACTACACCTACGCTCTGGTGGGCGACGGCTGCATGATGGAGGTATCTCCTCCGAGGCGGCTTCCTAGCCGGCACCCAGCAGCTTCATAAGCTCATCGTCCTGTATGACCGGAACCGGATCAGCATCGAGGGAAATACCGCTACCTCTTTCAATGAGGATGTGCCCGCCCGGTATCGTGCCTATGGCTGGCAGGTAATCGAGGTGGCGGACGGCGAAAACATGGACGCCATTGGGCAGGCTATCCAAGCCGCTAAGGAGTCCAAAGAGCGACCCACCCTCATCGTGGTGGATACCAAGATTGGCGCCAAGAGCCCCTTGGAGGGAGTGAAAAAACCCACGGCGAGCCTTTGGGCGCCGATAACATCAAAGCCCTGAAGGAAGCGCTTGACTATTATCCCGACCGGGAGTTCTACATCCCCAGGAGGCCTATGGGTACGTGGAAACCGCGCTGGCCGACAGCCGCGCCGCCCGGGCAGTTGGGACGCCCTGTTGGCTCAATACAAAAAGCCCTTCCCGACATGGGTAATCTGTGGGATACCTATCATACCCAGAACCCTGCCCAGCTTGTCGATGTGGAAGCCGTTGCCGCAAAGCTCACCGCCACCGCTACTCGGAGCAGCTCCGGCCAGGTGCTCAACGCCATTGCGCCCATGGTGCCCCAGCTTATGGGCGGTAGCGCCGATCTTGCCCCCAGCAATAAGACCGTGTTGGAGGGAGAAGGGTATTTCTCCCCTGCCGACCGGGCAGGCCGCAACATCCACTTTGGCGTTCGGGGCATGCCATGGCCGCCATCGCCAACAGGATGGCCCTCCATGGCGGCGTAGTGCCCTATGTGGCCACCTTCCTGGTGTTCAGCGATTATCTCCGCCACAGCGTCCGTCTTTCCGCTCTTATGCATCAGCGAGTGCTGTACATCCTGACCCATGACAGCATCGGCGTAGGCGAAGACGGCCCCCTCATCAGCCCATTGAGCACATCGCCTCTTTCCGGGCCATGCCGGGGTCTCGGTCTTCCGTCCCGCCGACGGCAAGGAAACCGCCGCCGCCTATCTCTACGGCCTGGGCCACAATGGCCCGACCCTCATGGCCCTGTCCCGTCAGAACCTGCCCTTTACGAGGGATCCTCCATCGAGGCAGCCCAGAAGGGCGGCTATGTGATCTATGGCCCGGGAAATACCCCCGACGCCATCCTCATCGCCACCGGCAGCGAGGTGGACATCGCCATCAAGCCGCCAAGGCTCTGGAGGAAAAAGGCAAGGCCGTTCGGGTGGTTAGCATGCCCAGCATGGACGTGTTTGAGGAGCAGGACGCCACCTATAAAGGAATCCGTGCTGCCTTCCACGGTGCGGGCGCGGGTGGTCGTAGAGGCCGGCACCACCTTCGGCTGGCACAAGTACGCTGGAGACGCCGGGGGGATCATCGGCATCGATCGGTTTGGCGCCAGCGCCCCTGGGGACAAGCTCTTTGAGGTCTTCGGCTTCACCGTAGACCATCTAGTTGAGGCGCTCAATCGGGTTATGGCAAAATAACCCCATTTTAACCATTGACATTATGGGCATATGCACTATACTAATTATGTGCATATGCCCATTATTGGAGGAACCCATGGCAGGAATGTGAAATGCAGGCGAATCTGCCGGGAGCCGGCCCATCGGGTGTTTTCTCCCGATTGCAGACGGTCACCATACAGGTGGACGCGTTAGAGGCCCTTCGGCTCTGCGATCTGGAGGGGCTTGACCAGGATGCCGCCGCCCAGCAGATGGGGGTATCGGGGACGTTCCAGCGGATTCTCTATGCCGCCCGAAAAGAGCGTGGCCCAGGCCCTATGGGATGGTGCCAGCATCCGGATCCAAGGGGGCAGTTACGCCGTGGAGGAACGCCCCTGCGGCCAAAGGCCACGGCTGTTCCCGTTGTCCCTTCCACGAGTCCTCCATCCATCAAGAGAAAGAAGTGAGTTTCCATGGAAAACTGTACCCATGACTGCAGCTCCTGCGGCGAAAACTGCCCCTCCCGGGCAGCCCGAAAGCATGCTGTTTCCGCCCCATGAGCTGAGCAGTGTAAAACACGTCATTGGCGTGGTCAGCGGCAAAGGAGGCGTGGGCAAGTCTCTGGTCACCTCCCTGATGGCGGTAGCCATGAACAAAGCGGGGCACCGCACCGGCATCCTGGATGCCGACGTCACCGGCCCCTCCATTCCCAAGGTATTTGGCGTCCATGAGCAGGCCGTTGGCAGCGAATACGGCATCTATCCCGTCAAGAGCCGCCGGGATATCCAGCTCATGTCGGTAAACCTGATGCTGGAGAACGAAACCGATCCGTCGCTTGGCGCGGTCCTCTTATCGCCGGGGTGGTAAAGCAGTTTTGGAGCGATACCGTCTGGATGGATGTGGACTATCTGTTTGTGGACATGCCTCCGGGAACTGGCGACGTGCCGCTCACGGTGTTCCAGTCCTTGCCCCTGGACGGGATCATCATCGTCACCTCCCCCAGGATCTGGTTTCCATGATTGTGGAAAAGGCGGTAAATATGGCCCGTCTTATGAACGTACCCATCCTGGGCATGGTGGAAAACATGAGCTATCTTCTCTGTCCCGACTGTGGCAAGCGCATCTCTGTCTTTGGCGAGAGCAAGGCGGAAGCGGTCGCACAGAAATACGGCGTAGCCCTCTTGGACCAGATCCCCGTAGATCCGGCCATCGCCAGCGCCTGTGATGCAGGAGAGATTGAAACGCTGGACGCCCCCTGGCTCAAACGGGCTGTGGACGCGCTGGAAGCATTATAAGAGAAAGGACGCAAGCAACATGAAAAAGATTGCAGTTACCACCGAAAACGGTGAAATCTATCAGCATTTTGGCAAAACCCAGTGCTTTACCCTTTATACCATAGAGGATGGCAAAGTGGCCGATAAAAAGCTTTTGGACACCTCCGACAGCGGACACAGCGCCCTGGCTGGAGTGCTCAAGCAGGCCGGGCGGGCTTCTCATCTGCGGCGGCATTGGCCAAGGCGCCCGGGACGCTCTCAGCGAAGCGGGTATCCAGCTCATCGCCGGCGCCTCCGGCAGCGTAGACGCCGCCGTGGAAGCCTATCTTGCCGGAAATCTCATGGACAATCCTGCCGGCCAATGCGACCACCATCACGGGGAAGCGCATCACTGCCACCATTAACCGAGTGGTGCCCGGAGCCTTGCCGTGGAAATAGATTTTATGATTTAAAATCGTCAATGCCAACGGTGCGGCGTTATGCTTAAGAAACGAAGCCTTTGTTCTGAGCAAGAGTAACGCAGGCCGTGACTGCAAAGCAGGCGTCTGTTCCCCGCTCAACACCCCGCAACCGCGTAGCGGTTGCAAAATGGGTGCAGGCTCAGCCTGCCGACCGCGAAGCGGTTGCAACAGGGATGCGGCCACTGCCCGCCTGCCCGCCTGGTTTCAGAAAGAGCCCGGTACCAACCGTGACGGTACCGGGCTCTTTGTGCTATCATAGGGTTGGAATGTTGTTCCAATTCAAATATGTGTAAAGGAGTTTCGCCCATGCCCATGGTTAACAGCGTCACCAAGATGACAGACCGCATTTACCGCATCACCGAACTGGGCTCCATCCACCGCTATTTGGTGCTGGGAAACGAAAAAGCCCTCTTGATCGACACCGGCTACGGCTTTGAGGATATCCGGCCCATGATCCGGGAAATCACCTCCCTGCCCCTTTTGGTAGCCAACACCCACGGGCACAGCGATCATTGTTTCGGCAACTACTATTTTGCCGAAGCCTATTTGAATCCTAAGGATCTGCCAGGGCTTTTGGCCGGCTATACCCGGGAAGCCAAGGAAAAGATCATCGAGTACCGCATTCGGAAGAATCCCTGGTTTAAAGATGTGCTGGATCAGGACGCCTATTTTGCCCAGAACCTAAACCATGTAACACATCTGCCCTTGGTGGAGAACGACGTGCTGGACCTTGGGGGCGTCACCCTTCGAGCCATCGAGGTGCCGGGCCATTCCGTAGGCTCTGTAGCTCTGTACAGTCCAGAACTTCGCAGTCTCTTTGGGGGGGACAGCGTCAACAGCCATCCCATCTGGTATGTAGGAAGCTTCGACCAAACCCTGCCCCTTTCGGTATTCTTGCAATCCCTTCGCCGTTTGCAGGGGATGAACCTGGATTTTGACGCCATCTATCCCGGCCATGGCAACTCCCCCATAGGCCCGGAGGTGCTGGATCAGCTCATCGGCTGTATCCTGGATCTGAACCAGCGGGATGAAGGGGATGAACCCATCGAAAACAGCGGCATGGTGGGCCGTCAGCATCGTTTTGAAAACGTCTGCATCATCTACTCCCCGGAGCATCTCAAGGCGCTGCGGGATAGCTTACGCTAAGGAGGAAAAATCTTATGCTTGAACGGGTTAAACTGGGCAATACCGGCCTGGACGTAAACCGCATCTGCCTCGGAGGAGGCTCCTTTGGCGGCTCCACCGCTCCGGAGCTGGTGATCAACCAACTGGATTATTTCCGCTCCCTGGGGGCATCTTCCTGGACACCGCCCTGGTGTATTGCGACTGGCTGAAGATTGAGCGGTCCAGCTCTGAAAAGCTCATCGGCAAATGGTTCCGCGAGCGGGGCTGCCGCCATGAGTTCACCCTATCGGCCAAGGGCTGCCACGCCAAGATCATCACCCCTACCGGCAACATGCTCACCTGCCCAAAGACCGAACCTCAGCTGCACCGGGCCGATATCATCGCCGATATTGAGGAGTCCCTCGGCTATCTTCAGACCGATTACATCGACATTTTCACCCTCCACAACGACAACGAAACCGTGGAGGTGGGAGAGATTCTGGAGACCTTGGAGGAGCAGAAGAAGAGGGGGGGCGTAATCCGGGCCTATGGATGCAGCAACTGGCGGGTGGTCCGGCAGCGGGAAGCCTACGACTACGCCAAAGCCCACGGGTTATCCGGCTTTATCACGGATCAGATCTCCTGGTGCCTCAATGTCTTTGCGGAGGGCGCCAACGGCCTTCGTTCCGACGCCTATATGGACGACCGCGCCTATGCCTTCCACCGGGAAACCCAGATCCCCGTCATGGCCTACGCCGCCAACGGCCGCGCCTATTTCCACCGCTTGGCCAACGGATGGAGGTACCGGAGCATGAGCACCAGGAGTACGACTGTCCCACCAACCAGGCGCTTTTAGAGGTGCTGAAGGAGGCTGCCCGAGAAACTGGCGCTGAGGTAAACACCATCGTCATCAAATATCTGCTGCTGGAGCACGGGTTCCAGGTCATTCCCACCGTGGGGATCAAGACGCCCCAGGGGAGCTGGACATCTGTCTGGCAGCCCTTCACTATGATCTGCCCCAGGAGTATGAGGACCGCATCCGGGCTTTGCGGCCGCTGGGATAACAGCGCCACTTTACAGGGGGACGAACGCCATACCGTTCGAAGGAAACGGGCAAGAAAGGGAGAACGCCATGAATCCTTTTTATGAAAGCGGCCCTTATGGCCGGAATGGAATCCCTCCAATCGGGCCATGGCGGGCCTTTCGGCGCGGCGGTGGTTCGGGATGGAAAAATCGTTGCTGTCAGCGGCAACCGGGTGTATGAAACCCAGGATCCAACCATGCACGCAGAGGTGGCGGCCATCCGCCTGGCGGCGGAGCGGCTGGGTACCCGGGATCTATCGGGCTGCACCCTGTACAGCACCTCCGAGCCCTGCCCCATGTGCCTTTGCGCCGCCTATTGGGCCAAAATCACCCGCGTATGCTATGGCTGCAGCCGGCAGGACGCCCTTATAAGCGGCTTCCACGATAAGCTTCTGTACGACATGCTGGAGCATCCGGAAAAGCAGCCGTTGCTCTCCGTAGAGCAAATGGATCGGGAGGCGTGCCAAGCGCTGTTTGACAGGTATTTGGAGGCAAAAAAGCGAGGATAACCCGGCTTTCCATCCCCATTTGAGGACATCGACGATCCATCGGGTGGGGCTGTTTGGCTCCCTTCCAAGCCGGCGCCGCCCTTTTGGCGGATCGGATAAGACCGCAGAGCAAAAAGAACCGCCTGGGGCTTCCCCGGCGGTTCTTTTTACATTGAAAAACCACTTGATTGCCTTTCCTTCCGCTTTCTCTTGCAAATCCATCACGGAATGGCGCCACAGGAGCATCCATTCTTTGGCGCGGTCAAATAAAAGCTCATATGGAGCAGCCGTTTGATTCTCTCCTCCTCCGCGCTGCCGTCCAGCGCCGCCGTAATCAGGTTTCCTTGTTCATGTGATAGGCGGGATAGAAGCCGGGCTCCCGGCGAAGGGAGCCGGTGAGAAGAGGATCGCATTTGAGGTTTAGGATATCCACGGTTTGATCCCCGGGATCCCTAGCTTGCTCCCGGGGATGGACATCAACAGCGCAAACCACTTTCGGTTTTGTTCATGCCGGAACACCATATGATTGGGAAACCTCGCCCAGGGGAAGTCCGGCTCCACCCCATAGGTTCCCGCAATGTATTCCTTCCATTCCCCGCGCTTCATAGCAAATCCTCATCCGCTGAAATGGTCCCAGACTGTCCAAATTTGGCCCTTTTTGGGCTGAGCTTATCCAGCGCTCTCCTGAAAAGGCCAAGGATGGCGTCTTCTTCCGTTACAGCGGCAAAATCGGGGCCGGCGCTCCGCAAATACGGTATAGTGGGTGAATCCGGCCTCCTTCAGCATGCCGGCGGCGTAGGAGAAGCTTTGGCACAGGGCGCCGGCCTCATGGGCGTCGGACCCCAGAGTGATGATCTCGCCTCCCAGCTCCCGGTACCGGCGGACGATCTCCAGATCTGGCATGGTGAATCCCTCTTTTCCATAGGTACTGGTGTTGACCTCCATCCCCTTACCCCTTTCAATCAGATGCTTCAAAATCGCGGTGATCTGATCGGGGGCGTCGGCGAATCGAGGCTTTTATCGGGCAGGGGGCAGTAGCGGGAGAAGTAGGTTAGATGGCCGATGCAATCGTAGTCGTCATACCGGCCCAGGCTTTGATAGAAGCCCTCCAAATACCTTTGCAACGCGGTCTCCTGGGTGACATAGGCCCAGTTTTCCGGATACATGAGGTTGGGCAGGCCCTCTGGCCAGTGACAGGAGGCGATGACGTAGTCGAACCCGTAGCCCGCATATAGGCCCGGGTGGCCTCCGCCGACCAGGAGAGGATCCCCGCCTCCAGGCCGAATCCCAGGAACAGGGCGTCCCCATACCGTTCCCTTTACCCTTTGAAAGGCGTTTTGGTAGGCAGCAAGGTCGGTGCCGGGGTTGAAGTCCACCTCGGGAGAGAGGACGTCGATATGCTCGGTAAAGCACAGGCCCTCCATCCCCCGCCTAAGAGCCTCGCCGATGTACTCCTCCATGGAGGAGACGCCGTCGGGGGAGAGGCTGGTATTCACATGGTAATCGTAGGCGACGGCCATGGGCCTTTCCTCCTTACAGCTTGATAAACTGGGGTTTGCGGTCCTCAAAGATGGTGTAGTAGCGGAACCCGGCGGCCTCCAGCATTTCGGCGGCCAGATCCAGATCGTCCCCCACCTTGCCGGCGCCGTGGGCGTCGGACCCGATGGTGATGATTTTCGCCCCCATCTCCCGATACCGCCGCAGGATCTCGATGCCCGGCAGGAAGAAGCCAAACTTCCGATAGGAGGAGGTGTTGACCTCCATCCCTTTCCGGATTCCTTCAGGTGCCGGAACAGCAGGTCGAAATGCTCAGGGGCGTCGGCATAGCGGATTTCCTTATCGGGGAAGGGACAGTTCCGGGCATAGTAGGTGATATGGGTGACACAATCGTAATCCCCATAGGCTTTGGTCAGACGGACCATGGTCTCCAGATACAGCCGCTGGACATCCCCTTGGTCTTTCCCTCCCAGGCCTCGGGCTTGTGGAAGTTGGGCTGGTTTTCCAAAATATGAAGGGAGGCCAGCACCTGCTGGAACTGATAGCCCTTTACATACGCCCGGGTTCGTTCCAGGTTGGTGTCCATCAGGCCCACCTCCACCCCGAACATGGGGCGGATCCGGCCGGCGTACTCCTGCTCCATCCCGATGGAGGTTCTCCTCATAGGCTGGCAGATCCACACAGGGGTCGTACACCACTGCGGATTCCAGGGCATAGGGATAGTCCATATCCACATGCTCTGAAAAGTAGACCCGGCTGAGGCCCAGCTCTATGGCCCGATCCAGGGTCTCCCTGGGCGGGGTCTTATCCACAGAAGGATGCTGGGAATAGCAGGAATGAACGTGGGAATCGTACTTGATGCGCATCTTGGTCACCTCTATCTAAAAAGTTATAGCTTACAGAATTGGGGAACCCGCTCCCGAAACAGGGTATAGTGGGAAAATCCGCCGCCTGGAGCAGTTCCCGGGCCTCTTGGATCCCGCTGCCCAGGGTGGATACATGGTGGGAATCTGAGCCCAGGGTGACGATCTCACCCCCCAGCTCCCGGTACCGCTTTAGCACCGAAAGCCCCGGCATGAAGAACCCAAATCCCCGGTAGGTGCTGGTGTTGATCTCGATGCCCTTGCCCCGTTCCACAAGGGCGCGGAGGACGGCGTCGGTTTCCTCCGGAGCGTCGTCATGGCGGATTTCCTTATCGGGATAGGGGCAGCCCCGGGAGAAGTAGGTGAGGTGGGCTACCGCGTCAAAGGCATCCATGGCCTCTATGAGGGAGAGAAGGTGCAGCATGTTCTCCCGCTGGGCCTGCGCCTTGGTGTCCCCCTGCCAATTCGCTGAAATCCAGTATTCCTTGCCGCCGGGGTTCCAATGGTTTCCCATAAGGATGAAATCCAGGGTGCGGCCGTTTAGCTTTTCTTCCGCCATGGCGCAGGCGGCGGGCACATAGGGGCCGATCTCCACCCCCATAAGGGCTTGGCACCGGCAGCCCAGCCGGGCTTGGGCAGTGCGGACAGCCGCCTCATAGGCGTCCATGTCCGGCAGCATCCGGTCGGTGACGCCGTCCGGCCCCATGGGATTGAAATGCTCGGTAAAACAGACGCGGTCCATTCCCGTGGCATCCGCCGCCAGAAGGTATTGGTCCACGGTGGACTTGCCGTCGAAGGAAAAGGCGGTATGCACATGATAATCCTGAATCATGGACGGCCCTCCAAGGGATGAAAGACCGGTTTGCGGCCATGGAAGGTGGTATAGTGGGAAAACCCGCTCGCTCCAAAATGGCTGCGGCGTGATCCAGCCCCGCCCCAGGGCCTGGGCGGTATGGGCATCGGAGCCCACGGTGACGATCTCGCCCCCCCAGTTCCCGGTACCGGCGCAAAATATCGTAATCCGGCATGGAGAAGCCCAGGGACCCGCAGGTGCTGGTGTTGATCTCGATGCCCCGTCCGGTCTCGATGAGGGTTTGAAAGAGGGCGTCCAGAAGGTCAGGCGCGTCGGTATAGCGGAACTCCTTGTCCCGATAGGGGGACCGGCGGGAATAGTAGGTGATGTGGCCCAGAACATCGAAATCCTCCATGATCCGGGCGTATTCCAGCTGGCGCCGGAGGTGGAGGGTAAAAACATCCCGGTTGGTATAGGAGCCCCAGGGCTCGCTGTAAAAATTGGGGCTGCCATCGCACCAGTGGGCCGACAGAATGATAAAGTCATAGGGATAGGCTTTGGCCCGGCGGCGGGCTTCCTCCACCCGGTCGCTGAGAATCCCCAGTTCGGTGCCCAGCCTCAGATCCAAAAACTCCCGGCACTCCTCCCGGAGGCGGATCATCTCGGCGTAGTAGCCGTCCCCATCATAGGGGCGGTATTGGCGGGTATGGATCTGCAGTTCCTGGTGATCGGTGATACAGATTTCCCGAAGCCCCAGCTCCCGGGCCCGGTCGATATAGGCTCTGACGGGGATTTCCCGTCAAAGGAATAGGTGCTGTGGATGTGGACATCCCTATGGATGGCGGCCATATTCTCCTCCCAATTTCCCTGCTAATTCCTTATGATACAGCGAAACCACCCAGGGGGCAAGGCCGCCGCGGGTGGCTTCCAGAAACATGCAGTTTTTGCATGGAACAAAGGGCCGGAGAACCCGGGCCTTTTTCTACGCTATCGAAGGCGGGACAGGAAGAGCCCTGCCGCTCCAAAGGCGGGGAGGGCGGTTAGCCACAGGCTTTGGGTGGTAAAAAGATTTCCACCACAAACTTTGTGCTGGGACCAGTCCAGACGCCGCTCTGGAAAAGGACAAAGGAGATTAGCAGCGCTCCAAAGAGGAGAAGGATCAACGCGCCGCCCCATAGGAAAGCCTTCCGGGCGGCAGGGCTCTTGACCTGAAGGGGGCCCAAAAGGTTCAGACCGTTAAGGGCCGCCAGGGCGGCGGTAAAGGAAAAGACGGGCCATACCGTCCAATGGTACCAGAGAAGATAAATTGGCTGAAAATTCTGGGTACACCAGGCCCGGAGCCTGGGATAGAACAGGACATAGGACAGCAGCAGGAGCAGGGCCACAGCCCCAAAGGCCAGGGCGCTCCAGGCATGTTTTTTCCGCGCGCTGTATTTCCTTTGATCCATCTTTACACCTCCCGGTTTACCGTTGTGTATAGTATACCATAAATTGGAAGTTGATGGAATTCTGTTGGGTTGTTTTCATGCAAAAAAAGACGGCTGCCGTTCGGCAGCCGTCTTATGGTTCCATAGGATAGCAGGGTTATTTGGCTACGATGTTCACCAGCCGGCCCTTGATGACGATGACCTTCTTTACATCCAGCCCGCCAATGGCGTCCTGGACCCGGGCGTCGGCCAGCACCCGCTCCCGGATGGCGGTTTCGTCGTCGTTCTGGGACACGTCCATGCGGACCTTCACCTTGCCGTTGACCTGAACCGCGATGTTCACCACGTCCTTGACCAAATCGGCAGCCCGGTAGGTGGGCCAGGGGGCGTTGCAGATGGAATACGCGCCGCCCATCCGGCTGTTCATCTCCTCAGCGAAGTGGGGGCGCGAAGGGCGCCATCAGCCGGATCAGTACCTCAGCCGCATGGAACAGAAGGGGCACGTTTTTCGGTGCTGCACACATCCCGATACCGGTACATGGCGTTGACCAGCTCCATGAGCCGGGCGATGGAGGTGTTGAACATGAACCGGTCCACATCGGCGGTGACGTTCATCACCGTGTTGGCCAGCACATAGCGGAGCTCCATCTCGTTGGGTCCGTCATAGGCGGTGAAGTCGTCGTTGTAGAACTTGCCGATGAGGCGCTCGGTATTGGAGGCGTCGTCCATCTCGATGATCCGGGAGATCAGCCGCTCCACCCGGTCGATAAACCGGTGAACCGCCTTGATGCCTCCGTCGTTCCAGGCGCCGCCGTCCACATAGTTGAAGCCGAACATCAGGTACATCCGGAATACGTCGCTGCCGTAGACGCTGATGTAGTCGTCGGGGAAATGACGTTGCCCCGGGATTTGCTCATCTTCTCGTTGTCGGGGCCCAGGATGGTGCCCTGGTGCACCAGGGACAGGAAGGGCTCGTCGAAATTCAGATATCCCATATCCCGGAAAGCCTTGGTGAAGAACCGGGCGTACAACAGGTGCATGCAGGCGTGCTCCGCCCCGCCGATGTATTTGTCCACCGGGAGGATCTGGTTGATCTTCTGGGGATCAAAGGCGGCTTGGTCGTTCTTGTTGTCGGGATAGCGGAGGTAGTACCAGCTGCTGCACACGAACGTGTCCATGGTATCCGGGTCGCGTTTGGCGTCGGCGCCGCACACCGGGCATTTGACGTTCATGAATCCCTCGTGCTTGAGCAGTGGCGAAGTGCCGTCGGGGTGAAGTCCACGTCATAGGGCAGCAGCACCGGCAGATCCTCCTCGGGAACCGGTACCACGCCGCAATGCGGGCAGTGGATCATGGGGATGGGTGCGCCCCAGTAGCGCTGCCGGGACACCAGCCAATCCCGCATCCGGTAATTGACCTTCATCTGGCCCTTCTTCTCCCGGGCCAGTTCCCTACAATGGCCGCCTTGGCGGTCTCGTTATCCATACCGTCAAACTGGCCGCTCTCCACCATGGTACCGGGGGCCGGTATAGGGGAGATCGTCATCCCGTCGGCCCTTGATCACCCGAATGATGGGCAGGTCGTACTTTTGGCAAAGGCATAGTCCCGCTCGTCGTGGCCGGGCACCGCCATAACGGCGCCGGTGCCATAGGACACCAGGACGTAATCCGCGATGTAGATGGGCACCTCCTTGCCGTTGATGGGGTTGATGGCATAGGCACCGGTGAACACGCCGGTCTTCTCCCGGGCGGTGGACAAACGGTCGATATCGGAGCTGGCCGCCGCCTGCTCCTGATAGGCGGCCACGGCCTCCCGATACTCCGGCCGGGTGATGCTCTCCACCAGGGGATGCTCCGGCGCCAGCACGCAGTAGGTGTTGCCAAAGAGGGTATCCGGCCGGGTGGTGAACACGGAAAAGCTGCCGCCGCCCACGATGCCGAACTCGATTTGAGCGCCCTCGGACCGGCCGATCCAGTTCCGCTGCATGGCCTTGGTCTTCTCGGGCCAGTCAAGATCGGAAAGGCCCTCCAAGAGTTCCTCGGCGTAGTCGGTGATCTTGAAGAACCACTGGGTCAGATTTTTCCGGGTGACGGCGGTGCCGCACCGCTCGCAGGCTCCCTCCTGAACCTGTTCGTTGGCCAATACGGTGTTACAGGAGGGGCACCAGTTGACGGGAGCCTCCTTCCGGTAGGCAAGGCCGTTTTATAGAGCTGGAGGAACAGCCACTGGGTCCAGCGGTAATAATCCGGGGTACAGGTTTTTAGGGTATGGTCCCAATCAAAGGTGCCGCCGATGGCACGGAGCTGCCTTTCGATGTCCTCCATATTGGCGAAGGTGCTGTCCTGGGGATGGATCCCCGTTTTGATGGCGTAGTTCTCGGCGGGCAGGCCGAAGGCGTCAAAGCCCATGGGATGGAATACATTGTACCCCTGCATCCGCTTAAACCGGGCATAGGTATCGCTGGGGCCGTAGTTATACCAATGGCCCACATGCAGCTTGGCCGCGGAAGGGTAGGAGAACATCTCCAGCACGTAGAGTTTTTTTCTCCAGATGGGAATCGTCGAAGGAAAACAGTTTGTCTTCCTCCCATTTCTTTTGCCACTTCTTCTCCACTTCACGGAAATCCATGGGGGTTCAACTCTCTATTTAAGACATGCGCCATGTCCATTTCCTATTTTTCGCTATTATAACATAGGTATCAGGGGGGATTCAATGAAACAAGAGCCTTTTGGACGCCTCTTTATACGAGATTTATTTGACATGCTCTTGCTCCCCTTATTATAATATCAGTTACGTCATTGATTACTTGGGGGTGTGGAGTTTGCCCGTAAAGGTTGCCAAATTCGGCGGCAGTTCCCTTGCTACCGCGCCGCAGTTTGAAAAGGTAGCGTCCATTGTAAAAAGCGATCGAAATCCACTACGTGGTGCCGTCGGCGCCCGGCAAAGCGCCGGAGTTTCCCGACAAGATCACCGATATGCTCTATACCTGCGCGTATTCCTACAATACCCATGCTTGTGAGGAGGTCTTTGCGCAGATCGAAAAGCGGTATCTTTCCATCATACGGGATCTTCAGCTGGATCTGGATCTGAACCCCTATCTGCATACCGTGCTGCGAAACATCAAAGCCGGGTACGGCGACCACTACGCCGCCAGCCGGGGAGAATACCTCAACGGCGTGATCTTGGCCAAGTACCTGGGCTTTGATTTCATTGATCCCGCCGACTGCATCGCCTTTGACGAGAACGGCCAGCTGGACGAGGCCCCTAACCCACGCCCAGACCAAGGCCCTCTTGGCGGGCAGCGACTACGCGGTGATTCCCGGGTTTTACGGCAGCGACAGCCGGGGCGCCGTCCGCACCTTCAGCCGGGGAGGCAGCGACATCACCGGGGCTATCGTAGCCCGGGCGGCGGGGGCGTCCGTCTACGAAAACTGGACCGATGTTTCGGCTTCCTTATGACCGACCCCGGATCGTGGACCATCCCAAGACCATCAAATGCATCTCCTACAGCGAGCTGCGGAGCTGTCCTACATGGGGCCTCGGTGCTCCATGACGAGGCCATCTTCCCGGTGCGGGTGGCGGGCATCCCCATCAACATCCGCAACACCAATGATCCCAGCCATCCCGGCACCATGATCCTGCCCTCCCTGCCCGAGGAGGCATACGACGGGCCCGTTACCGGCATTGCCGGCAAAAAAGGGCTTTACCAGTATCCAGATGGAGCGCAGCAAGATGAACAACGAGGTGGGCTTTGCCCGCAAAGGTGCTCCAGGTGCTGGAGGACGAAAACGTCTCCCTAGAGCATATGCCCACCGGCATCGACACCCTTTCGGTAGTGGTAGCAAACAGCCAGATCGAGGGAAAGCTGGACCGGGTGCTGAAGAAGCTTCAGCTTGCCTGCAACCCCGACAGCATTGAGGTCTTCTCCGATATGGCCCTCATCGCCACCGTGGGCCACGGCATGATCCGCCGGGTGGGCATCTCCGCCAAGCTGTTCTCCGCCCTGGCCGACGCCGGCGTCAACGTCCGGCTGATCGATCAAGGCAGCAGCGAATTGAACATCATCGTAGGCGTACAAAACGACGACTTCGAGGTGGCCATGCGGGCCATCTACGCCAGTCTTACCAAAGAAGGGTAGGCGCATTCTTTAATGCTCTGGAATTCCATCTCCGCCGTGCTCACGGCTTTTGTCTTTCTTGCCATTGGGTTTCTCATCACCAGGGCGGGGTGGATCACCAAGGACAACAAAAACCTTCTCACCATGCTGGTGATGTACATCGCCGTGCCCTGCACCATCTTCAAAAACGTGCTGGACACCGTGAGCCCCGACAACATCAGCTCCATCTGGGGGTATATCCTGGTACCCGCCCTATCCATTTTAACGGTGTTCTTTCTTTCCGGCATTCTGGCCCGGCATGTCCTTAAGGTGCAAAAAGGGCCGGCTTGGAGCCCTTTCCTGTATGTGTTCCTGCTCCAACACCATCTTTGTAGGGCTTCCCATCGTGTTATCCGCCATTGGGGACGTGAGCGTGCCCTATGTGATGTACTATCTCATGGCCCAGAACGTGATCTTCTGGTCCCTGGGACTCATCGGCATCCAGCGGGACGGCCAGGGGATATTCATTTTTCCTTTGGCGATATGGTTAAAAAGGTGTTGAGCATCAACATTGTGGTGATCTTCATCAGCCTTTTGCTGGTGGCCCTGCGGGTGACCGTGCCGGTGTTCTTCATGGACATCGCCGGGAAGCTGGGGAACACCTGCACCCCCTTTCCCTGATCTTCTGCGGCGCCACCATGTATGAGGTGTTCCAGAACCACGGCCTGCGCGGCCTGGCCATTCCCAGGATACGCTGTACGTCTTCATCAGCCGGTTTGTGATCTGTCCCCTTTTGATGTTCGGCATCTGCACCCTGTTCGGCATCGGCGGCATTGCCCGGACGGTATTCGTGATCATCTCGGCTATGCCAACCCAGTCCCAGACGGTGATCATGTCCAGCCGCTATGGGGCCGACGTGGACTTTGCCTCCATCACCTTCTTTTGGACCACCCTGGCCTGTTTTGTGGTGATCCCCATCCTCCTGACCATCGTAGCAGGCTGAGCCTGCACCCTCGCCGCAGCACTGGCATAGCGATCGCAAACCTGTAGTAGCCAACGGTAAGGGGCTGGTTAGAGCCACACCCGTAGCCGCGAATCGGTTGCAACACGGAGCCAGGCACCGCCCGGGCAGGCTGAGGCGGTTGGCAGGTTTCAAGGCCATCGGTAAAACGGCGGTGGCTGAGGTGGATGGGCAACAAGCCCCGGTGTAAGGCGCGTCCGCACAAACCCGTAGCGTTGTCGCGGTAAAATGCCGCCATCGGTAGGATGGCGGTCTTTTATACCCGGCATCAGCCGTTGGATTTGGATGAGAGGAGGAGCGACAATGGAAGTGGAGCTGCGGGAGCTGAAACGGAAGGATTATGCCAAAGCCATCCAATATGCCATAACCGGCATGCACTTTCACTGGTATCTGGACAGCCGGTTTCTGCTGAACCTATATGGCAGGTATTTCTGGTATCTGGAGCTGGGCCGCGCCACCCGGGTCATCGCGGCGTATGTGGGCGACCGGCTCGCGGGCGTGCTGTTGGCCGAGATGAAGGGGAACCCAAGCAAACCCGCTCCTTTTGGAGACGGTTATACGTCAGAGGGTTTGAATTCCTGCAAAATGCCTTCTATAAGGACGGAGTTGGCGTATACGACGAAGCAAACCGGGACATGCTAGCCCAGTATTTGGAGCACAATACCCCTCAGGGGAGATCCTGTTTCTGGCCGCCGATCCCGAGAGCAAAACCAAGGGAATCGGCAGCAGGCTGCTCCAGGAATTGGAGCGCAGGGAGCGCGGCAAAACAATCTATCTGTATACGGACGACGCCTGTACCTACCAGTTCTATGAGCATAGAGGCTTTGCCCGCGCCTGCGAAAGGGACGTGGTACTGGATCTGGGAGCGAAGCGGGTGCCTCTGAAATGCCTGCTGTACAGCAAGGTGCTGGGCGAGTCCCCCGCCGCCCGCTGAAAAAAGGGGGGCGCCCTAGCCCGGCCGGGGGAGCGGAAACGCTATCCCTGGGGAGCAGCAAAACGGCTACCTCTCCCTTTGCCCTTTGAGGGCTGGCATGGTTTGGAAAGAAGGGGTATACTGTTGTGTGAGGTGAATCCATGGATCTTTTCTCTCAAAACGCCGAAAACGGGCTCCCCTAGCCGACCGGATGCGCCCCCACAGGCTGGAGGAATTCATCGGTCAGAAGCATGTGGTGGGCCCGGGAACCGTCCTATACAACGCCATCCGGAACGACGCCCTGGTGAGCTGTATCTTCTACGGCCCGCCGGGCTGTGGCAAGACCACCCTGGCCAGCATCATCGCCGAGACCACAAAAGCCGGTTTGTGCGGATCAACGCCGTCTCCACCGGGGTCAAGGAGATGCGGGCCATCATCGACCAGGCCGACAGCGACCTGCGGCTATACGGGGTAGCCACCATCGTGCTGCTGGACGAATGCCACCGGTGGACCCGGGCCCAGAGCGATACCATTCTGCCCGCCATCGAAAAGGGCGTCATCAAGTTCATCGGCTCCACCACCGAGAATCCCCATGATCTCCATGACCCCGGCCATCGTGAGCCGGTGCCGGGTGTTTCAGTTCCTCCCCCTCCCCCCGAGGACGTGCAAACCGCCATCCTCCGGGCCATGGAGGATCCGGAAAAGGGCTATGGCAACCTCAACATCCAACTGGAGGACGGGGTCCTGGATTACTGGTCCGTCACCGCCAACGGGGATGTGCGCACCGCGCTGAACGCCCTGGAGCTGGCGGTAGGCGCCACCGTGGCCGATCCCGACGGCAAGCTTTTTATCACCCGGTCCATCGGGGAGCAGAGCATGCAGCAGCGGATGATCAACGGCGGGGGACGACCACTATTACAATGTATTGTCGGCCTTTTGCAAAAGCCTCCAGGGGCGGGGACGCCGACGCCGCCATCGCCTGGTTTGCCCGGCTCATCTATATGGGGGCCGACGCCCGGGTCATCGCCCGGCGGCTCATCGCCCACGCCAGCGAGGACATCGGTTTGGCCAACCCCAACGCCATGCTTCAGGCGGTCGCCGCCGCCCAGGCCGTGGAACTCATCGGTATGCCGGAGGCGGGCTCTCCTCACCCAGGCCATCATCTTTTTTGTGCGAATCCCCCAAGAGCAACTCGGTGGTCATGGCGAAGGACGAGGCCTTTGCCGACGTAAAACGGTTCCCCGACGAGCCGGTGCCCATGCATCTGCGGGACACCAGCTATTTTGGCGCCGATAAGCTGGGCAGTGGAAAAGGGTATCTATATCCTCACAATTTTGAGGGACACTATGTGGAACAGCAGTATATGCCCGACTCCCTTTTGGGCCGCACCTACTACCATCCCAGCGAAATGGGACAGGAGGCGGCGATCCGCCGGAATCATGAGATTCGACGGCGGAACCGGGAGGAAAAGGGGCGAAAGGAGTGACCTATTTGCTCAGTAAATCTTTGATTGAATCGGTCCTGACGGCCGCTCTCGCGGGGGCGGCGATCTATCCGAACTCTTCTTTGAGGACACGCGGCGCAACAGCCTGGAATATCGGGACGGCAAGGTGCAGACCGTGCTGTCCGGCCGGGACTACGGCGCCGGCATCCGGGTGCTGAACGGCCTCAACTACCGTGTATGCCTATACCGCCGACGTCTCCGAGGCGGGGCTCATGGCCGCCGCCCGGGCAGCCGCCACCGCGGTGGGCAGCAGCGCAAAATGAGGGAGGTTCGAAACCTCACCTTGGCCCCCTGCCGGGATCTGCAGCCCGCCCTGATCCTGCCCGGCGCCAGCCATGCCCAGGAGCGGGTCTCCTGGCTCGAGCCGCCCATGACGCGGCCAGGGCCTATTCCCCCGAGATCGTCCAGGCCACCGCCAGCCTGGCGGACGTCTGCCAGGACGTGATCATCGCCAACAGCGACGGGGTCTACGTGGAGGACAGCCGCCATCGGGCTCGGTTCATGATCAACGCGGCCGCGGCCAAGGGGACGAGATGCAGACCGGCTACCAGGCTCCCGGGCGGGGAGCCGGGTTTGAGTTCTTCCGGTCCCTGGATGTGGATGCCCTGGTTAAATCGGCGGCGGAGACCGCCGTCACCATGCTCACGCGCCCCTTTGCCCCGGCCGGCACCATGCCGGTGGTTGTGGGCAACGGCTTTGGCGGCGTCATTTTCCATGAGGCCTGCGGCCATTCCCTGGAATCCATCCGCACCGGTAAAAACCAGAGTGAGTTTTGGGCAAGATGGGCCAGAAAGTGGCCAACAGCAAGGTGACCGCCATCGACGACGGCAGCCTCATGGGCTACTGGGGCAGCTGCGGCTACGACGACGAGGGCACCCCACCCAGCGAAACATCCTTATCGATAAGGGATTTTAACCGGCAATCTGGTGGACACCCCTGGGCAGCCGCCGCATGGGGCTTGCTAAGACGGGCAGCGGGCGGCGGCAGAGCTATCGCTTTGCCCCGGTTTCCCGCATGAACAACACCTTCATCGCTCCCGGCAACGACACCGGGTTTTATTGAAACCATCGGCTATGGCCTATACGCCAAGCAGATGGGAGGCGGTAGCGTGGATACCCTCACCGGGGGAATTCAACTTCGCGGTCTTGAGGGGTATCTCATTAAAAACGGGAAGATCGATTCCCCTGCATGGGGCGCTACCCTCATCGGCAAGGGTTCCGAGATCATTCAGCGCATCGATATGGTGTCCGGCGATCTGGCCCACAGCGAGGGCATGTGCGGCGCCGAGTCCGGCAGTATCCCCACCTGTGTGGGCCAGCCCATGATCCGGGTCAGCTCCATCCTGGTGGGCGGAAGGGAGGCCTAGTGGTATCATGAAGGAGTTGTTAAACGGTCTATTGCAACGGGCGACGGCCCTGGGCGCCCAGGGACGCCGACGCCATCGTAACCCGGCGCCAGAGCCTGGACGCCAACGTATACAAAGGGCGAGGTGGACGAATACAACCATGCCCAAACCCAGGGGTTGGCCTGCGGGTGTTCCTGGGCGGCCGGGTGGGCTATGCTTACAGCGAGAGCCTCTGCTCCCCAGGATATGGAGGAGCTGGCCGCCGCGGCGGTGGCCAACGCGGAGGTAAGCGATCCCGATCCCGACGCGGGGCTGTTCCCCGGCCCCTATGGCCCCAGCAGCTCCGGGGAGTACGACGCAGCCCTCCACGAGGCCCAGGTTTTGGACACCGTAAAGGCCCTGTACGCTTCCCTGTCTCAACATGAGCTGGTAGAAGATGATGCGGTGCCGCCGGCGTGGGCACCGCGGCCTTCTACTACGCCAACACCCGGGGCGCCTACCTTCATCAGGGGTATCAAACCTGCGAGGTGGTGGCGGCCCCATCGTACAAAAGGGGACTACCGGGAAACCGGCATGGACTTCTACGCTGGAAAGGTCATTGAAGGCGCGGACCTCAACGCGCTGACCCGGCAATCGGTGGACCGGGGAATGCGGTATGATGGGGCGGTGCCTACCCAGTCCCGGGCCTGCCCCGTGGTGATCCACGCCGAGGCCTTTACCGATTTGATCGCCACCTTTTCCTCCATCTTTCTCGGCTCAGAAGGCCCAGGATGGCCTTTCCTGCTTCGGGGAAAGGGAGGGCGTCCCGGTGGCGGCGGACTGCGTTACCCTTACCGACAGCCCCGAAAGCCCCCTCTACGGCTACACCTCTCTTTGACGGGGAAGGGGTTCCCAAGGTGGAGCGAAACCTCATCGACAGGGGCGTGCTTACCACCCTGCTCTATGACGTTAAGACCGCCAGAAAGGCGGGGAAGGCCCCTACCGGCAATGGCGCCCGGGGGTATTCCAGCACGGTGATGATCTCCCCAACAACCTGGTGCTCCAGCCCGGTACGGACAGTCTTTCCGATCTGGCCAGGAAGGCTGGGAACGGCGTCCTGCTCTACGAGATCAGCGGCCTCCACGCCGGGGCCAATCCCACCAGCGGGATTTCAGCCTCTTATGCAAGGGGCGGAGATCGTAAACGGGAGCTCGCCACTCCCTTTTTACCCAGGCGGTGGTCTCCGGCAATTTCTATCAGCTGCTAAAGGACATCCAGGCGGTGGGCAGTGACAGCTTTACAAGCCCTTCCCCGCTGCTTCCATCACCACGCCCTCGGTGCTGGTCAAGTCCTCTCCATGGCCGGGCAGGCTTAGCCGGCACTCTTGCCGCGGGCGAAGGTTAGCAGTTAGAAAGCTATGGTATCCAACGGTAAGACGCTGGATAGAAGTATAACCTGCAACTGCGGAGCAGTTGCAACGTGGGTCTGAGCACTGCCCGGGCGGCGCCTAGTAGGCGCTGCTATATCGCAGGAAAGGCCGCGCTATTAGAAACCTATGGTGTCCAACGGTAAAATGTTGGTTAGAAGTACGCATATCGCAGGCGAGGGTTTTCAGTTGAAAACTGTTAAGGCCACGGCAAAGCGTTGGCTGAAGAACATATCCGCAACCGCATAGCGGTTGCAACATGGGTGCAGGCTCAGCCTGCTGCTTGCAAAAGTGGGATTGTCCCAGTATAATGTTGGGTACAGTAAAACCCGTGATGGGGACGGCCATCCAAGGCCCAAGCCATCAGCGAGCCAGGATGGTGGGAGCCGGGCGGCTTGTTGGATGGGAATCACCCCGGAGGGCGGCACAAGGGCGTTTGCCCAAAGGCCGACGGCAGCCCGCCGTTACCGGGCGCGAGTGGGCGCGTTTCGCGTCAATTCGGGTGGTACCGCGGAAGCACAGCCCTTTCGTCCCGTTGCGGATGAAAGGGCTGTTTTTTTTACATCTACCATCAGGAACCGGCCATGAGCCGAAGGAGGATTCCATGTTATACGAAAAGGTATCTACGGACTTGCAGTTTGCCCAGCGAGAGGAAAAGGTGCTGGAGTTCTGGCGCAAGAACCGCATCTTTGAAAAAGACCCTAACCGCCCATGCGGGAGCCCCGTCCTTCTCCTTCTACGACGGTCCTCCCACCGCCAACGGCAAACCCCATGTGGGGCACTTGGAGACCCGCAGCTTCAAAGATCTATTCCCCCGGTACAAATACATGCAGGGCTACGACGTGCTCCGCAAGGCGGGCTGGGATACCCATGGGCTGCCGGTGGAGCTGGAGGTGGAAAAGCTTCTGGGCCTGGACGGCAAGGAGCAGATTGAGGAATACGGGGTGGAGCCCTTTATCCAGAAATGCAAGGAGAGCGTCTGGAAGTACAAAAAAGAGTGGGAGGACATGAGCGAGCGGATCGCCTTCTGGGCGGATATGGAAGACCCGTATGTCACCTATGACAACAACTACATCGAGAGCGAATGGTGGTCCCAAAACAGCTCAGCGAAAAGGGATTGCTCTACAAGGGATACAAGGTGGTGCCCTATTGTCCCCGGTGCGGCACTGCGCTCAGTCCTCCCATGAGGTGGCGCAGGGGTACAAGGATGTGAAGGAAAAATCCGCCATTGTACGGTTCCAGGTGGCGGGCAAGGAGAACCCTATCTATTGGCCTGGACCACCACCCCTGGACCCTGCCCAGCAACCTGGGCCTGTGCGTCAACGCCAAGGAGGAATACGCTACCGTGGCTGCGGACGGCGTGGAGTACATCCTGGCCAAGGCCCTGGTGGAAACCCACTTTGGGAGGACGCGGACATCCGCTCCACCTGTCTGGGCGCCGACCTGGTGGGGATGGAATACGTTCCCCTGTTCCCCTCTGCCCCAGAACGTTATCCTGGACAAAAAGGCTTTCTTGGTGGTGGCTGACCCCTATGTCACCTTGACCGAGGGCACCGGCATCGTCCACATCGCCCCGGCCTTTGGCGAAGACGACAACCGGGTTTGCCGGCAAAACGGCCTGCCCTTTGTCAACCTGGTGGACAGCCACGGGCAATTGTACCCGGCACCCCCTGGGCCGGCACCTTTGTAAAGGACGCCGATCCTCTGATCCTCCAAGTCTGGAGGAGCGGGGGCTCCTCTTCCGCGCCCTGGACTTTGAGCACAGCTATCCCTTCTGCTGGCGCTGCGACACCCCCCTTCTGTACTACGCCCGGAGCAGCTGGTTCATTGAGATGACCAAGCTCCATGACCAGCTGATGCGGAACAACCGCTCGGTCAACTGGATGCCGGACAACATCAGGGAAGGCCGCATGGGCAACTTCCTGGAGAACGTCATCGACTGGGGCCTTTCCCGCGAGCGCTACTGGGGCACGCCGCTGCCGGTGTGGGAGTGCGGATGCGGGCACCGGGAGTTCAGCGGCAGCATCGCGGAGCTGCGGGAGAAGGGCATCGACGTGCCGGAGGATATCGAGCTTCACAAGCCCTACATCGACGCCGTTCACCACCACCTGCCCGTCTGTGGCAAGGAGATGACATGCACCCCGAGGTCATCGACTGCTGGTATGATTCCGGCTCCATGCCCTTTGCTCAGTGGCACTATCCCTTTGAAAACAAGGAAACCTTTGAAAAGAACTTCCCCCGCCAATTTCATCAGCGAGGCCGTGGACCAACCCCGGGGCTGGTTCTATACCCTCCTGGCCATCAGCACCGCCCTGTTCGATCAATCCAGCTTTGAAAACTGCTTGGTCATGGGCCATGTCCAGGATAAGGACGGCCTGAAGATGAGCAAACACAAGGGCAATGTGGTGGATCCCTGGTCGGTGCTGCACAAGCAGGGGGGCGGACGCTGTCCGGTGGTTCTTCTATGTGAACGCCGCTCCCTGGCTGCCCAAGCGGTTCTATGACGAGGCCATCAACGAGGCTCAGCGGAAGTTCATGGGCACCCTTTGGAACACCTACGCCTTCTATGTGCTGTACGCCAACATCGATGGCTACAATCCCTATGATGAAACCCTGCCCGCACCGGAATACACCGTTATGGACCGGTGGGTACAGAGCCGGCTTCACAGCCTCATCGCCACCGTCACCGAGCATATGGACGCGTATCATCGGGGTTACCGAGGCGGCCCGGGCCATCGGCTCCTTTGTGGAGGAACTCTCCAACTGGTATGTGCGCCGGTGCCGGGACCGGTACTGGGGCAGCGGCATGACCCCGATAAATCCGCCGCCTACCGAACCCTCTACACGGTGCTATCCACCATGGCGAAGCTCACCGCTCCCCTTTGTGCCTTTTATGGCTGAGAGCATCTATCAGAACATCGTCCGGCGGGTGGAGCCCGGCGCTCCCGAGAGCGTTCATATGTGCAGCTATCCCGTGGCTGACCCCGCCCTGATCGACCAAGCCCTCATGGAGGAGATGGACTTCGTTCTAAAGGTGGTTACCGTGGGCCGCAGCGCCCGGAACAGCAGCGGTATCAAAACCGCCAGCCCCTTTCCAGCATGCTGGTCAGCGGAAGCAGAGTGCCCTCCCCTCTGTTCCGGGAGATCATCCTAGAGGAGCTCAACGTCAAGGAGCTTCAGAGCGTGGACGACGCCAGCTCCTACATCGCCTACCAGGTGAAGCCCCAGATGCGGACCCTAGGGCCTAAATTCGGCAAGCTTTTGCCTAAGATCGGCGCCCATCTCCGGGAGGCCGACGGCGCCGCCATCGTATCCGCCATGGATCGGGACGGCCGATACGCCTTTACGGTGGACGGTGCGGAGGTGGTCCTGGGCCCCGACGACATCCTGGTCTCCACCACTCAGCGGGAGGGCTTCTCCGCCATGAGCGAAGGGGGCGTCACCGTGGTGCTGGATACCGCCCTCACCCCCGGGTTGATCCAGGAGGGTACGTCCGGGAGCTGGTCAGCAAGATCCAGACCATGCGCCGGGACGCGGATTTTGACGTGACCGACCATATCCGGCTTTCCGTTCAGGGGGATGCGGAGCTCATGGCTGCCCTGGATGCCGGACGGGAGGGCCTCATGGCCGACGTGCTGGCCGATGAGCTGGCGGACGGCCTTACGGGGGTATCCAAGGAATGGGATATCAACGGCAAGAGCGCTGTCATCACCATCGCGCGGGTATAGCCCATGTGGATGTGTGAGGACTTTCAGGATTTCTCCCTTTTGGACAGCGGCGACGGCATGAAGCTGGGCGGCGGGGGGAAACTACCTGCTGGCCCGGCCCGAGCCCCAGGCGGTGTGGCCCAAGCAAAACCCCGGCCGGTGGCGGGAAGCCCATGGGGTCTACCATCGCAGCGACAAAGGGGGCGGCAGCTGGGGAGTTTACAAAACCCCTCCCCGATGGCTGGAACATCCGGTACCGGAACCCTGACCTTTTGGTGCGGCCCACCGGCTTTAAGCATACCGGCCTGTTTCCGGAGCAGGCCGTCAACTGGGACTACATGGCCTCCTGTATCCAGGCGCGGAAGGAAGCCGCTCCCAGGGAGGAACTTCGGGTTTTAAATCTGTTTGCTTACACCGGCGGAGCTACCATGGCTTGCGCCAGGGCCGGAGCGGCGGTGGCTCATGTGGACTCCGCCCGGGGCATGGTAGCCTGGGCCAAGGACAACGCCAGGCTCTGCGGCCTCAAAGACGCCCCCATCCGGTATCTGGTGGATGACTGTCTGAAATTTGTACGCCGGGAACAGCGCCGGGGACGGACCTATCATGGCATCGTCATGGATCCTCCCCCTGCAAGACCTCCTGCGGCGTGGCTAACCAGCAGTGCGAGAACAGCAACAAGTAATTTTTGCAAACCCTATGCCGCCTTTGCCGGGCGGCATTTTTTTGTGTAATCTGGAATGGAGTGTAAAATGGTACATCAGTATCAATTGAACGGTTATAACATCGTGCTGGACACCTGCAGCGGCTCGGTGCACGTTGTGGACGAGGTGGCCTACGATGTCATCGCCATGTACCCGGAGCATACCGCAGACGAGATCGTTGCCGCCATGCTGGCAAAATACGGCAGCCGCCCGGACGTGACCGAGGAGGATCTGCGCCAGTGCATCGACGACGTGACCAGCCTGAAGGAAAACGGCAAGCTGTGGAGCCCGGATGTCTATAAGGACATGGCTTTTGACTTCAAGAACCGCAACACCGTGGTAAAGGCTCTGTGCCTGCACGTTGCCCATAGCTGCAACCTGAGCTGCTCTTACTGCTTTGCCTCGCAGGGGCGCTACCATGGCGACCGCGCCCTGATGAGCTTTGAGGTGGGCAAGCGCGCCATGGACTTCCTCATCGAGAACAGCGGCACCCGCCGCAATCTGGAAGTGGACTTCTTTGGCGGCGAGCCGCTGATGAACTTTGATATGGTCAAAAAGCTGGTGGCCTACTGCCGCGAGCAGGAGAAGATCCATAACAAGAACTTCCGCTTTACCATGACCACCAACGGTGTGCTCATTGATGACGACGTCATCGACTTCTGTAATAAGGAGTGCCACAATGTGGTGCTGAGTCTGGATGGCCGCAAGGAGGTCAACGACCGCTTCCGCGTGGACTGCGCAGGCAACGGCAGCTACGACCGCATCGTGCCCAAGTTCCAGGAGTTCGTCAAGAAGCGCGGCGACAAGAACTACTACATGCGCGGCACTTACACCCACTTTAACACGGATTTTACCAACGACATCTTCCACATGGCCGACCTCGGCTTTACCGAGCTGAGCATGGAGCCGGTGGTCTGCGACCCCAGCGACCCCAGCGCCCTGACTGAGGCCGACCTGCCCATCCTGAAGGAGCAGTACGAGATCCTTGCCAAGGAGATGATCAAGCGCGACCGCGAGGGCAGAGGCTTTACCTTCTACCACTACATGATCGACCTGACCGGCGGCCCCTGCATCTATAAGCGCATCTCCGGCTGCGGCTCCGGCACCGAGTACATGGCTGTTACCCCCTGGGGCGATCTGTACCCCTGCCACCAGTTCGTGGGCGACCCCAAGTACCTGCTGGGCGATATCTGGAAGGGCGTTACCAACACCGCTGTGCGGGATGAGTTCAAGCACTGCAACGCCTACGCCCGCAAGGAGTGCCAGAACTGCTGGGCAAAGCTGTACTGCTCCGGCGGCTGTGCTGCCAACTCCTACCACGCTACCGGCAACATTACCACGCGCCGTGCAGCTGCCCGGTGACGCCGGAAGCCCTGCGCAGGGCCCTGCAAACGCAGGCAAAGCAGGGAGAACAACCCTTTGGCGTGTACGTCACCAGCCCGGATTATCTGGGCAGCGTGCAGGATATCGCCGGGCTGGCAGCCGTCTGCAAGGCGCGATCTGTTTAACTCAATTTTCCCCACAGCATTACAGTTTCATTTTCGATAACGATACCGTCATCAGGAAACGTATCATCCAGAAGCGCTTGCAATGAATGAATATATCCTTTGTAATAATCAGTATCTTTTTTCGGGGGCATATGAAGACGATAAACTACGGGCAATGAATTTCTGCTTTGTATAATGCAATGGATAATAAAATCTTTCCAGAAAGAAATCCCTTTAAAAAAAGCATCTGCTTTCCTAAGCACCTTGTCAACGCCGTGCGTTAGGGATACGTAGCTGGGGCAATATTGTTTGCAAATCTGGTGCTGCTTTTCTGTAAAAGAATCATAGATACGCGCGTTAGCAACGATACAGACGATACCATTATGCTTTAATATCCTTTTAGATTCTTTATAAAAAAGAATGGATATCAAACCAATGAAATGCTGATGCAGCCGTAACCAGTGAAATGCTATTTGCTGGCAAATTTGTCTGCTCCGCAGTGGATGAAATCGAGTGAAACGATGCATTCCCTCCATAGGCTTTTTTCTGCTTCTAGACGCATTGCATCATTTGGCTCAACACAAAAAACCTCATAGCCTCGCAACAGAAATTCTTTTGAAAAAAAATACCTGTTCCAGACCCGATGTCAGCGATTGAATCGCCTTCCTTTAGCATTGTCGATACGATTCTATCAATCGCCTTTGGGGCATAAGACGGTCTGCTAACAGCATATTCCCTTACCTTAGTTGTAAATATATTTTCATTTGCCATTTCCAGATTACCCTGCTAAACTAGGCCGCTTAGCGCCAAAATGACGGCCGCAGCCGTCAGGACGGCATTGAAGGCGACCCTCCTATGAGTTCCTTTCGCTCCATGGGACGGTTAACAAGGCAGTAAGCCGCGGAGACTCCAATCTCCCCTAATACCAGGACCGCCAGCCCCAGCTGCCCCACCAGAGGAACATCCTTGAAAATGGCTGCTGCCAACAGGTAGAGGACAATGAGGCCAAAGGATAGGATATTTTGCAGTTTTTTACTCAATGGGCGCCTCCTCGGGACGTGCTTTTAGCTGTTTTCTCATGGGAATGATCCCCTCCTCGTCGGGTTCCGGGCCGTCTATCTCCAGATATCCCATCCTTCGGTAGAATCCTCTGCCCGTAATGGAGGAGGGATCAGCACGCTGGCGCCTCCCTGCCCTCTCACATAGGCTTCTCCCGCTTGGATCAGTTGGCGTCCTATGCCCTTCCCCTGTTCACCAGGCTCCACGAATACCGTAAGGAAACAGTAGTCCGCCCCGGCGCCCTGCCAGGCCCGTTCGATCCCCAGGGTTCCCAGAATACGTTCCTCCTCCATGGCCACCAGGATATGCCGCTTGGCGCTGGCCACCGCCAGCCCCTCCGGCGTATAGGAAAGGGCATACCGCTCCGTCCGCTCCGGTCCATAGTCCCTAAGATTCACCTGGCGGATGGTACGGCGTATCAGCGCGCACAGGGCGCCGGCCTGATCCGGCGCAAAGGGTTGAATGCGCGTCCGGCCCCGCACCCAGTAGGCGGATCCGTCCCGTTTTCGATCCAGGTACCCGTACTCCACCAGGCTCCGGCGCAGTAGAAAAAATAATCGTCGAAGGTATGCCATTCGCCGATAAGAGCGTTACCTCCCCCTCGGTATAGACATGGCTTTCGCTGAATTTACCGGCAAGATATGCCGTTACCATGCGTTTTTTGCCTGTTTAGCGGGCCATATGGCAATCCGCCCTTTTTCATCCAAAAATCCCTTGATCTCCTGCTCCAATGCTTCCCCTCTTTTCCCTGCCAGTGTACCACAGAACGCCAAAAGAAAAACGCGGGAGCAAAGCTCCCGCTTAGGAGGATCTCTTTAGCCGGCGTTGTCCCGGGCCTGGCTGGCCATGCTCACCAGGGTGGCCAGCTGCTGTAAAAACGCCGCCGCGTCGATGGTCTTGATATCCCGGAGAGTCCTTACCAGCTCCTGGACGGTTTCGTCCACCTCGGGCGGCTGGCTGGATCCCGGCTTCCGACCACTCTTATGGGGCCGTTGCTGGGAATAGGGGTTAAAGGTGTCCTTGCCCTCCTCCTGCATCCGTCGGTAGACCGCCAGCACCGTTTCGGGATAGTTCTTTACCATACTTCGGTACTTGTTCTGGTACCGCAGCATGGCTTTTTTATCCCCTTTCCCCCATGGTCATGGTGATGCTCCGCACGCTGATCCCATGGGCTTGGGCGGAGAGCACCGTCTCAATAGGGTTTCGATCTCCTCCTGGGTAAAGGGGTAAAGGCGTTTCGGTCGCCGGGCACCGTGAGCTCTCCCTCCTTCACGGCGGCGTAGTAGTAGTTGCGCACGCTGTTGGGCTTCCGCCCGTAGCCTGGGCAATGCTCTCAAAGGCGGAGCGCAGAGGCTGCCCCTGCTCCCGGGCCGTCCGCACCCGCTCATACAAAAGCTGCCGTTCCTCCTCCTGCCAGCCCTGCCGGGCGGATTTCTTTGCTATCTGGGTCATACTCGTTCCCCCTGTCTTTGATTACAGACCTATTATTGACGCGATTCCCATATTTATTCCATTTTTAAGAGGCAATTCCAAGGCGGCGCCCCGTCTTTTGGGACAGAAAAAAAGCGGAAACCTCCTACTGTTTCCGCTTTCGTGTAGTATATCCTATGACAGCAATATAGGGGATAGAACGCTAGAAATCGGCGTTCTTGGGGGTCCGGGGATAGGGAAGCACGTCCCGGATATTGGCGATGCCCGTCATATACATGACCGCCCGCTCCAGCCCCAGGCCATAGCCGGAGTGGACTACGGTACCGTATTTCCGCAGATCCAGATACCAGCCATAGGCGTCCACATCCAGGCCGGCCTCCTTCATCTTATCCAGCAGCACGTCGTACCGTTCCTCCCGCTGGCTGCCGCCGATCATCTCCCCACGCCGGGGACCAGGAGATCCATGGCGGCCACGGTTTTTGCCGTCCTCGTTCATCCGCATGTAGAAGGCCTTGATCTCCTTGGGGTAGTCGGTAACGAACACCGGACGGTGGAAGACCTTCTCACAGAGATACCGCTCGTGCTCGGTCTGCAGGTCGATCCCCAGCTTACAGGATAGTTGAACTTCTCGTCGGCCTTTTGCAGAAGATCGATGGCCTCGGTGTAGGTCACATGGCCGAAATCCGCGGTGCGGACAGCATCCAGCCGGTCGATCACCCCTTTGGCGATGAACCGGTCGAAGAACTCCATCTCCTCAGCGCCGTTTTCCAGCACATAGTTCGCGCAGGATTTGATCATCCGCTGGGCGTTGTCCATATTGCCCATAAGGTCGCAGAAGGCCATCTCAGGGTTCCACCATCCAAAACTCCGCGGCGTGGCGCGCCGTATTGCTGTTCTCGGCACGGAAGGTGGGGCCAAAGGTATAGCAATCGCCGTACGCCATGGCAAATGCCTCGACATTGAGCTGGCCGCTCACCGTCAGATGGGTCTTTTTTGCCGAAGAAGTCCTGGCTGTAATCCACCTGACCGTCCTCCGTCCGAGGGGGGTTCTCCAGATCTAGGGTGGTCACCTGGAACATCTCTCCGGCGCCCTCGCAATCGCTGCCGGTGATGAGCGGCGTATGGACGTATACAAACCCCTCTTCCCGGAAGAACTGATGGATGGCATGGCACAGAAGGCTTCGCACCTTAAAGGCGGCGTAATAGGTGTTGGTCCTGGGCCGCAGATGGCCGATGGTCCGCAAATATTCCAGGGAATGGCGCTTCTTCTGAAGGGGATAATCGCTGGGGCATTTGGACAGCACGGCAAACCTCTGGCAGCTTAGCTCCACCGCCTGTTTGCCCCCGGCCGAAGCCACCACCCGCCCGGTGGCTTCCACCACGTCTCCGGTGGAGCACCGACTCATCTGACGGCCGATCTCCTCGGCTCCCACCACCTGGATATCCCCCAGGCAGCTTCCATCCCATAGGTTTAAAAACACCACGGATTTCATATCCCGCACCGACCGCACCCGGCCCATGAGGGTAACCTCTTTTTTCCATATAGGCATCCGGATGCCGTAACAGCGGCATGATCTTCTGCGCCATGTTCTGCCTCCCAAGTTTTTTTTCTCATTATAGCATACCGGCGGGTGGTTGTCCCTCCTCTTGAACCCATGGGTGGGATATGGGCGGGGACTCTGCATAAGCTATTCCGATAGGAGTTGATTTCCATGACCCCCGCATATGCCCCTTCCGGTTTTGATGATCTCCTGCCCCGGCGTCAACTGTCTCATCACCCTGGGCAGCACCCTCATCGGGGAAACCGACGATTCCCCTGCCGTCCCCATCGCGCCCAACGGCCCCTGCTACCTTACGATAACCCCTCTTGTACAGCCTCAGGAAGGGGTGCTGCTGCCCCTGGGCCATCCGCCTCTGGCTGGAGGATGGGGCCCTCACAGGGCCTCTGCCCCAAGGGGTGGAAGCATACTGCGCTCCCTCCGGCCTGATTGAGCTGTCGGTAACGCTGCCCCTTCTGCCCCCCGCCCCTGGAGCCCTCGGTGCCCTACGGCCTCAGCCGGGTGGAGCTGCGGGGAGAGCGCGGCACCTATGTCGCCACCCTATACCGGGAAAACGGCCTTCGGGTGGCGGTAGAGGATCCCAAAAGCGATGTGATGATCGCCCTCCACGCGCCCCGGGATCTCACCGATGGAAGGCTCATGGCCCATCCCTTCTCCTGCACCCACGACGACCTGATCCTTACCGGCCAAGGCCCCTATGGGCATCGGTTTTGGTGTTCTCCGCCCGGGAGGACTACGCTCCCCATTGTGGACGACTACGCCCAGGGGGAATTCCGGCAGGGGGTTCTCTACACCCTTGAGAGCCTGGGGATCTGTCCGGCCATCAGTATCAGCGAATCTATCGCATGGAAAACGGCAAGCTCCAGGAATCCGGTTCCTATGGGTATTTCTCCAGTCAGCGACGGCAGCTAAATGGCCCTCAGCTTTGCATCGGCCTATGCCAAAGCGTTAAACTGGGCCTAGTGGAGGAGGCCATGGGCCTTCTAACCCCTCCTTACGGGAGCAGATCGACGGTTCTGGCCTGGCCGGTTTCATCGGCAATTTTCACGATATCCGCCCCTGTACCGGGAAAACGGAAGCCGGGTGGCCCTTACCCTATCCTACCCCAAGGAGGAGAATTGCTATACCCTCTATACCCTGGTCTTTACATTAAAGAACGGCCTGGTGGACAACATACAGGAGGAGGACCCCGATGAGTTTTGACGTCTGCTCTCTTGCGCGGGCGCCCTCCGTCTGCTACAATAGGCGTCAATCTTCTAAAAGAAAGGATTATCCATGCCATACTTCTTCTGGGATTCCACCCTGTTGATTCTGATCCCCGGGATTTTGTTGGCGCTTTTCGCCCAATCCTATGTTTCCTCCACCTATCGCAAATATAGCGCTGTGGCCACCCATGGCGGCCTCCTGCCCATACCGTGGCTCGCCGGATTTTGGACGACGCCGGCCTCCATGGGGTACAAGTGGAGCCCACCGCCGGCCATCTGACCGACCACTATGATCCCCGCGCCAGGGTTCTACGCCTATCGGAGGGGGTTTACGGCTCCAGCTCCATCTCCGCCCTGGGCATCGCCGCCCATGAGGCGGGACATGCCATCCAGCACGGCAAGGGTTACGCCTTTTTGAAGGTGCGCAACGCCATCTTCCCGGTGGTGCGGATTGCCAGCAGCCTGGCCATCCCCTGCTGCTGGCCGGCCTTTTGCTGGAGGTGGCGGCTCTATACGACGTAGCCCTCATCCTATACGCCACCGCCATTGTGTTTCAGCTCATCACCCTGCCGGTGGAGTTTAACGCCTCCCGCCGGGCTACCGATATTCTGGCGGCGGAGGGCTATCTGGATTACAGGGGAGGTTCAGGGGGCTCAGAAGGTGCTGCGGGCGGCGGCCCTCACCTACATCGCCAGTTTTCTGCTGTCCCTCCTGCAATTTTTGCGCCTACTGGCCATCACCGGCTCCCGCCGGGATTGAATGGACGCATAAAAAAGACCCGGAACATCCGGGTCTTTTTTTGCGTTGTTGTTCGTTCACCGCTCCGGCTCGATAAAGGCGCGCACCCGAGGGGGGGACGCCGCAGGCCTCCGCAAGCTTCCGGCATTTTTCAATCTCCGCCTCACCGATGGTATCCACCACCGAAAGGATCACCTCCGGCACATGCTCCTTAGCCGCCTTTGCAAAGGACAATAGGCCAGGGAAGGCTTCCAGCCCAAACCGGCTGTGGCACAGGTCCTCATAGGACTGGGCATCCCCCATGTTGAGGCTGATGGACACGCAGTCGATGAGGCCGGCAAGGTCCGGGGGTCACGTCCCGGCCGTAGATGAGGTTGGCCTGGCCGTTGGTGTTGATCCGGGTGTATTTTCCCTTTTCCTTGGCGTAGGCCGCCACCTCCAGAAGCTCCGGGAGGCGCATCATGGGCTCCCCAAAGCCGCAGAACACCACTTCCCGATACCGATCCAGGTGGTCCATCTGGGCGATGACCTCCTGGGCGGTGGGCTCCTTTTTGATCCACAGGTAGTGGCCGCCCACCCCATCAGCGCCGCGGCGGACGCAAAATTCACAGTTGTTGGTACAGCGGTTGGTCAGATTGATATAGAGATTTCCCTCATAGGGATACGTGTAAACATCGCTGCGTTCCATATTACTTCACCATCTTCCCGTATAGTCTCTGGGTATTTTCCTCCGTCAGCCGCGCAAGCGCCTCCCGGTTCTGATTTCGCAGCTCACAGAGCCGGTCCAGGGTATGGGCCACAAAGGCGGGCTGGTTCCGCTTTCCCCGCATGGGAACCGGGGCCAGATAGGGGCTGTCCGTCTCAATCAGGATCCGGTCATCCGGCACCATTTTAGCCACATCCAGGAGCTTGTTGGCATTTTTGAACGTGACTGGACCCGCGAAAGAGATGTAGTACCCTAAGTCCAAACAGGCCTTTGCGGTCTCTACGCTGCCGGAAAAGCAGTGCAGCACCCCGATGACCTCTCCCCGGTACCGGGCTAGGCCCTCCAGCACATGCTGGGTAGCCTCCCTGCTATGGATGCAGACGGGAGCGGAGAGAGCCTTTGCCAGGGAAAGCTGTTCATCGAATACCCGGAGCTGAACCGCTCGTGGGGAGAAATCATAGTGGTAATCCAACCCGATTTCCCCTGATACCCAGGCATTTTTCGTCCCGGTACAGCTCTCCTAGGCGGCCAAGATAATTCTCCGGCACGCCGGCAGCCTCATGGGGATGCACCCCTGCCAGAAAGTAGATCATGGGGTGGGCCCGGCTCAAGTCCCGGGCCTGAACGCTATCCGCAAGATTGGTTCCTGCCTCGATGACGGCGGATACTCCCGCCCCGCCCAGGCCGGCAATGAGTTCCTCCCGGTCCGAATCAAAGCGCTCCTCCAAAAGGTGGCAGTGGGAGTCGATCATCGCACCGTCACGCCGCTTTCCATCTCTCCCAGGGTGGTGATGACGGACAGGTTTTCATCGGCGTCGTCGGCAGCGGACAGGATCATCCCCTGGCTGAGGATGCCCCGAATCTTCACCGGCTTTAGGTTGGCCACGATGACCACGTTCTTGCCAACAAGGGCGCTGGGATCGGGATAGAACTTCCGGATGCCCGACACGATGGTGCGCTCCTGGCCCCCTACGTCCAGCTTGAACTGCAGGAGACGGTCCGCCTTCTCCACCGGCTGGCATTCCAGCACCCGCGCTACCCGAAGCTCCATCTGAGCAAAGGTATCATAGTCGATCTCAGCGGGGGGAGCGGCTTCTTCCTTGGCCTTCTGGGGTTTGGCAGCCTTTTTCTTGGGCTCCTGCTGGGGAGCGGCGGACAGCTCCAGCTCCTTTTTTTGATATCGATCCGGGGAACAGGGCGTCCCCTTTCTCCACTCGAGCGCCTACCGGCATCCGGCCGAAGGAAGCGGACTCGTAGGTTTGAAGCTCCTCCGGCGCCCTGATCTGGGCGAACAGCTTTCCAGCGCTGTCCGGCATAAAGGGCGTGATGAAGATGCCAATGAGCCGCAGTCCCTCGATGAGGTGGTACAGAACGGAATCCAACCGGGCAGCGTGTTCCGGCCCGCTGAGCTTCCAAGGCATGGTCACGTCGATATATTTATTAAGGGCTCCCACATAGTTCCAGATAATGCCCAAGGCATCCGAGAACCGCAGCTGGTCCATGGCGGCGGTTACCTCCGATGAAAGCCCATTGCCCAGGGCTTCAATATGGGCATCGTGCTCGTCCATGGTGGTATATGCAGGCACCAGCCCCTCCCGGTACTTGGCGGTCATAGCCACCGACCGGGATAGAAGATTGCCCAAATCGTTGGCAAGGTCGCTGTTGATCCGGGTAAGAAGGGCCTCCTGGCTGTAGTTGCCGTCGCTGCCAAAGGCCACCTCCCGCATGAGGAAATACCGGACCGCGTCCACGCCATACCGGCTGCACAGCTCCACTGGGTCCACTACGTTCCCCTTGCTCTTGCTCATCTTCCCGCCGTCGATGACCAGCCAGCCATGGCCAAACACCTGCTTGGGCAGGGGAAGATCCAGGGCCATGAGCATGATCGGCCAGATGATGGTGTGGAAGCGCACGATCTCCTTGCCCACCAGGTGGATGTCCGCGGGCCAGTATTTTGAAATTTGCTGTCGTCTTCGCTTAAATATCCCAGGGCGGAGATATAGTTGCTCAGGGCGTCAATCCACACATAAACGGTGCAGTCTTCGTCAAAGGTGACGGGGATGCCCCATTTGACGCTGGACCGGGCCACGCACAGGTCCTCCAGGCCGGGGAGCAGGAAATTATTGAGCATCTCGTTCTTCCGGGACGCCGGCTGGATGAATTCCTCGTGGTCGTTGATATACTGGATCAGGCGGTCGGCATACTTGCTAAGCCGCAAAAAGTAGCTGCTCTCCGCGTCCTTTCCACAGGCCGTCCGCAGTCGGGACATTTGCCGTCCACCAGCTGCCGCTCCAGCCAGAAGGATTCGCAAGGGGAGCAGTACCAGCCCTCGTATTCCCCTTATAGATGTCCCCTGGTCATACAGCCGCTGAAAGATCTGCTGGACCACCCGGGCATGGCGCTCATCGGTGGTACGGATGAAATCATCGTTGCTGATGTTCATCAGCTTCCACAGGTCCAGGATGCCGGAAACGATGTCATCCACAAACTCCTTTGGGGGTCTTTCCGGCGATTTTAGCCCGGCGCTCGATCTTCTGGCCGTGCTCGTCGGTCCCGGTCAGAAACATCACGTCATAGCCCTGGAGCCGTTTGAACCGCGCCATGGAATCGGCCGCTACGGTGCAGTAGGCATGTCCGATATGCAGCTTGTCACTGGGATAATAGATGGGCGTAGTAATGTAGAATGGTCCCTTGTTCATGGCGTCCTCCTAAGCTTAGATGTTTTTCTATTGTAACACGATGCGGCCATCCCGAAACACGGGGATCACATCGGTGATATCCTGGGTCAAGCAATAATCCAGATCCTGGGCCAGGCCTAAAGACATCAGCCGCTCAAAATGAGCGGAACCCTGCAGCGCCTTGGGAACGCCCTTTTTTGGCCCGGTTGTAAAGATCCTCCGCCACCCGGCCCAAGTCGTCCAGCTCCAGGGGCACCTTCCGCTGGCGGATCAGATGGATGAAGCAGCCGGCGGTGAGGATATCATCGGTGGAAAACTTGCCATGGGTTCCGGAGCAGAGGATGGTAAAGTCCTCTCCCAGGCGGACCAGCTCCTCCACCAGAGCGGTAGCGTTGATCAAGGCCCCGATATACAGCCGCTTGGCGTCTGCGGCGCGGGCGATGGTGGCGGTGCCGTTGGTGGTGGAAAGAATCAGGTTTTATCTGCAATGGCCTCGGGAACGTACTCCAGCGGAGAGTTTCCGAAATCGAACCCCGGCAGCTTCTTGGCGTTGCGCTCCCCACCCAATACCGCGTTATTCAGCTGCATGTTGGCAGCCAGCTCCATGGCCTTTTCCACATCCTCCACCGGATGATCTGGGCGCAGCCATTGTGCAGCGCAGTGATGATGGTGGTAGCGGCCCTCAGGGTATCCACCGCCACCACTACCTTGCCGTCCATATCCTTTTTGGACACATGGGTATTGGAAGCGTATACTTCAATCTTCATAAAAACCATCCAATCGTTACAAATAGAATGCCCGTCCAGAGCTGGGGCAGTTCCGGCTGCCGATGCCGAGCCCGGACCGAGACGCGTCCCTAAAATGGGATACCCGTTATTATAGCACATCTTTTCACAATTGGGAGAACGGTTCGCGTTCCAATTTATATTTTTCACCGCGCCAAAAGCTGGCGCAAACCATCCCCACGATGGTATGCAGCATACAGGCGGGAATGGTATGGCCCCAGTCCTTGATGCCGATGCTGCCGTAATAGATGGACGCGGTATAGAACACCGCTTCGCTGCATCCCAGAATGATACAGGACGTCCGTCCAATGAAGCTGTCGGGGCCATAGGCCATGAGGGTATCGGCCAGTACCGCCATGGCGCCGCCGCCGGAAAAGGGCCGGATCACCGCGACGGGAAGGGCCTCCGGGGCAGCCCAAAGACCTTGCCACCGGGGGCCAGCACCCGCACCAGGAGGTCGAAAAAGCCGCTGGCCCGCAGCATGGATACCGCGATGAGCATGGCGCAGAGATAGGAAGGATCCGGATGCAGGTGGAGAGCCCCTCCTTGGCTCCAGCGGTAAAGGCCTCCAGGCAATCCACCTTTTTACGGCGCCATACAGCACGATGCCGCCGATGAATACCGCCATAAAATAGGGGTGATATCCATCTAGCGCATCCTCCTTCCCATGAGGATGGCGGTTGCAATTCCCACCACCGTCATGATGCAGCTATCCAGGATGATGGGGAGCGTCACCGAAAAAGGGTCGGTGCTGCCACAGGCGGTGCGCAAAGCGATGATGGAGGTGGGAATCAAAAGCAGGCTGCTGGTGTTGAGCACCAGAAACATGATCATATCATAGGTGGCGGATTTGGCATTTGGATTTTCTTCATTCGTTCCATGGCCTTGAGTCCAAACGGAGTGGCGGCGCTGCCCATGCCCAGGGTATTGGCGGCGATATTCATGCAGATGGCGCCCATGGCCTCCTTGTCCCGCCGTACCCCCGGGAACAGCGGGCCCAGTATCTTGCCCAATCCCCTCGCCATTTTATCGTTGAGCCCCGATTGATGGCCAATCTCCAACAGGCCCATCCACAGCATATACGCCCCCGCCATGGTCACCGTCAACTCCACCGCCTGGGCCGCACCATCCATAGCAGCGGTGGGCAGCTCCCCCAAGGTGCCCCAGCACAGTCCGAACAATGCGGACAAAACAACAAGATTCGTCCATATATTCTTTGTCATATGGCCCACCTCCAAAAATATACATATATTTTGTACAAAAAACAAAAATATGGTTGTACTCTTAGTTAATTTCTGGTAAAATTCAGTCATTAATTACGATACTTTACTCGTAACTGATAAAATAAAGGACAAGGGTAATCAAAATGAAGTCGACCGGTATTGTTAGAAAAGTGGATTCCCTGGGCCGCGTGGTGCTCCCTATCGAGCTGCGCCGCACCATGGGAATGGACGTAAAGGATCCCGTGGAAATCTTTGTTCAGGGGGATCGCATTGTGTTGCGGAAATACCAGCCTGCCTGCATTTTCTGCGGTAGTGAGAAGGATCTTGTGGAACATGGCGATTACAACGTCTGCCGTGCCTGCATCGAAGCTCTCTCCCAGGAATAAGCATTTATCCACCCCGTGTACCCGGGCAGCGTCCGGGTACACTTTTTTTATTTCGCCCTTTTGCTATGTCTATGAGCCAAAGGCGGCACATATCCATCCACTTTTTATTACAGCTGGAAGCAAGAAATCCAAGCGCCTGTCTGGCTACATTTTTATGATCTAGTTTTTGAAGCTACGTTGGAATCACTTTCCAGAAAATCTCTTTTATTAGAAATTATTCTGAATTTCTCACCTGGTTTTCACATAAATCACACGAATTCCTACAATCTTTTTGATTTTTCTTTTGTTTTATACAAAAATTGGAATTTATTTCATGGCCGTGTAGATTGGCTGATTGACCCATTCCCATAGTTTTTTACCGGTTTCCCATTCTCTGTCGGCGGTTTGATTTTCCTTGTCCGCCATGCTATGCTGGCGTCAACAATAGGAGGTGGCCCTATGGCAAGGATTTTAGTGGTGGTGGACTATCAAAAGGATTTTGTGGATGGCGCTCTGGGCTATCATGGCGCAGAATCGCTGCCCCGGTATCCGGGATCAAGTGGAAGTTTTTGGCGGCGGGTGATCCCGTCTATTTTACCCCCTGACACCCATGGGGGAGGACTATCTGCAAACCCAGGAGGGAAAAGGACTGCCGGTGCCCCACTGCATTGCTGGCACCCCCGGATGGCAGCTCTATGGAGATCTGGCCCAATACCATGGCGATACCCGGGTAACCCTGGTGGAAAAGCCCACCTTTGATCGGTGGAGCTGGCCCGGCTTGTCCAGGAACGCCAGGGGAGGGCCCTCATGCGTTTCATCTTATGGGGCTGGTCACCAATATCTGCGTCATCAGCAACGCCGCCCTCCTAAAGGCCCATTTCCCGGAATCGGATTTTATCATCCATGGAAGCCTCTGCGGCGGCGGGGACCGTACCCTTCACAAAAGCGCCCTCTCCGTTATGGAAAGCCTCCTGATGCAGGTGCTACCCTAATCCTCCGCCTTCTCCTCCTCCGTCTTTGGCTTATGAGGCGGATGGGGCCGAGGCTGGCAGGGGTCGGGATACCGGCATAGGAACAGCAGGTTGGAGCCTAGATTGATAAAAAAAATCCCCCAGGAAGTGGGCTTCATCCGGGGTACAGCACTCCATGATGTGGCGCGCCAGGATACTGGTGGTCACCAGCAGGTCCCCGGCGTCCTGTCGATCCCGTCTCATCTCATCACCACTTTCCGTCCCTCTATCCTATGACGGCAAAGGGCGCTTTGCCCGTGGTGAGCGGATAAAACAGGGCATCGGAATTCCGATGCCCTGTTTTTTCGCGATTAAATACGCCAATGTGCTAAAAATTCCCTTAGGTGGGGATCCTCCGGCGCGTCCAGCAGTTGGCGAATGGGACCCTCCGCTATGATCTCCCCTCGATGGAGAAAGATCATCCGCCGGCACAGGCGCGCCGCCTGGGCCAGGGAATGGGTGGCCATGAGCACGGTGCAGCCCGTCTCCCGCTGATACTCCAACAGCGCCGCCTCCACCAGATCGTTCCCCGCGATGTCGGTGGCGGAGGTGGGCTCATCCAAAGAAGCAGTTTCCGGGTCGGACGATCATCCGGGCAAAGGCCATCCGCTGGGTCTCGCCTCCCGAAAGCCGGCTGCCGTTTTCCCTTGCCATGTTCTCCATGCCTACCCGGCCAAGAGCGGCCAGCGCCGCCTCCTCCGGGCGCGGGTGGGAGGAGGATAGGGCCATGGTCACATTTTTTCAACACGCTCCTCTGGAACCCGTAGGGACGCTGAGGCAGATAGCCCACCTGGCCGGACTCCTCCGGCAAACGCATCCGGCCGGCATCGGGGACAAGCACCCCGGCCAGAATGCGCAGCAGGGTGGATTTCCCAGAACCATTTGCCCCCAATAGGGCATAGGTTTCCTCCAGCAAGGTTAGCGCCGGTATGTTTAGCACCCGGCGGCCTTGATAGGTTTTGCTCAGGGATACCAGTTCCATCATGGCCGCTCCTCCTGCAGTTTGCCGGCAAGGGCGTTGATCACAAAGGCGATGAGGAGCAGGAGAATGCCCAGGGCCACTGCCAAGCCAAAGTTGCCCTTATTGGTCTCCAGCATGATGGTGGTGGTCATCACCCGGGTCTTGTACTGGACGTTGCCTCCCACCAACTGGACGGCTCCTACCTCGGAGATGGCCCTTCCTGAATCCGGTTAGCACCACGGACACCAGCTGGGGCCGGCATTCCCGCAGGATCAGCCATAGGGTTCTGGACCGGGAAAGGCCGATGCCCGCCGCAGTCTCCATCACTGCCGGAGCTTTTGCCGATACCATGGAGGAGGTGAGCCCTGTGACGATGGGGGTAATAAGCACCACCTGGGCGATGACCATGGCAGGCACCGAAAACAGCAGCCGCAGGCTGCCCAGAGGGCCGCTCCGGGAAAGGAGCAAAACACGATCAATCCCGCCACCACCGGAGGCAGGGCCATCAGGGTGTGGATTATCTTTAGAATCAGCTTGCGGCCCCTGAACTTCCCGGTGCCCAGCAACACCCCCAGGGGCACGCCGATACACACCGCAATGGCGGTGCTGGACAGAGACATCTTAAGGGTAACCCATAGAATTTGCCGAAGCTCCCAATCGGCTCCAAACAATAGTCCCAGGGCCTCCGCGAATACTTCCATCGGTGCGTTCCTCTCCTCTTCCAAGGGACCGGAAAACGCCGGCCTGATGACCCGCGCTCCTATAAAGAAAAAAGGGGCAGGCGGGTTTCCCTCCTGCTCCCCCTCTTGCTCAGCCGTTATTTTTCCAGCACATAGAACAGGGCCTCGCCGTACTTTTCCTTGCCGTACTCGGCGATGAGGTCCAGGGCTTCCTGGGAGGTGATCCACTGGATAAAGGCGTTGGCGCCATCGGTGTTGGTGTCAGGATGCTTCTCCGCATTCACGGCGATGACGGAATAGGTATTCTTCATCTCATCGGACTTCTCCAGAAGCAGTTCCAGATCCAGGTTCTCCTTCATGGATAGATAGGGTGCCTTTATCGGTAAGGGATATAGGCGCCCCCGCTCATTGGCCTGGTTCAGGCAAGCGCCCATACCAGCGCCGGCGGAGATGTAGAAATCCTGTCCATCGGGTTCGATCTCGGCAGCCTGCCAGATCTTTTTCTCTGCGTTGTGGGTGCCGGAGTTGTCTCCACGGGACACAAACTGGGCGCCCTCGGTGTTGGCGATGGCCTTAAAGGCATCGGTGGCGGTGGCACAATCCTTTACTTTGGCGGGATCATCGGCCGGCCCTACGATGACAAAGTAGTTGTACATGAAGGGAATCCGCTCTACGCCAAAACCGCTGTTGACAAACTCTTCCTCAGCGGACTTGGAGTGCACCAGGAGGCAGTCGGCGTCGCCGCTCTCGCCCAGCTTGATGGCCGCGCCGGTGCCATTGCTGGTGATCTCCAGCTTGTAGCCGGTCTTGGCCTCAAAGGTGGGCTGGAGGTAGGGCAGCAACCCGGAATCGTTCACCGAGGTGGTGGTGGACAGGCGGATGGTGGGGTTCTCGGGAGTGGGGGGACAGCGCTCTGTTCGGGTTCTGTGGCGGTTCCGCCGCAGCCAACCAGAGCCAGACCCATCACCACGAGAACTGCCAGCAGCAGGGACAGTCTCTTTTTCATGGGAATCGTTCTCCTTTCCAATTCGGGAGGCATGTCCGTTTCCAGATATGCCCTAGCGTCCCTAATCCACGGAGGAATCTCCAAGGGCTTAGGGATCGGAGCCCGTATGCTATGGGAATTATACCCTAAAGCGGTGCAAAATTCTAGTTGCCCAGTCAAATAACCGGGGAAAACATCTTGAAAAAACCATGATATTTTGTTAAATTCCTTTTTTTCTCCGTAGATTCCTTCTGTCAAAGCTGGACAAACCATGTCCCGGGGTATATTATTACAATATTGTAATAATCGGAGGTGCTCCATGAACCCCAGTCGTTCTCCCTATCGCCAGCTGCTTTGGATCCTCCCTCTAACGGTGGCGGGAGCCGTCATAGCACTGCTCCTCTATGTAATCCTCACCCCCGGCCTCTCCTTGGATTATGAGGGCACCCTGCTAATGGGGGCGCCGTTCTGCTTGCGATTCTCATCGCCGGTACATTCTTCATCCGAACCCGGGAAACGGGGATTGCAAAAGCAGCGGGCGGAGCCCTCCTGATGGGCGGCCTGTTGATGGGATACGCCCTGGTTCTGCTGATCTTCCTATTCTTTGGCGGAGTGCGGCGATACGGTGGAAACGGGGTTGGGCCACGCCTCTGGCGCTGCGGGCCAACTTTATCCCCTTCCACACCATCGGGTCCTATCTATCGGCCTGGGCCAACGATACCATCAACCAAAAACATCGTAGTGGAAAACCTTCTGGGAAATCTTTTTCTCTTTGCACCGGTAGGCGCCGCCCTTCCCTGCCTATTTCACCGTCAACGCAGATTTTGGATCTTCCTTTTTACTATGTTGGCAATACTTCTTCTGGTGGAAGGCGTACAGCTCTTTACCGGCACCGGCAGCTGTGATGTGGACGACATAATTTTAAATCTGGCTGGCGCCCTTCTGGCATACGGGATGGTAGCGATTCCCCCGTGAAGCGGTTGCTTCAAAAATGCTATCTAGCGTAGCCATGATCCCCTTAACCAAAGCCCAGGCCCGCCGGTTTCTTCTTCTCAAACAGGGGCTTCTAGGTGCCCGTCGGTTTGAGGGCAAACAAGGGGTGCTCGACTACATCGCCCAAGCGGGATGCATCCAGTTCGATCCGTGGACATCTGCGGAAAAAAGCCCCGAGATCGTGCTCCAGGCGCGGGTCAAGGGCTTCCGCAAATCCATGCTGTATACCCTATCATACCGGGATCGGGCGCTTGTGGATCATTTTGATAAGATGATGGCCATCTTTCCAACGGCTGATTGGCCTTACTTCCACGGCGTGCGCGCCCAGTATCAGAGCCGGATAAGAAGCCATCAGGCGGTGGAAACCGTAGCCCAGGAGATCCTGGACGCCGTGGGGCGCATGGGATATGCCTGTTCCCGGGATCTGAACTATCCTCAGAAGGTGGACTGGTACTGGAGCAATACCAACCTGGCCCGGGCCGCTCTGGAAGCCCTATACTTCCGTGGGGATTTGGTAATCCACCACAAGGAAGGAACCGTCAAATACTATGCCCGGGCCCAGGACTGCCTGCCCCTAGAATTGCTCTCGGATCAAGATCCCTTTCCCTCTCCCCTGGACGGCCTCTGCTGGCGGGTGGCCCGGCGTGTCGGCGGCGTAGGGTTGCTCTGGAACCGGGCCTCCGACGCCTGGCTGGACGTGCGGAAGCTTTCCGCCAAAGACCGAAATGCCGCCTTCTACCGGCTCACAACGGAAGGCCATCTCCTTCCGGTGGCGGTGGAGGGGCTGTCGGAACCCCTCTACTGTCTCCGCTCCGACCGGGCACTCTTGGAAAGCGCCTGTAGCAATATCCGGTTTTCGAGCGCGAACAGAGCTTCTGGCTCCCCTGGATAATCTGTTATGGGATCGAAAACTTATCCAAGCTCTCTTTGACTTTTCCTACAAGTGGGAGGTATATACGCCCGCCAAGGACCGGCAGTATGGCCATTATGTGCTGCCCATTCTGCAGGGGGAACGGTTCATCGGCAGAGCGGGAGCCCGTCTGCGACCGTAAGGCTGGAATCCTCTGTATCCAGGGCCTGTGGCTGGAGCCGGAGGTCAAGATGACAAAGGCCCTAAAAGGGCCAGCTGCTTCGATGCTTTACCCGGTTCGCTAAGTTGAATGGATGCCAAACCGTGGAGTGGGAACGGCCCTAGCGGCTTTCCTTTCGCGCCATCCCTCCGTCCATGAAGCACAAGCGGGGCGGCGCAACATCGGCTTTGCGGAAAAACGGATAAAAAACACCAGGCGTCAACTGACGTCCGGTGTTTTTATCGTTCAAAATTATTCCACAGTGACGGATTTGGCCAGATTCCGGGGTTTATCGGGATCCAGGCCACGCTGAACCGAGCAATAATAGGCGAACAGCTGCGCCGCCACCACGCTGACCATTCCCGCCAGAGCGCCGTGGGTCGGGGAATACAGATGGCTTCATCCACCTGATCCAGAATGGCGGAGCAGTCCTTATAGGTCACCGCCAGCACATGAGCGCCCCGGGCCTTTACCTCCCGGATGGCGGAGACCATCTTTTCCAGGAGAACATCCTGGGTGCATACGGCGATGACCAGGGTTCCTCCTCGATCATGGCGATGGTGCCGTGCTTCAATTCTCCCGCCGCCATGGCCTCGCTGTGGATATAGCTGATCTCCTTTAGCTTTAGGGAGCTCTCCATGGTGGCCGGATAATCCAATCCACGGCCGATGAAGAACACGTCCCGGTGGTGGAAATGCCGGCCCGCCGCGCGCTGGACGGCCCCTTGATCCTGCAAAATCTCCTGTATGCGGGCGGGAACCTCCGTAAGTGCTGTGAGAATCTCCCGATAGGCGGCCTCCTCCACGGTGCCCCGGACCCGGCCCAGCTCCAGAGCCAGAAGCACCAGAGCGGCTAGTTGGGTGGTGTAAGCCTTGGTGGAGGCCACGGCGATCTCCGGCCCCGCCCAGGTATAGAGGACGGAATCGGCTTCCCGGGCCACCGTGGAGCCCACCACGTTGGTGATGGCCAGCACCCGGGCGCCGCCTTCCTTCATGGTGCGAAGGGTGGCGATGGTATCCGCCGTCTCCCCTGATTGGCTGATGACGATACACAGGTCATCCCCATGGATGATGGGGCGGCGATAGCGGTACTCGCTGCCGATGTCCACCTCCACCGGGATTCGGGCCAGATCCTCCATAATATATTTGCCCACCAGGCCCGCGTGATAGGCGGTGCCGCAGGCACAGATCACCACGCGCCGAGCGGCGGAAAGGGCTTCCTCCGTGATCTCCGAAAGGGCGATACGCCCATCCCTTACCCGAGGGGACACCGTCTCCCGGATGGCCTGGGGTTGCTCCATCATCTCCTTGAGCATGAAATGGGCATAACCGCCCTTTTCAGCGGCAGATACATCCCAATCCACATGGAAGGGCTGGAGCTCCACCGGATCCAGATTGGCGTCCACCACATGGACCCTCTCCCTAGTCACCACCGCCACATCGCCATCCTCCAGGAGGATCACCTCCCGGGTGTGGGTGAGCAGGGCGGGGATATCGCTGGCGATGAAGTTCTCCCCCTCCCCCAAACCGATAACCAGGGGCTGTCCTTTCGTGCGCAGACGATCCGATCCGGCTCCCGCACCGACATCACCGCCAGAGCATAAGAGCCCCGAAGCCTGGTCATGGCCAGGTGCAGCGCCCGCACCAGGTCTCCTTGGTCGTAGTGGCTCACCAGATGGGCCACCACTTCGGTATCGGTATCGCTGGCAAAGCGGTAGCCGCGATCCATCAGCCAGCGTTTGATCTCCAGGTAGTTTTTCAATGATGCCGTTGTGCACAAGCGCGATGTCCCCCGCCATACTGGTGTGGGGATGGGAGTTTACGTCCGAGGGTTCCCCATGGGTGGCCCAACGGGTATGGCCGATTCCCATGGTTCCCTGCAAAGGATGCTCCCGCAGCTTTTCCTCCAGCCGGTCTACCCGGCCCTTGGTCTTTACCACCGAGACGGTTTCCCCGTCCATGACCGCAATCCCGGCGCTGTCATAGCCTCGGTACTCCAAGGCATGAAGGCCGTCCAACAACAAAAGCCGCCGCGGGCCGTTTGCCCACGCAGCCAATGATTCCACACATCTTTGGATTTCTCCTCACAACTGAATTTACGCCACGATCCCGCTTTGTTGGTGGATTGCTCCACGGTTTTGTGGGGATTCAGCCGGCGCAGAGCTCTTGGGGCATCCGCCGAATCTTTCGATTATCCCCAAACCTCGTCAACTGGTTTCCCAGCCCTGGCGCTAATGTTTCCCGTACGTCTCGTTTTCCGCCCCTCCCAGGCGTTTGGATTATACGGACCGTTTTCACGTGATGGCGATCATACCATATTATGTGGGGAAATGCAATGTTGTTTTGTTCTTTTTCTCGTTATTTTACAAAAAATCCCGTTGGATTCACTATGTTGTTTTTGTTCCTTCCCTGGTCTTTCCCCTCCAATTTATGGTATATTATGAAAGCGCACAAATCACATGCAGCTGTTTCTGCGGAGCCTTTACCGGCATCCGAGGCAGTTCTGTTTTTTCATTTTAAATCATTGCGGGGCGGCTTTCTCCGTCCGGCAAAGGAGGTATTTCCATGGTTTACAGAGATTTTGGTACCCTTGACCGGCCGGTTTCCCTCTTGGGTTTCGGCTGCATGCGGTTGCCCACCGAGCCCACCCCGACGGCGATAAGCGGCCTATCCAGGCCGAGGCCAACCGTTTGCTTCGGGCGGCGGTAGACGCTGGGGTCAACTACTTCGATACCGCTTATCCCTACACCGGCGGATTCAATGAAGCCGCCGTAGCGGGAGGCCCTCCGAGATGTGCGGCACCAGGTGACCATCGCCACCAAGCTGCCCATCTTTATGGTCAAAGAGGCCGCCGACCTGGACCGCTTCTTGAACGAGCAGTTGGAGCGGCTCCAGACCAATAAAATCGATATCTATCTCATCCACGGCCTGGGCCTCAAGCGGCTGGACCTCTTTTTGGAGCTGGGCGGCCGGGAGTTCCTGGACCGGGCTCTGGCACAGGGGAAGATCGGCATGGCGGGCTTTAGCTGCCACGATGGCTATGATGGATTTCAGAAGACCCTGGACAGCTATGATTGGGGCATGACCCAGGTACAGTTCAACATCATGGATAAGTTCAACCAGGCCAGTGTAAAGGGCATCGAATACGCCGGCAAAAAGAATGTGCCGGTGGTGATCATGGAGGGACTCCGTGGCGGGATCTGGCCCGGGCCCCCAAGGTGGTTCAGGACATCTACGATGCCACCGGCAAAGGCTGGACGGCGCCGGAGTGGGGCTTCCGCTTCATCGCCGACTATCCCCAGGTGAAGTGCATCCTCTCCGGCATGAATACCATGGAACAGCTTACGGATAACCTGCGCATCTTCAGTGATCTTGTCCCCAACGCCTTTACCCAGGCGGAGTTTGACGTCTGCGACCGGGTCCGGGAAACCTATGAAACCCTGATTCAGGTGCCCTGTACCGGGTGCAGCTACTGTCAGCCCTGTCCTCAAAACGTCCGCATCCCCTACATCATGACCCAATACAACCGGGTAACCATGTTTGACGCCATGGAGGACAGCAAAAGCTCTATGACGATACCGTAGCCAGCGGGCGGGGCGCGGACCAGTGCGTGCAATGCGGCCTCTGTGAGCCCAAGTGCCCCCAGAACATCCCCATCATCGAGAAGCTTCAGGAGATTCATCGCTTCTTCAACCGATAGGTTTCAAAAAGGCCTGGCCGCTCCCGGCCAGGCCTTTTTGTCCCCTTTTATTTTCATATTTTGGAAATTCATTCCTGGCTCTTCCATCCAGCGCCGGAATATTGTATATGTATTTTTACATGGAAGGCATATGTATATCAATGGCGCCCCTTAAGGCGCCATCGGAAAAGGAGTGGTTCTTATGCAATACCGCGAACTGGGTTCTTTGGGCAAGGTTTCCCTTTTGGGAATGGGCATCATGCGCATCCCCGCAGAGCCCACCGCCGAGGGTGGAGAACGGCCCATCCAGGCCATCACCGATGAGTTGGTGAAGACCTGCATCGAGAACGGGGTCAACTACTTTGACACCGCCCGGCCTATCATGACGGCAACAACGAGCGCTCTCTTGGCATCGCCATCGCCCCTTACCGGGAAAAGGCTCTCATCGCCACCAAGCTGGCCATGGGGTACGTCCACGAATACGCCGATTACATGCGGGAGCTGGACAAAAAGCCTGGAGCGGCTCCAGACCGATCACATCGACGTATACCTGATGCAATTTTGGTCTGAAGCGGCTGGACGCCATGCTGGAGCTGGGCATCACCCGGTTCCTGGACGAAGCGCTGGCCTGCGGCAAGATCCGCATGGCAGGCTTTAGCTGCCACAACGGCTACGAGGATACAAAAAGACCCTGGACAGCTACGACTGGGGCATGGTTCAGGTACAGTACAACATCCTGGATAAATTCAACCAAGCCACCATCCAGGGGCTTGGACGACGCCTATCAAAAGGGCACCTCCGTGGTGATCATGGAAGGACTCGAGGCGGCGATCTGGCCCGGGTACCCAAGGCGGTTCAGGAGCGGTATGACGCCACTGGTCTTAAGCGCACGCCTCCGGAGTGGGGCTTCCGGTTTGTGGCGGATCATCCCGCCGTTAAGTGCATCCTTTCGGGCATGACCGCAAGGGAGCAGCTGGAGGAGAATCTTAAGATCTTCGACACCCTGCCCCCCGCCGGCTCTATGACCGAAGAGGAAAGCGCCATGTACGACGACATCCGGGCCATCTACGCCGGCCTCACCAACGTGGGTTGCACCGGCTGCAACTACTGCCAGCCCTGTCCTCAGGACGTGTACATCCCCCAGATCTTCAACCAGTACAACCGGGTCTCCATGTTTGACGCTGAGGAGGCCGCCCGTGAGCACTATCTGGATATTCTCAACAAGCAGGGCCGGGGTGTGGACAAATGCGTGCAGTGCGGCCTGTGCGAGACCAAGTGCCCCCAAGGGGTGCCCATAATGGAGAAGCTGAAGGAGGCCCACGCTTTCTTTACAAAGTAACGGGATTCCGCTAAAATAGAGCGCCGCCCCAAGCGGGCGCTCTATTTATTAGAGGTGCATCATGGCGTTTTCAATTGAAAGCTGGCTACACTCGTTTTCCACAAAGCCGCAAGGGGCCTTTGGCTCCCGGCTACTGTTTCTAGGGCTCCAGGGAAGCTGGCGGCGGCAGGAGGCTGGGCCAAACAGCGACATCGACCTGGTGACCGTCCTGGACCGGATCGCCTTAGCGGATCTGGAAACCTATCGGGATTTGGCCGCTTCTATGGAAGGAGCCTATCCCCCTGCGGATTTCTCTCGGGAGCGGAGGAGCTCCGTGCCTGGCCTAAACAGGACGCCTATCAGCTTTTCCGGGACACCCGGCCCATACTGGGTTCTCTCCACGGGTTGCTGGGGCCCTTCTCCCGGGAGGACATCCGGGAAGCGGTGGCGGTGGGAGCCGCCAACCCTATACCACAGTGCCGTTCACGCCTATCTCTATGAGGATGCCCCTACCGCCCAGCTATCCGGCCTATACAAGGGCGCCTATTTCGTCCTGCGGGCCAAGCATGAGCTGGCTACCGGGGGAGGCCACCGCCACCAAAGCGGAGCTCTTTTTCCCGGCTGACGGGGAGGACCGGATCATCCTAGGCCGCTCCATGGAGGCCGCCGAAGAGGATCCGCCCTTTACGGGGAGCTCATCCAGTGGGCGGGACGGCTCATCGTCAATACGGAGAATAGAAAAAGCCCTGGAACACCAGGGCTTTTTCATTGGAAGCCGTCAACCTTTTTTGGCCCGGCTCTGTTCCTTCATCCGCTGACTGTTGTTGAGGGTGCGCTTGCGGAGCCGCAGGTTTTGGGGGGTCACCTCCAAAAGCTCATCGTCCGCCAGAAATTCCAGGCATTCCTCCAGGCTCATCCGCCGGGGCGGCACCAGCCGCAGGGCCTCGTCGCTGCCCGCGGCGCGCATATTCGTCAGCTGTTTCTTGCGGCAGACGTTGACGGCGATGTCGTCCTGCTTGGGGAATATCCCACCACCATGCCCTCGTACACCGGGGTGCCGGGGCCAATGAACAACACGCCCCGGTCCTGGGCCCCAAAGAGGCCGTAGGCCACCGCTTCCCCGGTCTCAAAGGCGATCAGGGAGCCGGTAAACCGCCGGGTCACCTCTCCCCGGAAGGGCTGGTAGCTGTCGAACACCGAGTTCATGATGCCCTCTCCCCGGGTATCCGTCAAAAACTCGCTGCGGTAACCCAGCAGGCCCCGGGAGGGAATTAAATATTCCAGCCGGGTGCGGCTGCCCTGGGGGGTCATTTGGAGCATCTCCCCTTTCGCTGGGCGATCTTCTGCATGACGGCCCCCACGCTTTCCTCGGGTACGTCGATGACCAGCCGCTCCACCGGCTCAAAGCGCTTGCCGTCCACCTCCCGGTACAGCACCCGGGGGGTGCTGACGGAGAACTCATACCCCTCCCGGCGCATGGTCTCGATGAGGATGGATAGGTGCATCTCACCTCGGCCAGCCACCAGGAAGCTATCGGTGCTGTCCCCGTCCTTGACCCTTAGGGACACATCCTTTAAAAGCTCCCGGTACAACCGTTCCCGAAGCTGGCGAGAGGTGACAAACTTGCCCTCGCGCCCGGCGAAGGGGCTGTCGTTTACCGAAAAGGTCATCTCGATGGTGGGCTCGCTGATCCTGGCAAAGGGCAGGGCCTCGGGCTGGCTCAGGGAGGTGATGGTCCCCCGATGGTGATGTCCACCAGGCCGCTGATGCAGACGATATCCCCATCCGGGCGGATTCCACCGCCGTCCGCTTCAGGCCATCGATCTGGTAGAGGTTGACCACCTTTGCCCGATAGGGGGCGTGCTTTTCATGGTAATCGCAGACCATGACCTCCTGCTGCTGCCGAACGGCGCCCCGCTGGATGCGCCCAATGGCGATGCGCCCCCACATAGTCGTTATAGTCGATGGAGGAAACAAGCATTTGCAGCTCGCCCTCTCCATCCCCTCGGGGGCGGGGATATATTCCAAAATGGTTTCAAAGAGAGCCCGTAAATCGGCGTCCTGGTGATCGGGGCTGCGGGAAGCGGTACCCGCCCTGCCGGAACAGTAGATGATGGGACTGTCCAGCTGCTCCTCATTGGCGTTGAGGTCCATCAAGAGCTCCAGCACCTCATCTACTACCTCGTGGATCCGGGCGTCCTGCCGGTCGATCTTATTGATCACGACGATGATCCGATGGCCAAGGTCCAGCGCCTTTTGTAGCACGAAACGGGTCTGCGGCATGGGGCCCTCGGCAGCGTCCACCAAGAGGATTACGCCGTTGACCATCCCCAGAGTCCGCTCCACCTCGCCGCTGAAGTCGGCATGGCCAGGGGTGTCCACGATGTTGATCTTTACGTCTTTATAGTGCACCGAGGTGTTTTTCGCCAGGATGGTAATGCCCCGCTCCGCTCCAGGTCGTTGTTATCCATGACCCGTTCCTCCACCACCTGGTTCTCCCGGTACACGCCTCCCTGTTTTAGCAGCTCGTCCACCAAGGTGGTCTTGCCATGGTCCACGTGGGCGATAATGGCGATATTCCGTAAATCATTCCGTATCATTGCAATTCTGCTCCTAACCGCGATCCCGATTTTCGTTGTATTGTCTGTGTTTTCACAAATGTTTATTATACAACAAGGATGTTTTCCCGCAAACCCTCTGAAAACAAAAAAGAAGCCTTGACGGCTTCTTTTGGTTTTTATAGAAGGGCCTGGTACAGCGCAAGGTACGCCTCGAACATGCCGTCCTTGCCAAAAAAACGCCGGGATCGGGGCAAGGCAAGCCTCCCGGGAAAACCTTTGTTCTTGGATCCCCCGAGCCAGTGCCTCCACATCTCCCCTTATTCACCGTGAGGCCGCAGGTCTCGTCAAAGGCCTCGGGACTTCCCCCGTGGCGTAGGTGATCACCGGGGTGCCGCAGGCCAGGGCTTCCAGGTTGGTGGTGGGAAAGTTATCCTCCCAAGTGGGATTTACGAACACCTGGGCCAGGGAGTAGAGCTGAGCCAGCTCCTCCGTGCTATCCGTCCGGGGAATCCCCTTGATCTTTGCAGGAAGCCCCTCCATCTGCTGAGGACTGAGCCCCACCAAAGCCACGGTGTACTCCTCAGGCAGCAGTTCTGCCAGTTGGCAGAAATCCCGGAGCCCCTTACGGTCTTCCCAAACGTTGGCCACCCCCCAGGACGATAGGGCCGTCCCCAGGCCGTACTTCTCCCGGGCGGTCCCTTCCCTGGGCCGGAAGGTCTCAAGGTCGATGCCGTTGGGGATCACCCTTAGGGGATATTCCCCAGAAAGGACTCCCGCGCCAGACTCCCCAAAAAGCGGGAAGGGGTCACCACCGTCATCCGGGGCAGACCGGTAAACAGAGCTCTCTTTTTTTCCGGTAATTGGATTTGGAGTTGTCCAGCAACAGGCTAGCGGGGTATTCCCCTTTGGGGGCAGGAAAAACACCCTCCCGCCAGCGCCCGCAGCCAACGTAATCGAAATAGGCGCAGTGGCCGGTAAAGGGCCAGCAGTCATGGAGGGTCCAGACCACCGGTTTCCCGGTCTTCCGAAGGTAATCAAACAGCAGCCCCACATGGAGGTAGTAGCCATGAAGGTTATGCAGATGGATCAGATCCGGGTCATAGGCCTCCGCCCAGAGGAGAAAATCCTTGGTGGCTCCCCGGGATCCGAATCCCGTCCGGTCTAGAAGCCGAGCGTATGCCCCATGGGCTTTCACGTCCAGATCGGTGCCGATGCGGATATGCTCCACCTCCCCCATGGGCTCCTTCCGCCCATAGGCCACGATGGATTGGTGCCCCTCTCGCTCCAGCACCCGGCTCAGATCCGCGGCGATGCGTCCGGTGCTGCCCACGCCGCAGACGGAGTTGATCATCAATACCTTCATGCTAGTTTCCCCATACCACCCGGTTTACGATCTTTACATAGCTCTGAATCAGCTTGACCACCTTTGTCGAAACGTTGGTATCCCGGTAATCGGGGGGCCAGGATGCCAGTTTCCCCGTTCCTGGCCATGGCCACCGCCAGCTCCACCGCCTGATTGACCTCCTCCCCCGTAATGCCGCCCAGCACCACGGTGCCCTTATCCAACACCTCGGGGCGCTCGGTGCTGGTGCGAAGCAAAACCCCCACAAAGCCCAATAGAGCGCTCTCCTCCGACAGGGTGCCGCTATCCGAAAGCACACAGAAGCTGTTCATCTGGAGCTTGTTGTAGTCCAGGAACCCGAAGGGGGCAGGCTCTGCACCAGAGGGTGGAATCGGAACCCTTGGCTCTCAATGCGTTTACGGCTCCGGGGATGGGTGGAATAGATCACCGGCATCTGATACGTCTCTGCCATGTGGTTGATAGCGGTCATCAGGGAGAAGAAGTGTTCCTCCTGGTCGATATTCTCCTCCCGGTGGGCGGATACCAGAATGTACTGCCCAGCCGTAAGGCCCAGCCGCTCCAGCACGTCGCTGGCCTGAATGCGCTCCCGGTTCCGTTCCAGTACCTGGGCCATGGGGAGCCCGTCACAAAGATACGCTCCTTTGGAATCCCCTCGGACAAAAGGTATCGGCGGCTGTGCTCGGTGTAGGGCAGGTTTACGTCAGAGATGTGATCCACAATCCGCCGATTGATCTCCTCGGGCACGTTCTCGTCAAAGCAGCGGTTGCCCGCCTCCATATGGAAGATGGGAATCTTCAGCCGTTTTGCGGAGATAGCGGATAGGGCGGAGTTGGTATCCCCCAGGATCAAAGGGCGTCCGGCCGCTCCTCTTGCAGCACCTCGTAGCTCCGGGAAATGATATTTCCCATGGTCTCCCCCAAGCCCTTTCCGGCGCTATTGAGGTAGTGATCCGGCGCCCGAAGGCCCAGCTCCTCAAAAAACACCTGGTTTAGGGTATAATCCCAATTCTGGCCGGTATGGACCAGCACATGGCGGAAATACCGGTCGCAGGCCTTGATCACCTCGGACAGCCGGATGATCTCAGGACGGGTGCCTAGGATGGTCATCACCTTTAGCTTTTCCATGCTAAACCTCCTCGTAGAAGGTGTCGGGATGGAGGGGGTCAAAGCTTTCGCTGGCCCACATCACCGTCACCAGGTCGTCCCGGCCTACGTTGGTGATGGAATGGGTATAGCCGGTGGGGATATCCACCACCATAAGCCGTTCCCCCGACACCCGGTATTCCGTCACATCTTCCTGTCCAACGCGCCGAAAACGGATGAGGCCCTCCCCCTTGACCACCAGGAACTTCTCGTTCTTGGTGTGATGCCAGTGGTTGCCCTTGGTAACGCCAGGCTTTGCCACGTTGACGGACACCTGGCCCCGGTCTGGGGTACGGAGGAACTCGGTAAAGCTGCCCCGTTCATCGGTATGGGTCAAAGGGGATAGGCGAATCCATCCTCCGGCAAATAGCTGAGATCGCCGGCGTACAGCTTAGCAGTAAGGCCGTCCGGATCCAGATGGGGCACCAGCCGGTTTTCCCGGCTTTCGGCAAAAAGCGGAGGGTGAGCTCCAAATCCGCCACGTTGATGGGATACTCCGGATACACGCCGCAGTACCGATCCCGCTGATGGGGCCGTCCCGCCAGCGCCCGGAGGAATTCCCGGCACAGGTCGTCGATATAGACCAAGGACAGACGGGCGGAGGGGTCGTTTACCGTTACCGGAAGCCCTCTGGCGATATGATGGCAGAAGGTGGCCACCACGCTATTGTAGTTAGGACGGCACCATTTGCCAAAGAGGTTGGGCAGACGGTACACATAGACCGGAGCCCCCGACCGCTCCCCATAGGCAAACACCGCTTCCTCGGCGGCCCGCTTACTCCCTGCCGTAGGGGTTTTCCCGTTCTGCCTGAATGGAGCTGGACAGCACCACCGGTACCGGCCGCTCCTGGGTCAGAAGCAAATCCAGCAATTCCTGGGTAAAGCCCCGGTTGCCGGTATCGAATTCCTCTGGATCCTGGGGCCGGTTTACCCCCGCCAGGTGAAAGACAAACCCGGCTCGGGACACATACTCCCTAAGCCGGGCCGGGGAATCCGCGACATCGTAGCAAAGGACCTCCCGCCGGGGGTCCTCCTGCATGAGCCACTGCACCAGGTTTTTGCCCACAAAGCCCCTGGCGCCCGTTACCAAAATGGCGTCGTTCATTTTAAGTTCTCCAATACCTCTTGCATATAGTCCAGCCGCAGCAGCAGCTGTTTGGTTCCCTCCACATCCAGGCGGGTTGTATTGTGGGAGGTATACCCCAGCCGTACTCCTCCTGAATCTTTCCTTCGGTAAAATATTTGTTGTAGTTCAGATCCCGGTTATCGGCGGGGATCTTGTAGTATTCCCCAGGTCCACGGCGTGGGCCATCTCCCTTTGGTCACCAGGGTTTCATAGAGCTTCTCCCCATGGCGGGTACCGATGTAGCTGATGGATGATCCGGTACCCCCATCACCTCCCGAATGGCTACCGCCAAATCGCCGATGGTGCTGGCCGGGGACTTCTGCACAAAGCGGTCTCCGGGCTGGCCTTTTTCAAAGGCATAGAGCACCAGGTCCACAGCGTCGGAAAGGGACATCAAATACCGGGTCATGTTGGGGTCGGTGATGGTGATGGGCTGCCCCGAGAGAATTTGCTCCACAAACAGCGGGATGACCGAGCCGCGGGAAGCCATGACGTTGCCATACCGGGTGCCGCAGATTACCGTGCCGCCGCAGGTTCTGGATTTGGCCACCATGACCTTTTCCATCAGCGCCTTGCTCATACCCATGGCGTTGATGGGATACACCGCCTTATCGGACAGGGAAAGGCAGACCACCTGTTTTACCCCGTAGGCGATGGCGGCTGAGAGGACGTTCTCCGTCCCCATAATATTGGTTTTGACCGCTTCCATGGGGTAAAACTCGCAGGAGGGTACCTGCTTGAGGGCGGCTGCGTGGAATACATAATCCACCCCCGGCATCACCGGCTCCACCGAATGGTAGTCCCGCACATCCCCGATGTAGAACTTGACCTTATCGTTGCCCAGGGCCTTGCGCATATCGTCCTGTTTTTTTCATCCCGGGAAAAGATACGAATCTCCCCGATGTCGCTGGACAAAACCGGCGCAGGACGGCGTTTCCAAAGGACCCCGTCCCCCCGTAATCAAAAGGGTTTTATCACGAAACATAAAGAACGCTCCTATATGGCATCATTGGCATCTATAATCATGGTTATTCTACTGCATCCGTGGGGATTTTGCCACCCCAAACCGAGGAAAGAGGCTATTCCTGCATCAATTCTTCCACCTGATTCAGCCAGATGCTGGCATAGGCGTCGCTGGGCATGACCCACTGGCCTCGAGGGAGAGGCCCACGCCATAAACGCCGGGCCCATCCGGCAGGCAGGACCGCTTGAACTGGGCCGCAAAGAATCGCTTATAGAACAGCTCCATCCAGCGAAGGATGGTGTCTTTTTCATACCGTCCATGGAAGGCCCGCTCAGCCAACCGCAAAATTTTTTCTGGGCCCACTGCCGTATTTTAAGCAGTGGTACAGAAAGAAATCGTGAAGCTCATAGGGCCCTACCACCTCCTCGGTGATCTGGCCAATCTCCCCGTCGGCGCCCGGTAGAAGCTCGGGGCTCACGGGAGTATCCACGATATCCCGAATGGCCTCAGCCGCTGGGGCGTAGGCCGGCTCCTGGGCCAGCAGAAGCAGCATCTGGCGAATCAAGGTTTTGGGCAGATTGGCGTTGACCCCATACATGGACATGTGATCCCCTGTTATAGGTAGCCCAGCCCAGGGCCAGCTCGGATAGGTCCCCGGTGCCCACCACCAGGCCCCTTCCATGTTGGCCAGATCCATCAGCACCTGGGTGCGCTCCCGGGCTTGGGCGTTCTCATAGGCTGCATCCTGGTGACCCCTGTCATGGCCGATGTCCCGAAGGTGGCCCGCCACCGCTTCCCCCAGGGGAATCTCCCCGCAGCTCCACTCCCAGTCCCCGGCACAGGGCCTGCGCATTTTGATAGGTACGGTTGCTGGTGCCAAAGCAGGGCATGGTTACCGCCAACACCTCCTGAGAATCCCGGCCCAGCAGTTCCATGGCGCGGACCGCCACCAAAAGGGCCAAGGTGGAGTCCACCCCGCCGGAGATTCCAATGACCGCCCGCCTGGAAAAGGCACGCTCCATACGATGGGCCAGACCCTTTGCCTGGGCCGATAGGATGGTTTGGGCCAACTCTTTTGCCCGATCCTGAGGCAGCAGAAAGGGGGGGATGGGTTTACGGTCCGGGTGAGCTGGGTTTCGGCTATGCCCAGGGAGAAGGGGATGGCCTCTCCCCGGGAGGAGGAGCTTACACGCTCCAGATCCAATTGAGCCACCGCCAGGCCTGTCTCAAAAACGCCGGTGCGGTTTAAGGCCTCCCCGGCCTCCAGCACAGCGCAGCGGCCGTCCATAACGCCGTTGGTGGTGGATTCCCCTCCCCAGCTCCCGCCCGCAGAAGAGCGGCGCCGCACCGATGGCTGAACCCATTCAGATCCGCCATGGTCCGATCCTCCACCGAAAAAAGGCGGCGGCGGGATTTAACAGCACCGGGGCTTGGGTTTCAAATACGTCTTCCTCCAGCCCGATGCCAAGCTCCAGTCCGGAAAGTTCCAAACAGGCCAGATGATAGCCCCAGCCCAGGGGAATGGAGCTGCCACCTCGGGAAAAACGCCGGTCTCAGGCCCGGGAGAAAAAGGGGCCTGTGCCTCCCGCCGGGGACAGAGCCATAGCACCTCTCCTCCACCGATGGCCGCCGCGCAGTCGTACAGCCGTCCACCTTGGCGGACCGGCAATCCCACCACCGCCAATAGATCCAGGCTCTTGGCGTTGGCAGCCAGTCGCAAAAGGGCATCCCAAGCTGCCGCCAGAAGCGCTTCCTGGCGGTACAGGTCCCCCAGAGTAGCTCCTGTTAGGCACAGCCGGGGCAGGACCATAACCTTAACCCCTTGCTCAGCCCCCCCGCCGCAAGGCGGCAAGGGCGGCCCTGCTGTTATAGGCTGGATCCCCTGCCCGGATGGCAAAATTGCCGGCACCCACCGTTATGAATCCGTCTTTCATGGCTGTTTCTCCAATCTTTTCTCATAGCAATAATAGGTCTGATGGGCCGCTGGACGATGGGGAAGGTCAAAGAGCAGACAAACCGATACCCACACCGCAGAAACAGCGCTTGAGCAAACCGGTTGTCGCTGTTGGTATCCACCCGCATCACGTCCTTGCCCTCCCTTATGGCGATGGCCTCCGCCCACTCCATGGCTAGGCTGGCTATGCCCTGTCCTTGGTATGCCTGATCCACCGCCAGGGCGTGAACCGTTAGAGGCGCGCCTGGATATCCCCAGGCTACCCTGTCATACAACTCCTTGGACGGGGTCCAGGATATAGGTTCCCGCCAGGGTTCCGTCCACATAAAATCCATATAGGATCCCTCGTGACAGGGCGTCACGGGCGACCTTAACCGTGGATACACCCCCGGCTCCCACTGCACGATACCGTTGGCCTTCTGAAAGGCGGCGGCTTGGTCATAGACCATCCCGATTTGCGCCAATTCGTCCGGCGCCGGGGGCCTCACACAAAACTCCATTGGATCGATCCTCCTACGGCCCTATTATAGCCAAAGGAGCCCCATTTGCCCAGAACAATCAAGGGCCCGTCCGATCTGCTGCCGGACGGGCCCCAATGCGGCGCCTCTATTGGTTTATGGGCAGGGTGATGGTAAAGACGGTTCCCCTCTGTACTGGTTACCTGGATTTCTCCGCCGTAGGAAAGTACGATGTGCTTTACGATGGCCAGTCCCAATCCCGTTCCGCCCATCGCACGGCTACGGCCCTTATCCACCCGGTAGAACCGCTCAAAGATGCGCTCCTGGGCCTCCTGGGGAATGCCAATACCGCTGTCCGCCACCCGGATGACGCATCGATTCCGGTCCCGGCGCGCGGTGACGGACACCGATCCTCCCGGCACATTGTACTTGATGGCGTTGTCGATGAGGTTGGTAAACAGCTGACGTAGGCGGATGGGGTTCATGGGAAGCACCAGCCCAGGTTCCGCCTCCAGAGTAAGGGTTACCCCTGTTCTTGAGTTTGCCCCGGAAGATGCGCCCAGATCCGAGAGGGTCTCTTCCACGTTTGCCAACAGGTTCCGCGGATCGTCCTTGCCGTTCTCAATCTCCGAGAGCTGCAGAAGGTCCTCGATGAGGGCATGAAGCCGTTCCGCCTCGATGTCGATGATCCATAGAAATTTTCCCGGGTCTCCTGATCCCGCCTCGCCGGACTTCAGCAGCTCCACATATCCCCGGATGGAGGTAAGAGGGGTCTTCAGCCTCATGGGTTACGTTGACACAAACTCGCTGCGCATCTGCTCCAGCTTTTAGGTGGGTCACATCCGGATCACCGCCACTGCCCCCATGGGCTTCTCCTCCACCGTAAGGCAGGCGGTATGAACCTCCAGAATCCGCTCGGGAGTGGTGGCCAGGCTGATGGTTCCTCGGCAGCCTCCTGGTTTTCCGCCGTCTGCCGAAGCAGGGCCGCCAGATGCAAGGCCCCGGTGCTTCCGGAAAGGGGCGCTCCTGCCGTCACATCATCCAGCCCCAGAAGCCTCCGACCTTATCGTTGAAGATCAGGACGCGGCCGTCCTCATCCACCGCCACCACGCCATCCTGATGCTCTGCAGCACCCCGCCCAGCTGGGACCGTTTCTCGTTGAGCTTATACAGGGTGGCCACCAGGGAGGAGGCCATATCGTTGAAGGCCGCGCCCAGCACCCCGATCCGTCCTCGCCGGGGGTAACCCTTATATAGAGGTTCCCGGACCCATGGATGTTGCGGCGTAGATCAGCTCATCCACCGGCCGCAGCATCCGCTTCATTCGCCGGCGGACAACAGCGCCGCGGCCACCACGCCCGCCACAAGGCCCACCAGGCAGCTCAACAGGATGCTGCCCCGATGGCGTATACCTTGTCCAGATTCTGGGCGGCACGGAAAATGATGCCGTTTCTTTGGACAGCCACATAGTAGTAGTTCTTTCCGGTGGTAGCGCTCCGCCGGGTGCTGACCCCCACTTTGCCCCTCCATAGCGGCGGCCACCCGGGCCGCTGGCTATGGTCATCCAATGGAGTAAGACCCGCGCTGTCCGCCAACACCTGCCGGTGGCGCCGTCGATCAGGGTAAGACGGATCTCCTTCCCTCCATGGCGCTCAGCTGCTCGGCGTTCTGCTCCACATAGCGGGCCGGGTCATCGTCGGCCCCATAGGAGGCGGACATCATGGCCAGCACCCCGGTCAACTCGTTTTCCACCGCCCCCTGGTAGATGCCGTCAATCAGGGGGAACACCAGGGCAAAAGCGGCAATCAGCGCGATGATCACCGTGGTGATGGTCCCGCGGAGCATCTTTTTTCTCATTGAGGATCGTCCTCCTCATCGTTGAATTTGTAGCCTACGCCCCGAAGCGTGATGATCCAGCGGGGCTTATCGGGGTGTCCTCGATCTTCTGACGCAGGTACCGGATGTGGACGTCCACCGTCCGAGCGTCGCCGTAATAGTCCAGCCCCCAAACCTGATCCAGCAGCATATCCCGGGTAAAAACCCTTCCCTTGTTTTCCATCAACACCGCCAGAATATCGAATTCCTTCATGGTCAGATTGATGGTTCTGCCGTTCTTTGTGACCCGGCGGCGATCCAAATCCATGATAAGAGGGCCGTGGGACAGCACCTTGCCAGCCCCCGCCTTGCCAAACAGGTACTGTTCCGCCGGAGGGCCGCCTTAACCCTTGCCGCCAGCTCCTTGACGGAAAAAGGCTTTGTGATGTAATCGTCCGCTCCCAGCTCCAGGCCTACGATCCGGTCCACCTCGTCTCCCTTTGCCGTCAGCATCAGGATGGGTAAGGGCGGGTGTTTGGGTCATCCCGCAGGATCCGGCAGATGGTCATGCCATCCGGCGGGGGCATCATCCAATCCAGGATCACCGCGTCCGGCATCCGTTTTTGACGGCAGCCAAAAAAGCTCTCCCCATCCGAAAAGGTTTGGGTGTCAAACCCGGCGTCATCCAGACCCAGAGAGACCAGTTGCAGGATGTTGGGTTCATCGTCCACAATGTATACCAATTCAGCCATAGCGGTCTATCCTCCTAATCCATTTTTCGGGGCGCCTATTCCCCAGCGGGGGTTTCGTGTACGTTGAGGTCCAAATGCTCCCCGTCGCCATAAAGATTACCCACTCGGCGATGTTGGTGGTATGGTCGCCGATGCGTTCGATGTATTTTGCAATGAGAAGAAGGTCCACCGCCTGCCGGACGGAGGTTCCCTTTCGGCGATGATATTGCACAGCTCCATCACCACGGTGGAGAAGTTGTCGTCAATGATATTATCGTCCATGCAGACGGCTTTCGCAAGCTCCACATCCCGGGTGATATAGGCTTTGATGGCCTGGGCAAACATACTGCGGGCGGTGTCCAGCATAAGGGGCAGGTGGATGAGGGGTTTTACATAGGAGCCTCCCCCATCTTGATGAGGATCTCCCCGATGTCGGCGCATTGGTCGGCGATGCGCTCCACGTCGGTGATCAGCTTTAAGGTGGCGGTAATAACTCTTAGATCCCCGGCCATGGGCTGCTGCCGGCAGATGAGGTTCATGCACATCTGCTCGATCTGATTCTCCATGCCGTCGATCTCGTCGTCCCCTCTACCACCCGGCGGGCGGCTTCCCGGTCCTGGCGCTTTAGGGCAAACAGGGTTTCAGACATGATCTCGTCCACCCGGCGGCCCATTTCGGTCAGCTCCCGGTGCAGCTTGAGCAGCTCTTTATCAAAATAGTTTCTGGTCATGGTTTCATCCTCTTTTCTTGCAGGCTGAGCCTGCACCCTTTTGCAACCGCTCTGTGGTTGCGGGCGTACTACTATCCTACATCTTGCCGCCGGTCAGTGCCTGGTTCCATTTTGCATCCGCTACGCAGTTGCGGGTGTGTGCCTATCCAGCGCCGCTACCGATGGTCGCCATAGGTCTCCTACCACCATAATCCTTCCCGCGACATGTCTCCGGGCACGGCCCGGTGCCGATGACTTCCATAGGCTTCCTACCGCTTTAGCCCTTCCCGCAACACGTCAGCGGCGACTCGCCGCCGCTCAGCCGAAGCGGCCGGTGATGTAGTCCTCCGTCTGTTTTTCCTTGGGATTGTTAAACATGGTGCCGGTATCGCCGTACTCAATGACCTCCCTTTGAAGAAAAAATGCGGTCTTGTCGGCGATCCGTCCCGCCTGCTGCATGTTGTGGGTGACGATGACGATGGTATACTTCTCCTTCAGCTGGGCCATCAGATCCTCCACCTTACTGGTGGAGATGGGATCCAAAGCGGAGGTAGGTTCATCCATCAACAGCACCTCGGGCTCCACCGCCAGGCTTCGGGCGATGCACAACCGCTGCTGCTGTCCTCCCGACAACCCCAACGCGCTTTTTTTCAGCCGGTCCTTCACCTCGTCAAACAGGGCGGCTCCCCTAAGGCTCCGCTCTACGATTTCATCCAACTGCGCCTTCTTCTTGATGCCATGAACCCGGGGACCGTAGGCGATATTGTCATAAACGCTCATGGGAAAGGGATTGGGTTTCTGAAACACCATGCCCACCCGCTTTCGCAGATCGGTAAGCTCATAATCCCCGTAGATGTCCGCCCCCTCAAACAGCACCTTGCCGGTAATCCGTACCCCTTCGATGAGGTCGTTCATCCGGTTGAGGGTCTTTAGAAAGGTGGTCTTGCCGCAGCCGGACGGCCCAATGAGCGCCGTTACCCGATTGGCGTCCACATCCAGCGTGATGCCCTTTAAGGCCTCGTTTTCCCCATAAAACAGGTGTAGGTCCTTGGTCTGTACAATAGGCGTTTGAATCTGCATGGTATTACCCCCTGTTTCGTTTCTGAAGGACGTTTGCCACGGATTTGGCAAGGAAGTTGATAAAGGCCACCAGGATCAGCAGCACCGCAGCGGTGGCAAAAGATTGGCCCATATCGGTGCCCTCCTTGGCCAGAAAATACAGGTGAACGGAGAGGGTCCGTCCGCCGTTCATCAGGCTTTGGGGCACATTGACCGAACTGCCCATGGTATAGATAAGGGCGGCGGTCTCCCCCACCATTCGGCCGATGGACAGGATCACGCTGGTAAGAATCCCTCCGATGGCGCTGGGCAGCACCACCCGAAGGATGGTGGTGAGCTTGCCGGCCCCCAGGGCCAGAGACCCTTCCCGATAGGACTGAGGGATGGCTAAAAGCGCCTCCTCTGTGGTACGGATGATGATGGGCAGCACCATGATGGATAGGGTCAGCGCGCCGGACAGGATGCTGAGTTTTAGCCCGCATACCACCACAAAAAAGGCGTAGCCGAACAGTCCGTAGATGATGGACGGAATCCCGGACAGGGACTCGGTGGCAAACCGGATCAGCTCCAGCAGCGCTCCCTTCTTGGCGTACTCGCTGAGGTAGATGGCGGACAGGATGCCAATGGGTGTGGCAATGATCACCGTAAGGCCGATGAGCATCAGGGTGGAGACGATCATGGGCCAGATGCCCTCCTGTCCCAACCCGGGTTTATAAAGGGCGGAGAGGAACTCCCAGTTGATGCCGCCCAGCCCGTTGATCAAAATATATCCCACAATGGCAATGAGGGCAGCCACCGTAAAAAACGCGCAGAAATAGATGATTCCAAAGGTGAAGCCGTCCTTTGCTTTGCGGCGGGTTTTGATGGAATTACGCATTGCCATTGCCCCCCTCCTACCACCAGGCGGACGATGAGGTTTAGGATCATAATAAAGATGAACAGCACCACGCCGGTGGCAAACAGGGCCTCCTGGTGCAGCCCCGAAGCGTAGGACATCTCCATGGCCACATTGGCCGTCAAGGTTCGCACGGGAGAGCCCAGCCATCCGGTGATGGTCAGCCCAATGTTGGTAAAGAAGCTGCCGATACCCATGGGAGGGATCCAACGCCACCTGGGAATGGCGGGCCGGTTGCCCGCAACCAATACCACCGCCATGGTCTCGCCGATGGCTCGGCCGGCCCCCAGCACCACCCCGGGCAGCGGCTCCCGGTTCCTCAACGGCACTCTGGAGATGCACCTGGAGCTGGAGGCGGAGCTGGGAAAGTTCCTGCGCAAGCCCGGCATCGTCACCTTCGGCACGGGGTATCAGTCCAACGTGGGCATCATCAGCGCCCTGGTGGACCGGCACGACTACGTCATCTGCGACCGGGAGAACCACGCCTCCATCTATGCCGGGTGCCAGATGAGCTACGGCAAGATGCTGCGCTATCGCCACAGCGACATGGAGGAGCTGGAGAAGTGCCTGCAGCGGGTGCCGGAAAAGAACGGCGCCCTGATCGTCACCGACGGCGTGTTCTCCATGGGCGGCGACATCGCCAAACTGCCGGAGATCTGCGCCCTGGCCAAAAAGTACGGGGCACGGGTCATGGTGGACGACGCCCACGGCCTGGGGAGGAAGTTCTGGACATCTATAGGGCGGCCGGGGCACGGCCAGCGGATCATCGCCCAGGTGCTAAAGCGGCATGGGCTAGAGCCATGAGCAGAATCGCCATCGTAACCGGGGGCAGCAGCGGCATCGGACGGAAACCGCTCTGGCCCTCTGTCAGCAAGGCGTCAAGGTCTATGAGCTGAGCCGCCATGGAAAAAGCCAGGATGGCGTCCTTCACATCACCTGCGATGTCACCGATGAAGGAGCCGTCCGGGCGGCACTGAACCGGGTATATGAGATGGAAGGCCGGCTGGATATCCTTATCAGCAACGCCGGCTTCGGTATCTCCGGCGCTGTGGAGTTTACCTCTGGCCAGCAGGTTCGGGCCCAGATGGAGGTCAACTTTTTCGGCATGGACAACTGCGTCCGGGCGGTGTTGCCCATCCTGCGCCAGCAGGGAGGGGGACGCATCGTCTGCATCAGCTCAGTGGCCGCGGCCATCCCCATCCCTTTTCAAACCTATTATTCCGTATCCAAGGCCGCCATTGCCGCCTACTGCACCGCCCTTTACAGCGAGGTAGCCCCTTTTGCATCCAGATATGCGCCGTACTGCCCGGGGATATCCATACCGGGTTTACCGGCGCCCGGCAGAAGGTCATAGAGGGAGACGACCTCTACCAGGGCCGTATCTCCCGATCGGTGGCCACCATGGAAAAGGACGAGCTTCATGGTATGTCCGCAAGGGCAGCTGGCGCGCGCATCGCCCGAATCGCCCTGAGGCGGAGGGTCAAACCCCAGTACGGCCTGGGCGTCAAATACCAGTTGTTCCTGGTGCTTTGCCGTCTGCTTCCCTGCCGCCTTACCGCCTGGATCGTAGGAAAACTCTACGGAGGATAAAAAGAAAAGGATAAAGGAAAAGCCCCCGTTGGGGGCTTTTCCTTTATCCTAATCTATCCGAAAAATTTCCACCATTTTAAGCAGCATGTCGAAATCCTCTTTTCGCACCAATTGGGTGCCCGGCGTCATGATGGCCGCCGACGCGCCCGCTACGGCGTAGCGGAAACAGTATTCCAGATCCATGCCGGCAGCATCCGCCACCGCAAAAGCTCCCACCATGGAATCCCCGCGCCTACGGTGCTGTTCACCCGCACTCGGATGGCGGGAGCCCCCAAACAGGTTTGGCCATCGGCAATAAATGCTCCTCGGTCCCCAGGGAGACCATGACGATGCCCACGCCGCGGCGGCATAGATCCAGGGCCGCCGTTTTTACATCGGAAAGGTCCGTCACCTCCCGGCCCAGGATGGTTTCCAGCTCGAACCGGTTGGGCTTGATGAGGTAGGGCCGCTCCTGGATGGCCTGCTCCAGCCGCTCTCCCTCGGCGTCCACCATACACTTCACCTGTGGATTAGCCTGCCGTGCCTTGCCCATAAGCCGCCGGTAATAATCCGGATTGCATCCCGGAGGCAAGCTGCCGGTAAACACCATGGTGGTGCTCTTTTCCGCGTATTTCTTCACCAGGTTGCTCATCACCACATGGGCGGAATCCGGCACCACCGGCCCCCGCTCGTTGATCTCGGTGGTAACGCCCTGTTCCCTGTCCAGCACCTTAAGGTTGATCCGCACCGTGCCGCCAATATTGACAAACTCCGACTTAACGCTGCCCCGGTCCATCTTCTCCCGCACCACGGCAAAGCCATCGTGACCGGCGAAGCCGATACAGGCCGCTTCCGCCCCCAGGGTGGAAGCCACCACCGCCACGTTGATGCCTTTGCCGCCGCCGTCCTCCCGGACCTCCCGAACCCGGCTCATACCGCCATAGGTAAAGCCGTCGATCTCCAGGGTTTTATCGATGCTGGGGCTTAAGCATACCGCTGTGACCATCCCGATCCCTCGTTTCCAATTGCCTGTTTGTTCTGTTATTTTAACATATTTTCCGAACCTTAGGGGAAGCACCGGGGCTTCTTTTCTTTCAATATTAGTTGTGTTATGATAGATTTTATCCGATTTTAGGGGGATTTTCATGGAGATCATCGACGTTCACCTTCATTTTTTTGAGAATTTCAACGCGGAAAACGGCCCCATGCGCCAGCAGGTAAAACGGATGATGGAGGAGAATAACGTGGTCATGGCCATCGCCATGGGCAGCGGACGCCCCCAGTATCAGGAGAACCCGCCCCGGGTGATCCCGCCCCTTCTGCCCCACATGGACGCGCCGCTGGATCTTGCCCAATACAACTTTTTGCCCAACACCGCCTACTGCGCAGGGATCAACCCAAACGGCCTGTGCGACGCCAACCGCAAGGCCACCCAGGAGGCTTTTGCAAGAGCCCTATCCACGCCCCATTGCGTTGGACTTAAAATCTATGCGGGCTATCAATATTTCTACGTGGATGATCCCATCTATTATCCCTTCTATGAGCTGGCGGAGCAGTTTCACGTGCCGGTGGTCATCCATACCGGGGACACCGCCAATCCAACCGCCCTTTTAAAATACTCCCATCCCCTAACGGTGGACGCCGTGGCGGTGAACTTCCCACGGGTACAATTCGTTATGGCCCATTATGGCAACCCCTTTATCGTGGAAGCCACCGAGGTGGCCAAGAAGAACCCCAATGTGGCCATCGATCTATCGGGCATGGCGGTTGGCGACATCGAACCCGATGCCTTTTTTGCCCGCTATGGCGGCTATGTGCAGCACCTGCGAACCTGGATGGCCTATTTGGACAGCTATGAAAAGCTTCTGTACGGCACCGACTGGCCCCTGGCCGACATGGGAAGCTACCTGCGGCTGATGCAGGCCATCGTTCCGGAAGCCCATCATCAGGAGGTGTTCCATGACAACGCCCTGCGGATCTTCCAAAACTCAACGGCTTGCTGCCATCGAGCTCGTCCACGGCGTTGTAAAACTTTTTCCTGCCCTGTTATAATGGATTCACTGCGGTTTATCCAAATCGTTTTTGCATCGTCTGCGGCGCCCTATGGGCCCCGTCTTTCTTGGCGTGTGCGGAAAACCCGCGGATTTTGAAGCGAGGTGCGCAATGGAACAGGAAAGCAAACTGAGGCTCTTTTTTCAGCTTTTAAAGGGACAGAAGCTGAAATTCATCTTGGCCATGGTGGCGGTGGCGGTCACTTCCCTGGTAGGGCTTTTTACCCCAACAGGTAATCCGTTTTACGGTGGATGCCGTCATCGGGGGCGAGGCCTTTCCCCTGCCAGGCTACCTGCAGGGAATCTACGATCTCCTAGGGGCCGGTCCACATTTCTAAGCAACCTGTGGCTCTGCGGCGTGCTTATGCTGCTGATCTACCTGGTCAACAGCGTCTTTTCCTTTTTGCGGGCCCGGCTGGCCAGCTCCGCCAGTGAAACCAGCATCAAAAAGCTTCGGGACCGGCTCTACGACCGGTTGTCCCACATGCCCTACGCCACCCACGTCAACGCCAATACCGGCGATCTATTGCAGCGGTGCAGCTCCGATGTGGAGACCGTACGCCGGTTTATGGCGGTACAGCTGGTGGAGTTGACCCGCACCGTCTGCACCCTGGGGTTTGCCCTGTTCTTGATGCTGGGCATGAACGTACCCATGACCTTGATCTCCCTCATCGTGGTGCTGCCCCTCTTTGGATTTTCCTCTGGTTCTACAAGGTGGTCCGCAAAACCTTCAAAGCGGTGGATGAGGCCGAGGCCGGCTGTCCACGGTGATGCAGGAAAACCTCACCGGAGTTCGGGTGGTTCGGGCTTTCGGCCAGGAAAAGCAGGAGATGGAGAAGTTTGACGGAGCGTCCGGGGAGTTTTGTGGACAACAGCTACCGGATGATGCTAAACCTGTCCACGTTTTTGGGGGTTACGGATTTCCTCATCTATCTGCAGATCGCCATCACCACCGTGGCGGGGTGTTATTTCGCCTATACCGGGGCCATCACCGTGGGCATGCTCATCAGTTTTTCCGGGTATATCACCACCCTTCTCTGGCCGGTAAGGCAGTTAGGCCGGCTGTTGTCCGATCTGGGCAAAACTTTCGTCTCCCTGACCCGTATCAGCGAGGTGCTCCACGAGCCCGTGGAGGAGGACGCTCCCGGCGCGCTGACCCCCACCATCCGGGGGGACGTGCGGTTTGAGCATGTGAGCCTTTCCTATGACGACGAGGAGCGCCAGGTACTAAAGAACGTATCCTTCTCGGTAAAGGCGGGCCAGACCATCGGCATTCTGGGAGCTACCGGCTCCGGCAAGAGCCTCTGGTACAGCTCATGCAGCGGCTGTACGACCCCACGGAGGGCGCCATCTACATCGATGGCATCGACATCCGCACCATGCAAAGAAAGTGGCTGAGGAAGAATGTAGGCATCGTGCTGCAGGAGCCTTTTTTCTATTCCCGCCCATTATGGAGAACATCCGTATCACCGATCCGGATAAGGAGCGGGAGGAGGACATGAAGGTGGCTAAGATCGCCCAGATCGATTCCCTGGCCCGGGAATTTGACGGCGGCTTTGAAACCCTGGTGGGGAGCGGGGCGTAACCCTGTCGGGCGGACAGCAGCAGCGTGTGGCAATCGCCCGAATGCTCCTCCAGGACGCTCCCATCATGATCTTTGACGATTCCCTCTCGGCCCTGGATACCGAGACCGACGCCGCCATCCGCAAAGCGCTTAATGAAAACAAACGGGACCGTACCACCTTCATCATCTCTCACCGGGTAACCACCCTCTTTGAGCTGGATAAGATCCTGGTGATGGAGGAAGGCCGTATCGTCCAGGAGGGCACGCACCAGGAGCTGCTTCAGGAGGAGGGGCCCTACCAGGCGGTATGGGACATCTACGGAAAACTGGAAACAGAAGCCAGCATGGGAGGTGCGCAGAATTGAATCAAGCTTACGGAATTCAGGAACAGGAATACACCAAGCGCATCAACCTCTCCATCTGGCGGAGGCTGTGTAAATACCTCTTTGTCTACAAGCGAAACCTCTGGGGCGTCATCATCGCCAACATCTGCATCGCCATCGGTGAGGTAGCCTTCCCCCTTCTGACCCGGTACGCCATCGATACCTTCGTCCAGCAAAACAGCATCGACGGCCTGGGGTTTTTTGCTCTGGGCGCGGTATGTGTGGCCGCCTTTCAGGCCATCGTTACCTATATTTTTGTGCGGAACGCCGGCCGGCTGGAGGTGCTGGTGAGCCGGGACATCCGGCGGAAGGCCTTCTCCCGGCTTCAGGAACTATCCTTTCCTATTACGACCGAACTCCGGTGGGCTATCTCCTGGCTCGACTCACCAGCGACGTCCACCGCCTGTCCGAAACCCTGGCCTGGAGCCTGGTGGATATCCTCTGGGCCGTGGCGGTGATCCTGGGGGCTGTGGGCGCCATGCTCTACCTGAACGTTACCGTAGCCCTATGCGTGCTGGCGGTGGTTCCCTTCCTCATGCTGGCCACTTCCTTCTTTCAAAAACGCATCTTCCGGCAGCAGCGGATCGTCCGCCGGACCAATTCCATGATCACCAGTAGCTTTAACGAGGGCATCATGGGAGCAAAACCACCAAAACGCTGGTGCGGGAAAAGGCCAACCTGGATGAGTTTTCCGCCATCACCGGCCAGATGCGGGCGGCATCCATCAAAGCCGCCACCTTAAACGGCATCTACATGCCCTGTATCCTGATGCTCAGCGCCGTAGGCCTGGGCCTGGTACTCTGGCAGGGCGGATACCTGGTTACCAGCGGTGTCATGTGGTTTGGCACCCTGTCGGCCTTCATCTCCTTCACCAACCAGTTCTTCCAGCCTCTTCAGCAGCTGGCCCGTATCTTTGCCGAGATGCAGTCGGCCCAGGCCGCGGCGGAGCGGGTACTGGATCTGGTGGATACCGAACCCGAGATAAAGGACAACGCTGCCGCTCGGGAGCGGGAGGGCACCTTCTTTGCCCCTAGCAAGGAAAACTGGGCCCCATTCGGGGCCGGGTGGAGTTCCGGGATGTGGGATTCCAATACAGCAACGGCACCCGGGTGCTGGAACACTTCAACCTCACGGTGGAACCAGGCCAAACCGTAGCCTTGGTAGGGGAAACAGGCGCCGGTAAATCCACCATCGTCAACCTATTATGCCGGTTCTACGAGGCCACCGAGGAGAGATTCTCATCGACGGGGAAAAGATCCAGGACCACACCCAGATCTGGCTTCAAAGCAATCTGGGGTACGTGCTCCAGCAGCCTCATCTGTTTTCGGGCACCATCCGGGACAACATCCGATACGGCAACATGGAGGCCACCCAGGAGCAGGTGGAGCGTGCCGCCAAGGTCGTCCATGCCGACACCTTCATCGAACGCATGCGGGATGGCTACGATACCCAAGTGGGGAGGGCGGCAGCCGTCTATCCACCGGCGAAAAGCAGCTGATCTCCTTTGCCCGAGCCCTTTTAAATGATCCCAGCCTGTTTGTCCTGGATGAGGCCACGAGCTCTGTGGACACCGAAACGGAGCAGCTGATCCAAAGCGCTATCGCCGCCAGTTTGGTCAGCCGCACCAGCTTCATCATCGCCCACCGGCTCTCCACCATCCGCAACAGCGACATCATCCTGGTGCTCCGCCATGGGGAGATTGTGGAGCAGGGCAGCCACGAGGCGCTCATGGAAAAGCGAGGCTACTACTACCGGCTTTATACCAACCAGTTTAACAGCGAACAGGCTGCATCCACTTTTAAATGAGACAAAAAAGTCCCTAACCATGCGGGTTTAGGGGCTTTTTTTTTTGCTTTCAATGGGATACGCCAAGGCTAGCATATATACGCAAAAAGACCGGATTGGCGGATCCGCTTCCGCAAAGGGACGTTCCAGCCATGATCCAGGCGAAAAAGGCTTTTTCAATCCGCATTATGAGTTGTTTTTCTCTGTTTCATCATTATAATACAAAGGGTACACAGACGCCCTATACAGCCTTGTCCTTAGGTTTTCCCGTCTGTTATAAAAAGCCGCTTGGGCGCCCAAAGCAGGCACGCATACGATTCCATCAAAAGCAGCGGAGACACAGCCCCTCTTCCTCGCTTTTGATCAAATAGTTGGATTAAGGAGGATACGCACATGGCAAAGTTCTGTAAAGAATGCGGAACAAGGCTTGATGAAGCCACCGGATTATGCCCAAAATGCAATCCAAATGCCGTTACAAGCCAAGAGCAGAACGAAAAACCAGAAGCAAAACGCAGCGCTGCTGCACAGGAACAAAATACGGAATCCATCAGCAAGAAAAGCGCTGGCGGGCAGCTGCCGTCTAAAAAAGAAAAAAGGCGCAGATCAAGCGGGAGAACAAGCGGATTAAGCAGGAAAAAAAGCGGGAGAAAAAAGGGCTGCCATGTCGCGCGGACAGAAAGTCCGCCGGTTCTTCTTAAAATTGCTGCTGATCGTTCTTCTTTTCGGTATTTTGGCCGGTGGCACAACGGCAGCGCTGGTATATTTTGATGTGGTGGATATCCCCTTTGTAGAAACTTTGCTGGTCTCAATGGGTCTAAAGGAGCGGGAAGCCTTGCCCCATCAAGGACAGGATCCTTCCAATGACCATGGAGATCTGCCGCAAGCATCGGGCACATTTGAGGTTACACCCCTGACGCCGATTCCTATTTTGAAGACAATGCAACCATTCTATCCAAAATAGATGCAAACGATTCCACAACGGTCACTACAGAGGCCGAAACCTGTGATACCCTTGCGGGCGCGGGTTGGATGAATACCCCATAACAACGGGTATTCCATGACCGGAGACTACTCCGAGGCAACGGAGATTTCCCAGGGGTCATCCACCAAACACCCCACCTATCAAACGTACTATGTTTCTAAAAACGGCGATGTTTGGACGATTTTTATGATCAATGGTGCGATCATGGCGAATCCCGTATCCTATAATATCCAGTCAGATCTGGACGCACAGGTCATTCTATCCGAGTCCAATACCGTCATGAGTTATGACGGCACCACCAATCGATTCTATGAGACGATTCCAAATAAATCGTCCCTCATTGTAAAAACGGTTGACCGCATTGACGCTGAAACGCTGGAAAACCTGACCATTGGAGCGATCGATGAACGATGAGTAAATACAATTATACAGCAAAAACAGCAAGGTTTTTCGAGTCTTTCTTGGCATAGCAGCCGCCCTTGTTATGGTGTTTCCGGTGTTGCCCGCGGCAAGCGCCGAGACGCTAGAAGGCGATAGAATCATCGTCTCGCTGGGGGACTCCTATTCCTCCGGGGAGGGATCGAGCCTTTTACGGCCAAAACGAGGATACCTCAAAAGGTGAAAAACCCCGATTGGCTTGCGCATCGGTCCCAAAACAGTTGGTCCGGAATGCTGACGCTTCCATCGGTAAGCGGCACAATGTCGGAAAACCGCAACACGCACTGGTATTTTGCGGCGGTGTCCGGGGCGGAAACGGAGCATATGCTGCACACGCAAAAAAAGGAGTACGATCGGGACGGCAATTCCGGAACGGCATCCTTGGATCCGCAGTTGGACGTGTTTGACACATTGGGAAGCAAGAAGGCGGATTACGTAACAATAACGCTGGGAGGAAACGACGCCGGTTTTACGGATGTGATTACCGAGGCGGCGCTGGGCAGCACATATCTCCACACCAGCAAGCTGTCGGATAAGCTGAATGATACTTGGAAGAAGTTCTATGCGGACGGCGGAATCGGGATGACCTTCGACAGGCATATGAGGCGATTTCAAAGAAGGCTGGGCCACAAGCCAAGATCCTTGTAGCCGGATATCCAAAGCTGCTCGATCAAACTGGCAAGGGCTTCTTTTTCAGCCGTGAAGAAGCCACTTTGGTCAACGACTCGGTCAGCAACTTCAACAATGAGATCGAAAACCTGGTCAATGCTTGCAAAGCATCCGGCATTAAAATCTGTTTCGTCTCCGTTGAGGAGGCGTTTAACGGCCACGAGGCTTATTCCGATAACCCGTATATCAACAAAGTAATGTTGCCGCAGTCGGAGGATTTAACGGGATTTCCCAAGAGCTTCGTGAGCGCCTATTCCATGCATCCCAACAGCAAGGGAGCAAAGGCCTACGCCAAATGCGTGCAAAGCAAAATCGACCAACTGGAGGCAGATGGAGGCGAGTCGGGGTGGATGGTTCGCACCACTTCCGATGAACGGGATATCGTTTTGGTCCTTGATGCATCGGGGAGCATGGCGGGCGCGCCCATGAAAGAAACAAAAAAAGCATCCGCCAATTTTATCCGCACCGTTCTCAAGGAGGATGCAAGCATCGGCATTGTCACATATGACAACGATTCCATGATGCTGTCCGATTTTAATCTGAATGAAAGCTATCTTACCAGCGTTGTTCAGCAGATCAACGACGGCGGCGGAACCAACATCGAATCCGGCCTTTCCATGGCACGTGATATGCTGCAAAACAGCAATGCCAAAAAGAAGATCATCGTGTTGATGAGCGACGGAGAGCCCAACGACGGCAAGGTCGGCGACGAGCTGATCTCCTATGCCGACGAGATCAAGGAGGACGGTATCTACATCTATACCCTGGGCTTCTTTGAAAATATGGGCGGATATCGATCGTCCGCTCAGGCGCTTATGGAGGGATTGCAAGCAGCGGGTGCCACTATGAGGTGGCGGATGCCAATGATTTGGTGTTTTCTTTGGCGACATTGCAGATCAGCTAAACGGACAAAAATACATCTACGTTCGCATTGCCTGTCCCGTTGACGTTACGGTATCCCACGATGGTGAAATGCTGAATTCTTCTGAGGAAAATCTCTGTGTCAGAACTGATTTTGGAACTCTGACCTTTGAGGAAAACGAGGATCGGTCAGATGACCGCACCAAGATCCTGCGGTTAAAAGAAGGGGCCAGCTATGACATTCGCATCCAGGGAACCGACAGCGGTGAGATGGATTATACCATTGGCTTTATGGACGAAAACGGTGAGTATAGCGATATCAGGGAGTTCTATAACATAGTGATTACACAGGATACGGTAATCGACACCGTTGCAAAAAACGCTCGTTCAACCGAATTAAAGGTGGATCAGAACGGCGACGGCAAGTACGATATCAAGTATCGTGCAAAGGGAGAATGGAACGGGGGAGGTTGTAGACTATACTTATCTTTACTACATCGTTGGAGGCGCAGTGGCTTTTATCCTGTTTGCTGTGGTTGTAATAGCCGTTAAAAGGAGCGCAAAAACGCGCAAATCATAAATTAAGAACGCCCCTTGATGAAAGAGATCAAAACTTCGGCGATACAAATCCTTCTGGTCTAAATTAACAAGAATCGTACAGCCGGCAAAAATACGATACGGTATAGTCATACCGTATCGTATTTTTTAAAAAATGGTTTTATTGCTGAAAAATTTTTTTACATCCAAATGAACTATCTACGATATTTATCGTTCAAAAGCATATCGGTTTGATTTTTTTTTAAAGATGGTTTTACAATAGACGCATTCATCAATGATAATATGCGTAATAAAGATAAACAATGAGGTATTTACACATGAAAAAAAGCCCGTCTGCTTCGCTGGGGCAAAACGCTATTTATAAAGGCATCCTCAATGCATTCAATCTTTTGGTACCTTTGTTTGTTGGACCCTACATAGCGGGACTGCTCTCTCCGGAACTGTATGGAATTTATAATCGTGTTTACGCAGAATTCAACGTTTTTTTTGTAATTGGATCCTTTGGCATATATAACTATGGAATACGTGAAATTAGCAAGGTCAGACAAGATCCTGTAAAATTTTCTCAAATTTTTTCTAGTTTATTTGTTATTGGAGTCATCGCCAACTGCGTTGTTACCGTCTTTTATATTATCTATTTTTCTGTTCGTTCTACCGGAATTGATTTTTTATGTGTATGCCGTTATGATTATTCAAATGGCTTCCAACGTCTTTTTATATCGAATTCATCAACGAAGCAACGGAAAACTATCGTTTTATTACTATAAAAACCATCATTATTCGATTTCTATATTTTATTTCCATTTTCGCGTTTGTTCGCCGTCCAACCGATGTTATCATCTATTCTATTGTGGTTTCCATGACCGCTTTTCTCAATAATTTCGTAAGCTTTACATATATTAAGCGCAATGTAAAGTTTTCTTTTAAGAGCTTACAACTAAAACCGCACATCCTGCCTTTAATCGTTACTCTTTTTGCTTGCAAACGTAGAGATGCTCTATGGACAATTGGACAAACTATTGTTAAGCCCTTTTGTAAGTGATATTGCGGTTACGGAATATACATTGCCTTCTACATTGGTAGGTATGCTCTGCACGCTTCCTCTCTCCCTCGTCACGGTTGCGATCCCCAGACTTTCCTATTATATTGGAAATCATGATAAGGATTCTTATGAAAATACTTTGCATAGAACAATTCATACCTATATGGCAATTGTTATCCCAATATCCATTGGAATTCTCGTTCTTGCAAAAGAAATTATGTGGATATATACCAAAGATGTATATACATATGTATATCCAGTTTTAATTGTAACTGCGTTAGCACGGAGTTCCATTTGCTTATCAATCTTTAATCAGCAATCTGGTAATGTACATCAACAATTGTGAACGTCAGCTTACTAGCTTCTTACTTATCTTCGGTCTAGCTAATGTAGCCTTTGATTTCCTATTGATTTGGCTACAAATCTTTTTCCCCGCTAACCGCCATGTGCACAACCGCCATTGCTGTAGCTCTTTTTTTGACATTATAACCACCAGATATGCAAACAAGCATTTACATATACATTGCAACTTTTTCTCTCGTCAGATTATTGGATACTTTTTATCTCATTCCTGTTTATTCCAATCTCCTTCATAGTCCATGCCTTTCCTATCGGTACAATTGGACATATTGCTTTTACCATTATTCTTTGTGTCTGCTTATATGGTGCTTATTTGTTTTATCGTCGGGATCCAATTCTGGATATCATTTTTAAAAAGCTTAAGAAAGGAAGTTGAGAAAATGGCTAAAAACGTTTTATTCTTTATAATCGACTCTGTTACTGCAGAACATTTGGATGAAACGCCCTACCGCCATACCCCAATGCCTTTTTAAACAAATTGAAAGAGCGCTGTGTTATAGCAACACAACTATATTCACAAGGCCCTTTTACCGAATCAGCCATCATTCCGCTACTCAGCGGAGTAGAAATGCTAAATAGCGGAGGATATTTACAAAAATTTAAATATCGGCGTACAGTCCTACAAGAATTTCAAGCAAGCGGGTATGAAACATTTATTAACCATTACTATCCAACCATTTATCCTACCTACTCTTTTCCTGGAGTAGACGCTCGACACCACCAAAGCTTTTTTCAATTTGCTGAGGTTTGGTCCTATCGATTTTCCTACTATGCTCCACTCTTTTGGAAAATAAGTTATCGGAAACTGAAATCAGTATGCTCGAAGATATCCTCTATGATAATTTTATTGCCTGGATCCATATTACTGAGCAGCTACTGCAGCGCAGCAATCTGGTCTCTATATTAAATGAAAATGCTGATCTGGAAGGATTGGACCAAGACCTTCTAAAAATTCAGCAGGAATATAAGACCTTTCAAAAGATCCAAAACAGTATTTAACTCAGCTGTTCACTCAAAAGCAGGACCACATTTTATTCCAAATTCCCGTTCGGACATCTAACCGGCGCGTTGATCCACAAGTCCAAAGGGAAGTTTGTCGACGTTATCGTCCGATTTTTGATCAAATCTATAAGACCAACAAAAAGAAAAACTTGCGAAACCTTCCTTTTCCTTTAGGGCGTTTATCACGTGCATTAATTCATGGTGATTTTCATAGTGCCTATCAGTACGCTGCAATGTATAGAAATGCAGTGTGGGATAAAGATCTTTACGATCGCATTGGTAAAAACTACAGCACTTTTAAAGCGGCAGTACCCGCAATTAATTTTATCAATCATTATTTAGAATGGTTAGACAATAGAAATGATTCACGGCCCTATTTTGCATATTTACATGTAGATGATGCGCATGCACCCGAATCATTCTTTACCACAAATTCTTCAGATTTTTCTCAATTAGATAATGAATTTTCAGCCATACAAGATTACATCGCACATCTTCCCAAAGCGTTATCATGGATCGTTAACCAGTGACCTTTCCTTACTATATATGGATCACTGCTTAGAACATTTGTTCTATGAGTTAAAGCAACGCAATATATTGGAAAATACTGCAATCGTCATTACTGCCGACCATGGATTTTCATATAGCTATGATCCAATACGAGATCGTTATGTTAACACCCCCCATCGAGAAAACTACCATGTCCCGTTTTTAATTTATGATGAGAGCTTAACCCCTGAAATCCGTACGGGATTCTATGAGAGTAAAGATGTAGCTCCAACACTCTTGGATCTTTGTAATCTGCCTATTCCGCCTCAAATGACGGGACTATCTATACTCTCGCACGAGGACGAGATCATGCGTTTATTGAATATATGGGTGGAGGCTGCCCTGACATGCTCCGTAGGCCGATTGTTCTCGGTGTACGTACCGACGCGTATTCTGTAATTACAAATATTTTTATATTTGATTCTTTTGAAAATGTTAAAATTACGGATGTGTACGATCTATCTCGGGATCCCCAAGAATTACATAACATTGTATCTTCCGTTAACCATTCTAAAATTTCCTATGAGTTGAGTTTGTTGGAAGCGCGTTTTAATGCACTCAGAGAAGACTTTTATACGCATCCTAATGCATTTAATACTCCCAATGCGTATGAAAAACGCATTGCAAGCGGTCAATCCGAATTGTGCGATCGTTGATCAAGTCCAAAAACACAAAAGACCTAAAGCAGCTATCAGGTCCTTTTTATCGTGTTTAACCTTTCCTATACTATCCTACTATCGCTCCAGCCTCAGCACATCCAATATAGAAAGTTGGTAATCCTGTCCACTATACTTAAAATGTAAATGATAGATTATTTCCCCGTCACCAATTTATTCTTTTCCAGGTTAAAAATAACTCCCCAGGATTCCCCTCCGCCGATGCGAAGCCCAGATAGCCTAGTTCCTCCGATACCGCAAAGCATCTGGAATAGGTTACCCATACCGCTGGGATGTCCTATCTAAATTTCAGTTGCTGTTAGGATTACCCAAGAGGATTCTTCACATCCAGCCATCCCCAACTAGCAGATCAATCCCATCATCAAATAGGAAAACGCTCTTCTCATGTTTCCTCCCTCCGGGAAAAAAGAGACAGCCGCAATAGTTTTGGCGGTAGAGGCCATACTCCCTTGCCAGCTCAATGGACCGCTGGTATCCTCCCCGTTTTTGAAATCAGAGGGCAGCCAACGCACGTCGGCCTGCTCCCCTCCTCCCGGCCGATGACGTTGATGGCCTGAGCGTCCTTTAAAGGGACTGATGGATAACGTGGTGCAGAAATAGTCCACCCCCCCGTTCCCGCGCCAGCTGAGCGGTCTTTCGGAGCCGGAGCCGATAGCAGGCTTTGCAGCGGATGCCGCCCTCAGGAGCGTCCTCCATGCCCCGGGCCATATCATAAAAGTCCTGAGGCCGGTACGCCTCCTCTAAAACTGGGATTTGTAGCCGCTCCGCAAGCTTTTTCTGTTCCCAAAGCCGCTTTTGGTACTCCTGCTCCGGCGCGATGTTGGGGTTATAATAAAACAGCTCCAAGCGAAAATAGGGAGCCAAATACTCAACACATAGCTGCTGCAGGGCGCACAGCAGCTATGGAGCAGCAACCTGGGCCGCTCGGCCAAGGTTTTGATCAAGGCATCCAGTTCCCGCTGGTAATTGGTGCGGTTCATATTTTCCCCCATAGACCCGCTGCATGGGCGCCGTATAATCGCCGTCCGGGCCATAGACCGAAAGGGTTGGCTCAAAATGCATGCCGCTGCGGCCGTTCTTAATCCCCTCGATCAAAAGGATATTGGCAGGCTTATCCTCCCGGGGCTGAACCAGCTTCATCCGCTTGGGCTCGATCGAACCCCCGCATGGCGGTGATGATTTCCGCCAAACGATGGGGGTGATGCACCATGCAAAACCGGCCTCCGGTAATGAGAGCGGCGCTGGCCGCCTCCACCACGTCCGCAAGGGTCGCGGCCACCTCATGGCGGGCAATATAATGGGCCTGGTTTTCCCGGCCAGCGCCAGCACCCAGCTTCACATAGGGCGGATTGGCCACCACCAGGTCAAACTTTGCCTTGGGAAAGGCCTCTCCATGGCGTTTATAATCCCCTTCCACCACCCGAGCAACGGATTCCAAGCGATTAAACGCCACGTTGCGCCGGGCAATATCCGCCATCTGGGGCTGTATCTCCACCCCTACCAGCTCCTGGGGATGATAGCGCCCCCAAAGCAATAGGAGCAGCACCCCACAGCCGGTGCCGAGATCCAGGACGCGGTTTTCCTTCTTTGCCCGAGCAAAGTCCGCCAGCAAAACGGAATCGGTTCCAAAGCAGAAGGCATCAGGATTCTGAATGATCCGCAATCCTTCCAGCTCCAGGTCATCCACCCGCTCCCCTGGTCGAAGGGCAGGGTCACTGTCCGGCGTATTGCTGCACATAGCCCAACCACTCCTCTAGCTCCTGGGCCGACTGAAACATGCCGGGATACCGAAGCACGATGTTGTTGCTGCCGTCCACAAAGATGGTCATGGGCACCGATCGGACGGCAAACTGGATAGCCGCCTCGTTTTTGTAGTCCACATATCCCGGAAAGGCCACGCCCAGCCGCTCCTCCTCGGAAAAAGGCGGCCTGAACCTCCGCCTGGGTATAGGGATCCCCCGCGCTGTCCAGAACATTTACCGCCACAATGCGGACGCCCTCTCCCGCCAGCCGCTCATGGACCTCATTGAAATAGGGGATTTCCTTGATACAATAGCCGCACCAGGAAGCCCAGAGATTGATCACCAGGATCTCCCCCCTCTTGAGCCCCGCAGGACGGTCTCCCCGCCCTCCTTATCCACCACTGGAATCTCAGGGAGAGGGGTATTCTCTTGAATCTGCAAAAAGAGCTGCTCGTTCTGGGAAAGCTGCTCTCCCTGGATCCCGGCAGGAGGGCTTTGCGTGGAATCGGGCTGGGATCCTTCCTTGCTGCCGCAGCCGGCAAGCATTGCTACCATCATAACCGCTATCAAAAAGAGATGCATTCGTTTCATGGAAATTCTCCTATCGCAGGAAGATGTTCAAGGCATTGCTGTACAACAGGATGCCCATCATAATCATCAGCAGGCCGGATACCACCCGGATGGCGCCGGCGTATTTCTGTATGCCCTGAAACTTCCGGAGCAGGACTCCGGCAAAGAGAGCACACAGCAGAAAGGGTACGATAAAGCCCAGGGAATAGCATACCAAGAGCCAGATCCCGCGCCACATGGTGGCGCTCACCGAGGCCAAGAGCAGGATACTGGCCAGCGGTGCGGATACGCAGGGCACCCAGCCAAAGGCAAAGGCCATACCCATGAGGAAGGAGGTCAGAAGGCCTGGGGCCCGATTTACCTCCATACGCTTTTCCCGGTTAAAGAAGGGAATTTTTCCGGAAAACAGGGTAAGACCCCCATGAGGACGGCCAGTCCGCCGGCAATTCTACAGATCAGCTCCAGATGGTCCGACAAAAACCGGCCCAGGCTGGTGGCCACCGCTCCCAAGGCGATAAAGATCACCGATAATCCCAAGCAAAAGCTCAAGCCATTGTAAAACAGCCAACCCCGCCGTTGGCCGGTCTGGTTCCCCGCACGCAATCCCAGAATGGAAAAATACACCGGCAACAAGGGTAGCACACAGGGGAAAAGAAGGATACCAGCCCCTGTACCAGAGCAGTGGTTTCGGACACTCCAAGCATTATACCCGCTCCTCCTTTTCCGGGCCTCGGAGCTGATCCCGGCCAAAGCCGCCGGGCAGCAGTTCATGGAAGGGAAACACCCGGTAGTGCAGTTCCCGGTCGGAAACCACCACAAGGGTATCGGGCCCGGCAAACTCATGGATCACCTGGCGGCAGGAACCGCAGGGATAGGTAAGCTCCGCAGAGTCCCCCGTGATGGCGATGGCCACAAGGGTTCGACTACCGTTGGATACCGCTTTTAGGATAGCGGTTCGCTCGGCGCAGATGGTATCCCCATAGGCGGCATTCTCCACGTTGCAGCCGGAAAAAATCCTTCCGTCCTCCATCAACACGCAGGCCCCCACCCGAAACCCCGAATAGGGAGCGTAGGCAAACTCCTTGGCGGCCCGCGCTTCCCGAAGCAGCTCCAGAATGGCATCTTGATCCAGCATAGCGGTTCCTCCCTTCCTATCACCGATATGGTAGAAGAATTATACCATACTTTTTACGATGGGATTGTCCTTTTAAAAAGGTTCCCTTTTTCGCCACATTCCCGTTTTCTTTTCTAAAAAACCCCTCCTGGCGGGAGGGATTTTTTTAGGGATGCATCTCCAGCATCACGATGATATTTTGATTGGTGACCTTGTTGGCCAAAAGCTGGCGGAACCGCACGGTCTTTTGCTTGCCCGCTAGACGAAGGGCCTTCAACTCACCGGCAATGCGCTCCTGTTGCCGGCATAGGTCCTCATAGAGGTTTTTCCATCCGGGCCAGTTTTCGATGGCCGCCCCGCCGAATCCCTGTTCCCGGGGCAAAACCGCATCCGGTTCCACCCAATATCCCCGAGCGCTTGCTTGGTAATCCGTTCCACAGCGCTCTTTCCTCCTTCTGGGAAAAAAAAAAAAGGCTTATACAAGCCTTTTTTTATGGTTTCGTCGTCTTGTTACGCCTGCTTGATGCACTCTACGGGGCAGCCAGCAGCACAAGCGCCGCAATCAATGCACACATCGGGATCGATTACGTAGCTATCACAACCATCGGCGATGGCGCTCACGGGGCAGCTAGCAGCACAAGCGCCGCACAGGATACAACCGGTTCCAACTTTGTAGGCCATGGATCAACACCTCCAGGAATATTTTGTAGATATTTGTACCATTCATTTTATCCGCAGGATGAGGGTTTGGCAAGGGTTATCTTCACTTTTTCCCGCCGTTTTCTTCCTTTGGTTCCCGGGGCTTCTGCTTTTCCCGGTCTCCCTTTCGCTCGCCGTTCTTTTCTCGTTTTTAGGCCGTGGGCGCTGGGTACGGTCAAAGGTCAGGTCTTCCAGGGCATAGACCTTAAATTCATAGGAGCCGTCCGGTTTTTCCAGGCGCACCTTGGTACGAGCGCAGAGGGGTTGGTTCTCCACCACCTTGCCCTTGCCGTCGGGGGTGGTCACCTCGCTGCCGTTCCGGGGCATTTTGCGGTTCATCTCCTCATAATACTTCTGCTCATAGCCCAAACAACACATGAGACGCCCGCACAGCCCGCTTATTTTGGTGGGGTTCAAGCTGATGTTCTGCTCCTTAGCCATCTTAATGGATACCGGAGAAAACTCTGAGAGGAACGGCTTGCAGCAGATAGGACAGCCGCATTTCCCCAGGCCGCCCAGCATCTTGGCCTCGTCTCGGACGCCGATCTGCCGCAGCTCGATGCGGGCGCGGAAATGATGGGCCAAGTCCTTCACCAGCTCCCGGAAATCCACCCGGCCGTCGGCGGTAAAGAAGAAGGTGATCTTGCTGCCATCAAAAGCATATTCCACCTCCACCGGCTTCATAACCAATTTATGCTGTGCAATTTTCTGTTCAAAGACGGAAAAGGCCTGTTTCTCCTGCTGCTGGTTCTGTTCCATGCGCTTATAGTCCCCGGCCGTGGCCTTGCGGACAACGCTCTTTAAAGGCGCCACCACCTTTTCGTCCTCCACCTGGGTGGGCCCCATGACGATCTCCCCATATTCCAGGCCACGGGCGGTCTCCACAATGGCCCCATCCCCTTCCTGGAGCGGAATGTCCTTGGGATCAAAATAATAGGTCTTGCTGGTCTTTTTTAAATTTTACACCGACTACGGTCTTCATCCAGTTCCTCCATGACGGCAAGGGAAAGCCACTGCAAGTACCCCCGTTTTCCTACGTGAGCGCTGTGCATCCTTCCCGCCGTTTGTATGCGTTCTACGATCCTGGCCGCAAGATACCCATCCCCTGGAAACACCCGAAACAGCTCCTCCATCTGAGGATCTAAGGGCTGGGTACCCGCCTTGACCAACAGAAGATGGGCTGCCTGGCTTGCCATGCAATCCAGCAGCGTCTCCCCGTCGGCCTTGGACTCGGACAGAACCTCTTCCATCATACTATATTTTGGGAAAATCCCAAGTACAGGGCTTTTTTTCCATCTTCCCAGGCGGTATAAAGAGGCCCTTTTTCCTCCATATCCCGCTGCCAGAGAGCCGCTTCCCCCTCATCCCGGCCCATAACCCGGGCCGCCAGGCACAGTCCCTGTTCTATTCGCCCTCCGTCCCGGCGGATGGTGCCGCAGCAGGACCGGATGGTGGGCAGCAGCTTCTCCGGCTCTCGGCCAAAAGCAGAAATCCACAGCCAGGCGCCGGCTCCTCAATGGTCTTCAAGAGGGCATTTTGCGCCTGCTCCGTCATGAGGTCGGCGGAGAGAATCACCACAAGCCGCCTTTCCCCCATGTAGGGCTTGACCGCCAGCTCCTCCAACAGCCCCCGCACCTGGCCGATTTTGATGGGGAAGTCCCATCGGGAAAGATATAGAGTACGTCAGGGGTGGTCTCCCGCCTGGATGAGATGGCAAACCCGGCAGGCGCCGCAGCCTCCTTCCGGGCAGAGATAAGCCATCGCCTGCTCCCGGGCCAGGGGTAAAAAGCTTTCCCGGGGGCCAACAGAATGGCGGCGTGCCCGGTCATGGGGATACCCTCCGGGCAAAGGCGTCCATGATCCGCTGATGAACCTCCTCTATGGTGCCGGACGCGTCGATCACCGCCACACGATCCGCCGCTCGGCTGGCCACCTCCCGGTATCCCTCTACCGTACGAAGAAAAAGGCGTCAGGCTCCTGTTCCAGCCGGTCCTTTTCTCCCTCGGCGGCCCGCTTCATGGACTGCCGGGGATCGATGTCCAGATAAAAGGTGAAATCGGGCACATTTCCGGCCACAGCGATGGCGTTGACGGCCGCAACGGTATCATAGCCCAATCCCCTTCCATAGCCCTGATAGGCGATACTGCTGTCCACGAACCGGTCGCATATCACCCATCGCCCGGCCCTAAGGGCGGGTGCGATAACCCGCTCCACCAGTTCCGCCCGGCTGGCAGCATACAAAAGGGCCTCGCATACGGCTCCCATTTCGTTGTCCTTGTCCAAAATCACGGCCCGAATCTTCTCGCAGACAGGACAGCCGCCCGGTTCCCGGGTTTGGATAAAGTCCACTCCCCGGTCCCTCAGCGCCTGGCAGAACAGGGCGATCTGGGTGGTTTTCCCGGCCTTATCCGGTCCTTCAAAGGTAATAAACAGGGGTTTCATCTATTTTCCTCCTAAAAAGGAGCCCAGAAAGCTCCTCCACGGAATCCACAAGATACTGGGGGCCTCCGCTTCCAGTTCCGCTCGGCTGCCAAACCCGTAGGTAATTCCACAGGCCATGGCGCCCGCCTCCCGAGCGCCTCGGATATCCACATACCGGTCCCCAATCATCAGGCATTGTTCCGGGGGGCACCCCCATGTGCTGGGCACAGCGGCGGATGCTGTCCGCCTTATTGGGACGCTCCTGCCGGGACGTGCTGCATCCAAAATAGGAGAAGTAATCCCAAATGCCCCGGCTCCCAAACAGCGCGTCCAGAGCGTCCTGGGTTCTGGCGGTGGCAACGCACATCTGAACCCCGCCTCTTTTAGACGGGAAAGCAGCTCGGGGATGCCGGGGGAAGGGCCGGGCGGTATGGCTGTCCCGGTGAAAGGCCGCCCCATAGATGGCGGAGGCCTTTTGGAATTCCTCCTCGTTCAAGCGATAGTACTCCCGAAGTACCAGGGCGGTGCGGATGCCGGCATGAACCAGAAAAGCCTCCCGGTTGGGCTCCAGGCCCATGGCGGAGCAGGCCTCAGATAAGCCTTGGTGACAAAGGGCAGAGAATCCATCAAGGTGCCGTCTATATCGAAGATCAGGTGGGAAAACACGCCCTACTCCCTCCCCCTCTCGAAGAAGCGGCAGCAGGATCTCCCGCAGCTCCGAAACGCTATGGGCCAGATAATCGGCCCCGGTGGCTTCCATATCCTGCAGGGTGCCAAATCCATAGCTTAAGGCGATGGAGGACACCCGGTTTTCCTTGGCCGCATGGATATCCCCCACCATATCCCCCACCATTAGCGTCTCCAAGGGATCCATCCCATAAGCCTCCATATGCTCCCGAAGCACCTGGGCCTTGTTCTCCTGGCCTCGCTCATCAGGCCCGATCACATGGGTAAATAGCGTTTCAATGCCAGCGTATCGAAGGGACTGGATGGATCCTGCCGCCCGGCGGGCAGAGCAGATGGACAGCTCCAGCTCCGGCAGGATAGACAGTTCAAGAGCAGCTCTCGAATGCCAGGATACAGCTTTTCCTTCAAATATCCATCCCCATTGATCACCGTCCCATAGTGGGCTTTAGCCGCCAAAAGATCTTCCCCGGCAAGGCCATAGAGATCTTCAAACACCCGAAGCCGGAATCCGCCCAAGAGGGGAATCACCTGGTCCTGGGTCACCACCCGGTCGGAAAAAGGCTTTGCCGCCTCAATAAAGCTCCAGGAAATACTGTCAGCGCTGTCTACAAGGGTGCCGTCCAGGTCAAAAAACAGATGTTTGATCATATCCTACTCCTATTCAAAAGATCGGGTTTTCTCCCGTCAGGCGATGACTCCCAAACAGCGGCCACGCCGTCTGCGGGATCGTTCAACGGATACTGCAAATAGACCACGTGAAGAGGGCGGCCAAACTTCTTAGCCACGTTGGACAGGGTTCCCACCATGGTAAAGCCCATGTGCAAATGAAACGCCACGCTGGTTCGGTTGCTGCTGTCGATGACCGCCATCATAGTCCAATAGCCCTTCTCCCGGGCGGCGTTCATGATGGCGGTGAGCAGAGCCCGCCCGTATCCATAGCCCTCATAGCCCGGCAGCAGATAGACGGAATGCTCCACGGTAGGGGCATACCCCGTCTTGCTGCGGAAGGGCCCATAGCTGGCATAGCCCACTACCTTTCCCTCTATTTCCAGCACAAACAGATCGTATTCCCCGGCGCTTACGGTGTTGAACCACCGGGCGGTCTCGGGAAGGGACTGCTCCTGGGTGCTGTAGTTGTAGGTGGTTTCCCGAATATAGTAATTGATGATTTCGTTCAACGCCGGAATATCCCCTGCGGTTCCTCTGCGGATCAGGATCATCGCCTCCATGGATTCTATCAATACGATTAGTATAAAAGGAATGGCGGCATCCCACAAGCCAAAAGCGGTTTCCCTGCGCGCGAATTCATCCCTCGCAGCAACAGCGAACATCTGTTTGTTTTTCCTCCGGTCCTATGCTATACTTGGGGAGCGGAAGGCGGTGCGACATGGAGATCATTCCCGCTAAAACCATCCTTTCGGGCTATCTGGAGCAGGGATGGTTTGGCGTTCACTACAATATGAACCTATACCGGGGTTGTTCCCATGGCTGCATCTACTGCGACAGTCGGAGCGCCTGTTACCAGATCCAGGACTTCGATCGGGTCAAGGCCAAGGAAAATGCCCTGGTTCTTTTGGATCGCGAGCTAAAAGCCAAGCGCAGAAAGGGCGCGGTTTTGACCGGCTCCATGAGCGATCCTTATAATCCTTGGGAAGAGGAGCAAAAAACTGACCCAGGGAGCCCTCCGCCTGCTATTGCGCCATGGTTATGGCGTGGTGGTCATCACCAAATCGGATCTGGCTGCCCGGGACGCCGGCCTTTTCACGTCCATCGCCGCCCACGCCCCGGTGGCCGTGAACTTCACCATTACCACGGCCGATGATGCCCTTTGTCAACGGATTGAACGGAATGTGTGCCCCACCAGCAAACGTCTAGAGGCCATCCGCGTCCTCTCGGAGGCGGGGATTTCCTGTGGTATCACGTTGATGCCCCTCCTCCCCTTTCTCAACGACAATTCCCACAACCTCAAACAGGTGGTTGCCCTCTCCGCCCAGGCAGGGGCCAAGTGGATCGCCACCTATGGCGGACTATCCGTCCACTCTGGTCCTCTCGTACTAGGAGCAGCTCCTCTCAAACTTCTTGCGCCCGCGATGGATATGAACCAAACTGTCTCACGACGTTTTGAACCCAGCTCGCGTACCACTTTAATGGGCGAACAGCCCAACCCTTGGGACCTACTCCAGCCCCAGGATGTGATGAGCCGACATCGAGGTGCCAAACCTCCCCGTCGATATGAACTCTTGGGAGAGATTAGCCTGTTATCCCCAGGGTAGCTTTTATCCGTTGAGCGATGGCCCTTCCACTCGGTACCACCGGATCACTAAGCCCGACTTTCGTCTCTGCTCGACTTGTTGGTCTCGCAGTCAAGCTCCCTTCTGCCTTTGCACTCTTCGGCCGGTTTCTGTCCGGCCTGAGGGAACCTTTGGGCGCCTCCGTTACTCTTTCGGAGGCGACCGCCCCAGTCAAACCGCCTGCCTGAGAGGGTCCGCAGGG